>ERZ1740065.640-NODE-640-length-19290-cov-4.495971_pt1 | contig 19290 bp, 21 predicted proteins | sample MGYA00581738_ERZ1740065 | MGnify/ENA primary metagenome ERZ1740065 (study PRJEB43018, sample SAMN04849749) | marine metagenome | isolation source: floating plastic debris | place: Pacific Ocean | collected 2008-09-01 | study: EMG produced TPA metagenomics assembly...
CTATTCCCGCAATCAGAAACTCCGTATTTATACAAAGTGCCCCACTCTCTGATTACAAGAGAGGATATTGATTTTTCCAATCCGAATTTGGAGAAGTGGCCAGCCCTAAAAAATGCGGAAGGTTTTATAGCGCAGCTAGAACATGGCAACGTACTCTACATTCCTGAAGGGTACTGGCATCATATGAAATACATTACCCCAGGGTTTTCCATGAGCTTGCGTGCCATTGCAAGAAGACCTAAAAACTTTGGAAAGGCGGTATACAATATTGTGTTTATGCGCTACTTCGACAATATCATGCGCCGTTGGAAGGGGCAAAAGTGGATTGACTGGAAAAATCGTGAAGCCATTAAGCGCACGCATCAGTTTTCGCCACAGCAGCAATCTTAAATCAACTCATTTACTTTTTCAAAAACGAGATGTGACTCCCAACCTCGGTAAAGGAGATAGTCTGCTAGTTTTTTGCGTTTTTTTTGGGGATGGATGGGTGGAAGCTGGGCCGCCCGTTTTTGTGCTAGGGCATTGAGGGTTGCAGTATAGTCTGAAGCATCAATTTGCTTCAGCGCAACCTTAATGTTGAACTCGGAAATATCACGAGCTTTTAATTCGCGAACCAGACGAACTTTCCCCCATTTTTTTTGGTTAAATTTCCCTCGGACAAAGTTTTCCGCGAAGCGTGTTTCGTTCAAAAAGTTGTCTTCAATTAATTGGGTAACGATGGTGTCAATGACAAGCGGAATCATTCCCATTTCTTGAAGTTTGCTTTTCACTTCTTTGTGACAGCGTTCTTGGTAGGCACAATACCTTTGAAGTTTTTGGGTGGCTTCCGCTACGGTAAAATGTTGTCGGACCTTCATATGGGTAAATGTACAAAAACAAAAAAGCGACCCCTTTTGAGGGTCGCTTTGATTAATAGATGGTTTTTCCATCCTTGTTTTTAAAACGGTATTCGAGATACGTATAAGCATCTCGCGGTTGAATTTTTATCCATTTGCGGTAGTCGAGCCACCATTTAAAACGTGGCGAGGGCCTGCCTTTGGTTAAATAAGCTGCAATGAACGGATGCAAGTTGAGGATGATACCATTATCACCTCTTTTGTTCTTAATGATTTTTTCCAAGTCTGCTTGGATTTTATCAATAATCACAATAGGTGCTTCTACTTCGTTGCCCCCACCGTTGGGGTTTTCCTCACTCGTTTTAATATTCATCTCGGGGCGCACACGTTGTCTGGTAATTTGAACCAGACCGAATTTACTGGGTGGTAAAATCTTGTGTTTGGCCCTGTCGTCTTTCATTTCTTCTCGAAGATGGTCGAACAATTTTTTTCGATGCTCTCCGCGAGTCATATCAATAAAGTCGACGACGATGATTCCACCCATATCACGAAGGCGCAATTGTCTTGCAATTTCAGAGGCTGCAAGCAGATTGACTTCTAAGGCGGTGTCTTCTTGATTTTTGGCTTTATTGGAACGATTACCACTGTTCACGTCAATTACATGAAGCGCTTCGGTATGTTCGATGACCAAGTAAGCCCCTTTGCTCATTGAAGCCGTGCGGCCAAATGAGGTTTTGATTTGGCGTTCTATGCCAAATTTCTCAAAAATGGGCGCAGACCCGTTGTATTGCTTCACAATAGAAGCTTTTTGGGGCGCGATTTCAAGAAGATAGTCCTTTATCTGATCGTGAAGGGTACCATCATCTACATGAATACCGGTAAATGAATCGTTGAATACATCCCGTAAAATTGATGAAGCCCTATTGAGCTCTATCAATACTTTGGATGGATGTGGTGCATGTTGTAATTTTTTGCACAACGCCGACCATTTGGTCAGCAGGTTCTGGAGATCTTTGTCCAGTTCAGCAACTTTTTTGCCTTCTGCAACGGTACGAATGATGACACCAAAACCTTTGGGTTTGATGCTTTTGACCAACCGAATGAGGCGGTCTTTTTCTTCTTTAGTACCGATTTTTTGTGATACGGATACACGTTCTGAAAAGGGAACCATAACCAAATAACGACCCGCAATGGAAAGCTCAGAGCTTATACGCGGACCTTTTGTGGAGATGGGTTCTTTTACAATTTGTACCAAAAGTGACTGATTGGCTTTGATTACATCGTTGATGCTGCCATTCTTGTCAATATCTTTTTCAAATGGAAAATTCTTCAAGGTGTAGTCTTTCAACTTTCCTGTTCTCACCTTTTTGATGAATTTTAACATGGAAGATAACTGTGGCCCTAGGTCATGATAATGCAGAAAAGCATCTTTTTCATATCCTACGTTGACAAAGGCTGCGTTCAGCCCCGTAACGGGTTTTCTGATTTTGGCCAAAAATATATCTCCTACCGAAAAGTTGTTGTCATCTTCATCTTTGTGAAGTTCAATAAGTTTTCCATCTTTTAGTAAGGCAAAATCGACTGCTTCAGTGTTAGATCTTACAATTAATTCTCTATTCACCTGAATCGATTTTGTGGTATGGGACAATAGCCCATACTGGATTAAACATTATAGGGTATCGGCGATAGCCGATGAATTATAAATTTTTTTGGATTTTCCAGGATGTCAAAGAACGTATGGATGTAAAAGGAAAAAGTAGTTAGAACAACTACTTTTTCTTGTGTCGGTTGGCACGTCTACGCTTTTTGCGCTTGTGCGTCGCCACCTTGTGTCTTTTTCTTTTTTTACCACTCGGCATAGAGCTCTTGCTTTTGAGTTGTTAGTATTATTTTACTTGAACGTTGCTTTTGACTCCCTCTACAAACACTTTGGCAGGTTTGAATGCAGGAATATTGTGCGCAGGAATTTTGATAGTAGTGTTCTTCGAAATGTTTCGACCTGTTTTTTCAGCTCTTGTTTTGATAATAAAGCTCCCAAAACCTCTTAGGTATACATTATCACCGTTCTCTAAAGACGATTTGACCTCCTCCATAAAAGATTCAACAGTCGCTTGGACGTCTCCTTTTTCCATCCCTAATTTTTCTGAGATTTTAGTTACAATATCCGCTTTCGTCATTTCGTATTTATTTTCTGATTTTTTAGGCTTGCAAATATAAAAATTAAAATTAATCTTTTGTTTAATGCCTTTAATTTTAAGTATATAAACCACTACATTTATTTTTTAGTATGGTCAAAGCAGACTTTTCCCAAAAAATTCTGGAATGGTATCGAGAACATCAACGGGATTTACCTTGGCGTTCGACTAAAGATCCCTACCATATTTGGTTGTCGGAAATCATTTTGCAACAGACTCGTGTGGTGCAGGGTACCCCGTACTATCACAAATTTGTGGAAGCCTTCCCAACAGTTCATGATTTGGCCCAAGCTAGTGAAGAAAAGGTATTGAAACTTTGGCAAGGATTGGGTTATTACTCCCGAGCAAGAAATCTTCATGCCACAGCCAAAATGGTTTCAGAAGAGTTTGAAGGTGAATTTCCAAATACTTACGAAGGCTTAAAACAACTTAAAGGTGTTGGGGATTATACCGCTAGTGCCATTGCTTCCATAAGTTTTGATTTGCCTGAACCCGTGGTGGATGGTAATGTCTATCGCGTTTTGGCTCGCTATTTTGGGGTAGACTTGGCCATTAATTCGCCAGAAGGGGTAAAATATTTCAAAACTTTGGCCAGAGAAGTTATGGATACTAAAAACATCCGTGATTATAATCAAGGGATTATGGAGTTTGGTGCGATACAATGTGCGCCGAAAAAACCCTATTGTTTGGTTTGCCCCATACAAACGGATTGTGTTGCCCTCAATACCAATCAGGTTTCGGTTTTACCTCAAAAGTTGAACAAAACCAAGGTGAAACAACGTTTTTTCGATTATTTGGTACTCTTGGATTCAGAAAAAAACACGGTTCTGGAGCAACGAACCCAAAAAGGAATCTGGTATAAATTGTATCAGTTTCCATTGATTGAAGGAAAAAAAGTTGAGACACTGGATACAATGCGGGAACAAATACAAGGTTTACCCTCGCTTCCCAAAATACAGAGTATCTCTTTGTACAATGAGAAACCTGTAGTGCACAAACTATCTCATCAACATTTAAATACCCGCTTTTGGATTGTTGAAACTGAAGAGAGCCTTGACCAAGGAATTCCTTGGAAAACGGTAGAGGACTATCCCGTTCCGGTTTTGATATCCGACTTCCTCACGGCTTTCAAAATTTAGTACCTTTGCCCAATTAGAAGCGTATGAGCGGAACATTAAATAAAGTCATGTTGATTGGGCATCTCGGAGATGAGGTTAAAATCCATTATTTCGAAGGGGGTAACTGTATCGCACGATTTCCCCTAGCGACCAATGAGACCTATACCAATAGGCAAACTGGTGAAAAAGTGACGAACACTGATTGGCACAATGTGGTGGTTCGAAACAAAGCTGCCGAAATTTGCGAAAAATACTTGTCCAAAGGCGATAAGGTTTATGTCGAAGGAAGGCTTAAAAACCGGCAATGGCAGGGAGAAGACGGCAATACCCGATACACAACCGAGGTACATGTACAGGATTTTACATTTCTTTCTACAAAAAAAGATGGAATGCCTGGCCAAAATTCGCCTGCGCCGATGAATACGGGAAGCACTCCAGTTCCAACCGCATCCAATCCCACCACTGAGATGCCGCAGGAAGAAGCGGATGACGATTTACCATTTTAAACCTAAACCTCTCTGATTTGGACCCTGAGCCCCATAGTTTGGTTTTACTTTTGGCCGAATCCAGTAGCTTTTTTTCGCTAAAAATCATTGTGTTTTTGTTATTGCTTTTGTGCTCTGCCTTGATTTCCGGAGCTGAAGTCGCCCTTTTTGGTTTATCCCCAACAGATCTCAACGATTTGGAAGAGACCAACGCGCCTAAAGGAGCGGTTTTGAATGCACTTTTGGACAAACCCAAAAAACTATTGGCGACTATCCTCATCACCAACAACGCCATCAATATTGGTATTGTTTTGCTATTCAGTTCAATAGGAGACACGTTGTTTTCCAATATCAATCAGACCCTTTTTGGATTCATTTCCGTACGTTTTGTATTGGAAGTGGTACTTGCCACCTTTTTGATTTTGATGTTTGGTGAAATTTTGCCCAAGGTGTATGCCAATCGGAATCAAAAAGAGTTTTCGCTCTTTATGGTATCGCCAATTAGCGTTTTGAATACGCTGCTTACCCCGTTAAGCGCTCCCATGAGACACTCCACTATTTTTTTGCAAGAGCGTCTGGGGCGACAAAAATCCAACTAGAGTGTAGACCATATGTCCCAAGCGTTGGAATTGGCCTCAGAAGGGGATACAACCAAAGAAGAACAAAAGATATTGGAAGGAATCGTTTCTTTTGGAAACACGGATACTAAGCAGGTGATGCGACCTCGTATTGATATTTTCGCACTGAACGAAGAGATGAAGTTTCCGGAAATTCTGGATGAAATTCAGAAGAACGGTTATTCTCGTATTCCCGTCTTTTCAGAGAATGTGGACAATGTTTTGGGCGTGCTGTATATCAAAGATTTGTTGCCTTACCTCGACCGAAAAAACTTCGCTTGGATGTCTTTGGTGCGTGAACCCTATTTTGTGCCAGAGAACAAAAAATTGGATGATTTGTTATTGGAATTCCAAGAGAAGAAGATTCATTTGGCGGTCGTGGTGGACGAATACGGCGGTACTTCCGGAATCGTCACATTAGAAGATATCATTGAAGAAATTGTAGGGGACATCAGTGACGAGTTTGATGATGAAGACTTGATTTATTCCAAACTTGATGATTACAATTACGTTTTCGACGGTAAAACCGCCTTAAAAGATTTTTATCGGGTCGTTAAGATTGAAGACGAAGAAGATTTTGAGAATCAGAAAGGCGAATCCGAAACCATTGCGGGTTTTGTTTTGGAGATTTCAGGTAGTTTTCCCAAACGAGGCGAAAAAGTCATGTTCGATAACTATAGTTTTGTAGTGGAAAGCTTGGATAAAAAGCGATTGAAACAAATTAAAGTGACATTGCCCCATGAAGCATAGTGTGTTCTTGTTGGTTTGTATTATAGGATTGGCCACCGCCTGTAAAGATGAGGTTTTGCCCAAGCCCAAAGCTTTTCTTCGACTGGAATACAATCAAGCCGAATATGCTCAAACCGATTTGGGTTGCACATATGTGTTTGATAAAAACTTGGCAGCCAACATTCAAGAAAACAAGGATTGTTCGCTCATTTTGGACTACCCTAATATGAAAGGGTCTATTTATTTGACTTATAAGCCGGTAGAGAACAATTTGGATACCCTTTTGATTGATGCCCAAAGATTATCTTACGAACATGTAGTGAAGGCAGACAACATTTTGGAACAGCCCTTCGTAAATGATACTGACCAAGTTTATGGAATGTTTTATGAGGTTAGCGGTAATGCGGCCTCGCAATCACAATTTTATGTTACGGACAGTACCCGTCACTTTGTGACGGGCTCCCTGTATTTCTATGCCAAACCCAATTACGATTCTATTCTTCCTGCTGCGGTGTATTTGCAGAAAGACATTCGCAGGCTCATGGAAAGCATCCGCTGGGATTAGAAAGTTACTTCTCCCCAAGCAGGGCTTCCGCCTTTTCAATGCTTGAATTTATACTTTTCTTGACCTCCTGTACTTTGACTTCTTCTTCATCCAGCCAGGCTTTTTTCTCATCTGATAGGGGTTTTCCTTCCAGAATTTCTTCAGAATCAAAACGGTCACCGAAACCCATCATCCATTGCATCATATCTTCATTGGCCTTTTGAAGATCTAACATCGCCGCTTGATATTGTTTGCCTGCTTCCGTCGTATCGACTTTTTCTTTGAGCTGGCCAACCAATTCTCCCAAACGTCCCATTTTGGGCATTACCTCGTCATGAATGGCCATAACTTGTTCCATTTGAGTGAGTTCTTCCTCTTTTTTGGCGTCTTTGCATCCTATACAAAAAACTGCTACAAGGAAAAGTATTGCAATTACATTTTTCATTCGTATGATTTTTATCAAAATTATTTGTTTTCCAAATACGGTTCGAGTCCTTCATCAAACATTTTTACGAGCATGGCCGTAACCAATCGGTCAGCTTTATCCGGGTGGCCACCTTCAAAAGGAGGTTCTGGGTCGTATTCAATGTTTAGCGCTAAAAACTCTGCATAATTTCTTCCTCTTATCTTATCCACTAAGGCCAAACTCATATCAATGCCAGCTGAAACGCCCGCACTGGTCCAGTACTTTCCATCATTGGTGTATCTTTTACGAACGTATTTGGCATTGTAGAGCGCCAGCTTTTCCTCGGCTCTATACCAATGTGTGGTGGCTTCTCTACCATCCAAAAGACCAGCAGCACCTAAAATCCATGCGCCGGAGCAAACACTCATGGTGTATTTGCTATTTTCATCAATTTTTCGAATCCATGCCAACAACTCTTCATCTTTTGTGGCTTGATAGGTTTGGATAAACCCTCCTGGAACAACCAAAATATCCAATTGGTCAATATCTTCGATACTGAAATCTACACTGAAAGAAACACCGTCATTACTTTTTATGATGCCTTTATGACGGCCAATTAGATACTTTTCTGCGGGATAAATGCTGTTAAGTACGGATAAGGGACCCATGGCATCTAAAGTGAAAAACCCATCGTAGAGCAGATAGCCTATTTTGTTTATAGTGTCTTTTGGAGCCTCACGTAAAATCTCCATAGCCTTATCATGGCTCATGTTGGCCAACTCTTCATCGGAGAAAGGCTCTCCGTTGGGTTTTAGATTTCTATTTTTAGGAGTTTGCTCGGTTTCTTGAACAGGTTTTTCTGTAGTTGTTGGCTTTTTTTGTGCTTGTTGGCAAGCCACGGCTAAGGTTGCCAAAAAGACGGATAATAAGATTTTCTTCATAATGTAAAAGTTTTAGCCCGGAGGAAGCACCTCCGGGCGATAAGTTTAAAATGCATATTGTGTTCCAAAGGTCAAGGTCTCCTTTTGCTTGAGCTGGAGGCCGTTTAAGTCTTGATAGAGCGGAGTTGCAAATTCAAATCCGAAGCGAAGGTTTTTCAAGGCACCTTTTGGAATGTAGACATTGAATCCCAGTCCACCGTTCAAAAAGTTTCCTCCAGAGTTGGCGGTATCTGCGGTAATGACCATCATGGGGTTCAAGTTGGGGTCTGCCCCATCAATTTCACCTACGACCAACGCTTCCAAACGGGTTGAAAAACTCAACCAGTCTGCAGCTTTTACAGCGAACCAACCCGTCAAGTTTTGCCGGTTGCCATATCGAAAATCTCTGTCGTTTTCCCCAAAACGCAAAATAGCGCGAAGCTGTCCACCCCAAGAAATCTGGTCGGTTTGACCCAAATAGGTCAAAGCCAAGTTGGTGTCAAAAGTTCCACTACCAATTTGCATTGGGTAGGGGAGTTCTACTTCGTTTGGCGCGGAAGCGGGGATTACATCACTTTCCGTGATACTTCCTGTGGGAATGGAAACCCCTACTTGCGCATGTACACTTTGTCGGTTTCGATTGAAAAAGCGGTAAATACCAGATAGTTGGATATCACCAAAACCATTGGATTCGGTACTGAAGGTTCCTCCCATTCGGGTAAGATGGTCCATCTCCATGGACAAGTAATTGAACATGGCCATTATGGTGATTTTATCGCTCGGAGCGTACATAGCTCCTACCATATGCATGTTCATCGGCATTTCGGTTGGAGTAACCATATAATCCTCCAGGGCATCCGCAAAAGATGCGTCATCGCTTCCTTGTTTTAAATCGCCCATGTTCATGTACATGTAGCGATACGAGAGCATCCATTCACCCTTTCCGTGCATATGGTCGCCCATAACGGATATCGGAGCATGTCCATCCGGCCTTCCAGCAGACCATTTTTGGATGGAGTCAGTAGTTTCTTGTGCATATAATGCAAGGGTTGCCATCATAACAATGGCGGTTAAAATATGTTTCATTTGATGTTTTAATTATTGGAATTGAGGTGCAATCCATTTCTCTCCATACTTGGTACAGAAAACAGGAATGCTAAAAAAGTAAACGGAAGTTAAGCTACGACGCTTGGTGGGTGAAACTGCTCCGAAATAAAAAGGAACGAATAGGGATTGTTATATGTGAAGGTTGTTTCAGAATGCATGGATTCCCTTTGGGAAAAGGATAGCGCGAGAAGCTCCACAAAGCCGATGGGATATTCCTCCATGGCAATACGAGGTACATTATGATGCTTTTCCTCATTTTGCTCTTGAAGCATTTGCATGAGGTAACACTTTCCATTACAATCCAAGGTCTTGTTGTCCTTGTTAATACACAAAAACTCGGCGATATAATCTTCATACACAAGATATTCCGCTAGGGGCATCACTGGACGGGCCATGGCCACCAAATACAGCAAAACAAATCCGTATGTATAAAACTGCTTCAACATTCTTGTAGTGATTACAAAAATACATTGGAATGGCGATATAGTCTTGAATTATCAGCACATTTGTAGCCCAAAGGTGACGTATGGGGGATACCAACAAAAAATGGCTGTATTTAGGAATCCTTTCTGTTATATGGGGTACCTCATACATTTTAATCAAAAAAGGGTTGTTGGGATTTACCCCGTTGCAACTGGGTTCCGTTCGTGTAGTATTGGCCGGGTTGTTTCTGTTTGTTATCGGATTCAGAAGTGTTCGCGGCATTTCAAAGCAAGAATGGCCCTGGGTAATAGTATCAGGTTTTGTGGGGAGTTTTCTGCCCATGTTTTTGTTCGCTTTTGCTGAGACTGAAATCGATAGCTCTGTGGCCTCGGTTTTGAATTCGCTGGTGCCCTAATTTACTTTATTTGTAGGATACTTGGCTTTTGGTATTGGGTTTCAACGCAATCAGCTTTTTGGAGTGCTTTTGGGTCTAGGTGGCGCGATTTTATTGATTTTGACTGGAAAATCCTTGAATCCTGAGCAAAATTATGGATATACGGTTTTGGTCGTGATTGCTACGGTTTGCTATGCGCTGAACACAAATATTATCAAAAGCAAACTGCAAAACGTTTCCCCTATGGCCATCGCCGTTGGCAATTTTTTAGGCATTTGGATTCCCGGTTTTCTTGTGATGTTTAGTTCGGTTTTTTTTGAGGGGTCAACTTTGAATGGTCCGAACTTTTGGCCTTCTTTAGGCTATATCGTAATTCTTTGTGTGTTGAGTACCTGTGTCGCCAAAATCATGTTCAATCGACTGGTACAAATTTCTTCAGCGGTGTTTTCGGTTTCCGTCACCTATTTGATTCCCTTGGTTGGTATTTTTTGGGGGGTATTGGATGGCGAAACCTTTGGCGCTCGTCAATTGTTGTCTGCTGGGTTGATACTTTTTGGGGTATATCTCATCAATAAAAAAAGGACGCCCAAGGCGTCCTAAATGTTTTAAATATCTCGTTTCCTCAGTAAAAGCGAAAATCCCTGATTATTCCGGTTTGGCAGTTTTATTAGCATTATTGTCGTAATACAGCAAGGGTACTTTTTTCCCTTGAAAGTTGAAATTTTCCAGTTTTTTTGCTATTTCACTTGCCTTGCCTGTAACCACCAAGCGCGCGTTGGCTGTGGTAAAATATTTTTCTGCCGCCTTTTGCACATCTTCTACCGTTACGGCATTGATACGTTCCAAATAGGTTTTATAAAAATCGCTGTGAAGACCTTCCGTTTCAATATTAAGAGCGTAGTTCACGACTGTCTGTGGTTTTTCGAGGGCCATAACAAAGCTTCCTGAGTATTTGGCCTTTGCATTTTTCAACTCTTCGGCCGTCACTGGAGTAGTTCTGATTTTATCAATTTCAGTAAGCATTTCTACCATGGCGCTATCGGTAACGGCATTGCGTACTTCGGCAGAGGCGCTAAAGCGCATCGGACCAAATTTGTTATCGCGAATGGCGGAATACGACCCATAGGTATACCCTTTATCTTCCCTTAGGTTCATAAAAAGTCTAGCTTGACTACCCCCACCCAAGATTCGATTGGCCAACAATGCATGTAGGTAATCATCATCTTTCATTTTCAATTCGGTGATATTCTGGACTACAATTTCAGATTGGACCGCCTTAGGCATATCTACCAAGTTGATTTGTGCGTATTGGGCATCAACGGTTTTAGCATAGCTAAACGAGGGAGGCGTTGCTTTTGACCAGGGGGTAAAATATTCTGTAACCAGTTTTTCTACTTCCGCTAAGTCAACATCACCAATGACCACCAGGTAAGCATTGGCTGGAACAAAGTTGGCGCGATAAAATTGCTCGACGTCTGCAAGGGTAACGTTGTTTACGGTTTCTTCGGAGGTTATTTCCCCATAAGGATGATTTTTACCGTACGCAAGGGCTAACTGAACGCGAGTAGCAATAGCGCTTACATCGTTCTCTTCGGCTTTTAGGGCCGTAAGAAGCTTGTCTTTTTCCTTGTCAAATTCTTCTTGGGTGAAATTGGGATTCAAGGCAGCATCGGCCATCAATTCCAGAATTCTAGGAAAATATTTGGAAAGACAACTGGCGTAAGCACTTTGGTCACCCAATGAAATATTCGCTCCCAAAAAATCTACTTCTTCGTAAAATGCATCTTTGGAAATGTTTTTAGACCCTTTTCCGACCAAACTTGCCGTCAAATCCGAAACCCCTGCCTTTTCTCCTTGCAAAATAGGGGCGTTGTCTAAGGTAAGCTGTATGGAAACCCGTGGTAGCTTATGGTTTTCGACCACCATCACTTTTAGCCCATTGTTGAGTTCGAATCGAACAGGTTCTTTTAGGTTAATCGTGGGTGCCGGACCGGGTTTTGGAGGTTGTGTTCTATCAATTTGTCCATGTAGGCTAAAAAAAGCGATGAACAATGCAATGGAAAATACTATCCTTTTCATTTTAGTTGGCATTTTTTTGTTCGGGTAAATATTCTAGCTCTACTCTTTGGTTTACTTTGAGATACTTTTTCGCCACATCGCGAATCTCTTCACGAGTGATGGAACGATAAATATCAATTTCTGTATTGATAAGATTGGTGTCATCTTTCAATAAATAATTTTCTGCAAGGGACTCAGCAATTCCAGAAAAACTACTGTTTGCATTGACGAAGTTGTTCTCAAACTTGTTCTGAAGTTTTTGATAATCTTTTTCAGAAATCAGTTCACTTTGCATTTTTAGAATTTCTACATCAATACCGGTTTTAATGTCTTGAAGGGTATTATCACCAACCGGAAGTCCACCAACTACGTAGGAGCTGTAGTCTTCAGCATTTATGGGAAAAGCAAAAATTTGAAGTGCTTTCTTCTGTTCATCAACCAAGGTCTTGTACAACTTTGAACTTTCCCCGTCGCTTAGGTAGGTCGATATCATATCAATTACGTAAGCGTCACGTTCCTTTTTCCCTGGCGTGCGATAAGCCAATAGCAGCGCAGGGATTTGAATATTTGGGTCATGGTATTTGGCCATCACCGTGGTTTCGATGGGGTCTTCTTCTACCTTTACCCGTTGTATGGGTTCTCCTTTTGGAATTGGCCCAAAATAATCAGAAATCATTTTTTTGGTTTTCTCAGTCTCGAAATCACCAGCTATCACTAAAACTGCATTGTTGGGTACATAAAACTTTTTACTGAAGTTTTGAAAGTCTTCCAAAGAGGCACTAGCAATATGCTCCATGGAACCTAGAATTCCCCAACGATAGGAATGTTTGGTATACAGGTATTTCAGCAGTTGTTCGAAAAAAGCACCGTAGGGCGAGTTGTCTACCCTCAACCTTCGTTCTTCTTGAACGACTTCCTTCTGAGTGTCCACCCCAACTTGCTCAATTACTGGATGCAAAAGCCTTTCGGATTCCAACCAAAGACCAGTTTCCAAACTATTCGACGGGAAGGTTTCGTAATAATAAGTCTCGTCTAAAAAGGTACTGGCGTTGCCGCTACCCCCGTTGGAGGATACGATTTTGTCCCATTCCCCTCGTTCTATATTCTTGGTTCCTTCGAAAAGGAGATGCTCAAAGAAATGGGCGAAACCTGTTTTATTGGGATTTTCATCTTTGGAACCCACATGGTACATAACCGAAATATTGACTACTGGGGCCGAGTTATCTTGATGAAGAATTACATGCAAACCATTATCAAGGTCGTATTCTTCAAAATCAACTTGTTGGGCTCCTAACATGTAGGGCAACAACAATAAGGCATAGTATGCTTTTTTCATAGGTTTTTGGATTAATGAATAGAATGTCTTCAAGCGCGCAGAACGCAACTCTTTTTCTGACCTCACTAAGATAATCGAAAAGTGTTCTAATCGCCAAGGACGTCCACTGGAATCCCTACTCAGATGAATCTCCGATTATTCACTAAATTAAAGAGGATAATCTTTTAAACACACCAACATGAAAAACATGACCCTTCCCATTCGTTTTGGACTTGTGACCGCAGCAGTACTTATCGCTTATTTTTTGATACTTTCCTTAATGGGAAAACATACCAATGTATTTTACAGTTTGTTCAATGGAATAATCACTGGTTTTGGTGTTTACGAGACGATAAAGTACACCAAGCTTAGGTTAGGGAAGGAATTCACCTATGGAAAGGGATTTACCGCGGGAGTTACCACGGGATTTGCTGCCACGTTGGTATTCACCATTTTTTTTGCGCTGTATTCAACTGAACTAAACACCGGTTTTTTAGGGGAACTTTCGGAGGTTTGGTCAAAAGATTATGCAAACTTTGAAGGTATCGTTTTCTTTACCGTGGCCATTATGGGTTTGGCGACTACCTTGGTGCTTACTTTATCCTTCATGCAGCTCTTTAAAACCTCCAATAATCCCAAAAGCAAATGAGGTCAAAAAACCTTGTGAATTAAGGATTAAAGCGTATATTTGCACCCGCTAAAATAGCGAGTAAACGTAAATAAAATACTATGTACGCAATTGTAGAAATGGCAGGGCAGCAATTCAAAGTTGCAAAAGACCAGAAAGTGTACGTTCACCGTTTGCAAACAGAAGAAGGTAAAAAGGTAACTTTTGACAAGGTTCTTTTGTTGGATGATAACGGAAGCGTAACTGTTGGCGCCCCAGTCATAGATGGTGCAGCCGTTGAGGCAAAAGTGGTAAAGCACCTGAAAGGAGACAAAGTAATCGTCTTCAAAAAGAAAAGAAGAAAAGGGTACCGTACCAAAAATGGACACAGACAAGCCCTTACGGAAATCGTTGTAGAAGGCATTGTTGCCAAAGGCGCCAAGAAAGCGGCTCCTAAAAAGGAGAAAGTAGCAGAAGCACCTAAGGCAAAAGCTGAACCAGCTAAGAAAACTGCCGCAGCACCAAAAGCAGAACCTAAAAAAGCTTCTGAGGATTTGAGCGGTAAAACGGTTGCCGAGTTGAAAGAAATGGCAAAAGCCCAAGGAATCACAGGAATTTCTTCGATGAAGAAAGCGGAGTTGATTGAGGCTTTAACTAAATAATAAAGCGTTAAAAACAACATATCATGGCACATAAAAAAGGTGTAGGTAGTTCTAAAAACGGAAGAGAATCGGAATCGAAACGCTTGGGCGTTAAGATTTTTGGAGGTCAAGCTGCGATAGCAGGAAATATCATTGTTAGACAACGAGGAACCAAACATAATCCTGGTGACAATGTTTACGCGAGTAAAGACCATACCTTGCATGCCAAGGTAGACGGTATCGTAAAGTTTGAGAAGAAAGCTGGAGGCAAATCTTTTGTATCCATTGAGCCTTTTCAAGCGTAAGTACAACGAACAAGAAATAAAAAAACCCGCTCATCGAGCGGGTTTTTTTATGGACTATTTTAAAATGTCTTCAATAATCCTCAGATGGTGACGGGTATGAATCCTCAAGAAACGTTTGGTTTGCCCCTTATTGATGATATTGAAATAGGGATGCTTAAAATGAACACGGTCATCAAGCTCCTTTAACTTGTCTAAATTTTGTCGGGCTTCTTCCCATTGTGAATACAGGTTGTCGGTTTCAATTTTTTTTGGTGGTCGTACTACCTTGGGGGCTTGTGCCACGCCTCTTGGAAAATCACCCCATGCGAAAATGCATATCCTGGAAAAACTGAAGGTATAACGATATTCTTCTGGATTGGATTTATCCAATTCCTCATAAACCCTGTTGATGGTTTTTAAAGAATGGTCAATATGCCAAGCCACATCGACCTTTGAAACGGATGGATTTGCAGCGTCACGCTTTGAAATGTATGCTTGAAGCACTTCCATTTGGTCATCCATAAAGGTGTCACTCGATTCGGTGTTCCGAGCCAAAACAATTCCAATTACGGTTAGGAGGACTCCTAAGAAAATGATTCTATTTCGAATTTTCATGACGTTTCTTTAAAAATTATGCGGGTTGGTGTTGTGTCATGCCACTCATGACCTTTTGCATGATTTTTATCTTACCCCAACGCGGTACAGTACGCAAGCCCAATATCAAAATTTTGGTAAGGGTACCGGGGAATACTACAGCTCGTTTCCCTAAAGCTTTTAGAATGGGCCAAGCCACATCTTCAGGTCTCAAGGCATTCTTCATTTTCATATTGGCGCGATGCGCAAATCCACTTTCTACAGGGCCAGGCGCTGCGGTAACGACATCCACCCCATAAGGTTTTAACTCGTGGTACAAACCTTCTCCGAGTGCTTGTACGTAGGCCTTTGTGGCCGCATAGTTTGTTGCGTTTGTGACTCCTTGAAATCCGACAATGGAACTTAACAAAACGATTCCACCTTTGCCCAGTTGTGAAAACCTTCGAGCAAAATGGTGGGTCAACATCATCAAGGCGATGGTATTCACCTGTAACATTTCGAGCTCATCCCCGAGGTTTGATTTGGTAAATGGACCAGAGGTGCCAAACCCTGCTGACCCTACGAAAATACCAACGGGAAGGTCACCTAAACTGTGAATCAACATTTCAATGTCCCCAATATTGCTCAGGTCTGCTACAATGAGATCTGTGTGAATCCCATAAGTTTCTTCCAGAGTAGTGCTTAATGCCTTTAGCGCACGAACATTTCTGCCCGTAAGTACTAGATGAATTCCCAAGCTGGCCAAGCAATGGGAAATTTCTTTCCCAATGCCTGATGAAGCTCCGGTAACAAGGCCCCATGACCCATAAGACTTTACGAATTTGTTTTTTCTTGGTTTGGAAAACATGGCGGTAGGTTTAAAATTGAAACTTATATCCAAAATCAGGGAAGAAGCCAATTTGATTGACCTCATCAATATTGTTGGTCAAACGATTGTAACGTCTAACAAAAATGTTTTCATTGGCGGTAACATTCTGAAGGTCTACATAGAATTGGTGGGATGTCTTTTTGGTTCTACTGTTGATTTTGAGACCAAACTTTACATCCCAACGGAAGTAATCTTCATACTGTTGGCTAAAGGCAACATCTTCTTGTAAAACTTCAAACCCAGCATTTCTGGAAGCTTCTAGGTCAACCGGTGTGAAATAGCGTCCACCAGATGTGGTCAACCGAGTATCCACGAACAAAATATTCTTGCCAGAGCGTCCTGTTTTGAATTCTTTTCCGGCCAAAAAGTTGACCACATAACCATTGTTGAAAGGGGTATTGCGTTCAATGCCATCACTTCCTTCGTACTTGCTTTCGAAGAACGAGCTGGTTAACAATCCATAAAAACCATCGCTAAAGAATTTTTCCAGGGTCAACTCAAGCCCTTGGTTGAATCCAGTACCGGCATTGACCAAGGAAACCCGGTCGTTGTCGAAATCGAAATCGGCCCCTTCGGTCAATGTGGAATAGCTCGATGGGAAGGCTTCTACTGCTGCATCATCAATGTCTTGGCGATAAATTTCGAGTTTACCGCGCCAATTGTTGCCGAGTCGCACATCATATCCTAAAACATAGTGGGTGCTGCTGATAAAATCCAAGTTTCTGTTGGTCTGTACCGCCGTTCCGTTTACGTTTTCGTTCAAGAACAAGATGGGGAGTGGCGCAGATTGATAATGTACCCCATACCCCACATTAAAGGTGTGGTTTGGAAAAGCTTGAAAGTTCAATGCCCCGCGAGGTCCAACAGCAAATTGCTCATTAAGACTGCTGTATTGTGAATGCAAGCCAGCACTCAACGTAAGTTTGGGAGAAAGGCGTAACTGTCCTTGTACATAGGGCTGTAGCACGGTCAAATTATCATCTATGTCACGAAAATTGACCAAATCGGGGTCACCGTCACCATCAAGGTCCGCTTGTTCGTTTCGGTCCAACAAAAGACTCGTGATATTCGTTTGCTCTGCCAAAACCCCCGTTCGTAAAGTGAATTTACGGTTGATTTTGGCGTTGAAAAGCGTTGAAAAAGTAAAGCGGGTTTCCGTATTGTCAGCTTCGGTGTAGCGAATAAGTCTTTCTTGCGGAGTGTCTTTGTTGATAAAACGGTCTACTTCAAAATCGTTGCCAGTATACGATACGGAAGCAATGCTTCTCAAGAACGCGTTTTGCCCCAACTTTAATTTGTTTTTCACCCCAATTACCCCAAAACGGGATTTCACAAAGGTGTTTTCATCTTCCGCGGCAAAGAGGTCATCCGTGTCGATGTCATCTCCCAAGAAATCAATATCTGATGTTCCTATGATCCCAAAAGTGGAAAAGTTACCCAGCTTACCCGTTCCAAAATCAATATTGAAGGAAACGTCACTATAGTTTGGCGTTGCCGCTGTACCTCCGGCACCTGCGCCCAGAAGGCCAACTAGGGAGTAGCGACCCGCCACTAAAAATGAACCGTTCTTCTTACCCAAAGGACCTTCGGCCATTGCTTCCAATCCTGTAAAAATTCCCGTTTGGAGGGTATACTCGTAATCGTCGGTATTTCCTTTTCGAAAACCAAGGTCAAAAACCCCACCGATGGCGTTTCCGTATTCCGCGGGGAAGGCTGAGGTAATAAAATCTGAATTTTTCAAGAGATTGGGGTTCAAGGCAGAGACAGGTCCGCCAGTGGTTCCCAGAGTGGAAAAGTGGTTAGGACTGGGGATAGGAACCCCTTCCAAACGCCATAAAAGTCCGGTTGGAGAATTTCCTCTGACCACAATATCGTTACGACTGTCATCAGGAGCGGAAACTCCAGCAAAGTTTGCGGCTAGTCGTCCTACGTCACTTCGTCCTCCTGAAAAGCGAGTAACTTCTTCTACCCCAAACTGGCGGGCAGATACGGTAGCCAACTTATTTAAGGGTTTGTCCTTATTGGCTTCGTTGGTCAATACCACTTCATCTAAGGCGTTGAAAGATTCCAACAGACTAACGGTGATAAAAACATCCTTACCTGTCGTAACTTCAAGATTGGGAATAGTAGAACTTTCGAATCCTATAAAACTAATGCGAAGGGCTTGTCTTCCGATAGGCACATCTTCCAAGGTAAAGCGACCGTCAAAATCAGAAATGACCCCAGTAGCGACTTCCGCATTTAGGAGTTCAACAGTAGCCCCTTCCAATGGGCTTTCGGATTGCTTGTCCAAAATAATTCCTTTAATTACACCGGTCTGGGCGAAAGCACCTAAACTCATTAAGAAAACAAAGGGAAACAGAATTTTTTTCATGACTTGGTTTTTATTTTCGACGAAATTGTAGCGAAAGCGATAAAGCGGGAAATAGGAGAAGTACGATTCGTGAATTGGTCTTTTGGATTGTCAAATGACCGATTAAGATGAAAGACAGGTCGATTTTGTGAGGAAAACGCTTAAAACGGAATAATTGACGGTTCAGGTGCTATTTTAACGGTTCACCCTGTGGATCTAGCTCATTACATAAAAGCTCCCTTATCTTTACGATACTATGTGGTTCGCAAAACACAAAAAACGCATCTTGAGTTTCCTGTTCCGTTGGATGGTGGTCAATATTGTATTCTTGGCCGTTAAAGCTACTATGGAACATGAGAACGGTATGTTCGAAGCATTTTTCACGGCCACCAGTATGTTCTATTACTTTACGGCTTTCTTTCTATTTTTCTTCACCTGGGAACTGAACAATTGGTACATCAAACGACAGAAGCAAAAGGGCGGACTTAGCTTTAAGTCCAGTTTGCAGATTTTGGCCAAAACCATGTTCTGGGTGGTGGTCGTTTCCTCCGTTGTTTATTATTTAGGACTGTTTCCTTTTAGGGAACCTTGGGGCATCATATGCGAGCAGACTCCCGAAAAAGAATTTATTACAGATTTTATGCGTGCCGTTGGATTGGGATTCACCGTGGTATTTTTCAATATGTACTATCATTTGATTCACCAACGAGAAGCGCTACAAAAGCAGATGGAAGATTTACGAAAGGAAATGTTGGCTTCAAAGTACGCTTCCTTAAAAAGTCAAATCAGTCCACAC
>ERZ1740065.641-NODE-641-length-19281-cov-11.797930_pt1 | contig 19281 bp, 19 predicted proteins | sample MGYA00581738_ERZ1740065 | MGnify/ENA primary metagenome ERZ1740065 (study PRJEB43018, sample SAMN04849749) | marine metagenome | isolation source: floating plastic debris | place: Pacific Ocean | collected 2008-09-01 | study: EMG produced TPA metagenomics...
TCCAGCTAACTCCAGCTAACTCCAGCTAACTCCAGCTAACTCCAGCTAACTCCAGCTAACTCCAGTGAAATATTATTCCTCTGTCATATACTAGGATGCTGGGACTTACTGTACTACAAACCTGTGTCACAGCGTCATTTAAATAAGGCCATGCTAAATCCAAGTACAATTAAGTTCTACAATCCAGAATTTCCTCTAGTCTAAGTCTCTAATATCTCAATATCATTACATACCAATACATTCATACGTATCCAGTCTGCAATCGCAAACAAAAAATATCTAATTATTTCCTCATCAATCGCACAACATATTTTGGCGAAATGGTTATGACACATCGATTATATTGAATAAATCAGTATTAATAATAATAATAATAATAATAATAATAATACCAAATCATAGTAATAAGGGCACTTTCGGATACTGGAGCCTCGCATCAAGTCTTGTATGCGATCATAGAGCTAGAGACACAATGTTATTCACTCGTGCTAGCTCACTCTACTCTAGCATGAGCGAATAGCGTTGCGTCTCTAGCTCTATGATAGCATACCAGGCTGGATGCAAGGTTCGCATCCAGTATCTCAGATATGCCCTAAATGTAACTTGCAAGTTCGTTACCATTATTAAATTTCAATAAAATAAAAAACGGAAAACTTGATAACTTTGAATGTGGAAGTCTGATTACTGACATATTTGTGGATTTGGGAGACTCGGAGCATTTCTCTACCTGCTGTTAGATACTTTAACTCGATAGAAACAAATGTGAAATTATGTATGTATGCTTTCCAGAACTAAGGCACTTATTAATAAAGTAATTAACTCATGTATCTCTAGGCTCAGAATGTGTGTTTTGACTGCTATTTCACTTCAGAAATCTAACCACAATGTTTATCTGCGTTGCCACAGCTCATTATACATCTAATTTTATACGTTTTGATTGCTACATCCAGAATGGTATAGCTATAACTTGCTTGTGATCTTCTTGTTGCCAAGACACATAAGCATAGTGATTCATCTTATGAATTTGGAATTTGAATAATCGAAATAGTTGAATCGTCGATTATCTAGAGTCAATAATTGAAATCGAATTGAAACCTAGAATACTGAATCGTTTCACTCCTAGTTAACAGCAATTGACATATAAGTTCCTGCTCAAATGACGTAGATACTAATATACTGTTACTGCCCCATCAGATTGGCTTAGAGAGGGCTTATACAGTCATTTAATCATTATAGACATATACGGCCCAAGATTACAGGCAATAAGCACAAGCCAACCATATAACTAATTCATGATTCAGGGGGAACTAGAAAGAATGCAGTTCCTGTAAAAACATTACAGCCAAATCTAGAGGGAATGCCCAGTCCCTTTAAAACCCACAGGCCACAACCTCTACCACAAAGAATTTCAACATCAGGTACTTAATGCTCACAGTTTCATCCGTGTGGAGCAACTGCAACAGCTGGCTGCTTGACTGCCAAATGCAAGTCAGAATTCCCCTGTTTCAGTGGTGCCATACTTCAGACCAACTATGTACCTATGCATGACAAGCAGCTTGACACCATTATCAAAGACCGCTATAGTTCCTTATAAAGAAAATCATAATTTAAACCCTGCATGTTCCACTAGCCAGTACCAGTAGTGGTAGAGAAATACAGTCGTGCTTTGCTTGGTGAGATAAGTATGAATCAAGGATTAATATGACCACAGTGTCTGATGGGTGTAGTGCATACCATGCAACCTGCCAGGCTGCAAATACTGGAGATTCAATTTTTCTGAACGTTGAGAAGCCACAGCTCAAAACAAAGCCCCTACCCCATACAGCCAATATTTTGGCATATTGGAGCTCAGCTCAGCAATATCTGTCTAATAAGCCACACGAGAACATTAGGAAACCAATAATTACAAGCTTGACCCTGAATTCTGCCAGGTAAAATACTGGAGTCCCACTGGAAATTTGGGAGAGTTGACAGGTAATTTGGTGTGGATATAAAATAGTAATGATTGCTACAATCATATTATACACTCCACTGCTGAATCAAACCATGCATGCAATATTCTCAGTGCTGCTGCAATGATAACTTACTAATAGAGCCAGAAGCAACTCGTCATGCAGCTCTTGGTCTACTTCATTTCCTGAGGAATAGCAGGAACTAGCTAATCAGCTTAGCCTGGATGTAAGTCAGTGTGTGGGCGTGTCTCAATAGCAGTGTGTAATAAGGAGGTACAGTGATCCAATGAAAGATATGTCACAAATCATCATGTCATGTCAGCTTACAACACAACTGAGCCGTCACCGTCGGCGTTTCGGCGACTGTTAGCCAGCTGTAAGCTGTCTTTCCACGGCATGTCATTGTTCTCACCCATTGTACTGCTCCTGACTATGTTTGAGCGGTGATTGCTAAAGTGATCCCATAGGGCTGCCAGGAATTCTTCAAACTCGATAGCCGGAGAATTCTCAGATACAGTCCGCAGCATGAACATCCCATCACCCCGTAAATACTTGTCTGCAATCATATGGGGATGCAATCTTAGAGTGAAGTCACAAAGGCTGAACCCTGATTCACACTCAGCGGTTTGTAACTTTTACCTTTGAACTCTTTCAATATGAATCGATCAGACTCAGAGTAACAGCGATTGCGCAGTCGTAAGCTGCGAGTCAGAAACTGTCTCTGACACAGGGTGAAGTGGATCCAACGCGCACAGCCGAGCAGAGAGAGAAGGCAGACAAAGCAAAGCCAAAACCAAATCACCAGATACACCTGAAATGGTATACAGTTCATATTAAACCATCTTCCCTACCAGTCAATTACTCATCGATAACATTAACTGGCAACTTTCTTGGATTTTTCCCTTAACTATAAGGCATGCTCACATCTTTAAAAAAAAACCTACCAACATGGTAAATATAGTTTGAGATAATGTAGCGTGAAGATAGAAGCCAAAACTTAGTTCGTCATCCTCCTGAATAATCATAAGCCATTGAACAGAGAATTACAACAGCTTACATAGAAATAAGAGGACAGACAGGTATATGGAGTTATGTCAGACCCGGTCGTGAAACAGGTTGATTGTAAGGACACACTGTACAGTGTATCTATGCTGATTCTCTCCTGAAACACAAGAAATCTGTACACAAGCAATAAGGATCGTTCCTAAACTAGGGCTGTCCCCATAGAACAATGGGTATTATAGAATCATGGGGTGCCGTAGAATTGTCGCTATTATAGAATCATGGGTGCCATAGAATTGTCTATTATAGAACCATGGATACCATAGAAGCGAAGCTGGCATAAAAAAAGTTCTACAGAGTATATCAATGAGGCGCTGTTATGGAGCTATTGCTTCTGTATTCTTCTATTGGTCAGATTCGAAGAACATAGGTCATCGCATGCATCCATTGGCTGATTAATGTCAGCCACCTATTGTTATGCAATTTGTTACATGAGCTTTTGAGTCTAGTTGTATTCCATCATTTGAATGGCATGACAACTTAGGTCAAGGTCACACGGAGCTGTTTCCAAAATATTTCTGATGTCATCTCTATCATTAGGTGACATGTAGAGGTTAGAGGTTACTGTCTGTGGTTATTATGCCCTAGGGCTGGACATAATGATAGTACTGTAATACGATCAATAGATACAAGTAAAACTCATCGGCCTTACCCATTATTCTTAGAGTAAAATCACAGATTGTTACAATGGGAAAGATCTCGCTGAGTTCGATGACACCGCTATTGAAAAAGTCTTTGAGCACTTCATAGCCCCAGAGGACGTAGCCAGATTCTCCTACAAACGCCAGAATTAGATCACAGGTAGCTGATACCTACGTCACCGTGACCCAGGCTAAAGTTAGGTAGAGGCAACAAGAACGACTGGCTGTCCAGCCATGGTGAAGGGCAGAGTGACTGAGAGAGTAGGTGTTTAACCTACCAAGGAAGTTGTTTACAAGGAAGATCTGTCCACAGGCATTGGCGAGGTAGATGAGTTTGATCAGTGTATACGCTGTGTATATGTACACACCCTGACAGCATGGCTGATGCTGCCTACACCAGTACGGCATAGGCCAGCAGCAAACTCTCTGCTCCTGCCGCTCTAAATACCTGTACGTAAGATGTTTTTAGAATCAATAAAAACGGTTCAAACAAGAAAAATGTGTTGTTATGTTAGAGAAAGACTTTGATTTTTTCTTCCTCCATGCTAAAGCAAACAATAGCTAAATTTCTCCTTTTTCTGTATTGATGGCCGATGTACAGCTGCCTCATAGTTTTATTCCATTTCATTATGTGCTAGTGCTATAACCACAAATGCAGATGGGGTAGTTGTCCTTGCACCTGGTTTCCATATAGCTTTGGGAGACATCTGTAAAGCTGCAGTGCAGTTATACGGAAACTGAATGGTCAGCACCAACACCAGATTAGAGTAAGCTTTCGACAAGTAGACTTGATATCTATTTTATGCAGCCAGAGATTTGCTCAGTTACAACGCAGCACCTATATATATATATGGAAACCAAACCAGGCTCTACAGAAGACAAGACTGACCTGTCGACATAGTGGACCAAATCCAGAATCAGCTTCTTTCGTCTCTCAAGCTCTACAGATTTTGCTATGGTATCTTTCAGGCGCTGAGCAATACTAGACACATAGAACCCTTCGGTGAAAACTGTCCTCCAAATTAATTTGGGCAGCAAGAACAGGACGGCTTGAGATAGAATGAAAAGCGTGACCCACTGGTAATAGTTGATCATTCGCGCTCTTGGTCCATCCGGACCCGGCAGTCTCTCTTCAAAATGCATTCACAAGAATTCATCCACATATTGGAAAAAGCGATGAAGATCGAATCACAGACAACTTGAGGTATACATGCATTGGTAACAGGATAATGATCTGTTACCACCTACCATAAGATGGCACATAATACGTGCTGGCCACATAACAGTAGTCATTGACGTAGTGTGTTTGAGTGAAACTGAACTCGGTGGGACTCCAGCACTGGATTCGCTCTGATATCAGCTGGCGGCCTCCTGTGATGAGAGATGCAGCAACTAGTAAGGCTACGGTGTAGTAGTAGCTGAACCTATCACAGAAATCATCATCCAATCTCTGAGTCAGAAAATTCCACTCCCCAATTCTCTCAAACAGCGTGGTCATCACGAAGTTACGATACTAAAAAAAACAAAAATGCCAGATACTGAGTCAGATACTCGTTACAAAATCATGTGGTTAAACAAATGCATTCATGCTTGAATGTAAATTAAAATGCACCTGGTAGATTGGCAGTGACGCCTATTTCATGAGGAATTTATCTCAATGGTGGCCGTCAAATTAAGAGCTAATATGACGTGTGACCCCTCATGTATGGCTGATGTCGGCTCTACGAGATCGCCGGTACGCAGCAGAAGAAAGCCAAGCGGAAGTACTAATAGATCGATCTCTTTCGTACGGACCACTTCCCTGGTACGACCCATAGTTCGATTAAAATAACAGCGATACCAGTTCATCCATTTCTGCTAAATTGAAGAAAAGATGAATTGAAAGGACGTCTGTGCTGACAAACACAGTTTTGCAAGTCCGTACGTGGTATTTGCTGCTTATAGGATGTCAATTTACAAAGCAGCTACACATAATGATGCTGAAGGTAATGCACAGCAAACGGATGCGAACTATCGTTGGGAAATTGGATACGAGAAGACATGGTAGGTTGAATAGCACGTTTATCTACTTTGATCGTTGGTAATGGTAACTGGTTGCTTTGTGTATGGTTTGCCACCATCGTACTAGTACCTTATTGTTTCCCCAAAAACTGGAACTATCAATGTAAATGTTTTACATGGCATTTAAAAGTTGTTATACAGGGCCCCCAACATTGATAAATGAAAAAACGAGCATACTCAGATCTACTCTGAGCGCAGTTAGGCCTACAGTATATTTGCTACATTTTTAGCTGAGAATTTTACACATTCGATTTCTATCCATGAGTCAATTTTAAGGCAATCTTTGATCGAGGATTGGGGAAAGATTTTCCTGTTGAAGGTAAATAGGAGTGACTGAAAAGACAAAAAGTACTCAGGGGTATATCTAGCATTTTGATTAATGCTTTGGCAGAGTCAGGAGTAGAGCCCGTGGAATGTCTGTCTTTACGTAGAAAATTATGAGATTCATTGATGTTGATGACTTGAGACAGGAGAGTGAGGAAGAGAGGGGGTGGAGAGGGATGAAGGGGGAGGGAGAGATGGCGAGGGAAGTGGATTTAAGAAGCGGGAATACTGCTGAAATCATTAATACAGTTGTGTCATAATATCTTTACCTCACGACTTATAAATGCTCAACAATGATATATGCTTGTGTAATGGGTGTTGTGAGACTACAGGCATTGTTAGCTGGCAATGCTCATTGTTCTTGAGAAAAGCTCTCAGAAATCAGAGAAAAACCGAGCAGACAAGTTAGCATCCTGCTAGCACCTATGAGCTGCTGGGGTAAAACTGAGCTGCTGGGAGCCCTGGTTATATCTGCTCAGCTATGCCAACATATAAAGTATGTGATCTAATTTGTTCTTAGGGAGGCAATTAGAGAAGACACTGATGGCACCTTACAAGCTAGCATCGATGAAGTTCAGCGTGCTCGAAAGCGCCTTATGGCCTCTAGAGTGCCAAATGTTCGGCTTGGAATGGTAATTGTGAAAACCAAGACTAGCAATATACTTTGAGTCACACTCCCACAAATGACAACTAATGAATTAAACTTCTATGTTTAGATGCGTCATTTATTTTTGGTCATTGACTCCTCAAATTCCATGACAGACAAAGATCTCCATCCTACTAGATATCGCTCTTGCCTCAAGGTTTGTGTTAGCATCTATCACCTTCCCTAAACTGTTGTCGTTTCCTATATCTGTATTCACTGGTCAATGATTGGTCTATTTTAGTTGTGCGAGAATTTCATTGAATCATATTTTGATCAAAATCCCATCAGCCAAATGGGTATAATCACATCAAGTAAGAAGAGGGCGAAAAAAGCAGCTGAACTCGGTGGGAATTGCTCTCGACTACTGGGATGTATTAAGAGTCTGAAAGATATTGAGTGCGATGGAGAATTCTCTCTACAAAACAGTCTAGAGATGGCATACGACACTTTGAAACATGTACCTGGCCACACCAGCAAAGAGGTCTGCATTATGTTATCAACTGGTCACTTCCTGTCACAAATGTTGCACGCGGTGCTTGTGTTATTACTCTTCATGTTTTTTGTGGATATCAATGAGTTTTGAGGAGAGAACTCTGGCTAGAAATACGGGATGGCATCAGTAAGCATTGTGAAGGAATGATCTAATCTCTTCATGGTATGACATATCTGAGTAGTAAAGTAATGGCCGCCAACGTCTGCTGTAGTAAAGTAATGGCCGCCAACTAGTGCTGGTTCGATTCCAAGAATCAGCAATTCGATTCGATTCTCCCTCAGAGGGTTCGATTTCGATTCTTGAGGTAGATATACAGCAAAATTGCGAACAAAGCTATAGGCTTTGAGTGGCTACCATGACTTTTCAGAACAGTTTTGCCTTCTTCAGGCTGTAACCATGTACCTATCACTGATATGCTGTGCTCTGATGATTCCTTTACATGATAGCTAAAGGATTATGGATAAAAAGTCATGCATAACCATTTCATAATCCTTGTTTTCGATTCTTGGATTCTCAAAGCTACATAAGATAGAGCGAACATTTTTTCCATCTTCAATAGTATTGTGTATCAAACCAGCACTACTGCTAACTTCTGCTATAATAAAGTAATGATTGCCGATGTCTGCTGCAGTAAAGTAATGGCCACCAATGTCTACTGTAGGTGCTGGTGATCATGGGCAGTCTGACCACATGTGATCCAGGTGATATAGAGGTCACAGTCAAATCTTTATCAAAGAGTGCCGTCAAGTGTTCCGTGATTGGCCTGTCGGCTGAGCTCAGTGTCTGTAAGAGCACCTGCTCAACCACTGGCGGTAAGGTGTCACATTGCCATTACTTCGAGTTCAACCCGACTACCAGTACAGTGTGTTTAGTATAATAATGACATTGCAGGTAGCTACGCTGTGATATTAGATGAGAGTCACTTCAAAGACTTGTTAGTCTCTCACGCTCTTCCCCAGGCCAGCGCAGTGAGTACCTCTAGTTGTAAAATGTACTAAATCGATGAACGGGCGTCTTTAGACATTTTATTGGTGTTTCAGTCAAATGTAGAAGCTTCGCTGATAAAGATGGGATTTCCCAGTCACTACAGCATGTCAGGCAGAGAGAAACCGTCCATGTGTGTCTGGTCAGTTGATACTACACTTAACTAGCCCCTGTTTCATTCTGTCATGAGATGTAAGCAATGCATTTCCTCTATTTCTACAGCCATCAAGAAAGTGTGGGTGGATCAACAATCAGTAACAAAGGATACCTCTGTCCTCAGTGCCAGTCCAAGTACTGTGAACTACCTGTTGAGTGTCAAGTTTGCGGTAAGGAATACTTGCCTCCCTACAGTTTTCTGTGTAAAAGTGGAATCGTTAGTGGCAGAAATACTTAACGTTTTCCCAAAATGAGCAAAATAGTGAGACAAAATATTAGTGTTTTTGGATGGAGTCCATTAAAAAATAGGGTAGAAAAACCCCGCCAACGATAAAAATCAGCATCTATGAAGTCACGAATATGCTTACAATAATCAGGGAGTTTTCTATCAACTATGAGATGGCAACTCCAAAAAGTTGTCATGATGTGACAACTCCGATAGAAGCTCATTTATATTTATCATTAGCAATTTCCTTCAAATCTCCATATTCACTAAATACTTTTCCACACTAAATTTTCCACTTTTACAATATTATTCTCACTGCTGTCCTTTAGTAGCAGCTTGTATCGCTCGCAGAGTTCAGTCATTTTTCATTGTTTGTAGCTCGTAGAGACTTGACTGTCTGTAGTTTTCTTGTCATGTGACTTCCTGCTGGATACTGTAAGATGGAATTGTTTTGAGAATTGAGAATTTTTGCTATTGAGCTGTCCGCCGCTACAAATAATATCCGATCCGTTTATTTTTGACACGATTATAGCAGACAGTTTTTTAAGCGCAAAATGTAAGAAATGTAAGAACGCAAATATTTTATATAGCTGATAACAGAAGTTTTCCACATAAAAATTCCATTTTACATCATTCTAAACTAAAGACATGTTGACAATGTTGACTGGTTTGGAGTTGTCTTATCTTACTGAGAGTCGACTGTACGCAGTAGGAAGCTCCACCATCAATTATATGAGATTTTTTCATTTTAAAAATAGCCAGCCAAGTGTTTTTGCTTATCAAGATACAGACAATCTGAAAGTATTGGATGGGTTGTGGATGTTTGGGAGACTGGCTGTTACTGCTGATCTGTGATAGATTTAATTGTAACCCTGCAGTCTCGGTAGACCTACCATAACGTTGTCTCTGGCATCTTGCTCTCGCCAGGTCTCATACTAGTATCAGCTCCTCACCTAGCCCGCTCCTACCATCACATGTTCCCAGTGAAGGCGTATGATGAGCTCGATTCACTTCCCTCCAACCATCAAATGTAAGTAATCTTACTCTACGCCATTTACCAGGTCGGATGTCCGTGACCCTCGCGTTTCCCTGACAACGAGGCTGGATTATATCCAATTGAGCTGCTGATTTTTCTTAGGATTTGCGCCCTTGTTCTCTCTAATTCCATAGGCGTTATAGCCAGTGAAGTTGAGAATTTCTTTACAAGACTAAACATTTTGTGAAGCTAAGTTTTCTATGGCATGTACAGTCAATCTTGCGTTCAGAGTTGAACATGTTGTTGAACACATTCGGACTTAGAAAGTGCCTAACATATTCGTTATTTGTGATACGACTCCTTATGGTGTGACCACTTGCAGGCACAAGCGGATTAACTCTAGGTAAGAGAGCCGTGTACCGCAGCGTTGGTGGGGTTGTGGAAGTGCTGGGTTTATGTTCCTATGGGTTATGGTGGTACACTATGTGTTAACGCTTTGACAGTTAATGAGGCAATCAGTGTCAATCCTGTATTTTTAGCTGCTGCTCCAGCTGTATGTGTCCACTTAAAGACCCGCCGGTAAGCCACTCCCCCGATTCCTGACATGTCGTTTACTCAATATCGAGGAGTTGTGCTCTCCTGCAGGCTAATCTATTCCCTTCAAGTATGCGCTCTGTTTATAGGTGTTCTCGTGTCCACTGTGTCAAGGATTGTTCTGCTTTGACTGCGATGTCTTTATCCACGAGATGTTACACTCCTGTCCGGTGTGCAGCAGTCAGTGTCAAGACGCGACTGCAACAACTCAATAGCCAATCAGGCTCCGTCGGGCTGTCAGATAGGAAATGAGTTTGTCTCGATTGACATGAGTTTTAGACAAGGTGTACTACGTACTGGTGCTAACCTCTCGACAACAAGTATTCCAAAGCTTCACACCTGTGCACAACGTACATACGTACGTATGTACATATACGTAATATGTAAATAAATTCTATTTTGTAGCTGAATGTTGTAATCAATTTATTTGAATCTCTCATACAGTCACATGTTGTGGGCTAGCAAAGCATTGTGGGTACACGATCATCATTGTATTCTACACCCACACTAGGACCTTAAGTTATATTCATGGCTCAGCTCTCAATGTCGGCTGGTGTCAAACAGGAAATGGTACAGGTCCCATATAGGAGAGAGCCGTCTGACGTCTGATGTCTGACTGCTTTCTGATAGCGATGCGCTCCAACCCTCAGGCCACACACCTGATAACAGTGCTGCTTCTTCACTCGGTCAGTCTGGGGTTGTGGCCATTCGCAGTAGTTGCAGCTGCCAGCACTTCTGTGCACTGAGAAGTGCTTTTTTCCTGGACACCTTAGTAGGAGTGGTGTTGTAGAGTTCATTGGGCTGGTTGGTGAAAGGTATGTATTTCCAGTGAGGCTTTGAGAGGTAACCGTTGTAGAAGGCTTTTGCTGACATGGGCTTCTTCACGACCACGTCACGTACACCTACCAGGCCATCCTGAAATGGGGGAAGCGCTATGATGCAGCTACCAGATCGTGGGATTTATTAACTAACTTGAAATTAACAAGACAACAGCAGGGCTCTGGTAGGTGGGCACACCTGGCAATGAGAACCTCCACTTTGAAGCAACGCGCAAAAGGAGCAACATGACTACATGAAGTGACCTCAGTATCCACAGACCCGGTACTTACAGGCCCCGTACCTGGTACCGACAGGCCCCAGCACCCGGTATCTATAGACCCCGTACCTGGTACCGACAGGCCCCGCATCCAGTACCTACAGGCCCCATACCCAGTATCTACAGGCCCTGTCCCCGGTACCCACAGACCCTGTACCAAGTATCCACAGGCTCTTACCTTGCATTGGATACAGAGACAATCAAACTTCTTTATGTAAACAGCAGATCCAGGTTGGCTGGCCAGATGCCGATCTTTTAATGTGTACATCCACAGATCAGCCATAGGGACGGCGTTACGCAACCGCACCCGCTGCGTACCAAAGTATGACATGATGTCATGCTGCAAACAGCAAGCGTGACAAGGTTATTCTGACAAGATTTATTCTTCAACGTTTCTGTTCTAATAGGTCACAGTCCTAGTTGTTAGTCAATAAGATTGTAGAACAATCAAGGATACGGCCACAGTGGAAATATTAGCATAGCGAGTAGATAGTGATTCGCAGGAGATCGCTAATGATAAATACAGCTATATTTTCTGTCGGATTTGTCGCATCATGAGCACATTTTGGAGTTGTCATCTCATTATGAAGAGAAACGGCCCCAATGACGATGATCATGATCGTTGCTAACTAACTCGTTCTAGGTTGCATTAATTTTTGGAGTTGTCTCTCACATAACATAACGGGATTTCATAACTTTTGACTATTTTCAGTGGTCAGCACTATGCAGAAATAAGTAATAATGGTTTTAAATAATAGAACAAACATGAATAAAATTCAAAATATAGATAAAAATAGATACTCACAATTTCTGAGAAAGCTCTGAACTTCCTGTCGATCTGACGACACGACTCATTAGCCCAGTTGATGTATAGCCTCGGATCCCCAGACTTGATCTTATAAGCTGCATTCAAATACACACACTGCCGATAACAACATCACATCATAGTGGAATAGGGAATGTGAGACAGGTTGGCGTTTAGGGTTGAAGAAGATTCGTCTGTAGTTTAGTATTCAAACGTTCCCCAGATGAACTCAACTATGGCAATCTTAGCTCTTGATGGGTAGAGGGTTGCGGCTTCTCAAAGTTCAGAAGAACGAAATCACCAGGATATTTTGTCAAATTAGTTTTCCAGTATGGTGAGTAGACAACTCCAATATAAGGTATAACGCTCATAATTTATATAGGGCGATCTAATGATAGCATTGATTTCTGTGTGGTGAGTAGACAATACAAATTTTTTAAGTACTGTAGAACCTGAGTAGATAGCAAATGAAATATTAACGTTCTGTCAAAGTCATAAAAAGATAAAAGTGAAAGCGATCCAACTATAGCGATCCCACAAATTAAATAGCATTGATTTCTCGTCGCTCTACAGTTAGACTGCTGCTATCTAATCCAGTTCTACAGTAGCAAAAATAATTTAGGGTCAAAGATCAAAGGTACTGAGAGTAATCACAGTACTCCAGATCACTGCACACCACGCTGTACTGTAGTACTGCACACCACGCTGTACTGTAGTACTGCACACCACGCTGTACTGTAGTACTGTACACCACGCTGTACTGCAGTACTGAAGTACTCCACACCATGCTATACTGCAGTACTGTAGAGGAATGACAATAGTTCTTACTCACCGTAAGTAGCGAGTCGATCATCTTGATCCACTTCTATACCTTCCAGGTGTAGCAGATCCTCTAGCGTCTCCAACATCTACAAGTGACTGAAATATATCTACCCGCTGTAGTAAGGTTTCTACTGAAGTAAGGTTTCTTCTGTAGTACAGTTGCCATAGTATTAGTGTTGTACGATATGATGCCCAGATCTCAATTACAAGCCTCTGTAGAGTTGGTTTCTCAGCAATAGCCCACTGAGGGCTTATGGACTTCACTCATCTATAAGCTCACTTCAGTACTAGGGAACTTCAAGGCTATTGTTGGAATATATACTGTACACAGCAAATACCACATTCTCTCGAACTCATATTGAGGAAACTGTATATGTAACATATACATTATAATGTGGGTCAGGCATTCAAGGAATTCTTTATTTTGACCGTGCCTGACCTCACCTACCTAGACATGGGAATACAGTAATACAATTTTTCAGTGCTCACCAGCTTGGCTCCTTCCTGAGAGAGAAGTTTGCTAAGTGACATAGACGTCGAACCAGGAGGTACATCAAACGTTTGCTGATTTACAATTGGCCCAATATCAAACCTACAGCCAAAGACAAAATCATCAGGAAGTGAATATAACAAAATAGAACATATTTAATGATTTCAGCAACCTTTTTGGCTGTATCTGCTGAATCGTGACACCGGTTGTCTTCTCACCGGATAGAATAGTGTATACTAGTGGGGCACAGCCTCTCCATCTGGGCAGCAGACTTGGATGGACATTGAGAATGCCGCTGAAAAAGGAAAGTAAATGGATGGTAGATGATATTCCAGTGAGCTCATAACAGTCTGCAGTGGCATATGTGGACAGCTTACTTACTAAGGAAATAGGTTGATGAACTTTCTTGGGAGAAGTTGACCAAATGAGGCTACAATTCCGACATCAAATTGCCCTGGTTGTATGTCCACATCTGGCCAACGATGCAATCTCAGCTTCTCTTGATTCTCAGCAAACTTGCTGACCAAACACTTCAAAGAAAGATGCAATACATTGATTACATAAGAATAGTACATATTCAAGTCAAGTGATGGATTCAAAACATCATTACCTTATGAGGTTTGGTAACCACGTCCAGTGTCCCTACAACACTTGGGGTAGTCTTGCCGCCACTGCTAATAGAAACCACCAGTGTGAACCAATCCTACAGAGTTTCGCTGAGTCACGTAAAGAGAATTCCATCGCCTTACGAAATGAGGTTATCATGAAGAGCTTTTAATACTGGCAATGCAAAATGGTCCGTTCCTAGGAAGACTATTCGCCAAGGAGGCCGTAACCGTTTAACATGAAGTTTCTCAAGCATGTCAGGTAGAGATAGAAATTACAACGTAACCAAACAAATTCCTCTAGTGTTCATATAGCTTGTTGAAACAAAACGGGATGAAGAAAGGGTGAACAGAGATATTACATGGCTAACTTCAGAGGAGTTCACAAAAAATTGCACGCAAAACCTTGACGTCCATAGGAAATTTGACGAAGATGACAGAAAAATGAGGAGAGCAAGGACTCAAAGATGATTAAAATGGAGGTAAATATATGTTCGCAATAAACTCTGAACGCTTTGCGGTCGTAACGCCGCCTATTAGAGGTGCGTAAACGTATCAGTACCAATCAGCGCAACGTGGGGAAACAAATGGGCGAATCGAAATCTAGAAATGTTACTCTAAAGAGGCGGGACTTAAATAGTAGGCGTTCAGCGACGTACTGTTCAGACTTAGTTTCGATTCATTTCTTATCAGGCTGTACAGCAGCGACTCGACTTGATTCACATTATCAAACGACCAAGCATGGCCGATACTCTGAAACGAATGAGAGAAAGAGTGGAGTTGGGAGAGCATGGGATCATAAATGTAAGTAAAAAGTACTCTCAGGCAAACAGAGCAAATTATATTGTGGTTTTACTCGTCTGGAAATTATGGCTTGCACAGAACAGAGTAGAAACAGTATGTACCAAGTTAGTTGTCACATTGCTAACTTGTTTCTAATTCCTTTTGTAGACAAATACTACCAGCTTTCCTGGAGCCTATTCTGAGGGGAGCTATGACGACAAATGGGACTTGGAGAAATTTTCAGAAGTATGTTATACCTTCACCTCTTACCTTTATATTCCTTCATTTTCCTATTACTATTATAATAAGGGTTGTGCTTTGTGCTTGTGACACATCTTATGCGCAGCTAGCTATTGATGAATAAACCTATCTTACCAGGGCGTGAAGATCGAAATAATAAGAGACTCTGGCTACGAACTCGAGTTTGATCTAATTGGTGTAGATGCTGCTCTCGCAAACTCCCTCAGACGAATTCTACTAGCCGAGGTATGTTCACCTCACTATTCTAGCTTATCTGCTACTGAAAGAACCCAACACCATAACTTCTTTGCATGATTTTAGGTCCCTACAATGGCGATCGAGAAAGTCTTCATTTATAACAACACATCCATCATACAAGATGAAGTCTTAGCACACCGATGTGGTCTCATACCTATCAAAGCTGACCCAAGACTATTTGAATATAGGCAGGCCGGTCCGTCCACACAATGTTTACTCTAGCCATTCTCATAGTCGGTAAGTAATAATCTGTTGTTATTGTCATTATTATCTCTGTTTATACAGACCAGGAAGAGCCCAGTGCTGAAGACACGATCAGTTTTGGCCTCAAGGTGAAGTGCACTCATAACTCCAAAGCACCTAAGGACGCTACGCAACCTGACGTCTTGTATAAACACAACAACGTCTACACAGGGGACATGGTATGGATACCAGTGGGCAATCAAGCTGACTTGGTATGTACACACCTGCCTCACACACGTACACACCTGCCTCTCATATTGCATATCTCACTCGACTTTGTTGTTTGTCTCACTCTGCCCTAGAGCATAGAAATATTCATTAGATGAAATTACAAATTGGAGTTTTCTTCTCCAGCTATGTGAGCAAATCAAGTAAAATTAAACTTATTCTCCTATAGCTCCTTTGGCTGGAGAGAAATAGACTGGCACTAGCTACATGTGTGTGTAGAGAGGGAGGGGAAGGAAAGACAGGGGAAGGAAAGAAGCAAGAGAGGAGGGGAAGGAGAGAGGAAGGTAGAGAGGGGGTAGCTTTACTCGCTGGCAGTTTACGCACAGTCTGGAAGCTATCGTTTCCATTGTAACAGCAGTCTGGAAATACTGCAAGATGAATAATAGATTAAGAATGTGCAATTACTAGAAATCACAATTACCAGCAATGCTTGCTGAACTTCCATAACTGATCACAACCTGATGAGACTGCAAGGTGGTTGTAGGGGTCTGAAATGAAGTTTCAGCAGTTACGCGGAGTGTAAACACTGTACTAATTTTTCCACCACTATTTAAATAGTAGAGCAAAGAAATCAGTTTTTCAGCTGCATATGATTAATGGTGGCCACTGAGAGCCCGGAGTGTGAGAGTTCCTGTATACTACTGTTTAGTTTAGAGTGTGAGACACTTATATAAGCTCTCTTTCAGCTAGTTCTTACGGCTTTGTGGCTATTCATCTCTGGTCAACGCCTAACGAACTCTGAGCAAAATCTAACTGGTAACAGGAAAACATTAGAAAACCAGCAGCAGCAATTTTTGCAGCTAACATACTGGAGTCTGCGTGACTGGGCAGGTATGTTGGTGGCAAAATCTATTGGCAGTTGGGAAAAAATGCTGACCCTGGGACTTGAACCTAGAAACCACACACATTTTCTGCATGGCAGTCATCCTACCGCTGAGCTACCATGAATTGCCTATGATGGGCGGATTAGTTAGGAATACATTGAGTCATGGACCGGCAAATGGCCTTTCAGACTGTCCTCAGTGAATTTCTTCATCAAATCTGAATCTGCTCACATCTGCCTTGCACTTAGGAGCTCTAAAACCCACGAGAGTACACTCTCACATAGCCGAATGTGAAGATGTGCTATGTTTTGTTGCTGTTAATGTCCTGAGAAAAAAGCCTTATGTTGACAGAGTTTTCTGCTCAGAAAAATGAGGTTCGGTACGGCTTCGGGAAGATACTGTGAAACTTCGTTTCAGACGAGAGTTTCAATGATATAGCAATGATGTAGCATTTCTTGTGTTATGGTGCGATAAGAAAATCAAACTGCGGCTCAAATCAGATTTTGGCTTTCAGAGAAGAAATAATAAATATGTTAAATCAGTAAAACACTAAGCGAGTTCACGACCTTGCGACATGTCCCAAGGTTGTGAACTCGGTTACCGTAGCCCTTAGAGGAATATATAAACTAAAGACTCAACAGCTATATAGCGCTATTGGCCGATCGTGTCCCAGTTAATTGTACACCCGGCAACGTTACATCTCGCTATTACTAAAACCAAGCCGTTGGAACGTAATGTCTCGCCGGTGTACCTCTCCATTGTGTTCTATATGTTTCGCGGCCGAATTAACGGGACAAAACTCGCAGTTTGTTGTGTCTCTAGTTTTTATCTTCCTCTAAGCCATAGCCTAATAGTGATAGTGGTACATCTGTGTCAATGCTGTACTCTAGTCAGGTAGAGCAGGGTGATATCTGTGGTTTAGTTTTGGGTAGCCTGCATTTCCAAACTTGCCTCTGTGTCAACCAGGGAGCCCGCTGCGTCCCCGAATCTTACCCTAGTATAAACACCTCCCATCTTGCACCTCGCTCTGTCCAGTCATTACACGCTGTAAACCTGTAGTGTCACTCTAAGAGTCTCATTGACATGACGCGTACACTTCGCTCCCTCTACTTAATTTCCGATGATAGAACTCCCACTTGGCTTTTACAAATTTCATGTTCCTGTCATAGATCACGGTTCTGAGTGACGCTGGTAAATCTCTTCTGTTTGAAAGTCTAGTCATCCATCAATCTTTGTGTCTTTGGCGTTTTTAATATTCAATTTTAATAATAATTATGTGGATAATAATAACAATGACCAATAAATGTAATAATAATAACAACAATAATAATAAGTATAATGATGATAAACAACCAGATATTGTTGTGGTAGACAAGGAGGAGAAGGATTGCGTCATCATTGACATTGCAGTACCAGCTGACCAGAACATCGAAATGAAAGAAACTGAGAAGATGGAAAAATACCAGGATTTGTTAAAAAATTTAAAATCGCAAGTCTGTTTCCATGCTTGCGCACTAAGAAATAATATGCCATAGGGGCGAGGCTGCCATATGCGGCGCCAGGCTGTTCTCGGTTTGTAGGCAGGTCGGAGCACACCTGTGGCACAAGGGCCTAGCAGGGGGACTCAGTGGGATTCGAACCCACAACCTCTCAACACTTCCGTGTTTCGAGGTGTGGGCTCTACAACTGAGCTATCTCCTACTCCTAAGATAAATCCAGAGAAATCAATTGGCCAAAGAAATCACTAAAATGTGGGATGTGAAGACCAGAACTGTACCGATAGCAGTTGGTGCGCTTGGTGCTATATCAATACGATGCAATCAATTTCTTGGGCTTTTGAAGATAGATACATCGATGGAAACTATCCAGAAATCAGCTGTATTAGGGACAGCCCATATCCTTAGAAAATGCTTACAGTATGAAGAGTTTTTCCCCCTTTTTCTAGACTGGTGTACCTAGGCTACAGGCTTTAGTCCGCCCCAGATTCTTCCCGCTATATCAGTGTTTTGGAAACAAAAATAATAATAATGATAACAGTGATAAAAGATCTGTGGGTATAGCTGATGATTGTGATGTTTTAACATGTTGAATCGACCATTGGCCAGCCAAAGTGTAGAGTTGTCTTCCCTCACACATGCTCCAGTGGTCAGCATCCAGTCATTGTGACGTGACGTAGAGAGCAATGATCATTATCCAATTACAGTCAGGTCACTGGTCAGGCAATAACCACCTGGACAGCCTCGACTGACCTACGCAGACCTTTACTGCTCTCACGCCATCGATTATCTATAATTGGCTCAACAAATATGTGTAACTACTTGTAATTATGAACAGTTCACTGATGGCACGCTCTGTCCCGTGGAGGACGATATACTGATAGCTAAGATGCGCCCCGGGCAGATTCTGGACCTGAGGCTAGACTGTGTGAAGGGCATTGGCAGGGATCACGTCAAGTTCTCTCCCGTCGGTATGATATTTGAAGCTATTTGAAGCGGCTGACCTCTACATGTCAATCGGCGGATCTGTAATCACTGATGTTTGTCTGCTGTAATTACAGCCACTGCTCACTATCGCCTGCTGCCTGAGATAACGCTGCTGCAACCCATCACTGGCAAGGAGGCACATCAGCTCAGAAAATGCTTCAGCGACGGGGTTATCGGCATCAGGAAAAATAATGAAGGTCCGTTTGTAGTTATCATAAAACGAGTCAAACCAAACACCCACCACACCACTGTCCCCCTCTACCAACCACACCACCGTCCCCCTCTACCA
>ERZ1740065.642-NODE-642-length-19280-cov-11.727958_pt1 | contig 19280 bp, 20 predicted proteins | sample MGYA00581738_ERZ1740065 | MGnify/ENA primary metagenome ERZ1740065 (study PRJEB43018, sample SAMN04849749) | marine metagenome | isolation source: floating plastic debris | place: Pacific Ocean | collected 2008-09-01 | study: EMG produced TPA metagenomics...
GCCGTCTCTTTGTTGTGCTGGGTATTCATGGGTATTTGGTTTCCCCTGCTACTTCTTGTGTCATTCTTTTGTGGTTTTGAGGTGATCTTACCCCCCCCCCAAACTTCTCTGATCTGAGTCGGAGATGTGTGTTTGGTTTCTCCTGCTATTGATAGCTGGAACATATATCTTTCACTCAACTTTCTGTCTTTCCATCTCTTGACTGAGTCTGATCGTGTTTCTTCTTAGTCACCCTTTAGTAGATACATTCTTTCAGGAGAGGAAAACTCCAACTTCAGTGTGCCGTGAGTGCACGTCCTGCAATAGATTGTTTTGGGATTTGTACTGCATAATCAGTTCAATCAATTCGTACTCAAGCCGTGATCCTCAGACTGACGTACGTTGCGATGATACTACCCCATCTAGTCAGCATGTAACCCCCTTGACGGCAGCGCGTGGAGTGTGAACTAGTTAACTGTATAGATTAAAATTTGTATGGTTATTTCAGCCATCGGTGCCAAACTAAAGCAACTTGAAGGGAAAACTGTCTCTGCATCATCGTCGAATACAGCCCCATGGAATGCTAAACCGTCCCTCAACAAAACCAAAGGTAGGCGTTCTTCTGATGTATTCAACAGTATTACATGTAACCCCACCAAAGGTCAAGGTGAGACGAGGCTGTTCCTAGAGTAAGGTTTTAAGCATTAGCTCTATTCCAGCACTGTTATCCACACGCTGATTTCGCAGATATTTTTTACCAGCAGTCGATACTCCCCACTCTGATCTGACTATGAAATACCGGTCTCCTCTGAGTAACGCTAATAAACCAGCGGACCTCCTGTCGTCTCCTCCATCCTTCTCACTTCAACTGACCAACTGCTACGGCTGTCAGGGCGATACACTGTTACTCAAGTGTAGACTAGCCGGAAATCCGACGCCCACCGTCAGCTGGGAGAAGGAAGGCCGACCCGTCCCGCCCAGCCAGCGAGTCAAGGTGTGTCCGTCTGCGTTGAAGGTCGTCGTGATGTCTGCGCCACTCTGTAATACCGGGCGGTTCGCTCGATGACTCAGCCCAAAGCCTGTAATGTTTAGCGAGCGAGAGAGCCTAGAGTCAGTATAATATAAACTTAAACATGTGAATACCTGCGGCCTGACAGTGTCTAATCTTGCTGTTAGTTAGCAACTTAAACCAATTTGCCACTAGTTTTCGTGCGGCGAGCTACGGTGCTCCTTCATGGGAGGTTTCGTGTCCAGCGTAAGTGTGATTTACCTACTATAGCCCGTTCATTCATCAGACATGTTGAATAGGGCCTTCTCACCAGGGTAGATCTTGTCTAATGTTATATACGCTGGGCGGTACGTGTATTCAATTAGCTTAGATATAATCTAGAATTAGTACTACTCTAGTATCTCACAGGATTCCTCCTTCACTTCCTTGATCATTGTATTGACAACGCTTCAGCTGTTGTTTCTCAAATTTGTTTCTCTCTACCACAGAACACTCGCGACACCGGTGTTGAAACTTGGGCACTGATTTTTTGCGGTAGAAACAATAGAGTAGGAAGGGAACTTATGCTTATGTGTGCGGCATGGGATGGAAAAAGTATAAAAGCATTATATATTCTAATCGATAGGAAGATGAATTTCGCAGACTCGATCCGTCTATCTGTTCAGTATTATCCAAAGGTCAGAACATTGGTCTTTCCAGATTTACGAACAAGATGGCTGCCATTTCCTGGAAATCAGCACCAGTATCAAGGGGGATTCCGGTCGGTACACAGTCCGAGCGTCGAACTCTCGCGGGAAAGCAGTGTCTTCTGCAGACGTAAGTTGTGAATTATGTGTCACTTTTCGCTTTTTTTGTTTTTGATTTTATTTGGTGTCCTCATGTCTCATGTCTCATGTTTCATGCCTACCAGGTTGAAGTTGCTGCAAAAAAATTGAAAGCTGACAATGAAGGTAGGAAAGTTCAAGGTCAAATCACGTCAAGGAAAGCAGGCGAGGAAGAGAAGCCCGCAGTAAGTGGTAAGATCTCGCATCGTGTGGCAGACGTCAGTCTATCCTTTCGTTCCCCTGGTACAGGCCGCAGGGGTCAAACTTTTACTACAGATGACAAGCAGGTTGGTGTAATCACGATGTAATGAATGCACCAATATTTGCTTTGCCGTTGATAACATTTCGAATGATTTGATCAGATGGGAAGATTCAAAGCAAGTCCTAAAAACCCAAGAATAAACGGGAATGTTGAAAAACACAGCAAATTACTCTTCAAAACAACACGTAGCTCCCCTCCATCATTTACGAAACAGCTGAAAAACTGTGAAGTTGAGGAGGGAGAGAGCTTTGATCTGCAGTGCACTACAGATGGTTAGTTTCTACCTCTTCAGTGCATACATCAGCAAAGAAAAGTTATGTAGCCTACATTTCTGAATTTTTTTAGGAGAGCAGCCGGGTGTAGCCTACAGCCCCCCACAGTTTGTCAAGCTGCTGAAAGACGGTTCTGTGGAAGAAGGTTCATCTGTCACGATAGAATGTACGAACCCACACGACGACGATCACGGTATGAAGACGAGGGCGCCACAGTTCACTCAGAAGTTGCAAGACCACGAGGTACAATGGTGCGACTCTGTGCCACTCAAAGGCACACATAGCGTTCTCTCCGTTAACTCATTTTCTCGTCACACTACGTCACAAATCTGGAATGATCTGGGATGTTTAGTGAGATTTCTCCAGCCGCGCTAAAAGTTGAGTTGTATCCAGTCAGTTCTCAGCAACAAGTTTTTTCGAAAAATGTTTAAACTAATGAAATAGAAATGATGGGAAGTGATTGTGGAGTCTGTAAATGTTGACAGGAAATGCTGACGGGATGGCTAAGTGCAGTGATTGTAGCTGTTCTCTCTCATGGCTCTATGTCTATGTCTATGTCTGCTGATCAATGCAGGTCGAGGAAGGGGAGTCGGTAACTATTGAAGTACACGGTCCACACAACTACCACACTACCGCTCCGCCCCGCTTCATCAAGGAGCTGTCTGATGACGAGGTAGATGAGGGACAGAACGTGACTATCAATTGCCGCAGCCCGCACCGCGCCTCCTCCACAGGTCTGTACTGATTCACCGCAGTACACCTGCCTGCGCTCCATAACTCCTGCATGAGACATCAGCGTAGTCCAGTACTAGAAATGATAGCTAAGCTCCGTATACTGAGCTGTATGAGTAATTCCTTAACCTACAGGAGCGCCAGTCTTTGTCGGGAAGTTACACGATGTCGTAGCTGAAGAGGGAAACTCGTTGACACTGGAGTGTTCCAATGTCTATGGCAAGACTCAGACAAAGACTACTCGTTCAGCGCCCTCATTCATCACCAAACTCGAGGACCATGAGGTCAGAACTTAGAGCTGATCAAGTTATCGTCAGTAGTCTTTATTTCCCACAACTTGTACGGGTGTAATTAAGTAACGCTGTCCACCTTGTGTTGGTATGTATTGCATTAACTGTATGTACATAGCATGTACTAGTGTATATGTAGATGAACACATACTGTATACGTACATATACAGTCCATGTACTGTATACGTACAAGTACTGTATACGTACATGTACTTTATACGTACATGTGCTGTATATGTACATGATGAAGATGGTTTTGTTTCTCACTTTATTTTCACCTGCAATATGAAGCGCCTATCAGATTTGCTGCTCTTTGAAGGTGGAGGAAGGAGACTCAGTCACTATTGAATGTCAAGGACCCCATGATCACTCTCACAGCCAATCCTACAGAACTGAATACAAGTCTATGCAATCATCGACGAGCACACGTTCTTCCATATCAACGTCTGCTCCCAACTCAAAGTCAGCTCACACAAACGGGGCCACTCCACCTAAGTAAGCATAGTAAACGGACCGTGTAGCTGATATACTCGTGTCTAACTGCCTCCGTTCCCTCATAGGAACCTGTGCTCCCCCCATTGACCCAGGGATTGAACTGTCATTGTTTCAGGTGTCATACGAGAATCTATGGTAACTGAAAGTTGGCTAGTTTCAAACCGATCTAGTATTTTACATTCGGTAGTTGGAGGAAATATTCCAACTATTTGTCTTTGTTGTATTGTTCAGGTTCATCAAGGATTTGGAGAACTGCGACGTCGAGGAGGGAGACAGCCTAACTATCGCTTGTAAGAAAGGATCCACAACTATGCAGACATCGAGTAAACCTCAGTTTGTGCGTACTCTTAAGGACAAGGAGGTGGAAGAGGGAGACAGTTTGACGATATCGTGTAAACGAAATGACCAGAGGCAGCCGCCGCTTACCAGACCACAATTTGTGCAGACATTAAAGGACCAAGAAGTCAAGGAAGGCGATAGGGTGACGCTTGCTTGTAAAAACTCTTCGACAGATTCACCCACTCCCTCCAGACCTCAGTTCGTACAGATGTTGAAAGACACTGAGGTAGACGAAGGCGATAATCTCATCGTCTCCTGTAAAAATTCAGCGCCACTGGAATCACTGAAGTTGCCTCCTCCTACATTCATCAAAGGTACAATATCTTGTGATCATCAGTATCCATCTAATGATGACCCATTTCTGTGTTCATTGGTTTATGTGTCAATGTTCAAATTATCTGATTGGTGTAGCGTATCTAGGTCACACATAATTTGCCAGTGATTCTATTGTCAGAGCTTCGAAATGGTGAGCTCACGGAAGGAGGGTCGCTGACCATCGAGTGCTCGCGAGCCGAGTCATCTAGTCTAAAAGAGCAGCACGCTGATGACGACTTACCTCCCTCCATTGTTAAAGAGCTGACTGATGCTAACGTCAAGATTGGAGAGAAGGCCGAACTAGTCATGCAAACAACCGGTAAGTCCTCAGTCTACCGCAGTTGAATCAATCTGACGTTTCTTTGCCATCTCTAGGGGATTTTATTCTCCTGCTCCTGATATTTCCAGCAATGTTTGTCTTCTTTGTCTATGGCTTGTTTTATGCACGGTGACAAGCTACTGCTAACTGTAACGTATTCATATGCAGCCAATGCATGCTTACGCGTAAGACATGTCTGTCTAGGCTCGCTGCCCATGGATATAGTCTGGGTCCACAATGAGGATGAGTTGGACCCCGACGACCCAGACTATGTTCAGAAATCGGATGGCCACACGCATCGTCTGCTAATATCGGCTGTGTTTCCTGAGGACAGTGGCACTTATATATGTGAAGCTTATAACGATTTCGGAGAGACTGATTCGGCATGCGAACTTATTGTCCTAGGTGTGTGGGAGTCATCTTTCTTTCAAACTAGTCTCCGTCTGCATTTAAACCTTTCAGGCTCGTCTTGTTTATTGCCAAAATAATGCTTTGTTTCGAACAGCCCAGAAAAACAATAACGGTAAGAATTGCTCTCCCTCTGGCGTTTCTTGTTGGAGTTAACCACCCCTAAGTTCTCTGCCAGGGAAAACCTAAATTAATTCACCCTCACTAATCTAAGCTACTGAGCGAAGGTTTTGGAGACTTGTGCTAAGTAACTGGCAAAAACTGATCGCTATAGATCCGAGGCTAAGCTAAGCTGATTGTGGAAGGGATACCACGTTTTAACACGGGACTTGCTATCCAAACTTCCTCTATTCCTCCTTCCTCCCCTAGCCACTGATCAGATATATTTTAATTTTACCCAATTGCAGCTACATTTTCCTGTTCACTTGATGACTGCATCGTTGCAGACGATGAAGAGTTGGCTGGATCAATGAAGCAGCAAGATCATTCCCCAAAAGTTTTTGAGCACCTCCCAGATACTCTGTCCTTCACTGATGGTGGCTCAATAACTCTCTCTTGTAAAATCAGCAATGTGAAGCCCGAGAATGTGTCCTGGACGAAGAACAACCATGCAGCCCGAAAAGGAAGCAGATTTTCGGTGAGTGTAGAAAAAAGTATGCGACGAGGATGGGATTCGAACCCACGCTCCCAGAGGGAAATGGATTAGCAGTCCATCGCCTTAACCACTCGGCCACCTCGTCTCACTGATGGCATCTGGTTGTGAAACAAACAAAATCATTTAGCGCATCGCTATCGTTCGCTCGTAGATAAGAAGCTTTCTGGTATTGGTTCGATGTGCTATACGTAACAACAGAGCGAAAGCAACCGGGCACATGTAAAAAATCAAGCACTCGTAGGAAAACAAACCGGAGTTCTGAATAGTCACCGTATTCACAGCGCAGCACAGATGGACAGGAGACAATGATAAAGGCTGCTAAATGTAGGAGAGGTGCTATGTTGTTGACATGAGAGTACCAGCGTAGGTAACAGCTGTCTACAAGCTTGAGTGTTATGATTTACCTACAGCACAAGGCTGCTCCATCATCACCCTGTTCATAGCATAGCATGCTCCATTGTTAGAATAGTTTGTTGTGTTTCTTGCATTTGTCTGAACCACTTGGACGCCTCTCTCCTTTTTAGAGCACTGTCGTCGGCAACCAGTTTACGTACAAGATAGAGAATTGTCTGAGTGTCGATAGAGGGCTGTACACTGTCACCGCGATCAATGACTACGGAGAAGTGACTAGCTCTTGTAACGTCTGTTACGAATCTCAGAAATCTACTGGTGTCAACCCTAGGTAAGTCTAGGTGTTCACCCTGAGTTAGTTTAGACACTAGCCTATCCAGGGAACACTGTACAACTCATCATCGGTGTCAGCGGTGTCATCGGAGATTGCTGCCGATCTCTGGTATCATAGTCCCTAAACGCCAGCATATCTCTCCTTCAATGTCAGGTTTTACAGTGCAACTACTTCCTCCTACCACTAATGAAACTTTCAAGTAGCTGACTGATAGCTGGTCTTTGTGTGGCAGCATCAGCTGGACACGCGCTGTCTGATTGGTAGAGGAATGGCTCAGCAGGCAGGGAGTGCAGAGAGACCGATCGGGTAGAAGGGGGTAGAATGAGGAGGCAGAACATGTGGGCAGGAGAGAGAGAGTGAGCAGGAAAAAGCTGGAGGAAGTTGAAGAGAGAGAGGGAGGAAGAGAGGGAGGAGGAAGCAGGAGAACACAGGAGAACACAGGAGAACACAGGAGAACACAGGAGAACACAGGAGAACGGGTGGGAGAGAGGGAGAAAGCGGGAGAAAGGGTGAGAGAGGAGGGAATAAATAGGTGCGTCACAAGGGAACAAGTAGACAGGAAGGAAGTGGGAATGAGTGGGCAGGGAAGAAGAGGATGAGTAGGGAGGAGGGAAGGGAGTCAAGTAGAGGAGGTACAGTGCCAGGATGGATGGCGTGGCTGTGCATACGGGTAACATTGTATGATACGGTAAGGAAGTGGCATGGGTTCCTATCTCTACCGCTATCTGAGCAAAGGCTCTCTGTCAATCATGTGACCTTGTTTGTGGCTACTGGAGCTAACTGCCACACACCAGCAGCCGCAGCAGCCAGAGAGACACATTTTATATGGGGCTGTTCATTCCAGTTTGGGGTTATTTGGTACAGACACACCTGTTATGTTTGTTTATATTCTCTGAGTTCGGCATTCCTGTGTATCCGAGAGTCAGCGGTCCTGTTTTCATCGACAGAAGAATTGCAAGACAAGCGACAATGACGCCTCCCAGGTTCACGCTACCGCTGACGGACACTACGGTGAAGGAAGGCGAGCTGGCAGTGCTGGAGTGTAATTTGGTTGGCTCACCGATTCCGTCAGTACAATGGTTCTGTAACAACCTCGAGGTGAAGGTAAGGACAGGATATAGCAAGAGATCATCGGCAACGATGATCTCTGATACAGCAAGAACCGTGTGTCATTGACTGCTGGAGCAGAGGCTGTATTGAATTATGGTGATTGCTATATGTGAGAGAAAGAGAGCTGGCAGCGCTTCTATCAGCTGCCGCATCACACTAGCACTGTGAGCCAGCACTCCAAGTAATAATATTAGCTGAGATATTTGTCTTAGTGCCTCTTCAACACATTTCTCACCCGCAATTTTCTACAGACTGCAGAGGCACAGTCGCTGCTTCAAACATAGGAATTTATATAGTACTTGGCTCTTAGCGTGTATACCTACCCTGTGCTATCTTATCTCTCCCTTCCTCACAATCATGCGTGGGAGTGTACTGTGATCAGTGTAGCTACCCAATCATGAGTGGAGTTCATCTGATCACCTCCATGTCTGATTTCACAGCAGAAGACGGGTGTGGAACTGGTCTATCACTCGGGCACTGCTCGGCTGACGCTAACCGACCCCAGTCTGGCGGATCAAGGTCGCTACAGTGTCATTGCCACTAACGACATCGGCACGGAGAAATGCAGCTGCTTCCTCAACGTTCAGAGTAAGTCAGATGTCTCGGATTTCACTAATCATAATAAAATGCATAATGGAGCTTGTAAATCAGGCTATCATGATCTCAGCTTACACTGCGCGCTGCGGTTCTTTATTTCAGTGAAGAAACATTCAAACAGACTGTCGTCTGTAAATTACTCTGGTCCACGTGATGTAATCACCCTTACGTGATGATTATCTTCCCCCCCACTTTCCCCACGAATATAGTATGAATATATCTCGCTAGACTAGCGACAGCATTGCTGCTGCAGTCAGTTACACTTCTGCTGCTGCCAGTAATGCTGCCGCGGGCACGGCGTGTCATTATTAGCCCCAAGTGTTGAGTGCAGTTATGAGCATATCTTGTCAGAAATACTTCAGCATTTTGCCAAGTTTCTCTGTGGCATGTAATTATTCTGTTACAAAGCGTGTGATTTCCCCCACCCCCACCCCCTACCTATATTTCATTCAGTCACAATGTGACAAGATAAATATATTTCAATAAAAATATCAGGTGTCTTAGTTACCGTAGTATTTATCCCAACTGATTCCTGTTGGTGACACTGTGGAAACGGTATACACCTCCGAAACAGGGTAATACTACAAACCTATCAACGACAACAGCTCAATTTGTGCCATTTATTTACTGTTGATATTGTTGTTACCAGAGCCTCTTAGGCAGCCCAGTGAATCACATCCTGAGGCGCCTGTAGGTAAACCGGTCATTACTGAAGTGACATCACAGTCCTGCCTGCTGTCATGGCGTGGGCCGGCCTTTGATGGTGGCAGCATTGTGGAGGGATACAGAGTGGAGATGTGCAAGCAGAGCTTGTTGAAGATTTCACACAGCGAGTTCTGGCGTACGCTGACAGATATGTGTAAGGTGAGTGACGTGTGTCGACAGGTGCTAGCTCAGTGTCTGCCAGTATTTGTTGATGAGGGATAGGCAGGTAAAGCAGTGCGAATGCCTTCCCCCTATTTCCCACTGTTTTATACTGCAGTGTATTGTTCACACTTCTATACACTGCTGCCATGCAGCGCTGTTCGCCTACTATTGTGTTATTATTTCTTCTCATGAGCAATGAGGTAGCTGGTCATGACACTCTAGATCGGGCTTTCCTGTTTAGCCTGAGAACTTCATCCGCTATTGTAGAGCACATCATACCGAGTGACGCACCACCTCACGCCCGATACGGAGTTTGTGTTTAGAGTTCGGGCTGTGAATCGTGCCGGTGAAGGTCCCCCGGGTCAGTTGTCTGACCCTGTGTTGGTGACAGACCGCAGGGAGAGTGTACGTTCCCTCTCGACACTGGGAGACTCGGAGAGCCTGGACTACTCCGAATACTCAGACTACCCAGAGTCAGAATACGACCCTGACCTTGACGGTGCGCTCCTCTACTCTCCACACAGCAGAGCTGTGAGCTCATGAACATCTGTGTATTATGTTATCTATACCATAGCTGCATGTCTCAAAAGAGCTGAGTGGATTTGTTTTCTTGACTAACCGGACTCTGATTGGTGCGTCTGCCAATGATTTCACAAGCTCAGCTGCAGATTGATTGGATAGATTGGCACGCTATTGAACACATTGAGATTGTGAATGAGGAGCTTGTGTATAGGAAATTCAGTCATATCTGTTCATTGCTGATGGGTACACGTAGGATTGTGATGTGTTTTCGAGACAGCTATCTAGGTCGGCGACCATATTGATTGCTACTGCTGTCATATCATTTCGTTATTTCATAACTTGAGTTGTTTCATACCAGAGGATGACAGATATTGGATGTGGTAATATTATCAACTCTCAATCTTGACAGTACCTTCTTTATTTTATTTTCTAACTCTTTATTCATTTACCTGAACTTTGCAGAAGCTTTCTTGGACCATGATGTCATCATCACCAAAGATAAGAAGCTGGAAGACCAGTATGAAGTCCAGAGTGAACTTGGAAAGTAGGTCAACTAGCTAGTCAAACCGTTCACTTCATTTCATTTGCATTACATGTGGAAAAACAGTTTTGAATATTTCATGTCAGGGGAAAGTTTGGCTCGGTGTATCTGGTTGCTGACAAAGACACGAACAGGCAATGGGCCGCCAAGAAGATCAAATGTCGGCCATCTCAGAAGTCGGATATAATGAACGAGGTGGATGTGATGAACGCGCTGAGGCACCCTAAACTGGTGCGACTGTGGCAAGTCTTTGACCACGGCAGAGAGATGGTTCTCATACAAGAATAGTAAGTATTCGTCAGTACTCCAATGTCAACTAGTGATGTATGGAGGTGTCGTGCCGTCTGAAATGGTGTACCATTAGCTGTATACCTTCTATGTCATTCAAAGTTTCTGCTCAACTTCAGTAATAGCATTTCTGTTTTCCCTGCCTCCATTTCTTCTGTTTCTCTGTGCGATAGAGGGATGATAGAGGTTAGCTGACGTAGAATGGGCGCGGCAAGGCAACACATGAGCTAAACTTATAACTATGTAAACTCTTTCCAGTCTGCTGTATTCAAAGACGATTTAAGGTGCAAAATAATTATACACAGACGAGAAATGTAGCATAATATTAGCCCTCACTAGAGGAATTATTATTGCAGGGTTGTACGTAGTCGCCCAGCGTCGCCCAGCGGTATCTGCTAACTTCAATACCTGCTCAGTTACTATCACTGATGATAGTACTAAACAAGTGTGCTTTGATTATTTTTATGATGAGATCGGAGACTTTTAGATTTGGTCGTTGGTAGCGGCAATACTCACTAGTTTTCTTCGAATTCTAACCACAATCAATGCATAGTACAGTACAGCGGCTGATCTGAGTACAGCTCTGCTTTCATCCTGTCATATCATCACTAATCATTGGAAGAATCTATGCTGTGTAATCAACAACGGCAATCGTGAACGCGAAATGTAAACTCTATTCTCCAGATCTGTGATCGACTACAAGACTACTAGTTACGTTTGAACTAACCATTGCGTGTTGTAGTGTTGGAGGCGGTGAGCTGTTTGAGCGTCTCGTTGACGACGATTTCGACCTAAAGGAGACGGACTGTATCAGGTTTGTGAGACAGATCTGCGATGGCATCGCCTATATGCACAGCAGACAGATAGTTCACCTTGACCTCAAACCTGAGAATGTCATGTGTGTATCGAAATACTCCAATCAGGTATGTGAACATAGATTCGCTCCATGACTCAGCTGTGTGCATGTGTGTTGTGTATGTTACTGTTGTGCATGTATATTGTGTGGACAGTTGTTATTGTTGTGCATGTGTATTGTGTGGACAGTTGTTATTGTTGTGTATGGGTATTGCGTATGGACGGTTGTTATGGTTACTATTCGCCCTACAGATAAAGCTGATAGATTTTGGACTGGCTCGGAAGTATAAATCTGGTGACAGCATGAAGATACTGTTTGGCACTCCAGAGTTTGTAGCTCCCGAAGTTATCAACTATGACAACGTCGACTACTTCACGGATATGTGGAGTGTCGGAGTCATCACATATGTACTGTAAGTTGTCTTCTCATGGACACTACCACCGATAAAATGTGTGGAGAGTTTTACAAAAAGTTGATCTCTAATAATATCCCATCTATTCACCTGTAATGATCTGTGGTTGTTAGGTAGGGTCTGATGATAGCTAGAAGGTGTCCCACTGTATCCCTCCTCTAATATAGCTACCCTAGTGGATTAACCAATCACTGGCTAGCTGCTATCTTTAAAACCAAATTCGGCGTCTGCTTTGATGCCGATGATACAGCCAATAACATTACAGGTTATCTGGCCTCTCTCCCTTTATGGGGGACACAGACACCGAGACGCTGTCCAATGTCACCAAGGCCACATGGGACTTCGAGGACGAGGCCTTTGACGATATATCGTCGGCTGCGAAAGATTTCATAACCCAACTGCTTGTGAAGAACCAGAAGTACGTAATCGTGTTTGGACAATCTTGATCACTGCAATCTGGCATAGCCATAGATCCTCACTCTCAATGTCTGTTAGGAAGCGGATGTCTGCCGTGGACAGCCTCAAACACCCCTGGCTACTGGACAGTGGCAGTAAGCAAAGGCAAAACCACTCCCTGTCCAAATCCAAAGACAAAATGAAAAAGTTTATTGCCAGGAGGAAATGGCAGGTAGGCCTGTTCGCATATAGAACCTCCTTGTGGGGCCTCTTATCATATTCGCAATCACACTCTAAACCAACCATTCATAGACTATGCTTCTAAAAAAACTGTCCTTGACCCCAGATAGCCCGAGTTCTGACTTAATATTTCTTATAGTGTAGCCTGCTAGCGCTATAAATATAATTTTGGATTCATTTTGCATGATAGATTTGCATTTTGTTTCACATCCTGTTTTTCCGTCGCAGGCTGAGTGATTAGCCCGCTCTTGTATGCCAAGTTACGCATGTTTTCAGCTGCTTGTGTTGTGTTGTTTGCAGATTCCCAAAAAGGCTCTGTCAGCCGTAAAGCATCTGAGACATTAGTTTTCTACCTGCTGTTAGTATATTGTAATGTCGTATACTATGCCTGCGCTGCTTAACCGTTTGATGTACAGATTTGTGTTAACTGCTTCAAAACTTCACGCACCAAACATACTGTAATTAGCCAGCCAGATGTCTATGGAACTTACGCTTACTTACTGCGCTGTTACGCTGTCGTCAAAGAAGACTCACTAGTGTAGTGAGCTTCTCTAAAACCAACTCGCGCTCAAACATAACACTCATTGATGACATTGGCGCCTGCTGTGACTTTAAAAATGTAGTAAGTGGGTACGCTAAGGTTCAGCTTCCATTGCGCTACTGCACTATGGGTGGTAGATAGCGTATCATGTACTTCTACACCTCTGTCATATCTCTCATCTCTTAATGCACAGGTTGAGTGTTGCCGTACTATTTTTTTGGCACAGGAAGTATCTTTGCATCTCATGTGATTACTTCAACAAGCACCTGTATTCACCTGTTCTGTGTGGCCACTGCTCTCCTACTGCTAGTACTAGTCTACGGACACCTAGACAATGTACTCTATCATTTTATCTTTCTAGACATCATGATTTGGTAAACTAGAACCCTCTTGCCTGAACACCCATGTCTCTACTGGGCAGTTTGTACTCCCAAAATGCAACGATAGCGACATATTCCTCCCTATAACTCCATATCCCACATATTGCGACACGTTCTACGCACGCTAGAATGAATCCAATTATGCGTCCCTGCAAACATAGAAATCTGTAAAAAAGTAATCCCAGCAGCAGCTGCCTGCCAAGTCAGCAATATACGCACCGACAAACCGATATGTAACAGCATTTCAAAATCTGCGTTCGCTTCACGTATGATGTGATAATTGAATATGCTTGACCAGGTACACGCTTCCTGGGACTTCCGCTCCGTCTGCTTGCGCTCTCGCGTCTCCCTTCCGCAGCTTCTGCATGCCGTCTGTTCCCGTGTTGTAGAAAACTGGCAAAGCGATCTTAGCCATTACCAGACTGAGATCTTCGTTCTTAAAACTCTCCAATGGGCCGGGTAGCGGCGACGCCCCAACCTCCACTGATTCGCAGAATAGAAATTCGCTGCTGCCATTCAAAACTAAAAATGACGAGCTTGCAACGGATACTAAGACTCACCGAGCTGAACTCTTAACATCACAGAACAGGTCCAGCCCTGACGATGGCATAGAGGAGGCAACTCCAACTAACAAAGAAAGGTTCGTCTATGACGTCACACCCGTTATAAGTGACGTCAAGGTCAGGGCCAATCGAGAGGACTCGCTCGAAAGTCACGATTACGACGAACGAAAGTCAACAGGGGAGCTCTTCACCGATACGGACGATGGTTTCGATGAGAACTCAGCCACACAGCCTAAATTCCTCAAGGAGCTCCCAGAGGCCATTCACGTGATACGAGGAGACTGCGCTAGATTTGATACAATGGTAGACTGTGATCCCTCCCCTCACGTTGTTTGGCTCAAGGATGGGAAAGCCATCACCCCCTCCACTCGCCTGTGCCAATCCTCCGATGGTAAGAAGCATTCATTTGTCATACGTGACGTCAGACAGAGTGATGACGCGGAGTACGAATGCCGGGCCGTAACTGACTACGGAGAAGCTTCTTCCTTCTGTGAACTATACGTAATGTGCGACGAATAGAACTGCACCTCTAAACGCCGGCTGACCACAGTCACTAGTCGCAGCAGACGAGCATTACCTATCTTACCCTAACCTACACGTGCGCACACATATTCTCCTGCCCCTCCCCCCCTATCAAATACGTGTAATTATCTCACCATCGACAATAGCAATGAGATTGCTCTGTACATTATACCATCCTGTACTCCATTTATTTCTCTTATCCTTATCAATCACCACATCTGCTTGCCCGTCCGCGGCATCCAACTTGTTTCACAGCCCAGTAACAAGCTGGGAACATATTGCTTTCAAGTTGTTGGTATGTGTAGGAGTTATCCTCTCCTTGATATATTGTTGGGTGCTTGACATCTGTTGTTTTGTCATAAAGTAGTGAATTATTTATGAGAAGAAAAATTATTTTCTATTTTGATAATTTTATTTGAGTTAATAATAAAAGCGTGCTCAGTTGATCGTAAAGGAGCTGGATTTGTCATCTACCCTGAATTCATACGTATTGCGTAACGGAACTGATGATATAGAGCTTCTCAACCTGTACTGCCACAATTCTGTTTAGCGATTTGTTTCATACAGTTGAAGGCAGAGGTACTGTCCTTTAGGCACTGGTTAATTAACGTTAGCTGTGCCATGCTTAGTAGCGGGTAATGACAACAATCGTAGCGGTTATCTCATTATTGCTTTTCCTCGGTGCCAGGCCTGAGAATGCGCCTGAGCATCCTCTCACCCTAGATCGCGCGAGTTCGTTTACATCCAGGCGATCGTGATTCAACTGAGTAAACAATGTAAACATACAGGGGCAGCCAAAGGTATTACCAAATACAGAGAGCTTTAGCCCGCTTTTGTTTGAACATAGAGGGATTAGTTGGCTTCTGTTTCAGCCAACTGTCTAGTAGGCCGCGCGCTGCCACTCTGTGCTGACTGTCGACGTGTGAGTAAAGATGGCGAGAAGGGTAAGTTTCATTCGATGTGCATGCACTGATCGCTGGTATGGCGTAATGACATCTATATGATGTAAAACTGATTACATGCATGAACTTGGGGGGAGGTAGAGGGCAATAGGCAGTATGCCGCTAAACCGGTATAATGGGGCGTAATAGCGGTCATAAATGATTGTAGTATGCATTTACGACTGCTCCTCCTACTGCATGCTTTACCCGTACATTGGCCTGTATATCACCCTATAGGTACAGCAACCATTCCACAATGAAGGTGAGTGTCAATAGTTCATATATATGATTTTGTCAAATTTAGTTTTCAACTCTGCATATCTCTATCGGGTTTGTATACTAACCGTCTGCCTTCAGTTTTTAATGAAGACGAAACTGCATACCAGTTTGTTGTTGGAACTCTTGATGTAGAGTGCAGGTCACAAAGGAATTTCATGTTGTTACAACAAGAAGACAACTCCAAAGTCTATGCCTCAATCGTATGGCGGATAATACAGCTAAACTTGCTGATGAAGGATTCATTAAGAGACAAACGTTTTTTGATGCTGTGTCAGTCGCCAGCATAGAGCAATATCATCCATTAAACCTTATAACGCAACGGAATCATCCAACCGCTATTTCCTGAGAACTGCCTCCGTTACTCATCATGCTAGTAATTAGTCTACTACCGGGTGAAAAAATATATATGCCATCTTGTCTATAGGAGCAGCTAATGCAGCATTAAGCAATAATATACACACCTAGAAAGTGCTTGCCCATAGTCGCTGATAGGCTGGCAGGTGCCCTTGGTAGTGGATATGACTGGTGGCACGATTAACATAGGCTCCACATCGACAAAGAGCAGCAGCTGCCTCTACTAGTTACAAGATGGCTCACTGTTCACAGCATTGCCATTAATTCTATTTTTATTCTATGCTTAACTGTTGGTGTTCAGTCTGGCTGTTGGACTCGGAGAGAGTGAGAGAGAGAGAGAGAGAAGCAGAACGGGCCGGCGTCACTCGCAGTAGCTCTCTCCACATTTCATTCAGACACCTGTAGACACTTAGCTGAAGTTTTCAATCACATAGGCAGAGTGTTGCACACTTCACCGTTTAAATTTTTATGATATATTTTCTTTCTCACGGCTCTAGCATCGGGTGTTAGGGTTCTTACTTTGGCTGCAACTGCACTAGAGAAAATCAGACAACTTATCGCTTTTCATTGATTACGGTGTGGATCTTTGGCTACTGCGAGAGGCCGGACAGTCAAGCATCCCGTTATCATCTTCTTCTAGGCTTGGTCTGAAGATGCTCGCTCTCTGTTTACACACAAGTAAAGAACGGAGGTAGGGAGCTCGGTAGATCTTAGGCTGTGTTCTCTCTTTTCTCCAATCTTCTTTGCGGTTCCCATGGAAATATCTTTCTTGTGATTTCCTTGTGATGTCGATTGACTGAGTTGCCCTCTTGTACTTCTAGCCAGCATTCCATACACTGCCACTGCTGTCGCTCTGTAACCATGAGCGACACCTAGAATGGATGAATGAGACTTGTTGAGATGAGTAGTAGCGGGCGGATTGCTCAGCTCTTACTTCTGTATTGAAATTTGAAATTATCACAAGCCTTGATCATACTTTGTCTCCAATAGTCTAGAGTCGAGTCAAGAGTTGTCATTTAGCCTAAGAATATCTTTGCTTGCATAACTACTTTTGAGAAGATGGTACTCGCAGTCGTCACTATTGTCGTTCCCTGGCTCGCTCCTGATACCAATGTGCAAGAGAAGATAACTCTTCAATAAGATGGTAGTCAGTACAGCTCAGTAGGGGTAATACCGGAGAGCCTAATGTTCTGTTAATAGGCTGAGCTAATAGACAGCTAATTGGACAAACTCATCAGACATGCTAGCTGGTCATGCTCGATGAGTCAAAGGAGACTTCTTCGTATCATGACATTGTGTTGTGCACACCTCACCAACTTCCGGAATGCGAGTTTTAACCATGTATAGCAACGTCAGGTTTTATGCCGAGAAAGATCCAAAGGAGGCTTCAGGGGGAGGAGGCTGTAGGGGGAGGGAAGCTGTAGGGGAAGGGAGGCTGTAGAGGAAGGGAGACTGTAGGGGAAGGGAGGCTGTAGGGGAAGGGAGGCTGTAGAGGATGGGAGGCTGTAGGGGAGGAGGGTTGAATCAACATTGTATCCTAATGAACTGCTATGGAGCAATCAGCTGATCCGCAGGTTGATCAACTGTTCAAAAAGGAAGACTCAGGCAAAATACTCTGGTTAGATAATCAGGTCCAGCTATTATACGTGAATTTGTACTGATCATCATTCGTTTATTTAGACGCTCGCCTTCGAATAAGAATCCTGCTTCCTCTTGTTTTAGGCAGCGGAGCGCTAGTGGCCAGAGAGACAGCTCTAGGCGGCAGCACCGTGCGCTCTCGTCAGACGACGGCAGCACCGACTCGAGAGAAGAGTCGCCCACGGAGTGTGTGGACAGCACCGACTCGGATATAGTCACTCCTGCAGTCAGCCACAACCTACAGTCAACCTTGAAAGCAAGCGAAAGGGAAGCTACACCGGTATCGAAAGCGGAACAGCCTGCCAGGGAGGAGCTCATCAAGAAGCATGAAGTAGGGCGGACTGAAAGGTCATCGAGACGGAAGCCAGTAAGACAGCCAGCACTAACTGTAGACGAGCAGGTATTCGAGGAAGTAAATGCGACACCTGTAACTCCATGTACATCTAAACAGCTGTCACAAACAGACACTAGTGATAAAGTCACAGACACCGAAGACCTCAAAGCTTCGTCAGACGCAGCTGGTGGCGACAAGTTCATTGTCAAAACTTACACTTGTCAGCCAATCAACAAGATGGACGTGCGCGAAGCACTGATCGGTACGACGAAAAAGTTTGAGTGTCAAGTAATAGGTTTTCCCCCTCCGACAATTCGCTGGTTCAAGGACAATGTAGAGATCACCCATGACCCGAGGTATAATTTCTCACACAACCATGAGGATGGTGTTGTGTCAATGCATATCGAAACAATCAAACTCTCTGACGCCGGACTATACCAGTGCCGCGCCGAGAACTGCGAGGGATACGCCATCACTGCAGCGCACCTCCAGGTCAAAGGTTGGTAGACATCTCTGATCCGGTGTCTGCGTGTGCCCCTCAATCTACCCATTGACTTTCACACAGTAACAGCAGTACCTCCTTCTCTCCCTCTCTCGCGCACACACACAGCATTGAGACAGTCTTTATACTATCTGCTAATCTCTGAGACGTTTTACAAACGCTTTCTCTCTGTCCTGTTTGTTTCATGTTAGTTGTGTGCGCTACACTGATCTGCCTCTTCCGACTTAGATGCCTTTTGGGTTTTTTCAAGACTTCTGTTTTATGCATTGCTCTCTGTCAACCTGGAGGTGTTGTACCTGTGACATATTGGTTAGTATAACTGTTCCTAAGTTAACAACGAATATACCTGTACGAGCACCTGTACAAGTACCTGCTCCCTCTTCACAGAACAGTAATACAGCATGTAAATGACCGCTCATTCCAATAACGGGCTCATACACTGACAAGGGAGAACAACTCCAGACTTGTTAGTATAATTGCATGATTTGTCAGAACGCAGATTGGAGCTGGTCTGAGGACAAAACCAGCCATAATTCTCACAGCACATCTTTGATACATTTCGATGTAGCGCCCTCTCAAATCCGTAACCTCAAAACCTTAAGACATGAATCAAGCGCTGAGGGATGGGGTGACACCCTACGACTGCACATACCAAGAGGAGAGAGCGGGCAAAGTCCTCAGGCTATCACTTTGAGCGGGAGGGAGGGGGGGGGGGGGGCAATTTAGCCTGCTAGTACTAGGACTGAGGATTTACGGGATTACCAAACCGTTAAAAAATTGGGCGGCTTTAGATGTTTGTTAATTGCGAAACGC
>ERZ1740065.643-NODE-643-length-19266-cov-11.673520_pt1 | contig 19266 bp, 15 predicted proteins | sample MGYA00581738_ERZ1740065 | MGnify/ENA primary metagenome ERZ1740065 (study PRJEB43018, sample SAMN04849749) | marine metagenome | isolation source: floating plastic debris | place: Pacific Ocean | collected 2008-09-01 | study: EMG produced TPA metagenomics...
GTTATTATCTCTCTCCTTTCTCATTATCTCTCTGCTTTATCACAACACACCTAGACGACACAACGACACAACGACACGACATACTCCTATGATTTTTATTATTGTTTCTAATGAATCCCAATGTTTTACAAGGCGAGAATTTGACCTTGACATCACTTACAGCACTCAGTGCTGGGAAGACATGAATGTTCAGACAACAATTGTGCCATAAAATGCTTCCTTTCAGCCGATTCTCCACTTCCGAATGATTTTAACTTTCTGTAACAACATTATTTTCTGATGTATTTGTTTATTTTTATTTAGTACATTTTAAAGAAATAAATTTGCTCTGTTGGTGTTATTGTGCTGTGATTGATGTAGCATAACATTGGGAGTTGTGTTCTCTTGAGCGTATCATATTACTTCAACTGTTACAATAATACTCTTCGACAAACTTCAGGATGTTTTAAGATAGTCGCTTGTGTTAATGAAGTAAGACTGTCAGTACCGCACAGAATACTGAGGTACTGTAGTGCCCGCCGAGCATTACGGCACTGCCCGTGTGGAAATATAGCGATCCATTAGTGTCTCTGGTGCTGAAATCGAACCCATCTCCTGTCGCTTTGACATTGACTTGAACAGTGTCATTGATTAGTGTCTGAAGGTTGTTTCTGTCGATAGCGAGTATGTCGCGAGTGTAGCTACCAGCTGGTGATGCGTTCTCGAGTTCTATCAAATCATTAGTTGTAGAGTTTACCGTAGAACCATACCTTACATTGGGAGTTGTCCTCTCTTTGTCACCCCCGCCAGTACTTTGAGTAACACTGTTGTCATGTGTGTTTGTTGTGGATGTATAGTTATCTACATCAGTAGATGTAGCCACTGCGGTAGATATAGCTGCTGTGGTAGATGTAGATACTGTCGTAGATGTAGCTGCTGTGGTAGATGTAGCTGCTGCGGTAGATGTAGATGCTGCGGTAGATGTAGATGCTGTGGTAGATGTGGCAGTACTAATGTCAGCCACTCCGACATGATATGCTGTAGACAGTATCTGCTCTACTGAAGTATGTCGGTATAGATCTTTGGGAGTTGTCTGCTCAATTATTTCTCTCTCTGATGTCACTGGTTCCTCTGTACTGACTGGTGATGTAGATACCATATCTTGAGGCTTACTATCAGTTACCTCAGTGCGCAGAGAGCTGTTACTGGTTCCTATATCCACCATCGTCATGGACATGTTTACACTTTGTTGAGTTGTTGCCACGGTGACGGTAGACCTCTTGCACAAGCCGCACATGAATGGACACTCTGTCGGTACGTTGACCAAAACGGAGCAGTAACGCTCAGCCCAATAGCTTCCACAGTACCTTGAGTCAGTGGCCACACGGCAGTCCACTGAAAGCGAACGAAATATTGTCGAAACTGGTTCAACCAAATAACTTGAGTCACTAGTTTACTTACGACTGCAGGTATCGTTGGTGAAGTGTGATTTGGAACACAGACATTCACAAGTGTTCAAATTCAGAGTACCTCCATTCTCGCAAACCTTGCCTCCGCAGTCTGAATAGCGAAACGATGGAAGTCAGTTAATGAGATAGTTTAGAGTATGAGAACTATACAGACAAGAATCGTAAGATGTACCGCAAAGTCCCTCCTCATTGCAAGTGCGTGGACATGATGCACAGCTGCTGACAATGCCCTCTTGGTTCCGGTCCTCAAATGGCAGCCACCATTGAATGTTTCCTCTGAAATATCCTGCTATGAGTTCGCCAAGTCAAACACAGCCTCTCAGTAGACAGATGTCTGCTACTCACGCGGGTGCGTAATTACAGGCGTACAGTAGTCCCCAGCCCCTCAGGTTGGTGCATCTGGTGACTGCACAGCCCAGCTTGGCTGAGTTCGCCCAGACCATCTGTGTGAAGCGACTCACATCTCCAAAGTACATGCGATCTGGCTGACCATACTTGAAATTATTGATTTCAGAACGCCACGATTGCAGAACGCTTGCCCAGTCTCTAAGTCCAACAGCTAGATTCTGTCCTACAAGAAACATTATTCATTATAGATTATCAACTAAAGAGTGGACAACTCCTAACCAGAAACCTTCAAAGAATGAGGAAACCAGCTGCACATGACTCATAACCCATATCATACTCTAATATATCTCAACTATTATCAACTGAAGTAATTCTCTCTTGGAGGAGCTGTGGCAGAGCTGTTCCTACCGACTGTGTATCTCCCTGGTATGTATCGCGTTCTGCTGTGTCGAAACTCGCAGAAATCAGTCCACTTCTGGGCAAGAGCGGACAACTCCTCGTCCCAAACCTTCATAGATGGAAAAACCAGCTGCACATGACTCTTAGCATACATGACAAGTTGTAGGACCAGAATTACTGGAGATTCAGTTTTTCTTAACTTTTGTGAACTTTGAGAAGCTGTGGCTCAGAACCCCTACCCCTACAACTAAGATCTAGCCATACTTGAGCTTAGCTCAGCAAGATCGAATCAATAAGCCACAGGAAAACATTAGGAAACCAATAATGGCAATTTCAGTTCGAAATTCGGACTGCGAAAATACGTGAGGCTCCTGGTAAATACGGGAGACTTGTCATGTATGACTCATAGCCCATATCTAACTATGACATATCTCATCACAGAGAGGTTAGTTACCATATTCTGCATGTTGGCTGCTCCTATAGAAGCGCGCAGACTGTTGTGAGTGTCGACAATATACTGCTTGGTTGATGGAGAGAGACCTACAATACATACATGTGTTTCTTGTAAATGTGGTGACGGGTTTGTCTCAATTGATATACAGCCTCACTCTCACCACGTGGTATAGCATGCTGTGACTTTCTCAGACACCCGGTGTGACCCCTCACAATCTGGTAGATGGGGGACAGGCAGCTGCTGTTCGTTAGGACAGGACCTTGCTGCAGAAGATAGTTGCCATTGCTGCCATTGATACCTGATACCTAGTCTCAACAATGTCTCAAATGAATCTCACCGTGAAGGTCTTTGACGCAGTGGAGTCTGATGTTACTGAAACTGTTGTTGTGAATTTGGTGGATGATGTGTTAGTTGGTACAATGGTGCTAGTAGAGAATACTTCTGTGGCCGATGCAGGTTTAGCGGCGGGTGTCGGAGCTGTAGTATTAAGTCGCGCAGTGTGCGGAGCGGTAGATGCTTGAGGTGGCAGTGTGGCTGTTAATGTGGCTTTTGTACTAGCTGATCCTGTGTTTTTTGTGGGAACTGATGTGGTTGTTGTGGTGGTTGTGGTGGTTGCCACCTCAGCAATTTTTGTGATAGATGATGTTGCTACTGTTGTAGTAGTTGGTTTGGTAGTTGTTGTGGCAGTGAGTGTGGTGGTGGGTGTGGTCACTATTTCAATTGTTGATGTAGGTTCTGGTATTGCTGTTGTTATACCAACTTCCACATTCTGCTTGGGATGTAGTGTTGTGGTTATCGCTGTTTCAGTAGGCGGTTTGGTTGACGGTATCACTGTTTCAGTAGGCGGTTTGGTTGACGGTATCGCTGATCTCTGAGCCTCTGTGACGTTTATTACTATACTTGCAGCTCCAGTGGAAGATTCATTGACAAGTGCAGTTGCTGGTGTTGCAGTTTTTTGTCTCTCTGATGCAGAGGCGCCTGTGTAGTCGTAGTCTGCAGTCGGCTCACTAACTGGGTTGGAGCTAACATTGAATGGCGTTGTACTAGATTTCTGGTTGGTCTGAGTAGCTGTGGCGCCCTCTATTGTAGTAATCAGATTTGTATTGACGTTTGTACGAGTCGTTGCAGGTGGAACGCTGGTCATGGCTTGGGCAGATGTTGATCGGAATATTTCGGGCTGAGTGGGATTTGTTGCCGCCCAAGTTGTTGCAGCAGCTGTAGTCTGTGACTCAGTCTGTGACTCAGTCTGTGACTCAGTCTGTGACTCCATTCGTGACTCGGTTTGTGATGCCGATGAAGTGGTAGGTGCTCCAGCTCTATTCAAATCTCGTCGAAAGTCAGCTAATGGACAAACCTCACACAAGAACGGACACTCCAAAGGTACATTGAGGAACCGAGTGCACTTGTCTTTTGTCCAGAATGTACCACAAAACATGTTATCTTGAGCAGCTTTGCAGTCCACTTGGGAGAAAACAGAAACAGATCAAAACTCATAGTTGACTTCATGGAATAAGTTTCTACATGAGTGCAATTATTCATTTCAGCAGCTGTCTTTCCTTAGGAGCAATATCTGGCATGCTTACGTTGGCAAGTGTCAGACAGGTGGAAACTTTTAGTACATGTGCACTGGCATGAGTTGACATCTAGTTCACCGCCATTTGCACACACCTTTCCTTTGCAATCTAAAATCATGTGATATATCGCTGATCAGAGACTGTATCCTACCCATTCACCACTGTCTTATGATGGTGATAGCCATTCGTAGGAGCTGTGAAAGTCTGTGCTATTTCGTGTCACTCACCGCATAGCCCTATATTGTCACATGAGTCTGGGCAGGAGGCACAGGTACCAGCCCGGCCTGATACATCAGTAACTTTGTATGGGATCCACCAGTGCAAGTTTCCCCTACAAGCAGGTAAATTATAAATTATAACTCTATTATGCAACTCATTTGACAGTTTTACTTTCACTTTCACTTTCACTTTCACTTTCACTTTCACTTTCACTTTCACATATGAAAACTAATTCTCTTGGTTTTGTATAATTATGAAAAGAAAATAGAAAATAAGTAATTTCGTAAGGAATGAAGCATATAGAATACTGTTTTGTCACTAGCCCTACTTACTTCAATACTTACTTACTTCAATACTTACTGTACAGCATAATTACAAGCGTAGAACCTCTTGTTTCCTTGCAGGTTAGAGCATTCCGTCCAACCGCAACCGATCTTGGCAGACTCCGCCCACACGAGCTGCGTGAAATGGCCGACATCGACAAACCGCATCAGATCTTTCCTGTCATAACGGAAGAACTCGATCTCGTAGTACCAGTCGTTTATCACTACAGTCCAGTTCGACTGTGCCGCAGCCAGATTCTGTCCTGAGCCAAGAGAAAGCAACACATACACTCAACAATGAGGATTGATTGAGAGCAATCACTGCACTGAACCGACAATCGACAATGAGTCATTCACTTCAGTATAACCTACAGACCAACAAACTCGAGAGATCAGTTGAGTGCGACGCTGCATATCACATTTTTGTTTGTTGAAATTTTTTCTCTGGCTAGCAATCAATGTTTGATCGAACGAGACGGACAGCCGGACGGACACACAGATGGATGGACACACAGACGGACAGCCTTACCCACGAAATATTTCCCAGGAATGTGTCGCTTTTTGTCATGGCGAAGATTGCAATTGTCTGTCCATTTCTGAGCAATGGCCGCCAATTCATCATCCCAAACCTCCAATGATAAGCAATCAGCAATAAGCAACTGATAAATGATGAGTGATACCAATAAGTAAATCTATACTAAATGAGCAAAGAGCAAATAAATGACAAGCATTAAGCATGAACATTTTCTATCTGCATCATAGAGTTAGATCGCTCATATTACTCACCATTTTCTGCATGTTGGCTGCGCCTAAGCCAGACCTCAGTACGTTGTGCTGCCACGCTATCTCCCTTTTCAAGGCTTCTGGCATGGCTGAGACATACAGAGCCTCATGGGTGAGACATACAGAGCCTATGATACGTATTGAATTTTATGAAACCAAAATTATTCATTTAATTCTTTATTGACCACCAAACTATGAGGATCATATATGACAAGTTGCGGGACCAGAATTACTGGAGATTCAGTTTTTCTGATCTTTTTGTGAACTTTGAGAAGCTGTAGCTCAGAACCCCTACCCCTACAGCTGAGGTCTAGCCATATTTGAGCTTAGCTCAGCAAGATCTAACCAATAAACCACAGGTAAACATTAGGGAACTAATAATATCAATTTCAGTTCAAAATTCAGACCGCGAAAATACAGTAGGCTTCTGGTAAATACAGGAGACTTGTGATGTATGACGAGAATATGACAGAAACTTTGTATCTCTGATTTCTACATTGGAAATATGAAATACAAACCAAGGCTGGTAGCTCTTGGAGATTTTGGTAGGCATGCTGTGTGTCCAGGTGTCAATGAATACAGCTCTGACAGGCAATGGCTGGTGCTCTCAGTGTTTGCTCCTCCAAGAATAGCCTAGTAACAGTAAATAGAAGCTGCAAAAGTGCAATCAAGAACTAAGAAAAGACAAAAACTAAAAAGCTGAACTACGGTTATGGAGAGCCGGGAACTTACTGCAATGAAGAGAAATAAGACGGACTGAGACGAGACCATCATAGCTTGAGAGACTCGAGACCAGTTCTCACATATACCTAGAGCGTCTAATACTGCGTGCTTTATCACTGCCTGACACCTCTTATACTTTGCTTCTCACATCATCAACTTCTCTATTGGATGTCAGCTGGCTCAGTGCCCATCTGCTCTTACAACCAAACAGCGCGCCGCATCACATTCTACTTGAGTGATCTCAAGGCATTTGTCACAAAACATTTCAATAATACAATACACACAACCACTCAAAGACACCAAAGGCCCTGAGTGAATACTAATGGACAACAATATTAATAGCACGCTGTACATCTGCCTTATCTTGACAGGATAGCTGATGGCAATGTGCAGCAGGCAGCTGAGGTGAGGTGCTGGCGGTGAATCACCATCCTTGTGAGCCTGGCTCAATCTGAGGATCTCTCCAAATTGGAACATATCGAGTGACTCATACTTTTCCTGTCAAAGACCTTGACCTTCAGAAGGTGAAGGTCTTGGTTCTGGTTAGTCTGTTTGTATGGTCATTGCTATGTTATGGGCTCCTGTCACTGCGGTGTCACACTTTCTGAATGTATGAATAATTTATTTGATCACTCACCCTCACCTCCCTCACCCTATTATATCAGCATAATAAGAGTCATAAACATTTACAAAGCAAAAAACATCGTACAAAGGTGAAGGTCTTGTATTGTACAAAAATTGATGGCACAGAACATTGTCACTTAAAACTCAGACAGGAAAATGTTATAGAAACTGTTTATGACCAACAAACTGAAGCAAACATAGAAGCAACGACATGCACAACGTAGTGCCAGAAAGAGGTAGTTGGACGCTGCTGTTGTCTACTATAGTTGGCGGAGAGGTTGTCTCCTCCTTGACCGATCGTTGCCGATAATCAGCAAGAGGGCAGATGCCACACAGGAAAGGACACTCTTGAGGGACGTTAATGTATTTCCTACATTTCTCAACAGTCCAGAATCGGCCGCAGTGTCGATTGTCTTCTGCTGCCTCGCAGTCGACTGATCAAAACAAACAGTCACTAGCATGTGAATCCAGTGTAAGTACTTGAGGAGTTCATTCTGTTCATATACTCACGCTGACAGGTGTCATTCAAATGGAATGATTTCGTGCACGAACATTGGCAAGTGTTTACGTCGAGTGTGCCTCCATTCTCACAAACCCTACCGCCACAGTCTGTGAAAACCAGAGTAAGATGAGCTGGTCACGGAGTAGAATAGCTGTAGACATGTTCGCCTGATAAATGCTCACCACACAATCCCTGCTCATTGCACGTATCTGGGCATGAAGCACAGCTTCCACTCTTTCCTTGTCCATCGGAGGTGTTGTATGGTAGCCACCATTTCAAGTTTCCCCTGCGCAAGTCACTAGCTATTACTATTACTCACGCTGTTAAGAGCGATGGATGTGATCGTAATAGTGATTGTACTGTACTTACTGGGTGGCATAATTGCAAGCGTACAGTATTCGACCTTTCAAGTTGGAGCACTTGGCCCACCCACAGCCAATCTTAGCTGACTCCGCCCACGTCAGCTGAGTAAAGTGTCCAACTTCTCGAAAGGACATGTCATCTTGGCGGCCATATTGGAAGTATTCAATCTCGGAGAACCAGCCATCAATCACATGCGCCCAGTTGGTATAGCCGAACGCGAGGTTCTGCCCTGTATGAGGAGTTATAAATGACTCGATGGGATACGGGCTCTTATCTGATCCAATGGCTACCACTTCTAGGCAAACGGCCAACAATTGAATTTGAACATCCGCAGAATAACTCACCCACGGAATACCGTCCAGGAATACCTCTCTTCTTATCGTGTTTGAACTGGCAGTTGTCCGCCCATTTCTGAGCTATCGCTGCCAACTCATTGTCCCACGCCTGAATATAGCAGCAAAGAATACTCGATAAACTCAACCTACATGCATGTAGTCTGAGACTTCATATTGCAGGAGAATTTCCTTACCATTTTTTGCATGTTTGTAGCGTTGACACTAGCTCTCAGACTATTGTGCTGCTCTACTATCAGTTGCTTCATAACCTTGGCCACACCTGTAAAGTGTAAAACCGTTTACTATTTTTACTACCTTCAATGATTTGTAAAATTTCTAACCAGCGGACATTTTCCATCTCATAGAGACATTGACACTGGCAGAAGTCACAAACACTGCAACTAAACAACTTTATGTTCATAAAATGTTTGGGACAGATGAATTTACGTAAGTTACATTCACAGCTAAATCAATCAATACTTGTAGGACTAGAAATTCTGGAGATTCAGCTTTCTAAACTTTGAGTAGCCCCCTTACTCCTTACCATATTTGAGATCAACTGAGCCAAATCTAACCAATAAGATACAAGAGAACATTAGGAAACCAATAATAACAATTTTGACCTACATTTTGGCACCAAAAATAGGGAGGGTTGCTGGAAATACGGAGGCTTTCGTCATCTACAATCACAGATGTAAGATTTCATTCGCAAAGAGCGTTGAGGAGTAAGATACAGACCTAAACTGCTAGCGTGTGGAGACTTGGACAGACAGGCAGTGTGTCCAGGTTCTATAGTGTAGATCTCTGACAGGCACCTTTCTGCTCTCACTTCCTTAACAACCTTCAGCAAAAAAATCAGCCGAATCAAGAGACTAACGTGAATTCATATACTTACATGGATATACCTGACATGTGACTTACCGTATACGTACTGCAGACTATCAGACAGAGTGCCATGGCGCTCACAGACAAAGCAGGCATGGTGAGACAAGTGAAGAGTAGTGGCGAATACGGGGAGGAATGTGAGCTCTCACTCTCGCTTAGTATTCATTTTATAGTTGAACAGTTTTTGCGTTATCGCACGAGTCTGATCTCATGCCGTGAGTGTGATGATGGATGGAGCTGTCAGAAAAACCTACAAAAACAGCTGTACACACTCTGGTCACGCACTCCTACACCTCTCCAACAGCTGTGAGTGAGTGAATGAGTTAGTCACCCAGCGTGAATCAGACGTGTGTGAGTGATCTTAGTTTAATGTGACCTAATTACCACTTGAGTTTTCACTCTGCTCCTGTAACTATGATTCATCGTTTGATTGATCCAGGACTATACATACTGGTCTCTCTAACTCTGAGTAATTCACTTCCTACATGGCCCTAGAGGAAAATAAACCATGTGACCTGGCATACAGCTCTGCACAGCTGAATGAAACCTGTAGACTGCACTTTAGAGTTCATGTACTATCTGGTTTATAGGAGTTCTTGTATAACAGTTGAATAATTGTCAGCTAGAGTATGTGATCTGTGCAGACGTAGATGGCTGAATTTGCCAATCGATCTGCAAGTATCACCAGCGCCTGGTTGAGCTGAACACAGATGAGGCCTAGCAAGGCAGACTCAGGTTTCCATCACAAACAGAATCGTGCGATAATCGTTGAAAACTGGCAGTTTATGTTGTCGTATATCTACAATACGATACGATACGATACGATACGATACGATACGATACGATACGATACAATACAATAATACTTGCAACCAGTAGTGGGTGGATTCGTTTGTCGAACTCGCTATGGCAACAAAGATATCCGACTGACTTCAGACAAATTGTATAACTTTGCCAAACAACTTGTACAAACGGAACAGAATACGGTGACTTCCAGTGGCAGGAGTCTGTGTCAGTGTGATGTGCGTGCTACATTGTATATATGTAAGTGGATAGTGCAAAGGTATGGTAGTAGATAAAGTGGATTTTGACCATAAATGTAAGTATGCATGTATGTATGTATGCGTGTATGTATGTATGCGTGTATGTATGTGTGTATGTATGTATGTAAGTATTAATCAAACTAACGAATACATATTGCTGTATGCAGGCACTGACTCTGGGAATAAGACAAATCTTTGTTGTCTGCATGTACCAGCTGTCAACCAACCATGAACCTCTATTCTATTGCGAGAGCTCAGCTTTAAGAGTTATCTTCTGCTGTTTGTTTTTGTATATAAACATTATCATAGTATGATTATCTCTGGATGATCGGTGCTAATCCTTGAATGTGATTGGTAACACTGAATCAGTCACTGCTGCGAAGTCAGCACTTGCTATAATCATCTTCATTGATGCATGAATTATGATATCAACCAATCATGCGCCGGGAGCCATGGCTTATGGAGCTGCTTGGCAATAGATGAATGTAAACTCAGCTGATACTCACAGCCACCAGGAATCCCAATCAATCTCCACTACATATCTCATCACTGGACTGACGGAGTAACTATAGCACAGTGCAACCATCGACAGGCAGGGCTCAGTCATCCAACCTATTGGCTGCACTGTCACATGTGTAATATGACAAGCGTTATTAGAGGGATTAGAGACAGCATCATATCGGTGCTATCCCTTGCCTCTCACTGCCTCTTGCTGCCTCTCACTGCGCAGTAGACGTTAACCCAATCATTGCATAGCAGGCGTATTGCGCTGTAAGTCAAACATGATGATCAAGAATGAGGCAGAGTGAGTGAAAGTGAAAACGCAGATATATTTTATCTCCATTAAGACACCTATCACAGTGGTGATTTTCTAGCACAAAAATTACAGCAGATTCCACATAAAATAAGAAGACAAGAAAATAAAAGAAATGCTATGAAAAATGACTGATTAGTAATAAAGCATTCGTGAATACATGCTAATATCAGAGGCAGCCCGCTGTCAATGAATGTTTCCCTATATGCGATTGTATCTGCCAATCTGTCTCTGGCAGTTGGGACAGCTGTGTAGGACGTCCTGGCAGGCAGGCAGACAGAACGGTATGAGGCAGCAGCCGATCCACAGGCCAACGAAGCAGAGGCCGAGGCAGATTAGCCAGGCTAGTGTGCCCGATGTATAGTTTAATGAGGTCATCACCTGCGCCTGGCAGTGGGGGCACTGTACTGCAACTGACGACTCGCCAAAACGCATGCCAGACGTCAGAACCATGGTGGTATGAGCTACAATACCACAGAGCTCACTGCAATGCCAGTCTGGTATGTATGCTGACAAGGTGTAACAAACAACAGAATGAGGAAGTCTGGATGTTAGTTAGTGAAAACTAAATGAGGTGGACATTTCTTCACTTCTTGATGATGCGATCACGTACCAGGCGGTGGAGGTGGGTAGGCACCTCCTGCAGGGTATCCGGGGCCAGGAGGCGCGTATCCAGGGCCAGGAGGCGCGTATCCAGGGCCAGGAGGCGCGTATCCAGGGCCAGGAGCTGGCTGTACAGGGCCAGGGGGCGGGCAGTAAGTCCCAGGGGCTGGATAGCCGGACGGATAAGGAGCATAGCCTGGTGGAGGAGGTCCTTGTTGAGTCTTAGCTTGGTCAAAGTTACCAGGTGGTGGGGCAGACGCCTCAGAGTAAGACGGGGGAGGGCTATCTGCAATCGTCAGTATAATAACAGCATTTATCAACACTATTCTGAAGTGAATATAATGTGGCGTACATTGAGTTCTCGTCGGTTCACATCGAACGGAATATTTTGTGTAGCCCTATCGTTTTGGCCTACGAATCATTGGTGTAGGCCCAGAGATGGAAAACGTTCTGATCATTCAGTTCCTCATTCTCTCATGTCAAATTCAAATAGCATGTACACAAAAATATGAACTAAAACTATAAGGCAGTACCAGCACCTCAGAGAAATCGCGTGAAGACGTAGGTTTTGAAAGACATCGAAACACCGTTTGATTCAGCAAATTCCGAGGACGTACTTCGTCTGTGACGTCTCAGGAACGAACATTAACTCAACTGGCTAAGTTAAGTTAACTTACCAATATTATATGGAGCAGACATAGCAACTAATTGAATAGGCAGCTGCTAGAAAAGCTTGAAAAGTACGCTTGGTGGTATGTTTACTTTATTTCTGTAACGGGATAAAACGGAAAAGCGCTCTAATTGGTTGTCATATTATGTAGGTCAATGTGGAGATGTAATGAGAAAGATGTAGTGAGGAAGATCGGCGGGTAGACAAGATTTCTTATTTTTGCGTCATATTTCGACACGTACGATGACGCCGACAACGAGAGGAACTAAAGAAACCGAGAAATCCTGGTATCGGGTTATATTTGCACGCTAATGTTACGTCATTTTTTAATTTTTTTATAATAACTGCGACTTTTATGCGTTATACGGATCGTACAGCCGCACACTTCGTCAGACTCAAGGAACTTGCTGCAATATACTTACCATACATACTTCCATGGCTGACTATTAGTACACGAGTTACTTGACAATGATTTTGAACAGTAATGTACTGTATACGATTGTTGAGTTGAAAGCCTCGAGGAATATATTTCTCCAGTCAAGACCATAGAGTTATAGGGAGATAACTCTATGGCCACGACCCAGGCCGAAAGAATGCCTCATAACATTCTGTTTCAACGTCTATGGGAAGGAAATTCGATTGGAAAACCCTCAACGAAGCGGAAGCGTGATGGCTGCCATAATTCTAAGGTCGTTGCTCACTTGGTTATTTACTTTGCTGTTTCTGGTTTTTGTGTTACTCAGAGTAGATAATCAGATCAGCTGGAGCTGGTTTATAGTGTTCTTACCGATGTGGTTATATGATATTGCATCATTAATATTCATCAGTGTGAGACTTGGAATGAGTCAAAGGGCAGGGATCCGTCAAACAGAATCCGGAAGATTTAGTAAGATAAGTCAAGTATGGAGCGTCACAGAATGCCTTCTAAAGATGGCATTTCAAACACTGATATGTACATATTTGGAATACAGCCCTCCCTACTTACGGCCAGTCATTCTACTTATCCCACTTTGGCTGCTAATGGCTGGTACCTTAGTGAAGATGGGATCATTTGTATTCCGAGAGAGATAGGTAATCATCGGTGTAGATGATACACTAACAGTTCGACAGGATAGCTGTCTACAGCCCTGCCTGGTCTATGGATTCCATTATTGTATTCGACTAACAGTAGTTCATTATCTGTTTGTCGACTGCACGATCACCGGGCTTGTACAATACTCGATGTCAAAATGAGAGTTGGGTGGACAAGAATCAGTCCATCCTTCAACCCAGTTTTGCATCCTATTTTTCTATTCTGCAGAGTAATGTGAGTACTAGATGTATAATCTAGATGTGTTTTTTAATAGTCCATAGGCTGTATGACTTTTGTTCATTATTTTGTAAAGAGGGTTTGTTATCTGAGTTTTTTGCCCTCTCACTTTGTTTTCACCTGTTTGGTGTATCGATTACCCTCTATTCAGCTCTATTATGGTATTATTGACGGTGCATCGTGCTGCAGAAGATGTGTTATTCTTTGGGGGTTGAGCGTTGGCTAAGTTTGTTGGTTGGTTGGTATGCTGTCTAATCCATCGAAGCCAAGGAGTGCTACTTTATCTAGTGGCTATGTACTGCAAGGCTTTTCTGCCCTCCCACGGCAGAGGATACGCAGCAGAAGTCTAATAGTGGTAAACTATACAGTCAGAGATACATAAGTTCTCATGCCGCACACTGGCATTGCAACATTTTCGTTGTGTTTTCAGGACCAAAGGCTTTCGTCTGGATCCAGTGAGTTAGGCTACGTGCTGCAGTATCACGACATGAGACAACAGGTAAAACAAGAGTCAGCAAGGCATCCCTATCAGGTACCTGCCCGATATATGAACCACTGGCGAAGTGACTTGGGAGTGCATAATGAACAAATCAGAGAATAGTATTCTATACTTTCATGATCTGATAGAACGTTATTAGTGACTTCACTTTGATACCTCCTTCGCCTGCTCTCACCAACCAACCACGTCGTTACATTTAGAGTTTACCTTTGTATCAGACGATATTTCTAGACTGAATTTATTGAGTAAGGTGGAGATGGGTAGTATACAGTAACCCCCATGCTAGTTATAAATCTGTTAGTATCTGATGTTATCTCTACCCACTCCAACCGTAGACGATATCGATACCGAGCCTTCCATGTTCTGGCATTCTGCTCCATTACACAGGCTCGGATTGATGTACAGCATCAATGTGTTCAATGAGTGGTTAGTGTTGGGTAATTATTAAAATACGTAATATGCATCTGAAACACAAAGCAAATATTCTTTGCATCATGTATTTTGATACATATTCGCGTTAGGTGAGTCACAACTTAGTGCAAGAAGATGTATGCATACAGGATACAGCCAACGTCTCAACAACTGTTACAGATAAAGAAACGTGAGATTGTGAGTGAGTCGGTATACCCGGTGTTGGACGTCAGGTTTGTCGGAGGTCTGAGGCGAGTACGAGAGATGACAGACAGCCATCAGTTTGAGCCTGTCATACCTAGCTACAACTATATGGACACAGAGCAGGCAAGCGATTACTATACGTCTTCCACCAGGTACATGGGGCGCATACCAACCACCTGCCATTCTGTATTTTGTTGTTCCTATGGTGACTCGTGTACCTGGTGACATCATAGGGGTGGAGCGAGGCTGCCCATCATCACTGGCTATGAGTTACTGCGGCGCTGCTCTCAGGTCGAATGTGAAAAGGTCAAGGTCACACTCAACATCGATGGCCTACCAAGTTACAATGGTCCTCTCGATGACTCGGCACCAGCCAACACCTCTGCACCGTCACCCTGTAAACCACCTGCGCACACCTGTCAACCCCTGGTACTTGAGTCATACCATGAATGGCTGCGCAAAGACTCTGGTCTTGAAAAATAGTGGAATACTTTATTGGTGGTTATGTTGCAATGCGATAAAAATCCGCTTTCTCTTCTTATCAATTTGTTGTTCTGAAGTAGAGGAAATTCATAATAAATAGCGAAAAGATCTGTCTGTCACTATATAGTGTTGGTTTGATGCGCACAACATGGGTGGAGGGCTATAGGGAATTATGGTCATGTAACTTGTCTAGTCAGCGTGAGGCCGCGGCTGCTGCTCATCGTGATCGTCTGCCTGAAATCGACACAGAATGGCTATAACAAGATAAAGACACACAGACAGACACAGATAGATACATTGGTACAGACATGAGTAGTGAAAACACTAGGAAAATAACCGTGATATTTCGCTGAAAATATATTCCTCATTCTTCTCATGCCATCATTCATCCTGTACTTACTGTAGACTGAAATCCTATACTGTAGACTGAGATCCTTTACTGTAGACTGAGATCCTATACTGTAGACTGGATTTTTTGCACTGGAAAATATTTGTGATAATGCTAGAAAACTTGACTGCAAAAGTTTTCGTGATCAGAAAATTGTTGTGAAAATTTATTACTACTATAATATAATATAATGTAATCATTATATATTGAAATTTTTTGCGATTGTGAATGTTCGCAAAAAATACCAATTTACAGTATGCAGCCTACGTATTCAAATTTGTCTGCATCAACCGAGAAGTAAACTGAGTTTAGTCCAGTATAAGTAACAAGAAATGGATGGCTGGATGCGTCAACAGGACCGTTGGCCTACTGTAAAAAATAGAGAATTTTCACGGTTGAGCAGTCAGTCAGTCAATATCAGGTGTGTCTGTTTTCAATGTTTTCATATGAACCAGTTGAAGTAGCAAAAAATGAAAGGTAGGAAATATTTTATCATAAACATGTGTTTTACAGGATCAACGGTGCTGCCAGTCGGCGCTGACAGTCGGCTGTGAGAATTAATCCGTTTAATCTTGTGGATTATAAATTTTAATCTTTGGGTAATCTTATATTAATCTTCCTCGCTTTTATTGATGTCATCCATAATCCTTGACTGTGATCAGTATCAACTCATCGCTGAGGGTTACTTTATACACCCAACTCGTACAGAACTACCTCCCAATACTTCCCAATCAATTCAAAAGTTCTCACAGTAGCAACAACTGGTTGTTGGTACATCGGATGTTGGCATGTTTAGGCTTTACCTATGTGGATCAAAGTAAGAAGCTACACTCTCTTAAGGACCTGCCACATGCTCTCATGAAAACAGCAATGAATGAGGTGGGTAAATGAACGAATGAATGGATGAACAGATAGCCGGCCACACGCTGGCTGGTTCGCAAACTTCAGCCAATCATTAAAAAGCCTTACATAACATGTGGTTGAATGCATCCAATCAGATCACAGTACGAGTAATTCGTATTTAGTTAAACCTAGACATGCCGATATTTAACTAACGACTCGGCATTCGCTTTTTGCGTTCATTCATCGCTGTTCTCACGAGCTGCAAGGCCTTTACAGCTATCCAGTTAACTCCCATTCTCCCATATCCGTTCCTGATTCCTTTCCATTTTGTGTGTCTGCCGATGTACGACATTCATAATCAGAAATTTGGGGTTTTTATGAAAAATTTTCCCCATTGTGTTATATTAATCCTAAACCGAATTAATATAAATAAATGAGCTGATTTTAATTCATTTTTGATGATTAAAATTAACATGAACTAATTAAAAAACAGTGCTACTACACCAGCATGGTGATGCTGTCTTGTAAAGATGGAGAGAGTATTTCTGTATCTGACCAAATTTAATTTTTAATGGAAAAATACTTGTGAAGACTAGCAAACAACAATGACGACGACAAGCTTCGGGGCCAAAATTCTTTTCTGATATCAAATTAGTGATTTTTAAACTCATCATGTGAAACTTTCCAAACACTAAGTAAGTGATTGAAAGAGAAATGGGAAGCACTGCGCTGCATACCCAAACCTCTTAGCTAAACAGATACAATAGGCTGAATTTATACCAAGTAAATGTGACAGCTAGACATTGTCTAGACATTGTCTAGCTGTCACACAGAGTCTAGGAGACTCTTTATGACTCGAGTTCATCAGCTGACTGACCTGACCTTGACTGGTCAAGGTCACTAAAATAGGTCAACGTGAAGCCTGACCTTGACCAGTCAGGTTCAGTTGAATCGGTATTGTGAACGCGCCCCAAAGAGGCACGGTGATACTAACCATGGCTAGTGCTCTGCCAATAGTTCCTATAGTAACGCCTCCAGAGAAATAGATGCATGGCACCCAGGACTTGATATAGAAGAAGTCTGGTTTCGAGTACCTGAGTGGACAGAGAGAACGTCATACAACAGTCACTGGATCGTGTGCTTCATCGCATACTAGGAGTAAATACTGTCACAATAAGATTTCTAATGGCTGGAATATAGAAAACGTTCAATTAGACGATATAACCATATTAGGCAATTAACTGCACTCAATTCAATGCTACTGATTCAAATTTTTGAGCGAGAGGATGACTCCGAATTGCCAGAAAAAAATATCCTAATTATTTTCTACTGGTAAATGAACTGGCGTCTCGACTTAGTTGGTTATACCATCTTCTATGCATCTGTGGTTTCAGTGTAATACATTCAACAGGTATACAGGAACGTACCAGAACACGCCTTGTGCCACGAGTATCTGGGTGACGGATGTGGCGAGGACAGCAATGATAATCCCAAGCAGCAGACCGACTGACGACCTGTCGAACAGCCACCACAGCCCGACACTCAGTGCTGCCAGAGTCAGCGATAGCTGAATGTTATTATCAAAGTTTATTTTCTATACAATCGGGTCAAGGACAAATGAAAGTGAGCTTTAGTCTTGTTTTAGTAGCAGGGCTAGAACTAGAGGAGACTTTTCAGGCATTAGAATATAGATCTCTTTACTGCATTCACTAGTGTGAATATTTTTACCATATTTCAGCAAACGGTTCTGAGGTTATTGAGTGGAAGGAAGGATACAGCGCTGGCGTGGTTTATGCCAACGAAGACTGCAATACAGCGCATGACGCTTGCCCACTCGGTCCTGAACTTGTGGGGTCGACCCAGCATGCTATCTACCTGTGGGTACAGCAGTCCAATCCCAACTGAAACAGAGAGACTGCGTGAGTGTCAAGGACCGGACGCAGCTTGAGAACAGCCGGGTGACATTTTACAATAATAGACATCTGCTTTTCGGTGAAAACTGCAGGCGGGATGAGTTCATGTTGATGAGCCTGTACCACAATAACCTTCGTGAGGACAAATCGACTGCCTCGAGAAGTCGCTGTGCGTGTTGAGAGTGCTGCTGCCACTAGTGTTCCATTTCATGAAACGAGGCCAAATAATTATGACAATTAAATACCAGTGCTTTCGCTGTCACATATCTCAAATAACCGTATGAAGTATGGACATCTGCATGTGATTTATGCTATTCTTTTGGGTTGCCATGGCTATCCCCTCTATGGGAATTCCAACCTGGGGAAACCACCATGAGCCAAATCAGACACTAAACTATTAGTGGAGAAATTTATAAATAATGAAGCCTTGTGTCAACAAACTGGTTGACATGACGATTGCTTTCTCTGACTGAGCTGTAATGGGTAGTTGATAGAATTGAGACGTAGGAAGTAAGACATGATGGTGCTTAGTCCACAGCTGGTTGATAGCCTGTATCAAGTCTCACAGCCAGCCTCTACTATCAGCACAACCAGTAAAACTGGAATAGCTGTCTCACATTGATGCACCCAGGGTCTAAATGATTCACTGCGACACTAGTATGTATTGTTTATGACCCCAACTTCAACTCTGAATAGTTCGATCCTAGGCCAATGCTAGTCTGGATGGCGGCAATACATACGGTTTACAGTACATATACACGAATGTACAATACACATTACAGTACACATACACGAACGTACTGTCATACTTACAAGCACATATTCATCAATCCTTGAAGTTGTTGAAAGGCAGACTTAGCACGGTTTGAACTACATATACACGGTATGATCACCCATTCATTATCTTACTTTCATCTCCCAAACCATAAAATGAACTTTGACTTAGTCTCCTCAAGTACAATAATCTCAGATTTTACACAAAAGGCAGCGTAGCCATATTAGTAGTGGTCAGTCGAAAATGGGGGGGGGGGGGGGGGGGAAGGAAGAAGGAGAAAAAAAAAGAAAAGAGAAAAGAAAGGGGGAGTAAAAATGGGGGAAATAAAGAA
>ERZ1740065.644-NODE-644-length-19252-cov-13.372037_pt1 | contig 19252 bp, 12 predicted proteins | sample MGYA00581738_ERZ1740065 | MGnify/ENA primary metagenome ERZ1740065 (study PRJEB43018, sample SAMN04849749) | marine metagenome | isolation source: floating plastic debris | place: Pacific Ocean | collected 2008-09-01 | study: EMG produced TPA metagenomics...
TGCTTGTGTTTTTGTTGTTGCTTTTGTGGGTGTTGTTGCAGTTGTTTCTGTTGTTTCAGTTGTTGCAGGTGTTGCAGTTGTTGCAGTTGTTGCAGTTGCAATTTTGGTGATTTTGTGCCGAATAGCAGCTATGATAATTCAGGTGCTTTTACACGGTTCAGACCTTAGTGCCAACAGGATTGTTATGTAAGCCAATAACAAGCACAGTGTCTGAAGCAATTTCTCTGGTCTTTCAATGTCCCACAATGCACTGGATCTGGATGAAAATGGACTCTTGAGCCAAAGCTGAAATCTTGAATCTGACTTGAGGTCATATTTTGGAGTTGCCTTGCTTTAGGAGTCTTACATACCAATCTGGACCGTGTAAAAGCAGCTGTAGTCACCAGGATACCAGGATAGTGTAAGATAGCCTGCCCAGATCTATGTCATAGCTGTTTCAACTCTGACTGATCAAAGCTCTTTAGAAACTGTACTAAAATTCATATACATTATGTTTGTTACTCACAGGATGGGAAGTAAATGCGTCAAGTCAGTAGTGATTGGTGGAACAATTTTGAGCATAGCATCAAACATATCATTTGCGTACCTGAGGGACTATGAGCTCTTGGTTCTAAGCCGAGTTTCACAAGGTTTCGCTGACTCAATGCTACTAGTGGGAGGTAAGTTGTAAGAATACATTAGCAAACTGGTTGGGCAAGGAATATATGGCTAGAGGAATTTTTTCTGTTTTATGAAGTTATGTGTGCTGAGATAGCAATCAATGGTCACACAAAAGAGACACAGTGGGGTTAGATGATGTTAGCGTGTAGTTGGAGGAGTGATGATGGAGTCATTGTAAATAACGTGAGAGTGGTGAGGGTGTATTCAGGGCGGAGTCAAGGTGGAGTAAGGGTGACTTCGGGGTAGAATCTTGCTGGAGTTGGGGCAGAGTCGAGTGGGAGTCAACGCAGGGTCAGGGCAGAGTGTGGGTGGAGTTGGGGCGGAATCAGGGTGGAGTTCCTCCAGAGAGTTTAATTGTGACAGGATGAAAACTCGGCAGTCCTGCCATTGCGTGCTAGAAAAACGCACTTAGTCAGTACCTATGAACTGTATCAGGTTGTATATGGTTCCTACTCAGCTTTTTAAGTGAAATTTGCTTAGAGAAGAGATGTGGCTCGTTCATTGGACTAGCCTACTTTCTAAACCTCATCATCTCTGTAGGCCTGGCATTACTGACAGGAACTATCACGGATTCAGAGGAGCAAGCTGTGAGCATGAGCAGAGTTGTCAGTGGCTTTGGGGTTGGAGAGGGCGGTTAGTATTTCTGTTCCATTGACTTTTACTGTACATTTGTATGCATGGATTCTTATATCCAAAACCTATTTCAGTTGGATATGCTGTCGGTAGTTCACTGGTACAGTATGTAGGAATTCAGACTCCATTCTTGGTGATGGTTGCCTGGAACTTGCTGATACTCAGTATTACTTTTGCTATACCGAAACCGGCTACCAAGATGACTCACCAACCGAGTTTGAAAGAAGCATCAAATCTTTTGAAGGATGCCAAGATACTCGCGGGTCTTGGTGAGATGATAAGCTGATGTTTTATGGCAGCTGTTGTGGGGCCAAGTAGTATGAAGCGTAGGGCACGTCTTTTGGCAGCCATTGGCTATTGGATGTTTCCTCAATAAGTAGGTAAATACACATGTAAATAGATGGATTCTAAGAAAAATGTTAGGCTTTTGTCATCCTCTCATAGATATTCGTGCTCGTGGCACATGCAGGCATATGCGGGAGTGTGCACGTTTGTGTGTGAGAGTGCTTGCAGGTTTCCTTGGCTGTGCGCAAAAATTGACAGGAGAATGACAGAAGCGAAATAAAATGTTGAATTCTGAATAAAATAAAGCCTCCATTATAGCAGATCATGAAAAACCACTCAAACAACCTACTTTGAAAGTTTCGTCAGGAAAACACACGGTACACATGGAAGTCTACATGTTTAACCATTCCAAGGTCATTATGCTGCCTCAGAGCTACAGAATCTCCCATATTGCAGTTATCAAAATCTGGAGCTGAATTTTTTATCATCCTATTCTTAATATTATCCCTGTTTTGTTCCCTAGATCTAACTGAGCTGAGCTGAAATATATGTATGATATAATCGTAGCTTTAGGGGGCAGGGAGTTTGAGCTATGATTTCTCAAAGTTTAGACCAACTGGATAGCCTGTGTTTTCAGCCTGACATGTCCTGCATATCCATTAAAACAACAGGCTACCGGGAAATAGAGCCACCAGTTCACTTTGTGTTTTGGGCCGAAGAGTGGCGATGAGAGGTTAAACTCTTTGCTCGTGTTTAACCAACATATTTATCATTACCACAGTTATCGTCGCTGCGCAGTATTTCGACTTTGGCATGTTCGTTGGAGTTGTGCCCACATGGCTAACTTATGACCTGAGAGCTGAAGAGTGGGAAGTAGGTGAGTATATGCTGCTGAGATAACGAATGTTGTTTACCTACGGTGTTTACCTACGGTATTTATCTGCAAGTTCTAACAGATGCTGTTAAAATTTGTTTCTGCTCGTCTAATTTTGATAATGTCAATGGCGTTTGAGTTCTAAAAATAAGCTATCTGCTATCAGACCTATCAGACCACATTTGATATTTTGGCTTTTTCCTTCCCCCCATTGATATGCATGCATGTGGCACATACGTGCATAAGTGGCCACGTGCAAGAGCGCGCTCGCATGTGGTAGCGCCTGTGCAGGAGTGTGCACTCATATCGACAGGAGAATGACAAAAACCGATATCTTTACTTTTATGTCGGTATGCACGCCGGCGTCATGCCTGCCTGTGCTAAGTACGACCTAAGTGTGGTGCAACATAGAGGTGCCTATGTCATGCAAGATCACATATAATCCACAATTGACGCAAGCAGCCATGAAACCAGCGCGCATACTGACATAAGAGTAAAAAGATGCCCAACATTTGATATTCAGCTTACTTCAACAGAATCACCTCAAGATAACACCTGACTGACTAGGGCTGTGACAATACATTAATCGGTTTGATTAGTTGAGTGATTATTAGCCTCTAGTCGGTTATTTCAATTATCAATCAGCATAAAGCTAACTATTGGTTAAGAGAATCCGACCAGAAAAAACACGAAAACCGATTCATCCCATTAAACGAGAGTTTTAATCCCACTAGGAAATTAAATACTGCAATGTGGGATTTGGTTACCACATCATGGCAGCCAATAAAGAAAAGTCGGCAAGCGAGAATATTTTTGTGTATTGCTTCCGACGGTTTGTATACTGCCATATACGACATACAATGATCAAATATCATTACTATCAACTTGTGGGATTGCATCAAGCCATGTCATTCCTCAAACATCGTAAGTTCTGAACCGAATGTCAAAGTCGATAATCATTACGGGCCCATAATTGGCTGCTCAGTTGCGTGCCAGTATCCTTTTTTGTAGTGATGAAGAGAGCGACTAAAATCTTGGTTCATTCTTGTGTGGAATGCAAAAATCCCATTGATGATCATATATTTTCATTCTTTGATCGAGGCTTTACCCTGTGTCCTTCACTCAATTACATAACTTATATTAATTTTATTCACCATAGGAGTAGTCTTGGCGCTCGGCATGGTAGCTCAGGTGATCCCAGAATTCTACTCCGCACACATCAGCTTTAAAATCGGACACTGGAAATGCGTACTCATTGGTTTCATTCTCATGACTGCGGGAATAGCACTGGTAAGGGAATCAGTTGAAAATAAATGATCTGTACCAGGTTCCATCAATACACTACTGTCCTTCCCAGCTATCGAATTTCAAAGCTACTGGGCTTTATTCATTCCCCCCTCAATGTTCCCAGAAACTAGCAGTTGCTCTCATGTGCTTCTTCAAGATTTCTAAACGGTTTTAAGAGCTCTTAGCATTTATTCTGACTTCATCAAGCATTCCTAGGAGTTCTTGAAAAATTATTGAGTACCATTTGTTAAGTCTTGATATATTCTGGACTGATAACTACACAGCTCCCTATGATTTTTTTGAATGCGTCTGATTTCCACATTCACGCGATAAAAACCGTCATTTTTACTCTTCTATCCGTAGGCATGCCAGAATTATGCACCGGCGTTGCGCTGGTGCTATGCCGAATTTCTCTACACTTAAGCCTGGTTTAGCTTAAGCTTAACACTGGCATTTACCAAACTGGCACACAGATTTTTTGCCATTCTCTCGTAGATATTCGTGCATCAACACATGCAGGAGTGAGTGGGAGTGAACACGGATAGGCGCTGGAGTGAGCGCGAAAATTGACAGGAGCATGACAATCACCGTAAAAAATGCCAAAATACCTTCAAAACCATAATAGCTTTATGGGAGAATACTGACGTCAAGCATCTCCATTAACATTTGGCTCAGACATAGGAACATGTCCATGCACGTACTAACGGCGATCCCACCGTTCTGTTAAGCTTGGATGCAGTTGATGTGCATCACTCAATCTGGTATGAACGTGAAATTGTCACTAGTACCAGTGCCAACATGATTTTGTAAACTCTTGTTTTATTTGCAGTACCCTTTCTGCAAATCTGTGTGGGCAGTTCTGATTCCTCTGAGCATTGAAAGAGCTGGATTCGGTCTGTCTGAGGGTTGTCTGGCACCTGTCCTAAACCACCTGGCAACAAAACAGGATCCTTTGCTGTCTGGAGCAATCAATGGCATGTTTACATCAGCGTTTAACCTCGGGGTCACAACAGGTTTGTCTTGAAAACCGTTCGGCTGCTTGTGACTGATAATAGTTGATATAGAGAACTTATTACTGTAGAATGTACTTATGAGCAATAATGATTCTTAGGTCAATTGACCTACCTTTGAACGCATAGGCTCTCCTAAGGCCTGCACAAGGTGATTCTTAGAAATATCTAGGCAGTTCTAAGCAATCGCAGGCGGACTTATGTGTCCTTTGATCCTATTCCTCAGGCGATCCTCTGTTCTGTTAGACGGCCCCGTGCTCGCATAGGGAACAGAGGCTGTTTTCGTTTTCCCGCCGATATTTGCGCATCAGCATGAGCGGGAGTGTGCGGGAGAAAGCAGGAGTAAGCGAGAGAATGAGAAAACCCAGAACAGAGAGGCTTCCATTGTAAAAAGTTTCGCCCACCCTTTTCGCGATGATCCAATTCTTACATTTCTGGTGGGCACAAATTGACATCCCAACATTGTTAGTTGGAAGCCATGATGGCTATATGGGTCAACAGCTACACCCTCAAAGGCACACAGCATCAATTTGCCACAGCATATGCATTTTCGCTTTATGCTGGCTTGTATTTGACATTGGTAACATTTTTAATCGATGCCAGGGAACTACATTCTCATTCAATCGATAAAAAACCGAAACAATTGCATTATATGAGATTTGATACTGTTACTGCCGTGGTGCCGCATAATACTAAATTGAAATGTATAAATAAATTATGCTTTTTCATAACCTGGAATCAGATTTCAGAATGGATGTCTAGATGCTGAGTTTTATGTCATATCAGGCAAGAAAACTACCCTTTTGCACGTCTATGGTACCATGGAAACTTTCTACCTTGATATAACATGAATCTCAAGACCTAGATGTCCACTCTGGACTCAATTTTCAAATTCAAATTATGTAAACGATCTGACATCTTCTGATATCAGTTAAGAGTCAATTAAAAAGCTCCATCGCCAAAAACCCAATCTTGAGAGGACAACTCCAATCAAATCTCAGCATCTAGACGTCCATTTTGACATCGTATTTCAGATAATGAAAGAGCAGAATTTCTTCATACATCTCACCTTACCATTGTGCGGTACTACAATATTAAAAGTATCGAATCTCATATTGTACAATTGTTTTGGTCATTTATCGTCGGAAAAATAAAAAATGCTACCAATGTGAAATACAGGTCAGCAGGAAGCAAAAATGTGACAAAATTGTGGCCAATTGATGCTGAGTACCTTTGGGAGTGTAGCTGTTGACTCATATAGCCATCATGGCTTCCGATTAACAATGGTAGGACATCAATGAGTGTCTGCCCAAAATGTACGGATTGGCTCATGCCAGACTTAGGAAAGGTAGGAAAAAGTTCTTAGGATTGAAGCCAATCTGCTCCCTATGCAATAGTGGGCACGCATAACAAAGTAGAGGGTTGCCCGAGGAATAAGACCCATGAAGATGTAAGTCTACCGAAGATTGCTTAGGACTCTCTAGGTGTTTCTATGAAGCACCCTATGCGGGCCTTAGGCGGCCCTGAGGTGGGCCTACAAGTTCATAGGCGGGCTAACCTGCCTAAGAATCATTACTACCCAATTGTGAATATAACACGTCAAATTCTGACATATAATGTAAACATAGAAATTTTGGCGACCACAGAATAATAGCTATAATAGCGACTAGAAGTTAAGGCTATTAAAGTTGAACACTATATTTCAGTGGCTCTTTAAGCTATATACAAGTTCGGAAGAAATCGCAAACAATTCTAAGCGCTGCTATTACAAATACTGCTGACATGAGCGAAGCGCTGTAATTTCGATAACGCTTACGGTATGTGATCATATTTCAGGATCTCTCACTGGTGGAGCGCTGATGAAGACGTTCCAATTCAAGGAGTAAGTTATCTGCAACATGTCGGAACATAGAGATGAGATGAAAATAGGATAACAAACTATGGCAATAATAAGAGACCATCCTGGAATATTGCTGGTGATCTAGGTATAAAGGATGAGAAGTCTCCTGTGCTTCCCATTAGGTCTGGTATCTTTTGGTGCCAATATTTTAGGTTATTAATTTGTCATGCTAATTTTGTAAAGGATTAAGATAGGAGGCTATATTTTATGAACATGCAAATGCAACATACATGTACATATTTCGGCGGTTTTTACTCCTCTATCTATAGGCGCGCCATAATCATGCACCGGTGTTACACCAGTGTTACGCCGGTTTTCGCAACACTTAAGCCTACTCTAACTTAAGCTTAACACTGACATGTATGAAACCAGCGCAAATGCAGATAGAAGAGTAAAAAAATGCCCACATTTCCAAAGAAATCGTGATCACACGAACTAACTAACTAGACAAAGCCAATACCAAAGTCATGATTTCACTGGTACTGATTGCTTCCTTCAGGCTCGGTATTCTTCCTAAAGGTCCAGTTACACTCTCACAGAAAACCTTCAAAATAATAGATCTTACACGAGTGGGTATGGTGCTAAACAGTTCGGCTGTTTCGCAGAATAAATTATTCACTCACAGCCAGCTGTTTGGCGTAAGCCTACTGCTTGCTATTTAGGTGGTACAGACAGTCAATCAAAATCTTAATCTCAAATCCTTGTACATGAAATCTCTACATGGTTGGCAAGTTACTAGTTTTCGCACTATCGCAACTATATTTTACGTGAATTGCAGGTTTTCTATGAGTGTGTAGCCGAGCCCTAATCTAACCTACCTTGCTAACACTTGGTTTCTCTTTCTTTCAATACTACAGTTGACAATTATGCTTCTGTTCCATAGGATTTACTGGGGATTCGCGATGGGGTATCTAGTGTTCTGTCCGGTTGCTTTGTGCTGGAGAAAGGTCAAACTGAGCCGTTCGAAATGCCATGAGGCGCCATCAGAGGAAACTAAACCACTGCTGATGGGATAAAAGCTGAGCTCCTCTCGGATCTAAATTTAATAATGCAGGTTGATGCATTTTTGACTCATAGCTGTTTCATTTCTGATCGTGCAGATATTTTATATATTATTTCCTTTTTTGTTATAAGTTTTATTGTAATTTACTAAATTAAGCTTTAATAAAAGATTGAAATCTTCCTAATGGTTTTTTGGTCAGAGCATTTAAAGCCTCCATGAATCGACTTCTTCCTAATAAAGCTTAATTCTACACATAATAAGCTTACGAACGATGTATAGCTTAACACATTTTGATTAGGAATCACAAGAATATTCCATACAGAAGTTCACCGGCTCCCTAAATGCTTGCAGGAAGTAAATAGCCGATTCAGTGACAAAACTGGAATGTTAGGGTCCGGTACGATACGGCGCTCCTATTCCACGCTATAGCTTACAAGTGCTCACGAGTGCTCAAACATTCATCGTATTCGAAAAGAAAATTTTTGATCTAGGTACTATAAAACACCAGCTAAATATTTTAGATGTCATTGTGTTGGATCTCAAGCTATTTTGTCTTTTCAAACTATCCTTTTCTAATATCCAAATCGATGTTCGTATTTCGTCGTAATACAAGGTTTTCCCCGCGAAAGAATTACCAACGCTACAGAGCCACCGATGAAGTATATATGAATATAGCCATAAGCTCAGCGGCACTAACACCGCGGCTATAACAGCGAACCAACTGAAGCTTTTTGTTCATTGCTGCTAATATTCCAGTGACGAAAGAGAATCGACTATTTATTTCTTGCGAGCGTTTGTGAAACTGGTGGACTTCTGTACGGAATATTTCTGTGTAGTCCTACAAAAATCAAGTACATCTATACATCATTTGAACGATTATTATGTGTAGAATCCGTATTTATTAGAGAGAAGCCAATTTATGGAGTCTTTAAGCCTAGTTTGTATCTTGAAAGATTTCTTGTGAGTCATGTGGTAGTACATAAGCTAGCTGCCGTTCACTTGAATCTTTTTTCAGCAGCTGTTACAGACAACCTGCTTTATGACTGTCGGGATCCTGCGCAAAGCTGCCATCAATGGGAATGAAATCATGTGATAAAAGAATGCTTTGCTCGCAGCAGCCTATGAGATATGCTGCATGATGCACATGAACCAGGCTATAGACTTCTCATGCGTTGGATTTTAGCAAACCTCAAAGCGTCGCAAGGAGGAGTTATCAAAGTACCTATATCACATAGTTGCCTCTTTCCATCTAAGTGCATATTTAATCTCCTTCATTCAAGTCTACTTCTTAACCAAACTTTAGAAAATCTATATGTTGATACAGAAACTCAACAAACCTACCATGTGAGGACAATTTCTACAACCACCTGCTCGGAGGCCGCACATGAGGCTGTCAATATTGGTGTCTACAGGTATAATAGTAACTAACACCGTGGATGGACTATGCAGTGATAGGGTAGTTGTCTTCCTGGGTAGATTTGCGCAAAATATCTACTGCCATATGTCACATTATTTTCTCAATCACTTTATGAGCCACCACTTCAGTTCTCATTTGGAGTTATCTGCTTTCCGGCAGCTATCATTTACAAGCGTCGAAATAGAGATTTGTCCTCTCAGAGCTGCCAGTTTATATTCCGATTATCCTACCATGTACTAGTAAAGGCTTAAATTGGAATTTTCAGCTTTTCCCATTCTCCCGTAGATCTTCGTGCATGCAGCAATGCAGGCATGCGTGGGATTGTATGCGTGTAATATGCAGGAGTGTGCATGCATGTGTGGGAGTGTGCGCGAAAATCGGCAGGGGAATGAAAAACACTGAATTTCCTTTAATAGGACCGCTGATACTGGCACTAAGCTGATAGTCATGAGTAGATACGTAGTCAGTCTGGACTATGAAGCCAATGAACAAGCACAACCTCATTCACAGATGGCACTTTGAGTGCAAGCTGATGCAGTTGCCGCGTAAAAACTACTGACAGATCAAACTCTGAGCAGAAGCCTCCTCATGGCGAAACTATTTGTGGTAGAGATTTCGGTCTCAGCTGCAATGCATAAAGACTATAAGATGTCTATCCTACGTATGACACTCTTCATACTACATGTACTAATATACATGTAGAAGCTGAGTCGAGTGAGAGCACAAGGTACATAAATATTGTAACTTCAACACGCTGCTACATTTTCTTCTTAATATTTTCTTTTAAAGTATGAACTGCTTCTTATAGCCGTACATTACTTGAGCAATGAACACTTAAAGAGCAGTTCAAAACTGGATACTTCATCCCCTCACTATGGCCTCACGCTACAGAGCATATGATATATTAGAAATGAACACGGTTAAAGGCCACAGAAAGCTGGAACAAATCTGGCTTAGTTACAGTGATCAACACATCCAGTTACGCATTACTATGTGGGAAAATCAAGACTAGTGCTACTGACCCCTTTGTGTCAGTCAGCAACCCTGCCTTTAATCCATTTGCATTGGCTAGTACACAGGTAAGGACGCCATAACTGCAGAGCCACACAAGTCACAGTCATCATATCTAAACAATCGGCCGCGTCGTAACAGATGTAGGCTGCCCTTTGAACAGCTAGGTGTTCATTACTTCAGCTTCGCCCAAATATGCCTGAATCCATCCCTGACGCACGAGCAAGTATATAACAAGTACTGATGGATAGCAGGAAATCATATAAAGATCACGGTAACCTAAAGCGAACCGCATAGTAACAGACGTTTTATTTACCAATAAATCCAGCGGTATTTGAAGGACTGAAAATGCAATTTTGAGGTTCACCGTAGATGACAAGGTCCCAGTATTTCTCTGGAGCCTTGAGTGTATTAGAGCTACCAAATTGAGAGGTCAAATCATTGTTATTGGTCTCCTATTAATTTCCTAATGTTCTCTGTTGGCTTATTGATTAGAGGTTGCTGAGCTCATTTCAATATGGCTGAATCCCAGCTCTGGGGGTAGGATTTATGACTGCTGAAAGTTTTTAAAAACTGAATCTCCTGTATCATCTGTGCTAAAAGGTTTCACCTATGAGATACAACCATATGTACTGCATCATATAAGATTTGTTGTAGCACTCATTCAGTATAACCATCAAGGTAAGTATCTACAGAACACAGCCTACTGCACATAGGTTGGCTTGATGCCAATAACTTTATCAAGAAATCAGAAAGTTTGCCTTGTTGCTTACAGGTCAATAATTACTAAGTTTTCTGAGGGTGGATTGCTGTGTGTCAGCAACGATGGTGAGTAACAACCATCATCCCCGCCACGACCCAAATAAGATATCTACACAGTACCAGTGAAACAAACATCTGGTGGAACTGAACTGCTGGCAGTTTATCAGCCAGAAGCGCTCTATGTACCCTCCTGTAAACCAGCAGAACATACCTGTAAACCAGCAGAACATACCTGTAAACCAGCAGAACCTACGTGCAAACCAGTTCAATCTGGTTCGTTCCGGTTTGTTCAATTGAGAGGGTATTTTTCTCCCTTTTATCATATACAAGGTATTGATATGAAGCTGCTGGTTGTTCAATTACTGGATAGAGCTAGTTTCTCTAGCCGAGCGTTTGGCTTTGAAATCTGGGGCATAAATGGTTGATTGAGGATAGCTTCTCATGCTCTAGGTTTCAGCATAAGGTATGAGTTAAGCGCATTCATGTGTAGCTCATCGGAAGCCAGCAGTATGGTCCCATGCAGAATTTACCATATCACTTTTAGCAATCTAATATACGAATCTATGCTCATAAAAACATACACTTTTTAGCTTTTCACATGTCACTTGAAAAATACCTGCAAGCATCACAAATTTAACGTTGTTAAACCATCGCGTTTTCCTCAAGTTAACCGCATTTCTAATAATAGTGCATGGCAATGTTAAGCAATTTATTTCCAGCTTGTATATACCATAAATAGTTATCGAAAACATAGCACTTTACCTGAATTGCATATTTTCTCGAGTCATTATTATAGCTATTATTGTGAGATCGCTAAAATCTGCCTGTTTACCATATCCTTTTAATCTGACTCCATGAAATCTATCGATCCAGCTCCATTGTTGTATTCGATATACATTTAGCTAGAAGAGGGATGACACAACAATCTTGATTTATGGAAGCTGACAGGCCAGTTGTTAAATATATGATAGTTGCATTCACTTGATACCACTCAAAGAAGCTCTGGATTGAAACAGAAGATATTTCCTGAGTTACAGAAGGGTCCACTCCCTCATGCTGGGCACACCAACACTTACCAAATGCTGTTAATTATACTTGACCATGTCACAGATATAGGAATTACTAATCGTGTGTTCTACTAGAGCTATACGAGATGCTTCTCAGCCACGAATCAAATAGCTCAGCGAGAACGACAGACAACGTGTTCACCACAAGTTCACTGTTTTCTAGCATAATAGCGTTCCTAGGGACCATCAACGTGTGCAGCTCCAAAAAATATGATGAATAAAGATGGCTGGTTGTTGAAGATTGAAAGGCTCACACAGATCATCAGAAATATCACCAGGCCGTCTCACTACTGGGATACTGCTCCTCGGCCCTTCTTTGCAGTGGTTCCTCTGCTAAGAGGAATGGGAGTTAGCTCTACAATGGCGTCTGATCAACTTAACCCTTCACACCATCTATATTCAGCATAAAACTGTTCTCTGTTAAAATATGATTGCATTGTTTTTCTCTATATGCAATTTTCAGAGTGTGCGGGAGCGAGCAAGAGTGTGCGGTAGTGAGCAGGAGTGTGTGGGAGTGAGTGCGGATAGGCGTGGGAATAAGTGCGAAAATCAACAGGAGAATGACAAAACCCGATATTTGTATGGTGTTGAAGTATACAAGATGTAAACTTCAATATCCATCGTAGAACTGTGCATTACTGCTAATTCTGGCCAGGAAGGGATGCTGTTTCCAACATGCTATGCTGAGATTTCCTCCGTGGAAAAATAGTCTATTTCACTTTAGGAGGCAACTTCTGTGTTTGAAATTCTCACTTTTACATCCGTAATTCTGATGCTGACTGAAGGTTTAATGCTTTCTAAGTGAAGTTGTATACCCCGGGTTTCCATGTTTTGCAAGATTTTTTGGCTTTTGTCATTTTCCCGTCGACATGGGTGCATATGGCACAAGTGCGACATATGCGGGAGTTAACACGCGATATCAACAGGAGAATGACAAAAACCAGTTTTTCTGCAGAACATCAGTCATAGCAATTATTTGTTTACTTCACCCGTGCTGCAGTGCTATAACGCTGACAAGTGAAGGGATGATGCAGTTTAGATGTCTTTGAAAAATCAATTAGCAGCTTGGTTGATCAATAGTTATTTGTTGGCAATAGAACAAGATCAGAAGAGAAACAAGAAAGTAGACAGGCAGACTCATATTCAGAGAGCTGTGATGAAGGGGTCGCGGAGGTAGGTGACAACTATTTATCAACTAGAATTTTACTTCAGTTTTCAGTTGAATCCAAAGCTAGATTATCTATCGACTCGCCTGTAAAGGTAGTTGTTCTTTGGCATAGATGCCGTAAATAAAGGATGCTATGATCGCTATTATTCATTATTTATTATTCAGAAAAGCCTTGCAGAGCACAGCAAGTTTGGCTTCCTAATAAAATTTCAAGCTACGTAAGACAGAGAATAGCTGATTGCTAACTGGTTGCTAATTGCTGATTGCTGGTTGATGATTGGTAACTGGTTACTAATTGCTGATTGCTGGTTGATGATTGGTAACTGGTTACTAATTGCTTATTGCTGGTTGATGATTGGTAACTGGTTACTAATTGCTTATTGCTGGTTGATGATTGGTAACTGGTTACTAATTGCTTATTGCTGGTTTTTGATTGGCAATTGGTTGTTAATTGCTGATTGCAGGTTGCTGATTGCTAATGTGTTACTAATTGGTGATTGCTGGTTGGTGATTGCTAGTTGCTAATACCTTGCTAATTGCTGATTGCTGGTTGCTGATTGCTAATTGGTTGATGATGCCAGCATACACTGATCATAGAATCCAACTGGCTGCATACTCACAAGAGATCATATGATTATACATGCTCCTTTAGTGACCGCACGGTGTGCTTATTCTGATTCGGCAAATTTGCTGTCCTGCCAGGGGCATTTTTTCAGATATTATGAAGTAGTGGCTCCATAGGCTGGGGTCCAGGGATCTGGGGCTAAGGGGGCTAGAGGCAGCGTCCTTGGAAAAAAATTCATTTTCGAGTTGATAATATCATTGGAAAACAAAACAGAGACAACTCTTCATTAAAATTTGAATGCCTTGAGGTCTCAACATGTTGGAAAGGTTATGGCTGCAGCTAGTAGATCCATGTAAGAATATCTGAACTGCTCAAAAATCCTAGAGAAAGTCCTGCAGAGCAGCTTCCTAAATCTGACTGGCTTCAACTACAATCCACCTCTAGTGACAATAACCGGTCAGGATAGGTTTATTTCTGGCTCTGATGACTCGTAACTCTGGGCAATAGATGCAGAGGGCAATTAATGGTGTGAGCCTGTTGGGAAGATGATCAAAACTTAAACAAAAATTAACCTTGGGTGAGATGAAGTAGTTTCACTTGCGACACTGCCAATAGCCAAACACGCCACTGCCTGCAGTATGTAATACTACAATCATGAAATCTTGCAACCATGCAGGCGTATATGGAAACTGAGCCTTAAAGCACGGCTTGCTGGGTATATAAGACCTGATAAGCTGGAGCCCGCAGCTTTTGAAACTGGCGCATACAACCTTTGACTCATTTCTATGACAGATACCGTTGCCTGCACACCAGTTCTGAGACATCTCACCCTTTACGTTGCGTTAAGTATAGACTATTTTGTACTAGGGTAACACGCTAACTCTTTCTGTTCTGAAGTACGGAGAAACTTAATCAATTGCTCATAAGCATACATCATTCTTTATCCGATATAGCTAAGCTCCTCACTATCAGCAAAGCAAAATTAGCAAAAAGCAAAGGTTCTCCAGCGGGACATGTAAGTAAGCTATTCCAACAAAATCACTTTCAGCCCATATTTTGTGATGACGTCACGGCTATTACCTCATTGTTTTTCATGCACTGGTATTTATTCTTGCTGCCAGGTTTCAGTGTTAGACTTGTTTATATTGGTTTCTTGAGGTTGTCATGTGGTTCATTGGCTCTATTCTGCTGAGCTGAGCTTTACTGTTGTACTATTATCCCAACAAAGTATAGACACGTTAGACAGTGATAGTTGCAGCAATCGTGTTAATGGTTGACAACCTCTTTCTCATTTTAATAATTTGACTGGTTCAGGCATTCTCAATTTACCGGGTGGGATCTCCAGTCCTTGACTGTCAAAGTACGAAATATTTCAGTTTGCTTCATTTCTTTTAATTTTCTAGTATTTGGGGCTTTGGAACAACATGGAAGGAGGGAAGAAGCACGCAAACACCTTGGTTGCCGTCGCTCTGTTCCTGATTACAGTAAACAATAGCTGCCTTTTGGCCATCGTGAGTGAGTATTCAAAGAAAAACCCAGCTTCAACTGTATTGCTGTTGCTTTAGAGTAAGTGCACTGAGCCGGAAAAGTGATCTCAACAACTTTCTCTTTTCAAGTTGATATCTAGAATGAATACGTGCTACTTTTCTACCGTTGCAATTAAATTTATAAAAAAGATTTTTCCATGTGAGATCAAGCTTCCAAAGGAACTTTCCGCAAGCAGATGGGCATGTCTGCGAGAGAGATATGTCGTTACGTCATATCAGTACATCATTTCAGTGGAAATTTTAGTTCGAAGTAGGAAAATCTTGGATGTAGTTTGCGGAATAATTTCATGCCAATGCGATCCAAAGTTTTGCTCAAACCTAGAACAATTTAACTTATACACCAGTATTCCAGGCACGGTTTTCACATTACTTGTCTCAAGCTAATGATAGTAGCAATCTCACATACCGGTTTTCAGACCCTGTAATTCCAAGACTAATTCTGGATATCAAGAATCACCCAGGCAGGATATTTTCACACAACTTCATTGATAAACTGCCGGACCTCACCTCATCCACCAACTCCTCCGGTGAGACACTGGAGCAGGAGTACGGTTTCGATATTGCCCTGCTGTCAGTTGTCAAACAGAGTGGTGGATTCATTTTCAACATGTTCTGCGGATTCATTCTCGTCAAGTGAGTAACCATGGCTACCCAAATATGAATCAATACAATATGATAGGGTTTCATACCTTTCTTATCTCATCCTGAGGACAAGCTTCGGCTCTTGTCATTCTCCCGTCGATATTCGTGCATCAACACTTGCGGGAGTGAGCGTGGATAGGCACGGAAGTGAGAGCGAAAATGGACAGGAGGATGACAAAAACCCAAGCGTCAAGCTAAAAGTATTTTTTCATCACTAAAGGCCTGCGTACTGATATTACTCCGAACAAATAAAGAAGTTCCTGATTAGTCATTATAAGAGCACAAGATGCCTAAAACCCTGTAGCAGCATTACTTCTCTACTCCAAAAAAAATCAGTAACTCTGTCACAAAGTGTAGCCGTTCAAGAGTTCATCTGAACAGTCAGATAAGACCCACAGGCAGACGTAGATACGATAACCCAACCCAGCTGACAAGTTTCAACCGTTTCAACTTACCTAAAAAGCCGGTATGATAATCTAGAAAGGAGCGAGTGGTTTTGATGCTTTTATTGATCTCATATAGTGGGCTGATGATGAGGGCAAGTGATTCATGAACCGATTCGTACGAGTAGTACCAGCATCAATGCATCGCCATCTCAGCATAGGAGGGTTGAGGTTCAGTTAACTGGAATTATATTAGGCCTGATTTTATGTAACAGTGAGTACTTCGGGACTGTGAAGCTATCCATCACTTACCTGGGACATAAACTGGTAAATAAACTGCAAACATGAAATGGTCAAAGCATTCAGGCTGGATACTTATGACAAATCTAAGTTTTCACTTGTAGGCACTGTTTTCATTTGTAGAATTGTATAGTCGTAACTATCTTGTAATCTCACCCAGCAGCATTTATCAAGTTCGTTTTCCTTAGGATTGGATTCAGAGGTTTCAAACCAGTTGTCATTGCTGGAATATTGTTGAGTATAGCCTCAAGCCTAGCCTTTGCGTATCTGAGGAACTATACACTCTTGGTTCTGACTCGAGTGCCGCAAGGTCTCGCCGACTCTATGATGATAGTGGCGGGTAAGTGAACTAAAAAAACTCAACAACTTGCTCGGGTGCTTGTCATTCTCCTGTCGATTTCCGCGCTCACTCCCGCACCTATCCGAGCTCACTCATGCTCACTCCCGTGAAGTCAGGGCGGAGTTAGGGCGGAGTCAGGGTAGAGTCAGGATAAAGTGGAGGTGGAGTCAGGATGGAGTGAAGGCAGGGTCAGCAAGCAGTAGGTTTGTCCCAGACTGGACCATTGCCCAAGAAGGAACGGTCAGCTAGTTGTCTATTGCACGAAGTCCACTCAGTTCAGACCTCGCGGTTTATGGACTCACTGCTCTGCATTGAAAGTTGTTTCTGCTCGGCTATAAAAACCTAGGCTTTACTTTGAACGGGTCTACCGTCAATATCCTGACACCTCTTTTTGAAAAAAAACTTCCTCCTCTGCAGGACTGGCGTTACTCACAGCAACGATCACTGATCCAGACGAGCAGGCTGTGGTAATGAGCAGAGTGTTCAGTGGTTTTGCAGTCGGAGAGGGTGGTGAGTATTCCTACTCAAATATCTACTATTTTACATTTATATGTTGGAGCCTTTGGCATCTCTTTATGAAACTTTTCAGTTGGATACGCGGTCGGTAGCTCACTGGTGGAATATGCTGGAATTCAAACTCCATTCCTGTTGATGGTTGCCTGGAGCATGCTCATACTCAGTATGATTGTTGCTGTACCGAAACCGACTACCAAGATTACTCACCAGCCGAATATGAAGGAGGCATTGAATCTGTTGAAAGATGTGAAGATACTTGCGGGTCTAGGTGAGATATGTTACAATTTTTGTAGATTTGAAGGCTTTGAAATAGCCCGTTGCTCATTTTTATGACAGCCATTTCTAGACAGAATGACACCAAGTAGGATGGAGAATAGGACACAGTTTTGAGAGCAGCTGTCACGGAGTGAATGCTTGCCCAATAAGTATGCTTTACTCCATGGAATGCTAAATAGATTCTGAGGGTCTTGTAGCTCTGCTAACTGAAGCTATTGTAGAATGATGCCATCACGATGGATGTTAATTGAAAGTGAATTGCAGAAGCCTGAAGAGAAACTGACTCCATACTCTGTATACTTTGTAGAACATAAATGATAGGAGCTTAAAGCCTGAGATATTATTGCACGATGTTTCACATCAGACACCAGCTCACTACTCACTGCTTTGTTTCTTGTTACTACAGTAATGGTTGCTGTGCAGTACTTTGACTTTGGAATGTTTGTGGGAGTTGTGCCCACATGGATGACATATGACCTCAAAGCTGAAGAGTGGGAACTTGGTGGGTAATTATGGCTAAGGGATTCAGATAATTCATCTACCGCAGTCATCTACAAGTATTAAAACATGGGTAACTGCCTGTTTCCCCACCCTAAGAGTTCTTCAAGACATCTTTGAAAATGTTTCAAGAACTCTTGGTGGATTTTTCCAGAGTTCTTAAGAAGTCATGACAAATTCTTAATAATTATCAAACAAGTCATAAGACTTTTTACAAATTTCCGAATACTTGAACTTTTGGAAAATTTCAAGGTAGAGAACTTAACAACTACCAAAACAGACTGAAGAAATATTTTTCATTTCATATAGTTTTCTTGATTGTGGTAGATTTCAGGAATTTCCGAGTGAATTAATGGTATACCCTTTTCGAATCTCCATTTGATATCAATTTGAGATACTGAAAGCAGGCATATGGCTATTGTTACACTGGGTGAATGGCTTACCATTCACCCTGCAACTCAACTCCATAAAATAATGTGTTCCTATTCGCAGGCATGGTCTTGGCGCTAGGCATGACAGCTCAGGTGGTCCCAGAATTCTACTCCGCTCGCATCAGCTTTAAGATTGGACACTGGAGATGCGTACTCATCGGTTTCATTCTCATATCTGTAGGAATAGCATTGGTACGTGACGAGAATTGATGAACTTCAACAGTTAAGAGATTTTATATTTCCTGCCATATGTGTAGTTCCTGTAGTTGCACACCAATTACAATAGTTGCTCGGTATTGAGATTCAATCACGGTGGTGTCAGAATCGGGATTCTTCCACATATTTGTTTTCCAACGTCCCAACAGTACGTATTTTACATGTCAGTCACGCATTATTCATTAGCTAATTATGAATTTCCTCGAGATGAAAGTATATTAAAGTGATAGTAACCCTCCAAATTCGGCACACAAGCAGTCATTATCAAGTATACTTTCGATATATATCATTCTGTATCACACAGCAGGTCATAGTACGGCGTTTCTGTGACTACTGATGCTCGGCGCTAGGCAGTGTAACACCCGTTGTCGTAAAACCGGATATGATGTGACTCAAGTGACCCCAATATTCTCGAAAATCAGCTGAATGCGGTATCTTGTTTACTGCAAAAATGTGTATTT
>ERZ1740065.645-NODE-645-length-19249-cov-11.709232_pt1 | contig 19249 bp, 8 predicted proteins | sample MGYA00581738_ERZ1740065 | MGnify/ENA primary metagenome ERZ1740065 (study PRJEB43018, sample SAMN04849749) | marine metagenome | isolation source: floating plastic debris | place: Pacific Ocean | collected 2008-09-01 | study: EMG produced TPA metagenomics assembly...
CAGTCTTCAGCAAATATCTTGGCAGCCGACACCAACAGGCCAACAAGGTGATTTTTCAAGCATACTCTTTGTATTTGTTTATTTCATTCCATTCCACCGCATTTTTCATGAATGTTTATCTTTGTTCATTGTCACGAATTGATTACAGTTTTAAGGATTCATTGGACACAAAATAAAGCTGATGATGCAAGCTATCATCTGACGTCTTGCTGCCACACAGTAGCTTCACACCATTGGCTACTGATTTCATGCAGGTGGTTGAAGAAGTAGTGAACTTCTTGATGAAATGTTGTAGGTCTTTCCTAAGCGAATGGACCAACGTGTCAATCGAAAGCTTATTCATTACAACTTTATATTCTTCATTCAAGACCAGCCACAGTGCCTTTCAAAAAAATTCAATCAAGCTATTGGTGTAATATGATGCGAGGATCTCCAATATTCCACATCCATGTAGATCCCAAGTTTTGTGACACAAAATGCGAAGCCATAGCTCAGAAGCCATAGAAATATCTAATCGGCCAATCAGGAAAAGGATAAAATTGGAAAAATTTTAATAATAATGTTAGTCCTAAATTCTGGCAGAAATACTTTGGACTGGAATTATTTGGTGCTGAAAAATATTTGCTAAAATGCCAGGAAACCTTGATCAAAATACCTTTGCAATTGAAAAATTTTTGTAAAAATTCATCACGACTATAATCACTCTACCTTTGGATTTTTTTGCGATCATATTTTCTTCGATTTCGAACATTCAAAAATATTAGCAAAAAGATTCTGTCACAAATAAATTCCAGTCTACAGTATATCAGCAGTTCTGGAAACATGGGACACTTATAATTTCTGGTAACCCAGAAAAACGTTGCCAACTTCATCACCTATCAGTTTAAGATCTCGAGGTTGTTGGTCAATAACCGTGTACTTCAACTTCATACACATGAAGATAATTTGTGGATGCTGATTGCTTGATCTTCCTCAATTGTACATACCGTCCAGCCATGAATAACCGTGACCTGTCTATCGACAGCACTCCTCCCTGAGTACAAGCATAGTACTGGACAGCACCTGCAGGCAACATCCCAACTTGCTGAGCGCAAAGGGCCGAGGGATCCTGGAGAGTGTCGACGTCTTCTGATACCTCAAAGTTGACGTCATGAAAACGCTCATTTGCATCTGTAATAGATCAATCTAGAGGGGAAAAGGGTGAAGCTTGTAAATTCTCATGTATCATACGGCCATCCTGATGCTGTTTCACAATTTATGATGTGTATACTATGGTGCACGTATAGTACAATTTGAATATATGTAATTGGCTCAGTCCACAAGTATCTATGTAAGACAGTGCACGGCATATCTACATCGACGTTAGCTCATTAAACCGTCCACCCTAAGGTTGCAACGGATAAGAGTAGCAAAGAACTCATAATGACTTCCACTCTCATTTTAGTGAATGAGGGATGAATGTAAAGTAATCATACAACTTTACCCATCTTTTATACTGTGATCCAGATTGAACTCTTTAAGTGCGCATGGTATTCAGTAGTATAAAAGTTATAGAGTTTATATGAACTCCTCTTGATAATAAGCCATAGTATTCCATTTCCCCACCTTTTCTCTGTATGCATTTACTAGAGGTTTGGTATTCTTGCATTTTTAATTTTTTTAGGGGACTCCCTGAAGTGTCAATTGTTTGTCTCTATTAAACTTGTCACTTGTTTGGTCTCTACGAATTCTGACCGAACGGAAAATGGAAAGTAGCAGAACAGTCTAAGTGTGGATTCAGACTACCGCCATGGGCACATTTGCGTCAGTTATAAAAAGCTGCCACAGGTTTTGTGTCTCTTGATCAGTACACAGAGGAAGGGACATGAGCACATATCGCACAGCCACAAAAACACACTAGGCATCACTAAATAGTCAGCTATACTCTCAGCATATGGAAGCAACCTGTAAGGCAGATATCAGTTGATGACTTCTGTGTCAGCTAAGAGATGCCTAGATCCACTCTTGATATGGTTATCCATCATTTAAATAGTCATTGGTAGGCATTCCGGCATTTGTCATTCTCCCGTCGATATGCGTGCATCAACATGTACCGGAGTGTGCGGGGGTTTGCGTGAAAGTCGACAGGAGAATAATAAAAACCGACATTCCTACCTCCTGTGGTATAGCATTTAAATTACATATGTTGTATAGGCAGGGTCATCAGCGAAATTAGTTGGTCTTTTTCATAGTTATCTAACGGAAGTTGTGCTCTCTTGGTAGAGTCATTTGTCTGCTTTCATCTCAGTCTTCAATAACTACCATGGCTATCTTGACAAGCATAGTTGATGCACTTACAAACAGAGCCACGGATGTGGTCTCTGTTCCAAACCTTCACACCACAGACATATTTGAGTGATTCCAAATCCACCCGTAACCATGGATACTCATGGTAGGCTGTGTGCTGTAATGTACCGCTGTATATACCGTCCACCGCACGACCAGCCACTGCTGCCCCATAGGTACTAACTTGAGTAGCTGGTTTTCCTGGAAATGTAAATAGTGGCGTCATTGCGGCAATGACTGCCTTTTTAGAGAGAGCAGGAGTAAAACATGATAGAAGCTATAGAAAATTACGCTGACTATGTATACACAGTCATCATCATTGTTAAGATGACATTGCGCTGACAGAAATCAGTGTCACCTCCTTGCCTATGCTATTGAAAATTTGAAACCTCATCAATCCTTCTAAAGCAGACAAATCTCAATTCCAATTACCTATATCCGAACCTAAATATCATGTAGTAATATACGTTATATTAATGTACATCACCTATTGTGCGTCATTACCGACGACAGGCCAATATTCGCTTGACACGACACTGATTATGGCACTGCAGCCCATCACTAAAGGCTCTTTGACGCAGCATTTCGGTTTTTGTCATTCCTCTGTCAATTTTTGCACTCCCACACATTCTCGCACATTCCCGCACACTCCCGCACACTCCCGCACACTCCCGCACACTCCCGCACACTTCCGCACACTGATGCATGAATATCGACGGGAGAATGACAAAGCCAGCATTTCAAGCATCCAGAAACTGTTTGAAGTACAGAGGTATTCCAAGTGAATGATGCCCCACTGACCTTGAGCCAGCAAACTACTTAATGTTGACGGAGACAGTCGCTTGTTGCAAAGATTCTTGTAGATTTTAACACCAGCAGAAGTTGAAATGTTAGAGAGTAGAGCAGAAGATGATAGTTGACACATTCCAACCTCATCACCATTGAATAAAAACAGGAGACAATCTGGAGTCTTATGGCAGTAGATCATACAGCTGAGCAGACTACCGGTCAGGTTCATGATCGGATGTAAGATACCCAGTCCAATGGTATCAGTTTTCTGGAATCTCCGTGTCTCCTGCCACGTACCTGAACGGTTTCAGCAAACTTTAACGGTAACATAAAATGTGATAGACATTTTTGCAATACTTACCAGAAGCGAAATGATATATGAAGACAAAAGTCAAGACGATGAAGCATAATGTGTTATCCATGATCACCAAGTCCAAAGATAATAATACAGTTTGGAAGGCTTTGTCTCAGTCTCCATTTAATGCAGTGAGGTGATAAAGGATTGTGGGTGGTAGCATTACTTGGATCATATTGATCTCTTCAATGGGTTTATATCTGTAAGTATTATTGATTTCGACATGGTCGCACTACTCTCCGGTATCATGGATCGCTTCAGAGCATAGAAATTTCTATTGCTAATACACGAACATAATAAAATCTATTTCAGAATTGAAAGGATCTTGTTTTTATTCACAGCTTATGTGGGCAAGGCACTTAACTGAATTTAATTTTCATCACACAATATCTGACTTGGTTCTGTTATTCTCCTGTCAATTGTTGCACGCATTCCCACGCCTATCCGCGCTCACTCCCGCCCCTATCTGCGCTCACTCTCGCACACTCCCGCACACTACCGCAGATGCTGATACACGAATATCAATGAGAGAATGACAAAAGCCTTTGACTATCCTCTTCGTACTCACGAAATGAAGTGAATTATCCAGCCTCCTAATTGTTTTTGAGCTCGTCATAAATGTATATTGTGAATTATCAAAGTTCTGTGTAGTCCTGTGAAGTTCTGTGGAGATCTGTGAACATCTGTGAAGTTCTGCTCATCAATTCTTAAAAGTCTGATAAGGATAAGAAATGTTTTTTATTAAATTATATGCAGCCATGTTTTGGTTTCATTACGATAAATGCTGTCAAATTGTAACATGCGGATCAATATCGCAGCCCTCACAACCAAAGCTGACAAAACAGCAGCAGCCATAGAGCTGAGCTTGAGCTATCCAATTAATCTTCTACACAAATAATTCTATGGACAAAATGAATAGTGTAAATATATCGATTAAATCATGTTGACCTGCGAAAGTGGAAAATAATTCCTTGTACGCTGAGCCAATATCCAGACTCCATTTATGACGATGTCACCCAATCCTGCCGGAGTGAGTAATGATCAGCCTAGCCCATCTGATGGATAGACTGATAAATATACTCAAATGTTCATTAATTGTTAGAAAACTTCGACACCGTCACTGAAATTCTGCTGCTGGAACATCTCTTAATCAGATATACATTATCTCATTTCTTTCCGCATTCTGAGGTCAAACAGTATATCCTTCCTGAAGCACATAGCACTTCTATACTAACATCAACTACAGTTGCTTTAGAATTAACATGAAGTGTATCTAGTCTCCTAGGTTTCCCATACAGTCCAATATTTAATTTTCCAAAAGGTCAAGGCCAAATAACTTTTTATTGCTAGTTTTCTTATGTTATCCTGTCATCTAATGATTGGATTTTGATGTCTGGAACTCAAGCATGCTAGCGCCTTATCTGTTAGGGGATATTCTGACTCATCCAAGTTTAGAACAGCTAAATGAGCACTTTCTTCTGGTAAAATCTGTTGAGGTGTTCTAGAGTAATACATTGCTGTCAGCCTTGAAATGGATGGCAATGAGCAACATATAATAAGCCATGGGACAGGGTCCCGCATTCTGTGGACAGTAATGGGCAACCTAACGATTAGCTTACAATCACACTTCAGTTACTGGTACTACATGTACTAATACACTAGTAATTCTCCGTCAGTCAAGTATTTTCCAAACACTAAAACTGAGCGATTAGCCTAGGGTATTTGGAGTTGTCCTCACCTAAATGGCGGCTCTGGCTCCGTCAAATTAGCGTCTAATTAGCTAGATCCGCTATGAGTATAATACTACAATTGTGGTGGATCTGGGCTTCAGTAGTCACATCATTTCATATGATGAACAAATTCTAGCGCACAAACAAGTGCACCTATTCGTATCCTGCACACAGGAAATTTTTTAAGTAGGATTTATCTACACATTTTGATCACTGCTCTACATGTAAATTACTGAGCTCTGTTCGCTGGTTTTTACATTTATTATTATTATTGTTATTATTTATCATTTCATTTTTCTTACATTTTTTCCAATGTGAATATTCTTTTACATATGTAACATCGTCATAACTAATGGCCCCGCTGTCGCGAGATATGCTACATATCACCAACTGCTGTCAAAAACAATTTGCAATTGCTTTACTGGGTCCATGCTTGTATGTCTGCCATGTTACATTTACATATATTGCTTGCACTCTACAACATTGTTTATGCTCACTAACAAATATGTAGACATGTATGTGTGGCAACATTGAAAATCCAGGATATCACTGAGATCACATAGTCTAGGAGGCTTGAATTATATGGTTCCAGAGTGAAGCAAAACTATTGACCGGTACCGGTATCTGTGATGATGTGTCGACTGTTGCCTGTCAATGCAGTGTCAGGGAAATTATATATTGCTACGATATAACTTACAATTTCATGTGTATTATAAGTGAACTGCTAACATTTCAGTTGCTATCTAACCCAGCTTACCAGTATGCTATCTAAGCTATCAGGAATACATGTAGGTCATGGAAGATTAAAAGTTTCTTTCTTCTATTCCTTTGTAACCTTGACTTGTTTCTCTAGACTAGTGGAAATACACTCCATGTCAATATTACGTGATTGCATTTGATTTCGACGTGATTTCGGCGCTCTATCAAATAACTTTGTTATTATTCCTCACGTTTCATCTTCTTTGCTTTCATGCTTTGGATGCACCAAGGCTGCTCTGTAGGGGGAATTAAATTGATTTTGGAGCTAACAGAGAGTTAGTCGACTTACATTACTGGGGTGGAAATGTATAAACAAGATATTCTGTTTGCGTTAGCTTCCAATTACATTAGTGGCTGCAATTGCCTTCTCTAACATCTAAAAGAGGATTTGGGGAAAATTTAATAAATTGCGTACTTCAGAGTAGTGCTCTTATTTTAGGAATTCTTGCTGTTGATGACACCCAATGGGTGAGTATTCCTTGATGTGATCGAGTCAAGTTCAGTGACTCAAAAATGGATTTCGCTTACAACCGCATGAACTGTCTTTGTTTCATATGATTCTGTGACAGATTATTTGCAATAAAGCTGTAACTCCTATGCAATGGACCTCATCAGCTTATGACATGGAGATTGATATCACAGTTCCCATAAAGAGAGCAGCGAAAAGTACACCTGCGTGGCTCCGCAACCAATACTAAATTCCTTGTTCAAATCAAATTACGTTGTCCTGACATGATTCATTAACGCGATCTAGAATCTAGATTAATCGGAAATGTTAATAGAATGTTTATTTGCACTGTATTTTGTATGCTTAGCTGACATAAAACAAGTAATTGTAGTACCAATGTATTCTAATGAAGCGAATCACCATATGCTACGTATGAAACAGCAGCGTAAACAGTGGAAACTACAGATGTAGGGCACTATACATGTAAGAGTGGAAGGGTAAGAGGGTTGGAAAGTATGGTGAGAATCTGCCACTAATATGCTGTTATTGAGAATGCCATGCCTTTCTGGCTGTCTGGTATTCGAACATTCTTCGATAAAATAAATGTGTAAGTAAAAGGAGCACTGGGAGATAAGCGTTAATTACCATTAAGCTCCATTCACACTGCGCTGATAGCCACCTGCTGATAACATAATTACACGCATTTGCGCGGTGTGAGAAGGCTACCGATCCAGTGATTTGGCTTCAACCGATGCATCAGCGAGAATGCTTTTCAAGCGACAGAATTTTCCATAGGCCGGGCATTAACCAATGGGAGCCGAACTGTACCACGCACTTTCCATGAGCTACTCACACGGTGCAGACGCATGAAATGATGGTATCAACCGGGGCTATCGTCACAGTGTGAACACGGCTTAACACTTCTAAAATGAAGACTTAAACTTATAATATGCTATTTACGAGTATTTTTTGGCTTTTGTCATTCTCCTGTAGATATGCGTGCATGCGGCACATCCGTGCACGCGTGAGCACGTGCGAGAGTGTGTGTGCGTGTGTGCATGCTCACATATGTGCGGGAGTGTGAGCGCATATTGACAGGAGAATGAGAAGAACTGAGTGCTCAACTAGCGGGTTTTACTATTCGCAACTAGCAAAGCATGTTGAACTGTGACATGCATGAATTTGCTAGTAGGACGCTGATTGGCTGTCCCCGTTGCCTGATTGGCTGTCCACACCTCTTGAACTGGCACGTGCTAGGCATATACCAAACACCAGGCTGAGTACAAAGAGAAAAGCTGCGAGTGTGTGTAGGACTCCTGCCACTTGTGGGAGTAGCACTCGCCATCGCAATTTGCAGTTTTTCTGTAAGTGTGTAGCCAAGCGTTTAAAGTTGATAGAATAAAGCTGAGCTGACATGCGAGCTGACATCGATATTCACATAAACATGCATAGACCCTTTTGGCTGTGTGAACACTCAATTATCTCTTACATAGCATAAGTCAAATGATCCAATGCCCGCTCCATTTATGATTGCTGGCCATTAGTAGCCATGTACCTGTATCTCGTGCACATGAAGATAACTTGAGAATGAAGATGCTTTAATCTTCCTCAATTGTACATAACGTCCAGCCATGAACAACCTTGACCTGTCCATCGAAAGAACTCCTCCCTGAGTACAAGCATAGTACTGGACAGAACCAGCAGATAAGACTCCAACTTGCTGAGCGCAGAGGCTGGATGGATCTTGTAGTGTGTCGATTTCTTCTGATACCTCATAGTTGATGTCATAAAACCTCGCGTTTGTTACTGCAAGGCGTTGTGTTTAGAATAAGCCTGGGGATACTAACAAGATTTTTAAGTGATACTAACCATCTGAACCAGAAACAGCTCTGTTCCAAATCTTCACACCACAGACGTATCTAAGCGATTGGAGATCCACGCATAACCATGGATACTGATAGCTGTCTGTGTGTTGCATTCCACCGCTGTAAACACCGTCCACTGCAATGCCAGCTACTGCTGTTCCATAAGTACTCACTTGAGTAGCTGGTCTTCCTGAAGGTGTAAAGTTCCATTATTAATTATATGATAGCGCTACAAAGAGATAAATTAGCACGTATGTGCTACAGCACGTATGTGCTATAGCACAGTAGGTGATTGTGATCAACAGCTCAGAGACAGCTTATAAGACTTTCCTAATTTCTAAACCAACAAAATGCACAAGTACAAGCGGGAGTAAATTCCATAATGCATCAGTGAAGTACGGCCGAGAAAGTCTGGTACATAACATCGCCAACAATAATTAAGCAGCATGTTGCACGCTGGAGAATTAACGTCTTTGATTATGAAACTAGAGTGGAGGGTCTCCGACTTTAGATCATAAATATTAGAGATTTCCTGGATGAGGTCCACATTTCCATGAATGTTCTGTAAACGTCTTCTGTGCGTTGAATAACGCAATGTTTGGACAAATCGAATTTCTCAAGTGTAGATAGTGGCTGATTTGTAGCTCCTCAAAAGACAACTTGCGCTACTAAAATGATATTTAAAGCCAGTCGTGAGTTTTGATATAGAGAGATCGGAGGAAGCTGATGGGTAGATGTGTACAAATCGCTAATTTTCAATCAGATTCAATTATGATTGATCTATAAAGACGATCTCCAATTCGGCCAGTTGAGTATCTGCAGGTAGCTAGCAACCTCAATTTACGTACATGGAATCTGCCGTGCACATTCTCAGCAGCAATCAGCAGTCTCTTTATGCTAACTAGATCGACTTCGTGACAACTCACTTCCTCACAAGGGCTGGTCAGAGTGCGAACTCACGGGAGGTTGCTTGCTTGTGCACTCAGTAAGACCAGAGCCAGACTGATGGCTGCTTACAGCAACTGGTTTTCCTCGAATGTATTTATAGTTTAAAAATCTGAGTTGCAGCATTGCTACAGTGATGTAAAGGTAGCACTGCTGTGCAATGAAGATCTGGTCATCTGAGACTCATTCGAATCTCATTAGCTCATTAGCAGGACTTTTTTTAGCAAACAAGTACTCGCTGATGCACCGGGATACCTGTTCGAATTGAGTACGCAGGAAAGTCACTTCACGCTATATTTTCAACCTCCACTGAGCATTACGACTAGAAAACTGCATGCAAAAGGTTAACTTTGTCTTATATCCAGTCATTCACTGCCTAATGAGCTTGGAAGTTCTGAAGAGAGTTCTGATGTTTCACATTCTTTGTGACTCGGCTGGAGAAAATAATTGTGGGAAATGGGTCTCCAGATTACCTTGAATGGACCAGGTCTCTTCAGGCTGTGTAAAGTTCATGCTACGCCTCACAGAGGCTTGCTAATGCCAGAGATTAGTAGCCACTCAAAGGTTCACCAAAGTAATTGGAAACAAAATGCTTCTAACCTCTAGCCAGCACCTCACTGAAACCAGCAGTCAGCAGTTCGTTGTCTCTAATAGCATCGTATACCTCAACATGTCGTCCAGCAATGGATTCATTGCAAAGAAGTGCTAGACGGGAGAATTCACATACTCCAGGTTTGTCATTGTTGAAGGAGAATAAGCTACAACCAGCCAGTTTGTGGGGCAGATGATCTTATGTATCATGTCCATAGAGCTGGTTGCTGGAGGAAGATGATCCACTCCCTCTGGCTGCGATAATCAGAATTGCAGAATAACCTGCTGAGACTCTAAAAGTTGATTGAACTCTGCGTATGTGACAGCGTGTGACAGACTGATCAAACTAAAAATCAAAATTGCAGGAGCTTGGTCCCACTTTCTCTCTATGAAAGGAAATACGTTCTTCAGGTAATACATGTTATATTTTATATGTAATGTGACTTTGAAAAGGAGAATAACCATCACTTATTTAATGACTACTAGTGTATGATTGTCAGGGGATATGATCATTACACTCTCCCTGTACATCTAAGCCTTTGACTCAGGAGCAGCTGATGCCTAGTATTGGAACCACTCAGGAACTACTCAGAAACTGCTCAAGAACTACTCAGGAAATACTCAGGGACTACTCAGGAACTACTCGGAAACTACTCAGGAACTACTCAGGAACTAAGCATAGTTGAATATCATGATTGAGATCATTCAAAGTTTGCTCCATTTACAAAGGATTGTTCTCAATAGCCATGCACCTCTATCTCGTGCACATGAAGAAAATTTGTAGATTGAGACGGTTTAATCTTCCTCAATTGTACATAGCGTCCAGCCATGAACAACCTTGACCTGTCTATCGACAGAACTCCTCCCTGAGTACAAGCGTAGTACTGGACAGCACCTGCGGATAAGACTCCAACCTGCTGAGCACAGAGGCAGGACGGATCTTGGAGAGTGTCAATTTCTTCTGATACCTCGTAGTTGACGTCATGAAACCTCACATTCACATCTGCAATATGTTGAGTATAGAAGAAGTGTTGTGATGCTAATAAGTGCTTTTTGTTGCTGTACTAACCATGATAAGCGGACACCTCTCTGTTCCAAATCTTCACGCCGCAAACATATCTGAGTGACTCCAAATCCACACGTAACCATGGATACTGATGACTCTCTGTGTGCTGTACATCACTATCATATATACCATCAACCGCAATGCCAGCTACTGCTGTCGCATAAGTACTCACTTGAGTAGCTGGTCTTCCTGAAGGTTTAAATTATGGTCCTTATTTATATGCTGGTGTGGTGTGGAGAGAAATTGACATCCATGTTTTCACTAAGCGTATTGAAAGAAAAAATTAGAGGTCAATATTTCTACATCCAATTATAAGAATTTCCCAATATGTGAGTGTCTGTACGCAAGACGTATTCGGAGTGCAAACGCAATCATTGTATTTAAGCACTGCTGTGCAAAAAGTTTAATCCAAACATTCCACAATTTTCAACGCGTGCACCAACTCCGATGAGAGCATTTACCCAGCATTTACTCTGTAGGCGCCCAAGCTCCGAAAGCGGTGAAGGATGCGGCAATGCGCTAACATTCAATTTCCCAGATGTGGTCAATGGAGCCAATATTTTCATAGCGGGAGTTGAAAGTTTAGCTATTTTAAGATGTGTGCATTCTGAATACGCTGAATATCTGATCAGGCACACAGAATCGTTGCATGAGTATACCATAGTCTGCGATGAAAATATTTATGAACTCGTAACTTGAGTCAGATGGTCTTGGATATAGAAAATAGTAATTGACCAAAACGTCACGCATGGTAAATAACTGTTTAATAAGTGGACCTGAAACTGTGATAACGGTTTTCGGACCCCAGATCGTTTACATTACAGGTCTTCATGGTGAGTTTTGAACTTCTATGAATGTTCTGTCTGTGTGAGCAAAGTAACAATTATGGTTGTGCCTTTGAAATTTCACATATTCGATTTGAAAAGTGAAAAAAATGAAGTAGAAATTGTGCCTAACAATATCTGAATGACCAGACAAGCCAAGTCTTCAAAATACCTCCAAGTGTATTTCATAGACCGTGGGTTGCTAATGCCTAAGTCTCATTTTCATTCATTTGGTTGATGGGGTAACTGAAGGCGGAATACTACTGACCTCTAGCCAGCAGCTCACTAAAACCAGCAGTCAGCAGTCCATTGTCTCTAACAGCATCATATACCTCAACATGTCGTCCAGCAATGGATTCATTGCAAAGAAGTGCTAGACGGGAGAATTCACATACTCCAGGTTTGTTATTGATGTAGGTGAATAAGTTACAATCAGCCATTTTGTGGCAGCTGATGATGCAGCTATCTATCATGCCTACAGAGCTGGCAGTTGGATGAAGAAGGCCCACTCCCACTGGCTGCGATAACCGGAATTGCTGAGTAACTTGCTGTGACTCTGTAAATGTATTGAACTCAGTGTATGTGGTGGTGCTATTATGAGCTTCCGCAACAAAACAGCAAACCACGTACCTGCTAACAGAGGTAGCATAGGAGCCAGAGTCAATGCTAAAATCTGGTATATGACCCAACTAGACATCGCCTAACTCAACGATGGCAGGAGCGCAAATCTGGCTCTACTACGGCCAAGTAGAGGTTACAATCATATATCTACATATCGAGACTACTGTATTACAAGATCCACTGGTATCTCGTATCATTGATTCGCTCCGTATTCTTTTAGGCTCAAGTTTAAGCATGTTTGCTTCTATGCGAGGAAACGCCTTTCACTGTTTTCCTTCTGCTGCACGCATAACTACCGATATAAATTATTTAAAGAAATAGCGAAACCGTAACTTGTAAACTTTTGTTCATAACGTGATAAGGTTTTCTTCACTTGAATGCAGAGAGTAGTAGAAAGATTAATCATCGTTGAATGGTGAATCGAGGTTTGTATTTTCATAGTTTCATACCATCTTGACCGAATGCCCTCCTCATGAAGTTGATTATTTCAGAACTCTACAACCCACTAGAAATGGTTCACTGCGATATCTCTTTTGAATAAACTTATTGTGGGCTGCTAGAAGGTGTTATAAGTAAAAGAGAGAACAACTCCCAGTCTAGATACTTCGGAATTATTTGCTCATACGTTGGCATGCGAGCCGATGCTATGAGCGCTGGTGCTACGCTAGTGCTAAAAGCAGCTTAACTGAGATGAAAATGTACGAAGTGCAGATGAAGGGCAGCGTAGTACTGGTCTAAAACCGGCGTGCAGGCTGATATTAGAGCAAACAAACTCTGATCATTTTGCCACCGATAGCACTGCAGATGCATGGAAGGATCAATGGAGTTGTGTGCACTTGGCAAAGAGACTGCTTCGAGAAGAAAGAGGTGCTGTAAAAGGGGAGAGATATTTAGTGAGTATAGCGATCTTCAGGAAATCACGGATAATAAATTCAGCCCAGTTTTCTGTCGGAGTTGTCACATCATGGAAATTTCTTGGAGTTGCGATCTCCATATCAATTGAAACCCTACAATGGTCATAGGCGTGTTGATGACTTTGTAGAAACTGATTACTTCGGTGGGGAGGTGCTTCGACTCCATTTTTCGATGGACTCTATCACAAGAGTTATCATTTATTTTTTATGTCTGGCTCATGCTGGGGAAACGGCTAACAGATATCCCACTAAAATTTTCACTTTTTCATTATACATTTCTGAGCAATGACCCTATTATTTGCTAGAAGCATGTATTTCGATTCACCGGATTCTCTGATTTTGCTACTGTGCAGTGAATGCACCTGCATGCTATTGTAAAATGTCACAGGTAACTTTGAGAGCTGGAAACTTGTCACTTTTTCTAATAAGTTTGACAGCAGGCAAGAAGCCGTGAGCATAAATTTCTATTAAATTTCCGGTGTCCCTTGAAAATTACAGACCTCCTCATTGCAAGCACTGGCCGTCTGGCGGCATAGTGAGATCAAGACTTTACATTCGGCTATTGCGAACCTCCCATCTGTGTGCATGCTATAGCTAGCACACTACCAAACAATCTAATTTAATTTAATTCAATTTATTGTGATTCAATTTAATTCAATTGTCCGCAAGTGCGACGTTTTTTTCCGTGACTCATTTTGATGGCTGCCGAAATTGCTCGGTGGAGTGTTTTTAGGACAGAAAGCAAATAAAGGCTATGAACTGAGTCATAAAAAGCTGATGGAAGCAATAGTGAGCATTTGTAGGCGCGAGAGAGCAGACATGGGAAGTTTGTTGATAAAACATCCGAAAATAGTTGGCACAGGAACCGGAGATTCACAAAAGCCTTATATTCAATGAAATGTCAAGGTTTTTACGACCAATTATAGTGACAAAGTGCACTTAGTGGTTCAGAAGCAAAAGCCGTTATAAAGTTCTGTGGAATTAAATTTTTATTCATTCTTCCTAGCCTTATGATCATGATTATCATAAGTTTAACAAGCTTTAGAAGAGTATGCAATTGAACTGATTAATTAAATGGAATAATCTGATGACGGACATAGAGATAGAGAGGGATGTACAACTAGAACTATGAGTAAAGGTCCCTAAAATTATGTCACTGCACTTATTGACAGCTAATAGAACAGTATGACTTAATACCCATATAGTCCAGGGTATCAATACCAATCTATTACCCTCTATTGATACTGATGTATTACCCAGTGCTAATACCCATGTATTACAGGGTATTAATACCCGTGAACTTCGACTTCATGAAGATGAATGTAGCTCTCTTCATTTACAGGGTGATTATATTTCCTCAGTTGGACAAACCGTCCGGCCATGTACAGCTTTGACCTATCTATTGATAGCACGCCTCCCTGTATGCATGGATAGTAGTGAACAGCTCCTGCAGGTAATGCCTCCACCTGCTCTGCACAGAGGCTGGATTCAAATTGCAATTCATCAATGGTTTGCGAAACTTCAAATCTGATGTGATGAAACCGAGCGTTAACGTCTGAAAATAATGAAAATCAGACAAATTTGATTAAATTTCATTCGTGTAATCGTCATAAGGATCACATCCACTTACTGCGGTGAGGTTCATGATGTCTGTTCCAGACTCTCACTCCACATATATAATGAGTCATTTCCAAGTCCACCCTCCACCAAGCATTTCGATCATTTATAGTATGTTGTAAAGATCCACAATATATTCCATCAACAGCGTATGCTGCATTATAATTGTCTGATGTTCCAATTTGGCTTGTTGGTTTGTCTGTTAAAGTATTTGATATGCCTCACTTAACCACAGTTTCACATATGTTAAAAATGTTTAGTAGATATAGAGTCCATGTTTCTTGGTAGTAATGATTCTTAGGTCAGTCGGCCCACCTATGAACTTATAGGCCCGCCTCAGGATCGCCTAAGGCCCGCATAGGGTGGTTCATAGAACTACCTAGGGAATTCTAAGAAATCATAAGCAAACTTATGCGTTCTTGAGTCCTATTACTCGGCGATCATCTATTTCATTAGGCGTCATTATAATCGCAAAAGGTACAGATAGGCTTCAAATCTAAAAATTTTTCCTACCTTTTCTAAGGCCGCATTACGCCAACTCTTATGTTTTCGGCAGACACTCATTGATGCCCCACCATTGTTAGTTGGAAGTCATGATGGTGATATAGGCCATAAGGTACACTCTCAAAGATAATCAACATCAATTTGCCAAAATATATGCTTATTTGCTTTATACTGGCTTGCTTTTTACATTGGTAGCATTTTTAATCAATGTCACAGACATATTTTCTTCTTGCATCGGTATAAGACCGAAATAACTGTGTGATATAAGATTCATCGTTTTAATGGTGTTTTGTCGTACAATAGTCATTTGAAAGACATGAATAAATTCTGCTCTTGCATAATCTGAAATCAGATTTCAAAACGGATGTCGAGAGCATGAGATAAAGGGAAACTAGACATATATGCCCAAACAAAGGTCTGATAGGAGTTGTCTTCTCGAAACACGACGTTTTAATCATGGAGCTTTTCGATGGGATCAGAAGATGTAAAATCGTTTACTGATTCCAAATCTGAGGTCTAGGTCCTGAGATTTACGTAAGTTAAGTTATATCGGTCAAGAAAAAACGTAGTCATTTCGAAGACATTCACAACAGCCGATTTCTTGACCCGTAAAGTTAACTTACATAGATCTGAGGACCTAGACGTTTGTTTTAAAATCTGATTTCAGATTTGGATTCAGTAAACAATTTTACATCTTCTGACACCATTTAAACCTCCATGATTAAAACGTCATGTTTCGAGAAGGCAACTCCTATCACACCTTTATTTGGCGATAGATATCTTGTTTGCCTATATCTCAAGATCTAGGCATCAGTTTTGAAATCTGATTTCAGATCATGAAAGAGCAGAATTTACTCATCCCTTTCAACTCACTATTGTACCACAGAACAACACTGAGAATATCGAATCTCATAGCGTACAACTATTTAGGTCCTCCTGTGACATTGATTAAAAATGCTATCAACGTAATATGCAAGCCAGTATAAAGCAAGCATACATGTATATTAGCAAATTGATGGTAAGTATTTTTGAGAATTTACTTTGACCCATATAGCCATCATGGCCTCCAACTAACAATGGTGGGATGTCAAGGAGTGTCTGTCGAAGACATAAGAATTGGTGTCTAGAAGCCTTAAAAAAGACAGCAACAAGTATTTAGAATTAATGCCTTTCTGTTCCCTATGCGATCATAGGGTCGCTTAACAAAGCAGAGGATCGCCTAAGGAATAGGACCCAAGAACGCATAAGTCCACCTATGATGTCTTAGAACTCCCTAGGTAGTTCTGAGAAACACCCTAAGAATCGTTACTACCAGTTTCTTTAACTCACTTCTAGCTAGCTGTTTGCTGAACCCTACGTTCAGCAGTCGGTTCCTTTCGACTACTTCATAAAGCTGTGAACCAGTGTGAGCGTCAGATTGATTTTCTAGCAATGCCCATTCTGAGAGTGTACATCTGACTGGGTTGCTATTGGTGAACGACATCATGATGCAATGAGGATTCTTGTGGCACTGCAGGACGCAGCCAATGAAGCTGCCAATGATGACGTCTGACGGCGTCTTTATTCTTAGACTGTATGACGCAGGAGTTGCGTACCTCTTGAACGCACCTGATGAACCTGGAAAATGATTTTTTTGTGGTTTGAAGTAATAGAGCTGCTTATGGCTGAGGTAAGCAGTTGGACCTAATACTGTGATATTTTTCAGCTTGGCACACTTGATCATACTCTCCATTTGAGTTACAAGGACAAATTTAAGATCAGCATTCAGTTTCCGAGTAGTAATTACATCCATCGCCATGATACCATCAACATTTTACCTGTTTGGACATTAACTCGTCCCTGGACTATGATTTTGAACCGCTGGAAAAACATTAAATGCACTCCATGTTTGGCATATTGAATAAAAATTGGTATTTCATAATTATACTCATTTCATGGTTTCTTTTAAAATAAATAAAGTTAACTTGACTTGAAACAAACATGGTATACGTGATCCTTTAAGTCATTTGGATGAGTTTTCTGACTAGATTTCTCCATAGGGGAGACTAAATTTACGCTAATAAGATCAAGGGTCGGGCAATAGGCAATAAAACAGATGTCTATGGCTAACATTAATGTATATTTCATTTATGCAATCAGATTCACAGTGTACTAAAGCCACACCCCTTTTTCATAATATGTTGAACTTGTCTTCTCGCCTTTTCACAACGCTTCAGCGAGATCAGCAAGATTGAATTGAAGCCTTGTGCAGTTTTATCTACATGGTTTTGGTTAAACACTTCATATGGGTATAAACATATCATTATCCCCACACTAGCAGCTTTGACACTGTCAGATGGTATGCTCATTGTGTGATCGCCGAGGATAGGCAGTATTAGGCTTCATCACCGAAACGTCATACAAAGACAGGAAGATAGTCTCAAAATACTATGAAAATGATGTGAAGCCTTAAATCTGCTACTTGTTGTCTGCTGCTAGCTGTTTGCACAGCACATGGCTTTTGTGATTCTCCAGAAGATATTTGTGCATCAGCACGTGCGGAAGTGAGTGCGGACAGGCGTGGGAGTGGACACGAAAATCCACAGGAGAATGACAAACACCCAATGCACCATTCCGGAGGCTATGAGCCCTGCGAATTAATATAATAGTGTGTACAATGCTATATGAATTGTTAGCAGTGATCACATCGTTGCTGTCGATTCTTAAATGACTTCACCCGTTACCTGCATAATAGCACATATGCCACTACAGGAAGTGATGCCTAATACAACTATCATGATGATTGTCCTGTGATGCAACCAACGACATGTATCAGACATAACATTTTACATTATCCTGTGATAACACATACCTGATATCAACATGCCAACGATAGAACTGAAGACGAAGGTGATGGAATTAGTGTTCATGTTTTCACCAGTGGAAGCGTGAGTAAGATAGATACTGCAGCAGGAGTGGGCAGTACAATGAGCTGTTTCTCGCTCTATGCATTGATTAAAGACTCACTATGCCATCCTGCCATATGTATAAATGATTCATAGCATCAAGTATCCTAATATAACAGGCCGAAATCGATTGCAGTTCTACCTGATATAAATGGACATGAAAATCCCTCCAAACTGCTCAGCCGTATTAACCCACAGCTAGATTGATAAATCGATGCAACTCTCACAGCAAATTTACTCTCAGGCCGATAACACTGGCGTGCACACCAATAGGAGAGTAAAACCACCATTTTCATTTGGTTTACTGTGAAATCATTACAGTTACTATCTAACGCAAAGGTTCATGGGCTCACCGAGAGTTGTGAAATGGCTGCAGAGAAGCTCCAAGTTGTTTATGTAACTCTAATTTATATTGAGTATAATGGGCTGCTAATCACACTTGCCATTCACATGAAGCCAATAAAATATCGATAATCTAGCTGGACTGGCATCTTTCCGGTAAATTCTTCATAACTCCTTCGGGAATTGTTCGATAACTCTTTAATAATGCTTAAGAAGTTACAAGGAACTCAACAATCAGTTATTACCATCCTAAACCGCTGTCTCTCACCATGCTGAATTGCCATCTTTTACTTTTATGTCAGCGTGTGTGCCTGTTCAAGCGCAGGTGTTAAGCCAGCTTTAGTCTAGGTTTAGTCTGCACTTCGTATGCTTTCACCACACTTAACCCTAACACCTGGGCACACGCTGACATCCTACACGCTACGACTACTCAGTTATCCTCACTGCTCCTCCTAAAACTACAATTACCATATCCAAGAACTGGGTTCTGTCTCCTGCGGGCCTGAGCAACCATCTTTTGTCTTGTCTCAATTTGGGCCTGTAAAGACATCTGTCTCACAGAAGAGCAAAGGCGATTAAGCCCATCTGCTCAAACCCGCACGCTATCAA
>ERZ1740065.646-NODE-646-length-19245-cov-3.924857_pt1 | contig 19245 bp, 20 predicted proteins | sample MGYA00581738_ERZ1740065 | MGnify/ENA primary metagenome ERZ1740065 (study PRJEB43018, sample SAMN04849749) | marine metagenome | isolation source: floating plastic debris | place: Pacific Ocean | collected 2008-09-01 | study: EMG produced TPA metagenomics assembly...
CTTTCAAATTGGCTTTTTGGCCATCAACAAACAAGGAGAAACCGGAAGTTACTGTGGTCATCCTGGGTTTACCTACAGAAAGTATGATATCGAAGGACATGAAAATGTTCCATCAAAGAGCTTTTACTAGGTCACCAACAACCCCCATTAAAGGTGTAAAAAGTCTTCCGTAGTGGAACTTTATTCTTGCCTGTTTTTTCTATTTTTAAGGTCTTCGAGCAAAAACGTTCGCACTACTAAAATATACTCATGTCTGACCAAAAAAGACTCTTTCTGCTTGACGCTTATGCGTTGATTTTTCGCGGCTATTACGCCTTGATAAAAAATCCGAGAATCAATTCCAAAGGAATGGACACCTCCGCTATTATGGGGTTTATGAACTCATTGTTCGACGTCATCAAGCGGGAGAAACCAGACCATTTAGCGGTAGCTTTCGATAAAGGAGGAAGTGTGGAGCGCACGGAAATGTTTGAAGATTACAAGGCCAATCGTGACGAAACACCCGAAGCCATCAAAATTGCGGTGCCCTACATTCAGAAAATACTCGATGCCATGAAAATTCCCGTGGTGGAATTGGAAGGCTATGAAGCGGATGATCTTATCGGAACGCTAGCCAAACAGGCTGAAAAGGAAAACTATAAGGTGTTCATGGTCACCCCAGATAAAGATTTCGGACAACTGGTCTCTGAAAATATTTTCATGTACCGCCCGGCGCGGATGGGTAACGGCATCGAGATATGGGGTATTCCAGAGATTCAAAAGCGTTTTGGCGTAGAGCGTCCTGAACAGGTAATTGATTACTTGGGAATGATGGGCGATGCCAGCGATAATATCCCTGGACTACCCGGTGTAGGAGACAAAACCGCGAAGAAATTCCTAGCTGATTTTGGTTCTATGGAAGGCTTGCTAGCCAATACGGAACAGCTCAAAGGCAAAATGAAAGAGAAGGTGGAGCAGAATGCTGAGTTGGGAAGGCTTTCGCGAAAATTGGCCGAAATCAAGATTGATTGTGACGTAACCTTCAATGCGGACGATTTCGAAATGTGCGCACCGGATAGCGAAAAAGTGCAAGAAGTATTTGAAGAACTTGAGTTCCGACGCTTGAAGGAACAGTTCATCAAGATTTTTTCGGGAGAAGCCGAACCCAGTACTCCGGTGACTAGTACACCAACAGCAAAGCAAGAGGCAAAGTTGGCGGGTAGTGGGCAATTTACCTTATTTGGAGGTGACCCGGCTGAAGCGGCTGCCACCATTACAGATGTCAATAGCAGAAAAACCGTCAAAGAGGTTCCCCATTTTTATCAAATGATTGAAAATGGATTGGGGTTAAAACTATTTATGGACAAGTTGATGGCCCAACCCTCAGTATGTTTTGATACAGAAACCACCTCCATTAATCCTTTGGAGGCAGAATTAGTGGGCGTTGCGTTCAGTTGGTCCTCGGGAAAGGGGTAGTATGTTCCGGTTCCTGAAGAACAAGAGGCGGCACGAGCAGTTGTAGAACAGTTACGTCCTTTTTTCGAATCGGAAAGCATTGAAAAAGTTGGACAAAATCTAAAGTACGACATCAAAGTGATGCAAAACTATGGGGTGGAGGTCAAAGGAAACCTATTTGATACCATGTTGGCCCATTATCTTATCAATCCAGATATGCGCCATAACATGGACGTGCTTGCGGAAACCTATCTGAACTATACCCCGGTCAGTATCACCGAACTGATTGGCAAAAAAGGGAAAAACCAACTCAGCATGCGTCAAGTATCCTTGGATAGACAAACAGAATATGCCACCGAAGATGCTGACATCACCTATCAACTGGCCCAACATTTTCGCCCAGAACTAAAAGACGCCAGCACCCTTAAACTATTCGAAGAAATTGAAGTGCCTTTACTTCGCGTTTTGGCGGATATGGAGCGAGAAGGCATCAATCTGGATAAAGATTTTTTGGGAAGCCTCTCCACCCAATTGGATGAAGATATCTAGACCCTAGAAGCCAACATTTATGAACAAGCGGGAGAGCAGTTCAATATCGCTTCACCCAAACAGCTTGGAGAAATCCTTTTTGGAAAAATGAAGTTGGTGGACAAACCCAAAAAGACCAAAACCGGACAATTCTCTACTTCAGAAGAAGTGCTCTCTTATTTAGCCAAAGACCATGATATCATTCAAAATGTGTTGGATTTCAGAGGGCTCAGTAAACTAAAAAGTACTTACGTGGATGCGTTGCCTAACGAGGTGCAAAAGCATAGTGGTAGAGTTCACACGGACTATATGCAGACGGTTGCAGCTACGGGACGTTTGAGTAGCAATAACCCAAACCTTCAGAATATTCCCATTCGAACCGAACGGGGAAGGCAGGTAAGAAAGGCTTTTATCCCAAGGGATAAAGACCACGTTTTGCTCGCTGCGGATTATTCCCAGATAGAACTTCGCATCATTGCAGCCTTAAGTGAGGAAGACACTATGATTTCCGCCTTTAAAAACGGGGAAGACATTCACGCTTCCACCGCTTCTAGGGTTTTTAACGTACCTATTGAAGAGGTAACCCGGGAACAGCGAAGCAATGCTAAAACAGTAAACTTTGGTATCATTTACGGGGTTTCCGCCTTTGGTTTGAGCAATCAAACCGATTTGAGCCGTTCTGAAGCCAAGGAATTGATTGACACCTATTACAAAACCTATCCAAAATTGCGCAATTACATGAGTGAGCAGGTGGATTTTGCCCGTGATAATGGATACGTGCAAACGGTATTGGGGCGTCGCCGGTATTTGAAAGACATCAACGCAGGCAATCAGGTAGTTCGAGGCGCGGCGGAGCGAAATGCAGTAAACGCGCCCATTCAGGGGAGTGCTGCGGATATCATCAAAATTGCCATGATCAATATCCACAAGAAGCTTTCTGAAGGAGATTACAAAACCAAAATGCTACTTCAAGTACATGATGAATTGGTGTTTGATTGCTATAAACCTGAATTGGAAGAAATGAAGACCCTTATCCAATCTGAAATGGAAAATGCGTATCAAATGGCCGTTCCATTGGATGTGGAAGTTGGCATTGGTGAAAATTGGCTCGAGGCCCATTAGTAGATTGAAATGAAACCATTTTTCATCATACTTGTTTTCATTGCCTTGGGTTTCTTTAGTTGTCAGAATGATGAAGAACCCAATAAAAAAGCATTGTTGTTAGCCATTGAAAAATTCAATACGGCTTTTGCTCAGGGGGATTTGTCCACTCTGGATTCCATGACAACAGCCAACTATCTGCACACCAATAGCAGCTCAAAAGTAATAGGCAAAACAGATTGGTTTAACTACTTAAATAAAAGAAGTGCTAGCCTAGAATCTGGGGAAATCAATGTTTTGCGATACGAGCTGGACCAAACCAAAATTGAGTACCACGGACCTTCGGCCATCGTGACGGGAAGGGTTACCGTTGTAGTTCAAGATAATCTTGGCGCCAACGAAAACCAATATCGAATCACCAATTTATGGGTGTACGAAGATGGTATTTGGAAACGAGCTGGTTTTCATGACGGAAAAATTCAATAAAAAAGGCATCCAATGGATGCCTTTTTCCTGTATTCGTTTTTGTACTACCAGCCTAGTGCCAGTCTCAATTTTGATTTTCGTTCTTCCTTTACGTTCGATGCCTTCGTCTCACGTTGATGCTGTAAACGGGCTTCTTTTTCATAGTGGGCAAACATTTCCATTGAAAAAGGAGCGGTTTGCCAAACGCTGGGATAATGCTTTAGCTTTTTCATTACTTAGAGTTTTTTGAAAAAATGAATTGCAAATATCCGAAGCATATATCAGTAAAGATGACACCTTATTTTCCAATTTCTATGGTATTTTAACTTGAAGGTTTGTTTAGCTGTAATTACTCCCAATTTGGTCTAAAACCCGCAAAAAAGTCTCAAATTCTGTGGCGTCTAAATCTTTAATGGCTCGTTTTCGCAATTCAACTGCTTCAGGGAGGACCAATGCAATAACTCCTTCGCCTTTTTCAGTAAGTTCAAGTTTAAACCGTTTTTTGTCTCCCTCGAAACGTGATTTCAAAATCCATCCCTTTTGTTCCAATTTTCCAATCACCCTTGAGGTTGTAGCGCGATTGCGGAAGTTGGTTCGGACAATTTCACGTTGCGAAGCTTCTTCCCCCAACTCTGAAATGCGATGCAGAATCACCCACTGCTCAATGGTCATGTCCACACCCAAATCCTCAAACGTACGCAAATAGGCTTCTTGGATTTTGCGCAACACCAAATCCAAGTGTAATCCAATACCCGATATTTTATCTATTTGATTGAGCATTTGCTAAAAACCATCCCCTCTTTGAAAAATTTGAGGATGAAAATCTGCTGGACATCGATAATACTCACAAATTATACTAAAATTTCCTTTTGAAGTCTGATTCCTATCCTTAAAATATTTATTTTTGTTGCATCAACAACAAAAATAGTTTTGTCATCAAATAAGAATCCTATGGAAACTACTGCAACAGCCCAAATGCCAGAGGCAACTAAAGACTTTATGCCCATCAACGGCACGGATTACATTGAACTCTATGTTGGAAATTCCAAACAAGCTGCACACTTTTACAATACGGCCTTCGGAGTCCAATCGTTGGCTTATGCAGGTCTAGAAACCGGACTAAAAGACCGCGAGAGTTATGTGGTAGTACAGGATAAAATTCGGTTGATTTTAACCTCTCCCCTAAAAAGTGGAACGACCATTGGAAAACACATCGATACTCATGGAGATGGTGTAAAGGTAGTTGCCCTTTGGGTAGATGATGCTTCCTACGCCTACAATACCGCGTTAGAGCGTGGTGCCAAATCCTATATGGAACCTACCCTAGAGGAAGATGAAACGGGAAAGGTAGTCCGCTCGGGCATTTATACCTACGGGGAAACGGTTCACATTTTTGTGGAGCGCAAAGACTATCACGGTACTTTTTTACCCGGATTCAAAGCTTGGGAAACCCCAGATTACAATCCTGCTCCAACGGGGCTGAAATACGTTGATCATATGGTTGGCAATGTTGGATGGAACCAAATGAACTATTGGGTGGATTTCTATGAAAACGTCATGGGATTCAAAAACATTCTTTCCTTTGATGACAACGACATTTCTACTGAATACACTGCCTTGATGAGTAAGGTGATGAGCAATGGAAATGGGCGCATCAAATTTCCTATCAACGAACCTGCGGAAGGCAAAAAGAAATCCCAAGTAGAAGAATACCTGGATTTTTACGAAGGTGAGGGTGTACAGCACATTGCGGTTGCTACTGATGATATTATCAAAACCGTTCGTGATTTACGTAGCCGAGGGGTGGAATTCTTGCGCGTACCAGATACCTACTATGAAGTGGTAACAGACCGTGTAGGGAAGATTGATGAAGACCTCGCACCTTTAAAAGAACTTGGTATTTTGGTGGACCGCGATGACGAAGGGTACTTGTTGCAGATATTCACACGTCCGGTAGAGCCAAGACCAACCATGTTTTTTGAAATCATCCAACGAAAAGGCGCACAGTCATTTGGAAAAGGTAACTTTAAAGCACTCTTTGAAGCCATAGAGCGCGAGCAGGAGCTTCGAGGTACGTTGCACTAAAAATCTTTGCACCATGCCGATTTATCATAGTCTTGGAAAAATACCGCAAAAGCGGCACACCCAATTCGAAAAGCCGAATGGCGGTTTGTATTATGAGCAGTTGTTTGGCACCATCGGTTTTGATGGGATGTCATCACTCTCATATCACATTCACCGACCCACCCAGGTCAAGGAGATTGGCAAACCCATGGACATGACGCCTAAAATTGCGGTGGCGAAAAACATTACCTCTCGAAAATTGATTGGTTTTGATGTCGCCCCTAAAGATGATTTTTTGGAAGCACGCGAACCCCTTTTGGTCAATAATGACGTACATGTAGGTCTTGCAGCTCCTAAAAAATCCTTGACGAGCTATTTTTACAAGAATGCTGACGCGGATGAGATGCTTTTTATCCACAGAGGCTCAGGAACACTCAGAACCTTTTTGGGGAACATTCCTTTTGAATATGGGGATTATCTCATCATTCCTCGTGGAATGATTTATCAAATCGAATTTGATACCGAAGACAATCGCATTTTATACGCCGAGTCCTTTCATCCTATTTATACCCCCAAACGCTACCGGAACTGGTTTGGGCAGCTTTTAGAACACTCACCCTACTGTGAACGTGACTACAAACTGCCTCGTGATTTGGAAAGCCACGATGAGAAAGGGGAATTTTTGATGAAAATCAAAAAGCAGGGAATGCTACACCAACTGGTGTATGCTTCACACCCTTTTGATGTTGTGGGCTGGGATGGATACAATTTTCCCTATGGGTTTTCCATCCATAATTTTGAACCTATTACGGGAAGGGTACACCAACCACCACCAGTTCACCAAACCTTTGAAACCAGTGCTTTTGTAATATGCTCGTTTTGTCCACGGTTATATGATTATCACCCAAAAGCGATTCCAGCACCGTATAATCATTCCAACATTGATTCGGACGAAGTACTATACTATGTGGACGGGGATTTCATGAGCCGAAAGGGAATTGGACCTGGATACATTTCGTTGCATCCAGCTGGTATTCCACACGGACCGCATCCAGGAACGTATGAAGCGAGTATTGGCAAAAAAGGAACTGAAGAACTCGCGGTAATGATTGATACGTTTAAACCGCTACAAGTCACCGAAAACGCACTCAAGATTGATGATGGTTTGTATTACAAATCTTGGGTGGAATAACAAACACATTTAGTCATTCCCGCGAAAGCGGGAATCCATTTAAAAAGATTCCTGCCAAGGCAGGAATGACAAGAAAAACATGATAATAGACATTCCTAACAACTCAGACTTTTCCATTCACAACCTTCCCTTTGGGATTTTCTCAACAGCAGACCGAAGTCCACGGGCCGGTGTCGCGGTGGGGGAACACATTTTGGATTTGGCCGCCTTGGCTGAACATGATGTTTTTGACTTTAATACGGCAGTGTTCGAGAAAGATGTACTGAACGATTTTATTTCTTTAGGAAAAGATATCACTAAAAGAGTCAGGAAGAATATCCAATATTGGTTGCAGGATGATTACTCTGTTTTGGCTGGAAAACCTGAACTTTTTGTAAAGCAATCGGATGCTCAAATGCACATGCCAGTGTATGTTGGAGACTATACCGATTTCTATTCCAGCATTGAACATGCGACCAACGTCGGGAAAATGTTTCGAGACCCCGAAAATGCCCTTTTACCCAATTGGAAACATATTCCAGTAGGCTACCATGGTAGAGCTAGTTCAATTGTGGTGAGTGGGCAACCAATTCGTCGCCCCAATGGACAAACGTTACCTAAAGATTCGAAAACTCCAGTATTCGGTCCGAGCCAACGTCTGGATTTTGAGTTGGAAATGGGATTCATTTGTGGAGGAAACACAGATATGGGAGATACCGTTTCCACCCAAAATGCAGAGGACCATATTTTCGGATTAGTCCTTTTCAACGATTGGTCTGCCCGTGACATTCAAAAATGGGAGTACGTGCCACTAGGCCCATTTTTGGCTAAGAACTTTGCTTCATCCATTTCGCCTTGGATCGTCACTTTGGAGGCTTTGGAACCGTTCCGTGTAGCTGGACCAACACAAGAACCCAAAGTACTTCCCTATTTGGAGTATGAAGGACAAAAGAATTATGATATTGACCTTGAGGTAGGGATTTCCCCGGAAGGCGCTGAAGAAACCGTGGTTTGTAAAAGCAACTTCAAATACATGTACTGGAACATGGCACAGCAACTTGCACACCACACGGTTAATGGATGCAATATTAATGTGGGCGATATGATGGCCTCAGGAACCATTTCAGGAAAAGAAGATGACAGCTTTGGCTCCATGCTTGAATTAGCATGGATGGGTACCAAACCAGTTGCGATGAAAGATGGTTCAGAACGAAAATTTATTCAAGATGGGGATACCGTAACCATTAGAGGCTACGCGCAAAAAGGCGATATTCGTGTGGGCTTCGGTGAAGTTTCAGCTAAAGTGTTGCCTGCTAAATAAATTGAGTTTGGTAGCTGAGCGTAGTCGAAGCTACGAAAAGAATGACTTCGACTCCGCTCAGTCAACGTAATAGATAGAATTCATGACCAAAACCATTGACCCTAACTCCATTCCACAACAAGACTTGCACAACATCTTGCTCACCGCAGTGGCACCGCGACCCATCTGTTTTGCGAGCACTATTGATAGTGAAGGACGGGTAAATTTGAGTCCTTTTAGCTATTTCAATGTATTCAGTTCCAATCCGCCTATTTTGATTTTTTCACCGGCACGCAGTGGCCGGGACAATACCCACAAACACTCCTATCTTAACGTCCATGAAGTTCCGGAAGTGGTCATCAACATCGTGAACCATCCTATTGTGGAGCAAATGTCATTGTCTAGCACTGCATACGACCGTGGTGTGAACGAGTTCACCAAGTCTGGATTGACAGAAGTACCTAGCGAAAAAGTAAAACCGCCACGAGTTGGAGAAGCTCCGGTGGCCTTTGAATGTACCGTACAACAAACTATTGAATTGGCAGAAACGCCAGGCGCAGGCAATCTTATTATTGCCAAAGTAGAGCTCATTCACATCAATGACACTTACTTGGATGACACTGAAAACCTAGACACGCAAAAATTGGATTTAGTGGGACGCATGGGAGGTAGTTGGTATTTGCGTGCGGCCAAAGAAGCCTTATTTGAAATACCCAAACCCATTCGCACCAAAGGGATTGGAGTAGATGCTTTGCCGAAGGGCATCCGCGAAAGCGAAACCCTAACCGGAAACAACCTCGGTCGTTTAGGAAATCTGGAAAAACTCCCTTCGGCGGAAGAAATAGCAGCTACTGCGCAAGACGATGAGGTACTCATGATGTCCAAAAAAGTTCAAAATGAAACTGCGGGTATCAAAAAGAAGTTGCACTGGATTGCCCAACAAATTTTGACCGAAGGCGATACCAAAAGGGCCATGGCCATATTGATGCACGCCGAAACCCTTTAAGCATGGAAAAAGCGATTGCATCTATTTTCAAACCCTATTTAGAACCCAAAGAGGTTTACAAAGGCGGAAAGAACATTCCCAATATGGGACATTCGAAAATCTACAAATTGTCTTCCAATGAAAATCCTTTAGGGGCATCTCCTAAAGCAATAGCGGCATTACAGCAAAGTTTGAACCAACTTGACATTTATCCAGACCAGACGGATATCCGTTTACGCCAGGCATTGGTAAATGATTTTGATGGCAAACTCCAAGCGGAACAATTTCTTTGTGGCAACAGTGGTTCCGAAATCATTGACATGTTGCTGCGCGCTTTTATCCATGAAGGAGACGAAGTCATCTATTCCAATCCAAGCTTTTTGCCGTATTCCGTGTTTTCAAGATGGTATGGCGGCCACCCCATAGATATTCCTTTAAAGGAACCCGATTATGCTTTGGATGTTGAAGGGATTTTGAAAGCCATTACTCCCAAGACTAAAATCATTTTTTTAACAAGCCCCAACAATCCTACGGGAACCTTCATTCCTCGTGCAGTTTTAGAAGATTTTTTGAAGCGTGTTCCCAAAAATATCATTATCGTTTTTGACGAAGTCTACCGCCATTTTGCAGATGCTCCAGACTACGTCAGCGCTTTGGAGTATGTCCTTAAAGGCTATCCCGTAATCGGCATTAATAGTTTCTCCAAAACATATGGTTTGGCTGGATTGCGGATTGGGTATTGCTATACTACCCTTCAAATTGCCAAGTACATTCGACTCATTCACAAACCGTTTTTGCTCCCGCTAACCGCCATTGAAGCGGGTATCGGCGCTTTGTCGGACCATGATTTCATTTCAGAAACGGTGAACACTGTTCAAGAGGGACGTGTTTTTCTCGCAAAGGCTTTTGAAAAAATGAATATTTCCTATTGGCCCACCCAAGGAAACTTTTTTCTAATTGACCCTCCCCTTCCTGAATTTGAGTTTACCGACTTTTTGATGAACGAAGGAATTATGGTACGTCCCGTATCCCAATTCGGAGCTAAGGGAAAAGTTCGAATTACGGTCGGAACCCCAGAAGCGAATGAAGCTCTGGTCAATGCGCTACAAAAAATAAAGCCCCATTCTTAGAACGAGGCCTTCTGCTTATGTATAAATATCAAGTATTTACTGCTTGGTAAAAACGGCATCTGCCCCTGCATAGTTATTTGGGTCAATGCTTTCTCCAGGAAGAATCAGGGTAGTACCATCCTCAATGGAAATAGTAACCGTTTCCTCTTGCATGTCTTCATTGATAAAGGTGAGCTGATTGCCTTCCAATCGCCACGTTGAAGATTCACTAGTGCTTTCGGTTGGACATGGGATATCAAGCCCCCCTGCTCCAACATTAATCGAAATAAAATCAGCCTTGCTATCTGAAACTACTGTGTTATCTGCGTTGAAAGTGAAGGTAATCAACTCGCAGTCGATACCATTCAGAAATGCAATGATTTGTTGAGCAAAATCCAAGTCATCGTCGTCTACACCGCTATCAATTCGTAAATCGGTCAACAACCAAGTTCCGATAAGGTCATTGGTTGGATTAACCATTTCATCGCTTCCTTCATCATTGTCATTTGAACACGACAAAACGGTAAAACCGATTAAAAGGAGTGAAAGTATTTTCCGTTTCATGATTTTTTGTTTGTGAGGTTATTTAGATAGTAACGCAAAATGTATCCAAATCGTACCTACGGCGTTAAAACACAAAACGGTAAGTGGCTTTTAATAAGAAAATATTCTGAGGCGTTTCACCAAATATATTGTCTCCCAGACTGGTCAACAAGCCTTGAGAAGGGTCTCCACTTTGAGAAACATCTTGTGACCATACCAAGAAAATCTCCGACCCTGGAATGTACTCCCAACGCAATACCAAATTGGAACGGAATTGCACAAACGAAAAATCAGGATTGTCAAAACTGAAATCGGTAGTGCCAGACCCTAGCTCGTCAACATTATAAACGTCGTCTACCAATGAAAGCTGGTCTTCTGAATAGGTGATGAATCGATTATCGAAACGCTGTGCCGTGGCATCAGTGACATGTTTGAAATTGGAATAACGCCCTCTTGATATAAAAGGCTGCCCCCAGTATTGAATCGTTAAATTCGGATTTATCGTATAGTTGAATCGAAAAGACATACTCAGCGTCCTTTGCTGGATTTCTCCATTCAAGTACCTCGGGGTGCCATTGACATCATCAAAATTGTCAATGTACTGCAACTTGTCATTATTGATACTGAGTGATGGAAAGGCCGAAACGCGAATTGCATTTACGGGTTGATACACAAAGCCAGCTTCTACGTAATAAGATTCCAACGAATCATCCAAAGCCCTTGTTCCTCTATGGAAGAAATTAAACCGAAGCTTTTTGCGGTTATCGGTTCGGATACTATTCCAAAAACTCATCTGCTGGGAACGGCGTAGTCTAGGACCACACCGAAGTGCGAAATTGTCATACAATACTGGAAAGTAGTTGAATCCGATATTGGAAAACCAGTTGTTTTTCCAGCTTTGCCAAGTATTTGTATTTACCTGAAATAGATTATGATTGCCTCCAAAATCCCAAGCACTCCAATGGTTATAATTGATTCCGACTTGACGGAAGGTGCTATCTGGTTTTAGGGTTCGATACCCAATCCAGGTATAATGTCGAATATCATCAGACTGGCGCTGAAAACCAATATCATTGAGTTCCAATTCTGGTGAACGCCAAGTACCTCCGGATTCAAAGCGCCAGTGGCCGTTTCCAATTTTACCAATCTGAACATTGCCAGCAGTTCCGGTAAGTGAGGTTCGTTCTTCATCCACTTGCAAATAGTCGGCATCTACCCTTTGAAACAAATGCGCTATCGACTCTTGCGTGTTCTGAATGGCTTCAGGACTGCCCTGCACCCTGCTCATGATAATATTCCCCCCAACGAACCAATCACGATTGTTCCATTGGTGCTGAAAATCAACTCCCCCGGTAAAGGCCGAGCGATGCAAAAAATCCAATTGTTCAGTTAAGTTATCTCTGTTTGTAGAGGTTGCAATGGCCCCGATATATGAGTTTCGCTCATTAAAATCTTTTTGAACCCTTGCAACCACGTAGTTGGTCAAAGGCTCAACTACTTCACGTCGCTCTTCATCCGTGTCTCCATTAACAATGGTTGCGTAGCGTTTTGAGGTAACACTTTCCAGCACGCCCAAGGCCCATCCATCCTGCGTCTTTCCGCTGAATTTTGCAGCACCTATTATAGGTGTGTTGTCGGGTTGGTCCACAAATTCGTCATCCCCACTATCGGCAGAACCTTGTGGACTTCTTCCAATACGGCGAGAATAAAAAACGTTGTCAAAACCAAACGTATTCCCGGCCCGGGAACGTGAGATATTAAAATCAAAGATGTTTTTGTTTTCTACGAAAAACGGGCGTTGTTCTCGGAATAAGATTTGAACACCATCCAAAGCTATGGCTGAAGGGTCGGCCTCAACTTGCCCAAAATCCGGATTTACCGTCAGGTCAAGTGTCAAATCGTTCGTAATCCCAATTTTAGCATCCAATCCTACAGTGAGGTCGCTTTCGTTTCCATCACGAAACGGGTTGCCCTCCTCGGCTTCATAGGTTTCAGCGCTGGTGACCGTATAGGGTTGAATTTCCAATTGTTTTTGTGGTTCCAATTTCTTGAGTCCATGTAATTCCCCAAATTCACTGACCCATCCGGGCTGGTCTATGGGCTTGCGCTGCCATAACGAGCGCTCTTCGGCTCGAAAAAATCTGCGGGTGGACTGCAGGCCCCAAACTTGGTCATCGGCACCACTAAACTTCAATTGGCTTAAGGGTATCTTTAGTTCCGCTGTCCAACCCTCATCATCAACACGGGTTTTGGTATACCATATAGGGTTCCAACTGCCATCCCAATTGCTTCCATTATTTGAAATAAATTCATCCCCTTTTACACCTGCCGCAGTGACCGTAAAGGAGAAAGCGGTTCTTTTATCGTGATAGCTGTCAATATTAAATTCGACCCAGTCCCCGTCAAAACCATCCCTACGCGAAAGTCTTCTTACAATTTGTTCGGGTTCAGCGTCGTAACAACGTACTCCTATGTAAAGGAATTTGCTGTCGTATACAATTTTGAATTTCGTCTGGTAGCTTGGCGGGGTGTTTTCATCTGGTTCCAGTTCAATGTAATCACCTGTCCAATCGACAAGATTCCAAGCCAAGTCATTTAGTTCGCCATCAACCGCAGGGGGTTCCTCTCCGCCAATAGCTTGGGTAACATATATCTTCTTTGGAACTACTTCCGTTGAGTCTTGCCCTGTCGCATGCAAAGCAAAAGCCAAAAAAATGGCGAAGAGGGTTGGTTTGATTGACATGTTCGTTTTTGATAAGCTATAGTAAGGACCACAAGGATAACAATTGGTTACACTTTCGAGGGACTTTTTTTAGAATTTTCTGATATTTAACACGGTTTCAGCAGAATATCTTAGAAAAAGTAGACCCGCCACTAAAAAAAGAGAAATATTAGATTTCAACCATTTGTAATTCAATCTAATAATTGTACATTTGCAGCCCGTAATTCGGGATAGGTAATAAAAAGACTAATATTCTTAGGTAGTGGATACATTAAGTTACAAAACAATTTCAGCGAATAAGACCACGGTTAACAAAGAGTGGTTGTTGGTTGATGCTGAAGGACAAACCTTGGGACGATTGGCCTCTAAAGTAGCCAAGTTACTGAGAGGAAAACACAAAACCAATTTTACGCCCCATGTGGACTGCGGTGATAATGTAATTGTTATCAATGCGGAAAAAATCCAGCTTACAGGTAACAAATGGGAGGATAAAGAATATCAAAGATATACTGGTTATCCAGGAGGTCAACGCATCACCACTGCGAAAGAAATGGCTGAGAAAAAACCTGAAAGAATGGTAGAAAAAGCCATCAAAGGGATGTTGCCTAAAAACCGGCTGGGTGCAGATTTGTTCAGAAACCTAAAGGTATATGTAGGTTCCGAGCATGGACATGATGCGCAAAAGCCTAAAGCTATAAACTTTAACGTCTTCAAATAAATGGAAGTTGTTCACAAAATAGGAAGAAGAAAAACCGCGGTTGCCCGTGTATACGTTTCAGAAGGTAACGGCAAAATCACGGTGAACAAAAAAGATTACAAAGAGTACTTCACTACGGCTCCATTGCAATACAAAGTGAATCAGCCTTTCGCCCTTACTGAAAACGAAGGTAGCTACGATGTTAGCATCAACGTTTACGGTGGTGGTATTACAGGACAAGCCGAAGCGATTCGTTTGGCCCTTTCTAGAGCGGTTTGCGAAATCAATGAGGAAAATAGAGAAGTTCTTAAGCCAGAAGGTTTGTTGACCAGAGACCCAAGAATGGTAGAGCGTAAGAAATTTGGTCAGAAAAAAGCACGGAAGAAATTCCAGTTCTCTAAACGTTAAGAGAACATCAAGCTCCTCTTTTTTGGAGCATTTTAGAAAGTTCATTGAAAGCCCCGAAAGTTTCGGGGCCTATTTTAAATCAAAAGTTGTCGTTGTTCCAAAAAGGTTCATATCGACTTTTTTGGAAATTAGTTTAGCATCTAAATGTATCGGGCGAACGAAAGTGACCACCAATGCATTGCTACTACAACGGAACGTAAACTAAATTCAAAAATGGCAAACAAAGCAGAAGTCAAAGACTTATTGGAGGCTGGAGTTCACTTCGGTCACCTAACCCGAAAGTGGAACCCAAACATGGCGCCCTACATCTATATGGAGCGCAACGGTATCCACGTAATCAACCTTTACAAAACCGTAGCAAAGCTTGAGGAAGCCAAAGAGGCTCTCAAGAAAATTGCTTCTTCCGGTCGTAAAATTCTTTTTGTAGCAACCAAAAAACAGGCCAAGGACATTGTTGCCGACAAGGTATCCAATGTGAATATGCCTTACATTACAGAAAGATGGCCTGGAGGTATGCTTACCAATTTCGTGACTATTCGAAAAGCAGTTAAAAAAATGACCGCTATCGATAGAATGAAAAAAGACGGAACGTTCAATACCCTTTCCAAAAAAGAAAGATTGCAAGTAGACCGTCTTCGTGCGAAGTTGGAAAAGAACCTTGGTTCTATCGCAGACATGACAAGATTGCCTGGAGCTATCTTTATCGTAGACACCATGCGTGAGCACATTGCGGTGAAAGAAGCACAAAAATTGAATATTCCAATTTTTGCAATGGTCGACACCAATTCTGATCCACGTCCGATTGATTTCGTAATTCCTGCCAATGATGATGCTGGAAAATCCATCGAGGCAATTTTAACAGAGGTGACTAGTGCTGTTGCCGAAGGTCTAGCAGATAGAAAGAATGAAAAAAGCGGCTAGGAAGCTGAAGACGCGCCCGTAGCTGAAGCTACTCCTGAAGTAGCTGAAAAACCTGAAGTAGCTGAAAAAGCTGCACCAGCAGAGCCCGTTGTGGAAGAAGTAGCCGCTCCGGTGGAAGCTGCAAAGGAAGAAGTGGTTGAAGAAGTAGCTGCTGAACCGGTTGTGGAAGAAGCACCTGAAGTTGTAGCGGAGGAAACTCCTGCCCCAGCAGCTGAAGTGACCGTGGAAGATTTGACCAAAGTAGAAGGCATTGGTCCTAAAGCTGCGGAAGCCTTGAATGCAAAAGGCATCAACACTTTCGCGGAGTTGGCAAAAGCTGACCCAGAAAATATTAAAACCATTTTGACTGAAGCAAGTTCAAGAATGGCGCATTTGGACCCAACAAGTTGGCCAAAACAAGGGCAAATGGCTGCAGATGGCAATTGGGATGAGCTCAAAGCTTGGCAAGATAGCGTTAAAGGAGGCGTTGAGTAAAATTATCCTGATACGGATTTAACGTTGTCCTAAAACGGATTACCAAAACACTGTTTTACTTTACATAATTATTTTAAATCGTACACAAATGGCTAAGATTACCGCCGCAGATGTAAATAAACTTAGAAAAATGACCGGGTCCGGTATGATGGACTGTAAAAAAGCCCTAGTGGAGGCTGACGGGGACTTCGATCAAGCTATCGAAATTCTTCGTAAGAAGGGTCAAAAGGTTGCTGCCAATCGTGCAGACCGAGATTCTTCAGAAGGTGCCGCTATTGCAAAGGTCAATTCAGATAAATCTTCTGGAGTAGTGATTTCCTTGAATTGCGAAACTGACTTCGTTGCCAAAAACGATACGTTCGTGGCTCTAGCTAATGAATTGGCAGAAGTGGCTTTGGGATATGATTCCAAAGATGCTTTTCTTGGCGCTAGCTTCAGTGGAATCACCGTTGCCGAAAAGCTTACCGAGCAAACCGGTGTTATCGGTGAAAAAATTGAAATCGGAAGCTTTGAAAAGTTGAATGCTCCTTTTGTTGGTTCTTATATTCATGCTGGAAACAAGATTGCTACTTTGGTAGGTCTTTCTGCTGCAGTTGATGGCGCTGAGCAAGCTGCTAAAGATGTAGCGATGCAAGCTGCTGCCATGAATCCTGTAGCTTTGAACGAAGAGGGGGTTGACCAAGGCGTGATTGATAAAGAAATCGAAATCGCAAAAGACCAACTTCGTCAAGAAGGAAAACCTGAAGCTATGTTGGAAAACATCGCTAAAGGAAAACTAAAGCGTTTCTTTAAAGACAACACTTTGGTAAATCAAGCTTTTATTAAAGATTCCAAGCAGAGCGTTGCGGATTATGTAAAATCTGTTGATGCTGGACTTGAAGTAGTTTCTTTCTCAAGAGTTGCTTTGGGATAATCGCACTGATATTTTAAATAAAAAACCGCTTCGTTTGAAGCGGTTTTTTTATGCGCGATGATATCAAGACTATCTTGATTTGACGAAAATATCGCCATTGAACGTTTTGAAAAGCATCTCAGCGCCTCCCCCGTTGATGTCACCGCGGACCCATTTCTCCACTCTAATTTGATAAACACTTCCTGAAGAGTTCTTTTTCACCTCGGGCTTTTTATCCGCTACTTTCATATCAAAATCTGTATAAATCAACCCTTGGTCCGATTTGGCCTTGATATGGGCTTTCAAGTTTTTTGGAAATGTAATCTCCAAATCTCCATTAAGACTACTGAAAGCCATTGGCGTATTCTCCGTAATGTTGACAAAACCGACCGTAACATCACCGTTTACCGTATCTGCAGAAGCAGAACCACTGACCTCTTCCAAAGTAATTTCACCGTTAACGTTACTAATCTCCAACTCTCCGTCTACTCCAACCACTTTTATATCGCCATTATTTACGGTGGACAACTTTAAGCTGAAGCGTTTCGGTACCTGAATATCAAAATTTACGGACTTGTTCACCTGACCATTGAAAACGCGTACAACATTGTTTTTTTCCTCGGCACTGACATCCATGGAGCTATTTGGAATACGAGTCATTCCATTTTTGCTCTTGTTCTTATCCTTGTAATGCGCCTTTTTATTCCCAAGACTTGCTGAAATAATGACTTCACTTCCGCTATGGACCCTCACCGATATGGAACCCGAAACTTGGTCCAAAACCAGTTTGCCTGGTTCTGATGGTGAACTTAAAGGGACCCTAAACAATTCTGAACTCGCTTCCTGCGCTGAAGTAAAGGTTGCATAACCTAAGAGTAGCATCAGGATAGTATATTTTAAAACTTTCATCTTTTATATTTTTTTAATGTAAACGTTTCCATTCAAGGTTTCAAAATTGAAATCAACCGCTCCAGCACCGATTTGTACTACAGGTTGCGCTTTGAATTTGTATCTGGATTTTCCCTTTCCATCTTTCTCCTTCTCGGTACGGGTGAACTGTTTTTCCACATCAAAATCAGTATATAATTCCCCATGCATAGAAGTGAATGAAACCTTTGCGGAAAGCGAAGATTGATAGGTAACGTTGATGTCCCCGTTCAAGGAATAATAAGTGGAATCTTCAGATGGATTTTCCGAGTAAGAAATATCCACTTGGCCATTGATACAATTCACATCAGTCATACCGGATACATTCTTCAAAGTTATACCAACATAGATGTTATCCGCCTTTAAAAAATCGCCTCGCGTATTCTGCACTATAATTTCACCATTATTTACCGTGCTAACGTCTACTTTTAATTTCGAGGGTACTTTTATCAGAATATCTAAGTTATGACTATACCCTGGGTCTTGTACATTGCACATTTGAAATCGCATTTTTTCGTCATCCCAGGTTATGTAAGGTGCTTCAGGGCGTACCACCACCGTGTTGGAATAAGAATACGCTTTAACCTGAAGTTCCTCTTTCCCCAGTTCCAAGTTTTTATTTGTTCTGGCCCATATCTCCTTCTTCACCTCAACGACCACTTCATCACCTGAGAACGCTTCCACCGTGATGGAGCCAGAGACATTTCTAACGACCAATGCGTTTTGTGAGGAATTCTGCATCGAGATACTTTTTTTCACAACTTCTTTAAACGTTTTTTCTTGGGCCATACAACTTCCCATCAAAAGGAAAGCAAAGCAGCCCATTAACCACATTTTTGTTTTCATAATTTAAAAATTGACTGTTCGTAATTTGATTTTTGCCTTGTCAGGCAGATTGATTATTATACTCTTTGCGTTTTTCTGTTTTTCGATTTTTGCTATTACCGGCTGTTCTGCTTCCCATATGTGGCCATAGCCTCCAGGCATTTCCGCATTGGTGAACAGCGCTAACGTTGTATTGCTCTTTGGCATATGTACCAAAACCGTCTGAAAGCCCGCGATACCACCACCATGCCAGATGGCTGTAGTTCCGAAAATATCCATGCGTTGAAACCCCAATCCAAATCCGTATTTCGTTAAATAATCGGGTCGCTCAGGGAACACAAAATCTTTTGGGAAATAGAAATTATCCTTATCACTTACATCATCACCACTGTTCACTTTGGCATAATTGGTCATGTTATTTCGCATATCAATTGACATCAACTTTCCTGAATAGAGCCCTATCATAAATAACAACAAATCCCCTACGGTAGAGCGAAGTCCACCTGCGGCATACGGCATGGCATAGTAGGTATCTGCCACTGTAAAAGGATTCTCCAAACTATCCTTCACAGCATACCCTTCCGCCCATTTCATGGTTTCCCTGCCTTGCTTTTCCATAAGGGTATTTTCCATCTGCAACGGTTCTAAAATTTTCTCTTCCAAATAGTTCTCTTTTTCC
>ERZ1740065.647-NODE-647-length-19243-cov-4.848499_pt1 | contig 19243 bp, 16 predicted proteins | sample MGYA00581738_ERZ1740065 | MGnify/ENA primary metagenome ERZ1740065 (study PRJEB43018, sample SAMN04849749) | marine metagenome | isolation source: floating plastic debris | place: Pacific Ocean | collected 2008-09-01 | study: EMG produced TPA metagenomics assembly...
TATTACCCTCCGAGCAACCCCCGATCAGCCAGGTCTCCCGCGAACGCCTCAAGACCTTCCGCCAGGATACCTTTATCGTCAATGACGATACCCTGAACCTGTTCAATATCGATAGCGTCCTGATGAACATGATGGTGGTCAACGACGTGGTCCGATTGGACAGTACGGAACTCTGGACGATCGACAATCAGACGGCCATTGGCCACCCCTGGCACATTCACGATATCCACTTTTGGGTGACCAAAATCACCGACGCCAATGGCATTGACCTGGCACCGGGAGATTACCCGGAGCTCTTCGATGGTCCGAAGGACAACGTCTTGGTCCAGCCCGGCTGGAAGGTGAGCTACATCACGACCTTTAGTGATTACGGAACCGAAATCCAGTTCGACAGCTCTTACATGTACCACTGCCACATCCTGCCGCATGAGGACCGGGGGATGATGGGCCAGTTTGTGGTGTGGAATGGCCTGGGCGATCCGCCCACCAGCGTAGCGGATCCCGAAGTGTCCACCATTGCGATGACCGTTTTCCCCAATCCCGCCCGGGACCTCTTGTACCTCGATGGTAGGAGTAGCGGCCCCAGTACCCTGCGCTTTTTTGATCTCCAGGGGCGCCTCGTTCACCAAATGCTGCTCCCCGCCTTCGATGGCGCCATCGAGCTCGATAGTGCACCGCTGCCGCCGGGTATGTTGGTGATGGATTGGCAGACGAAAGAGGGCCGTGCGCTCACCAAAGTGGTGATCCAACGCTAGTGACGACCACCCTTTGGGATTTTTCAGTGCCCCAAGCGAGCGAATCGTTTGGGGCACTCGTCCTTGGGACCCACTCGTGGGGAACGGCCCCACTGGCAGCCTTGGGCAAAAAGCCCTACTTTTGTCGGGTACCAAAATAAGATATTGCGATGAAACCTACTTTTCCTTCTCTGTGGCTAGTCCTCACCTTTTGCACGCTGGCCCAAGCCCCTTTGTCTGCCCAATTCTTCGATCAGTTCTTTCTGGAGGGCGCGCTGGAGCTAAACTATTCCTACTTTGATCGTGAGGAGGGCGATCTGATCGAATTGCTGGACGATTTTGATGAGGAGCTCAGTAACCAGGGACGTTTGGGTTTTTGGCTGGGGGCTTACCTGGGGCGCACCCTCACCGAGAAGCTAGGCCTCAAATTGGGGCTTCAGGTGGTCAGCCAAGGGTTTCGCTACCGTTTTGACGGACTGGTGACGGTGGCCGACCTCCTCAGTAATCCTGATGATCCGGAGAGCTCCGTGTGGAAGGTGGATTATCGCCTGTGGAATGTTGAGGTGCCCCTGGTGGCGGAATACGCGCTGGGCGCCAATCGCGACCTCCTGGTGGCCCTGGGTGGGGGCGCTCGCTTCAACCTATCCGAGTCGGGCCAGTCCCGGGTGATTTCGAGTGAGGGGGAGGTGGAAGACCTGGACGAGCCCGAGTTCCGGACGGATGGGATCCAGCCCTTTGTACAGGCGGGCGTTGGAAAGGTGCTGCCCTTTGAATGGGGATCCGGTACGCTGCGGCTGTTGCTACACGCCAAGTATTACCTAGCCGAGGAGCGCAACCGGAGTTTTCGGGAAAGTGGTCGCTTGTGGAAGGTACAATTCCAGGTGGCGTATCGCTTCGGGGAAGGAACGGATTAGAAGCCATCTCAAAAATATCCTTCGGGCTACGGCAGGGTCCTTTTCGCCCCTACTTCGTTGCCAAAAGCGTCGCGTAGCTAAGGCTATGCTCCGTTTTGGCGCCTCGTCGGAACGAAAATGTCCGCTCCCTCGCCAACAAAAATATTTTGAGATGGCTTCTAGTAAAACCACAAACGCATGGTATCGTAGAGGTAAACGCGGTTTTTGAGGAGCAGGACCACGATGGCGATGATCCCGATGATAAAGGCTACGCGGAGGTTGCGCTGGCTCCGTTGGAGTTTTTCGCGGCGGGTTTTGTGGCGGTGGCGACCAGTGTAGGACATGAGCAGTTACATTTCGGTGTGGCGTTCCCAATAATTTTGATCCTCAATTTCTGCGACGATCTGGAGGTAGTTGGCGTAGCGCAATTCGCTGATTTCACCGTTTTCTACGGCGGCTTTGACCGCACATTTGGGCTCGTTGCGATGCGTACAGTCTCCAAATTTACAGTGTTCCGACTCGATAAACAACTCCCGGAAATTGTGGGCGACGTCCATGACTTCCAAGTTGTTGAAAGCCAGCATCTTGATTCCGGGCGTATCGATGATGGAGCCGCCACCATCGAGGGAAAACATTTCGGCAAAGGTGGTGGTGTGCTGTCCCTTGCCGGAGTAATCGCTCAGGACCTCAGTCCGCAGCTCCAGGCCCGGTTGTAACTGATTGATCAGCGAGGATTTGCCCACCCCCGATTGTCCACTCACCAGCGAGATCTTGTCCCGCAGCAATTCCCGCAAATCGTCCAGGCCATCCCCAGTCAGGCTCGATACGAGCAGCACCCGGTAGCCGATCGATTCGTAGATGGCTTCCATCAGGGCGAAGAAGGCCAGGTCGTCCTCGTCGTAGACGTCGGATTTGTAGAAAACGAAGTATACGTGAATGTCGTGGGGCTCGGGCATCAAGAGAAAACGATCGATAAAGCCTTGCTTGAGGTCGGGATTGCGGATGGTTACGATGAGTACGGCCTGATCGATGTTACTGGCCAACAAGTGCAGGTGGTGCTTTTGCCGGGGCGACTGCCGGACGACGTAGTTCTCCCGGGGGAGAACGGATTTGATCATGCCCATATCGGCTTCCTTTTCCTCATTGACCACCACCCGATCCCCCACGGCCACCGGATTGGTCAATTTCTGCCCCTGTAGTCGAAACTTGCCCCGAATCCGACAATTGAGCGTCGGGCCCGCATCGAGCTTTACTTGGTACCAACTTCCCGTTGATTTGATAACAATACCTTTTTTCAAAAGCGCTGTGATTTGTAAACAATAAATCCGAACGAAAGGGGGAAAGACTCGCCGCACCCATTTTTGCCGGATCGGTAATGGAAACGTGCGAAACCCGGGATTGGTTCCGCCACCGAACGTTTAAACGCCCACCGATACGGAATGTACCGCCTCGGCCATTTCCTTGATCAACTCCGGCGACTGCTCGATGGCGTTGCCCACCACGATCTCATCCGCTCCCGCCTTGGCATTGGCGTAGGCGTTTTCGGCCGAGCGGATACCTCCCCCCACAATCAGCGGGACCTGAGTCGCCCCACCTACCGCCGCGATCATCGACTCGCTCACCGGATTGCGTGCGCCACTCCCCGCATCCAAGTACATCAATTTGAGACCCAGCATCTCGCCCGCCAGCGCGGTACAGAGGGCCACGTCGTCCTTGTTGGCGGGGATGGGTAGGGTAGTACTCATGTAAGAAACCGTAGTGGGGACCCCCCCATCGATGAGCATGTAGCCCGTAGGTAAAATCTCTAGCGGACTCACCTTGAGGTAGGGCGCCGTGATGACGTGCTTACCGATCAGCAGATCGGCATTGCGACCGGAAATGAGGGAGAGAAAGAGAATGGCATCGGCACGGTAACTGAGCTGGAAGGAGTTGCCGGGAAAGAGGATCATCGGGATATTGCAATGCTCCCGGATCGACTTGAGGCATTGATCCAGCATGTTGTTGACGATGAGGCTGCCACCGATAAAAAAATAATCTACCTTCGCCTCCCGCGCTTCGTGGAGAACGCGATCCATATTGCCCAATCGTACCTTGTCGGGGTCGATGAGTACGACAAATTTCTTTTCGCCCCGCGCTTTGGCCGCGACGAGATCTTGGTAGATGTGTGGTGCCATTGGGTCTTCGCTTACGCTAGGTAAATGGCGAAAAAGACCGGGATGGGGCCCTTTCGGCCAACAGTTGCGCAGCAAAGATAGGAAAATTAGCCCGCGATCACTTTTTATTCAGTACTATTTTGCTCCCGTCCTTTCTGGCGATCGACTTGTAAAAACTGCGCAAATCGGCGTAGCGGTCGGGGGGAAATTGCCCGCTGTTGATCACCAGTTTCCGCTGGTAGTAGACCTTTTGGCCCTCCACCCGCACCTCCATCCGGTACTGCCCAAAGTCGCTCTCCAGCACGATGGGCTCCTCGGGGTAGCTCTCCACCCGCAAGGATTCAGAAAGCTCGAAGACGTACGCGTCAGTCACGGTGTACTCGTGCTCAATGTCGATGGGAAACTGGCGGTTCTTCATGATTTTGGGCACCTCCTGGAAGGGGTAAAGTCGGTTGAGGGGTACAAAAAGGCGCGGCCCGGCTTTGGAGACGTATTTGGGCACTTCCATGGCGCAGGAACGTTTGACGATGGGCTGTTCCGCATCCACCTCCAATTGCCAATCCACGAAGTTGAAATTGGGCAATTCGCTGTTCCGTTGGTAGTAGCTTTTTTGCTCGGTGAGGTCAAAGTTGAAGTGTACGTAGCGGGAGACTTCTTGTAGCTGGCCGTGGAGGACGGAAGTCTCCTCAATTCGGGCCGCCCCGTCTTCCGTGATTTGGATGGTGGCTTGGCGTTCGGCAAAATTGTCTTTGCTGGTCAGCTTGGGGGTGCGGATCAGTTTGCTGCTTTCGCTGGCGATCAATAGGGCGTTGCGGTCGGCATTGCTGGAGCCCAGGTAATTGGGGGGATTGTGATTGCTGGTGCATTCCAGCCAGGTGTGTTCGCTGGGCACGTAAAGCACTACGTGATTGAAGCCCGGCCAGGCGATGTCCTCCGGGATTTCTTCCTCGCCCTCACCGCTGTTGATCAGGGTGGCGTGCGCCGTAATGCCCACCTCCTTGAGCATGGATTTCATAAAATTGGTCAGGGCCTTGCAGTCGCCGTACTTGTTTTTTTCTACGTAGTTGGCGTCAAAGGTCTGCCAACCACCGATGCCCAATTGGACGCTCACGTAGCGGGTGTTTTCCTGTAAGTAGCGGTACAGGATGGCAATTTTTTCCTGATCGTTTTGCGCCCGAGCGGTCAGGCGTTTGACCGTGGCGGCCATCTCGGGCGAAAGCTGATCGCGACCGGCATTGAGGCGGTACATAAATTTGCCGTAGCTCCGCCAGTCCGCCATACTGCCTTCGTAGCCGTCGATCTCAAAATGGTGCGGCGCAATGTAAACCCGGGGGAGCACTTCGCCCGACGGTGGGGCCATCCGTTCGGCCTTAATTGCGGCCAGTTGCTCTACCCGCCACTCGTAGTGCTTGGTCGATCCGTCCTGCCACTCCCGGGGGATCAGCTCGCAGTTGCTGCTTTTGTAGGACAGCCCCAAATCCTCGGGGAGGCTGATCCGGAAAGACGCCCGTTCGATCGCCGTGTGGTAGTACTGTACGTACCAACTGGGGTAATACCGGATGTCGTTGAAAAAGACCTCGTATTCGTATTCCACCGTGTAGGGAAGGTGGGGGTGGAAAAACTTGACGTGTTTGACCCGGTCGTCTTCGTAGATGGAAAAATCGCTGATGGCGGAGTAGTCTTCGAGGTCCTTGGCGCTGTACTTGCGCACCTCCTGGCCGAGGGAGTTGTAGACCTTGGCCTTGAATTTACCGACCTTGGTTTGAGAATCGTAATAGATGGACAAATCGGTCGCCCAACTTTTGCTGTCGAGGATGGTGACGACCCCCCTCCGGTGCAGCACGCCCTTGCCCGGGGCGCTTACTTCAAAGTGCTCGGAATATTCCCGAATCACGGTATGGGCGTCCTCCTTGAGTTCCTCCTGAATCTTACCGGCGGGGTAGAAGTATTGAGCCTGGCTGGAGAAGCCCACCGTCAGGAGCAGCAAGCTGAGTAGCGCGGTTTTCATTCTGATCGTCAACATAGTCGGGTGTGAATTAGCTTATTTTTTTGAAAATGATAAAGTCCTCCATTTTGGCGATGATGCGGTCGAAAAACTCCTTGAGGACTGGGTAATCCTCCGGGCCGTATTCCAGGCGGTGGAGGTGGAGATTGGCCACGACCTGTACCGTGCTTCCCTCACGTGTGGCACTAAAGTGATAGGTCGCCCCCTCCTCGGGCAGTTTGAGGTGCAGTTCCTCCGGCAAGTGATCGATCTCGTAGCCTTCGGGAATCTGGATTTTACCGATGTACTGCTCTCGTAAGGGGAACGGAATATCGACGGGGTAATTGCGTTTTTCTAGTTTAAAGGGGTTCTGGTCGTATTCGGAATACAGAACGGGCGGAACGTATTTCAAGTTCCCAGCTCCCTGTACCGCTTCGGGAATACGGCAGCTAAAACTATTGCGGAAATCGCGGTTTACTTCGCTGAGCCGTTCGGCGTCAAAATCACTGACCTCCGCATCGGGAAAACGCTCGCGGAGGCGTTCTTGCCAGTACTGCCCCCCGGCTTTGGCTTCGCAGTCCCGCCGCTCCTGTACGGCCTGATAACCGTCGTACATGCCCTTGATCTCTCCCACCATCGTCCCTTCCTCATCGGTACGCAGCTCCACTAGGAGCACCTGTCGGGCCGCCGCCGCTGCTAAGTCGATCCACTTGGAGTGCTCGCCGTTGACCAGCCAGGCCCGTTTGTTGAGGGCCGCCACCCGGGGCATGGTGAGTGGGCGTTGGGGATCCCCCAGGTCCAGGATCTGTTCCTTGCCGTCCACGACGGCGTACACCATCAGGTGGTTAAACTGATCCACGATGGGGTAGTGCTCGATCATCCGCCCGTTGCTGCGAGTGCTGACGAGCAAGGGGTAAACGTCTACCCCCACCGCTTGCAGCAGGGCCATCAGCATCAGGTTGCCCTGCCCACTGTTGACCTCCTGCTTGTTGAAGAGCACGTCGAGGGGTTGGGATGCCGAATAGCCAAACCGACCGTTGGATTTCAAGTTGCTGCGCAAATACTGGGCGGCGATTTCCACCCGTTCGGCTTGGGTGGCCGCCGCTTCGAGGGATTCCTGAATGGGCGCCAACATTTTTTTGTAGTTGCGCGCCTTGCGGTACTGCTGGCCGAGGTAACGCCCCTCGTACAGCTCCTGCGCGACCATGGGCCAACTGGTGAGGTGGGGCTTGACCGTCCCGTCGGGGTAATTGACCTTGCTGAGTTGGAAGCGAATGGACAGGGTGTAGTCCTCCATACAAGTGACAAAGCGTTCTTCCGCCTTAATGGCGGGAATGTTTTTGAGGATGAAGGGATTGGTCGTAGAAACCACCTCCAGGTGATCGTAGCGGTAGCGCTGTTCTCGGTTGGCCATAGCCGTTTGGAGGGCTTCCCCGTTGATGAGGTAGATGTATTCGAAAAAGGGAATCAACTGAATCTGGAGCTCGCTGTGGCGAATGGGGAGGTCCTCTTGGAAGGTCCATTCCCGGAGGTTGGTAAGGTCTTCCGAGATGATTTCGTAGTGGTATTCAAAGACGGAACCCACTTGTAAGTTGGGGACCGAAAAGTTTTTGGAGCTCCAGTATTCGTTTTTGCGCTCGTCGTAAATTTCTTTTTTGGACAGGGACTGCTTTCCTCCGTCGGGCGTAAATACCTGCACCTCGATGACGGAAATGCGTTCGTACTGCTGGTGGTGATAATAAGGGATTGAAATATTGCCCCGGTCCAGACCGCTTTCTTTGAGAATTTTGATCCGCCGGGTGCGATTGAGGCGGTACTTGTAGCCATCGCCCACCAGTTCGGTACGCAGGATACCGAAATCACAGAGTACGACGGCTTCCGCCTCGGGATCGAGCTCGTATTCGGTAAAGGCCAGATCGGTGGCTTGAATTTTTCCCCACTTGATGGGAGCGGAGTGCTTGCCCTGCCCGAGTAGGCCGGTGCTCATCCCCACGAGGATTAGGAACAGTGTGATTCTCATCAGCTTTACAAAATTTAGTGTTGTTTACACGCTTCAAAAAGCAGACCATAAGCCGGGCTTGGACAAAGTCTGCGCTACTGGGGTGAAAATAAGTAAAAATGCCCAACTTTTACCCGCCCAATGCTGGGGAACGGGCCCCGAAGTCCCTATTTTTGCTCCATGGATCAGCGTCTTACCCAACAAACCTCCGCCCTCATCGCCCGTGATTTTGGCCTCGACCTCGGCGGAGAACCCCTCACCGAGGAGCAACTCTTCGATCTCGTCGCCGATCAAGTGGCCTACCTCCTGGAACACCGGATGGAAACCCTCTTTAGCCTGCTCTACCGCCTCGACGTGGCCGAATCCCGCATCCGCAGCGCCCTCGCTCCCGACGCTCCCGCAGCGGCCAACCTCGCCATCGCCCGACTCATCATCGATCGCCAGCGCCAACGCATCCTCACCAAGCAGCAGTACCGCCAGGAGAAACTGGATGATCTCGGTGACTTGGAATACTGATCGGATACTTCTCGGTATATTTGTTGCACTAAGCCCCACTGGCCCCTTCACCACCGCAAATCCAAAACCGATGCCCTGCCGCCGATTCCTTTGCTTGACCTGCCTGCTCTTCCTCACCAGCCTGCCCCTATCGGCGCAAGACGCCTACGTCCACGCCGCGGGGCTCCGCGCCGGTCCCATCACCGGCCTGAGTTACAAGCGCTTCGTCACCTTCGCCGGAACGGTAGAGGGCATCCTGGGCTACAATTTCAACAACGGTCGGACCTTTTCCCTGACCGGCCTGTACCAGCAGCACTTTTTTATCAGCTACGACCTCAACGCCTTCGCCGGTGGGGGCATGAGTTTTGGCGCCCGGAGCGACGACTTCCGCTGGATCGCCGAGGTCGTCGCGGGGCTGGAATACTCCTTCCCCCGCTTTCCCCTCCAACTCTCCCTCGACTACAAACCCGCCTACCGAATCCTTGGGAATGAGCTGATTTTTGACGAATTTGGCATCACCATCCGCTACATCATCCAACGCTAACGCTCCCTATGCTCCTCAAGACCCGTGGTATCATCTTTCGCGCGCTCAAGTACTCCGAGACCAGCTTTATCACGGACATCTACACCGAGGAAAAGGGACTGCGCTCCTACATCATCAGTGGGGTGCGGAAGAAAAAGGCCCGGGTGCGGGCCAGCTTGCTCCAGGTGATGACCCTGGTGGATTTGGTCGTCTACCACCGCGATGACAAATCGCTGTCCCGGATCAAGGAGATCAAAGCGGCCCGGGTGTACCAGTCGATTCCCTTCGACGTCACCAGAGGGGCCATCGGACTGTTTATGGTGGAGGTCGCGCGCAAAACGATCAGTGAATCGGAAGAAAACCAAGCCCTCTTCCACTTCCTGTTTGAGACCTTTTCTTTTCTTGATCGTACCGAGCAATCCGTGGCCAATATCCACCTCTGTTTTATGGCCCGTTTTTCCTTGTTCCTGGGCTTTTATCCCGAAGTCGACTGCGAAGCGGAAGCCTCTTATTTCGACCTCCAAGAAGGGGTCTTTACGACGCAGCCGCCCGGGCATACCTGGTTTCTAAACCCCGACGAAAGCGACATCTGGGCCGCCTTGCTCGTCACGGAATACGCCGACTGCCACCGTTTGCCCCTCAGTCGGGAGGTACGGCGGCAGCTCCTGCGCCACCAATTGTTGTACTACCGCCTGCACATCGAGAACTTTCCCACCATCAACGCCCACCAAATTTTGGAGGAAGTCCTGGGCTGAGGGCTGTTACTTCCGCGCTATTCCCTGCGGCTTCGGTACAATTCGTACCTTCCCTTTTTCGTTTATCATACCACCTTCCGGGCCTAGCCATCGTCTATGCAACTGGAAAGCAAACGCTTGTACAATCAATTGGTCAGTATGCGACAAAAAATTGCGGAATTTGCCCAGCGCCTCCGGGACCAACGCCGCGAGAAACCCCTCCTGGGCTGGACGCTCCAAATTGGCGTGGCCCTCTTCCTCCTGGGCCTAGGCTTCGTCCTGAGCCTTTTCCTCCTGGTCCGCTTTGGTGCCTTCGGGCCCCTGCCCACCGAGGCCCAATTGCGCGACATCCACAACAACAACGCCTCCGAGGTCTACTCGGCCGACGGCCAGCTGCTGGGCAAATACTTCCGGCAAAACCGGACCGCCATCGACTACGAACAGATTTCTCCCTTCATTCTCGACGCCCTGGTGGCCACCGAAGACGAACGCTTTTTCGAACACAAGGGCATCGACCTCCGCAGTTGGGTCCGCGTGCTGTTGCGCACCGTCCTGTTGATGGATGCTTCCGGGGGAGGGGGGAGTACCCTGAGCCAGCAACTGGTCAAAAACCTCTACCCGCGCGACCGGGGAGGCCTACTGCGCATTCCCGTCTCCAAGTTGCGGGAAATGATCGTGGCGCGCCGCCTCGAACGGGTGTATACCAAAAACGAATTGCTCAGCCTCTACCTCAATACCGTCCCCTTTGGCGGCCATGTCTACGGTGTAGAGGTCGCCGCTCAAACCTTCTTCAACACGACCGCCCGGGAGGTGAAAATCGAAGAAGCCGCCGTTCTGGTCGGCATGCTCAAGGCCAATACCACCTACAATCCCGTCCGCCATCCCGAAGCTTCCCAAGGCCGCCGCAACGTCGTACTGGCTCAGATGCACCGCCAGGATTTGATCACCAAGCCAGAGCTGGATTCCCTCCGGGCCCTCGACCTGATCGTCGACTACCACCGCGATAGCAACAACGAAGGCATCGCCACCTATTTCCGCGAGCACCTGCGGCAAAAACTGCCCGCCCTGATCGAGCAGTACCAAAAACCCGACGGTAGCCCCTACAACCTCTACACCGCCGGTCTCAAAATCTACACGACGATCGACTCGCGGATGCAGCGTCATGCGGAGGCCGCCGTCTGGGAACACCTCCAAAAGCTGCAAAAAGACTTTGACCAGCACTGGAAAAACCGCAAGCCCTGGGGCAGCGACGAGGTGATCCGCGAACGGATGAAAAAGAGCGAGCGCTACCGCCGGCTGGTGGAGGCGGGCAAATCTCCTGTAGAGATCGACTCGATTTTTAATGCCCCCATCGTCATGACGACTTTTAGCTACGAAGGGGACCGCGTCATCGAAATGACCCCCCTCGACTCGATTCGCTACTATTTCTGCCTGCTCAACGCGGGCTTCCTGGCCATGGAACCCAGCACCGGAGCGGTGCAGGCCTGGGTGGGCGGGATCGACCACGAGTATTTCCAGTACGATCACGTCAAATCGCGCCGGCAGGTGGGCTCGACCTTTAAGCCCATCGTGTACGCCAATGCCCTGCGCAAGGGGATCGAGCCTTGTGCCTACATCGAAAACCGCCTCGTATCGTACAGTGAATACGAGGACTGGCGACCCGAAAACGCCGATGGCAAATACGGAGGGGTCTATTCAATGGAGGGGGGACTCCGCCAGTCGGTCAATACCGTGGCGGTCGACTTGGTGATGCGCGGTGGTGTCGACTCGGTCCGGCAACTGGCCCAGGCCCTGGGTATTTCCAGCGACATTCCGGCCGTACCGGCCATTGCTCTGGGGGCGGCGGAGGTAGCCCTGTACGACATGGTGCAGGTGTACGGTACTTTTGCCAATCGGGGGGGCAAGCTTGCCCCCCGCTACTTGCTGCGGATTGAAAACAGTGCGGGAGAGTTGATCGCCGAATTTGAGCCGGCCCACGCGCCCCGGAGGGTATTGGCGGCTGATGACGTTGACGTGATGACACAGCTCATGGGGGCGGTGGTCGACAGCGGGAGTGCGCGCCGACTGCGCTACGCCTACGGGCTGCGTCAGGACATCGCGGGCAAAACCGGCACGACGCAGTCGCACGCCGATGGTTGGTTTTTGGGCTACACGCCCAAGCTGGTGGCGGGAGCCTGGGTGGGGGGCGCTTCTCCCCGGGTGCGTTTTCGTTCGCTGGCCCTGGGGCAGGGGGCCAATACGGCCCTCCCCATTTGGGCGGGTTTTATGCGGCGGATCAACCGCGACCCGGCTTTCAAAGGCTACGCCCGCGCGACCTTCCCCCCGCCTTCGCTGGCCGTCCAGGAAAAGCTGGCCTGTGCGCCCTACCTCGAAGCAATGCCCTTGCCCGTCGATAGCCTGGGAGGGCTCTTTGCCGCCCCCGATAATTTTCTCCGAAAGCTGGACGACCTCCTGGGCTCCTTCAAAAAAGACAAGGAGCGCCCGGCGGACGAGGCCCGCCCCTCCTCCGCTACCCGTCGCGAACGGGACGAGGCTCGCCGCCAGGAGTCCGAGCGCATCCGCAAGAAGAACGAACGCACCAAACGCAAGCGCGAGCGGAAGAAGAAGCGCAAGGAAAAATGGGACCAACTGTTTAAAAATTAATCTCGCTCCGTATCCGCTGGCACTAATGCCAATCTTTCTGCAAATTTGTAGGTAAAAGCTTTTTGTGCGGTGTACCTTTGCGCCGTCATCCGCCTTCGATTACTTACGAATAATGACCCTAACCTATGCCTACTTTGATACATCCCCCCCTCCAATACAATAAGAAAGGATTCTCCAAAGAATTGCTACTCGATCTGTACCGGCAACTGCTCCAGCCCCGCATGATTGAAGAGAAAATGCTAATCCTGCTGCGTTCGGGTAAAATCAGCAAGTGGTTCTCAGGAATTGGCCAGGAGGCCATTGCCGTCGGAGCCACGGCGGCCCTGTTGCCCGATGAGTTGATCTTTCCGATGCATCGTAATCTGGGAGTTTTTACCTCCCGCCAAATTCCCCTCCACCGCCTTTTTTGCCAGTGGCAAGGCAAGAGCCCCGGGTTTACCAAGGGCCGCGACCGCTCCTTCCACTTTGGGACGCTCGATTACAACATCGTGGGGATGATCTCCCACCTCGGTCCGCAGCTGTCGCTGGCCAGTGGGGTTGCGCTGGCCAATAAGCTGAGTGGAGCCGGTCGGGTGTCGCTGGCCTTTACCGGGGAAGGGGGGACGAGTGAGGGGGAATTCCACGAAGCACTCAACGTCGCGGCGGTGTGGCAACTGCCCGTTATCTTCGTCATCGAAAACAACGGCTACGGCCTGTCGACCCCCACCGAAGAGCAGTACCGCTGCGAGCGCCTGGCGGATCGGGGCCTGGGTTACGGTATGCGCGCCCTGACCATCGATGGCAACAATGTGCTGGAGGTTTACCGAACGATTTCTCAATTGGCGGCCGAGCTCCGGGAAAATCCCGAACCCGTGCTGGTGGAATGCCAGACCTTCCGTCGGCGGGGGCACGAAGAGGCTTCGGGTACCAAATACGTCCCGCAGGAACTGATGGACTACTGGGCCGAACGCGATCCACTGACCAATTTTGAAAGCTTTTTGCTCGCCAAGCGCGTCCTCTCCATAAAGCGGATCGAGGCGCTGCGTCAGGAGATTAAGGCGGAGATTGAGGCGGGCCTGGCCACGGCTTTTGACGAACCGGAGGTCCGGTCTACGCCGGGGGCCGAGCGGGCTGACGTCTACGCCGAGCACCGGCCCCACTCGCTCGCTCCGGCGGGTCCACGGACGGAAAAGCGCTTTGTCGACGCCATTTCGGATGGCTTGCGGCAGGGAATGGAAAAACACGACCGCCTGGTTTTGATGGGGCAGGACATTGCCGAGTATGGTGGGGTATTTAAAATTACTCAGGGCTTTGTGGAAGCCTTTGGCCGGGGTCGCGTACGCAATACACCCATTTGCGAAAGTGCCATCATTGGAATTGGCTTGGGCCTGAGTTTGCGGGGGTACAAGGCGATGGTGGAGATGCAATTTGCTGACTTTGTGAGTTGTGGTTTCAATCAGATCGTCAACAATCTGGCGAAGCTGCACTACCGTTGGGGGGAAAATGCGGACGTGGTGATCCGGATGCCGACGGGTGGAGGCGTGGGGGCGGGGCCCTTCCATTCTCAGAGTACCGAGGCCTGGTTTACGCACACTCCGGGGCTAAAAGTGGTGTATCCCTCCAATCCCCAGGATGCCAAGGGCCTCTTGTTGGCCAGTTTGGAAGATCCCAATCCGGTGCTGTTTTTCGAACACAAGGGCTTGTACCGCAGCATCAGCGCTCCGGTTACCGACGCTTACTATACCCTGGAGATCGGGAAGGCCCAAGTGGTGAGGGCGGGAGAACTGGTGTCGATCATTACCTACGGTATGGGCGTACACTGGGCACAGCGGGCGGTAGAAGAAATGGCCATCGACGCGGAGATCGTCGATTTGAGGACGCTGTTGCCGCTGGACTACGAGACGATTGCGGCTACGGTCCGGAAGACGGGCAAGGTGTTGCTGCTTCACGAAGATACCCTCACCGGCGGACTGGGAGGCGAGCTGGCGGCCTACATTGCCGAGCACCATTTTGAACAGCTCGATGGCCCCGTCATTCGGGTGGCGAGTGAGGATACTCCCGTGCCGTTTGCCGTATCGCTGGAGCAAAACTTTTTACCCCAACAGCGGCTACGGGAAAAATTAGCCGAATTGATTGCTTACTGAAGACCCCGAGGGACGACAAAGTTTTTGTAAATTTGCCCCCGTAAAAATAAACACTTGATTATGAAGATTGATGAATTCGTAGCCGTGAGTGGCATGTCGGGTTTGTATAAGATGGTAGCCATCCGCAGCAACGGCTTGATCGGCGAGAGCTTGGACAATGGGAAACGCATATTTGCCCCCGCGCGCAAACACCAATTTACCCCCCTCGCATCCATCGGCATCTACACCGATGATGACACCGCCGAGCTCAAGGTCGTCTTCCGGGCGATGTTGGAACAATTGGAGAGCAATCCGCCCCTACCCCTGAGTTCCAGTACCGACGAACTGGTCGAATACTTCGGTACGGTATTACCCGAGTTCGATCGCGATCGCGTCTACGTCAGCGACATCAAAAAAGTCATCAAGTGGTTCAACTTTTTGAACGAACGCGAATTACTCGATCTGGCCGAGTTGCGGGACGAGACCGCGGAAGCCGCGGAAGCCGCCGCTAGTGAGGTGGTGGAAGATGGCCCGGCGGAGGAATCGACCGAGGCCGCCGGGGATGCGGCGGAGTAGTGCCCAAAAACAACGATTCGATACCTACTATGAACAAAATTTCCATTCCTCTCCCCAGGAAGCGGGAATTCTTACCCATCGATTTCCGGCTGACCGTTTGGTCGCGCCTCAAACCCTATTGCAACGACCTGCTCGGCCGCCCCGTCGATGGGCCCCAGGCCCTGTCCCAGTGGCTCCGCCACCGCGCCGAAATCGCCTGGCTCCTGGCGGGCGAATGGCAGTGCCGTCAGCAAAAACTCCGGCAGTGGCCCCAATCCGACATGGCCCGCGCCGAAGTCGCCTACCTGGCCGAGCAAATCCTACCCAAAGCCCTCCGCGTTGCCGCCCAATTGGACGATAAACTACGGGCCCTCTCCGGAGGAATTTCCCCCACTCGCGCTCCACTCCACACCTTTTGGCTACAGCATTGCCGCTAGAAAAAATCCCACCCTCACCAGCCAATGGGAATCGGGGTCACAATTTTTTTGAGCAAGACAGAATATTTTTTTATATATTTCGTATTATTACCATGTGAGGCTGTGGTCATCTACCACAGCCCGATTTTAAAAGGCACCGAAAGTCGCACCCGACTTTCACTAGACTTATGAGACGCATCCCTTGCACCACGCCGCGGTACCGTCCGGTACCGCTTTCTCGCAAACGATTCGTTTCAAATCCAACAACCGACTTCGGAAAGGGGGGGCGGTAGCTCCTCCTTCCGTCGATTGACTTCCCAACTTGGGGTCGTCCCAAATCCGTGATTAAACATAACATTTCCCTTCAAACGCTGTGAGAAGACGCTTGAAAGGTCTGTGTGTACCCAACGACGGCACTGCCCTCACCAGGCAGGGAAGGGGGCCGTTGTTTTTTTATTTAGGTGTACACCGTTCCACTGGCCAAGCGCTCTGCGGATTGGGGATCGTGAGAAGGGAGGTATACTACCGGGCGTTCTCGGCAGTAAGCCTTGAGCTGAGTGTAGCTCTGTCGCGCCGCCTTCTTATCTGCACAAATTCCCGCCACCTTTTCCTGCCGCAATTGCTCCTCACTAAAACTGGCGTCTCCCGCAAAACAAAAATCGAGCTGGGGGCTGCGTAGAATGACCGACTGGTGTCCGTAGCTGTGGCCCGGCGTGGGTACCAGGAGGACGTCTTCCGCGGCGGTAATGTAGTAGGCTCCCGCAAAGTGTGGGTGTGACCGCTCGGCCCGGATCAGTCGGGGTTTGAACCAGGAGGGAAGGTGGCAGAGTACGGCCCCGTAAGGATTTTGGTATTCGGTTTGGGAGACCAGGATTTCGGCCTGGGGGAAGTAGGGTAGTCCGTCGACGTGGTCGATGTGGAGGTGGGTGAGCACGACCCAGCGTACATCCTCGGCACAAAAGCCCAGGCGGCTCAGTTGTTGGTCAATTTCCTGTTCCCGACTAAGCTCGAAGCGCAGGATGCGTTGATTGACCCAGCCCGCACCGGGGTCGCAGGCGAGGTGGTCCTTTTCGTGAAACCGGGCGCTTTCGCCCGTATCGATGAGAATCAAGCCTTCGGGATGCTCGATGAGCCAGCAGTGAACGGGTAGGGCGTTTGTCCAGCGGGGATCGAACAAAATGGCCGCCATACCCAGGGCACTGGGCTGGCGGTGGGTCTTTTTGACGCGTACGCTGCCCGTAGCCAGGGCGTGGATTCGGATGCCATTGGCGCAGTGGTAGCTGCGCGAAGGCCAGGGGTCAATTAGGGGGTTCATAAACGAGGGATTGAGGTAGAGGCTGCCGCCCAAATGGGCTAGGGCATTCAGGAAATGACGACGGTTCATAAATGGTTTAACGGATTGGGGGGGAGAGCGTTGAGAAAAAACGATTTACCTAACTTGGGTTAAGTGGCTCCCGAGCAACTTATGGATCGTCCGAGCTGTTAGGCTGGTAGTTTTACGTACCAATATCCAAACCCTATGATCCACAAGCCCACTGCCCTTTCTCCCAGGCTCCGGGAAGCTTACGATCCCGAAAACTTTCGCCGCCTGGGGCACCAATTGGTTGATCAACTCGCCGATCACTTGCAAAACGTCCAATCCGAGGTGGAACGCCCCGTTTACCATCATGCCGATCCCGAGGCCGAAACCGAGTACTGGCGTCGCGCCCTCGACCGCAGCGGACTCGATCAATTGCCCGATTGGTACGCACGCGTGGTACAGCACTCCATTCACCTACACCATCCCCGCTATGCGGGTCACCAGATCAGTAGCCCATCCCCCCTAGCGGCCCTCAGCGGCCTACTGACTGACCTGCTCAACAATGGCATGGGCGTCTACGAAATGGGGGTGGCCGCCACGGCCATGGAGCGCGTGGTGATCGAGACCGTGGCCCGGCAGTTTGGCATGCCCGCGACGGCGGGGGGCTACCTGACTTCGGGAGGGACCCTGGCCAACCTAACTGCCCTCTTGGCAGCGCGGCGGCACCGTGCGCCCCGCGATGTATGGCGGGAGGGGAGTAATGAAAAGTTGGCCGTTTTGGTCTGTGAAGAAGCGCATTACTGTATTGATCGGGCGGTGCGGATCATGGGGCTGGGCGAAGCGGGGGTGCGCAAGATACCGGCGACCAAGGATTTTAAGATGCGTACCGAATTGCTGGAGGAACACTGGCAGCAAGCCCGGGCGGAGGGGCTGTACCCCATCGCGGTGGTGGGTAGTGCCTGCTCAACCTCTACGGGCGCCTACGACGACCTCGAAGCCATTGCCGATTTTTGTGAGGCCAAGCAACTGTGGTTCCACGTCGATGGGGCCCACGGTGCGGCGGTCGCCTTTTCGGGGCGCTATTGCCAGCTGGTAAAGGGCATTGACCGGGCCGACAGCGTGACGATGGATTTTCACAAAATGCTCCTGACTCCGGCCCTGGCTACCGGACTGATTTTTCGCGAATTGGACGCTTCTTTCGCTACTTTTTCCCAACGTGCCCAATACCTCTGGTCCGGCGCTACCGATCGGGAATGGTTTAACCTCGCCCGCCGGACCTTCGAATGTACCAAATCCATGATGAGCGTCAAGGTATTTACGCTGCTGCAGGCCTACGGGACCGACCTTTTTGACGATTACGTGAGCCGTTGTTACGATTTGGGGCAGTATTTTGCCCAGCTGATAAGCCAAAGCCCCGATTTAGAGTTGGCTACTTGGCCGGATGGCAATATCGTTTGTTTCCGTCGTATGGTGGGGGATTTGGATGAGGAGGGGCTCAACCAACTCAATGGCGACATTCGCCGTTCGATCGTCGAGTCGGGGGCCTTCTACTTGGTACAGACGGAGCTACACGGCCGGTGCTACTTGCGGGTGACCTTGGTCAATCCACTAACCAGCGAAGAGGATTTGGAAGAATTGCTGAATTTGGTGCGGAGGAGGGTTTAGCCCTGGGCGTGGCCGTTTTTACCCAGCGGACGGCTTTCCCGCATTTTGGTCAGTAGGGCGTTGAGGGTTTGCGCTTCGGCTTCGTCGAGTAAGTGGAAATCGCCGTTGAGGTCTTCTACCTTGATGTCGATCTCGGAGAGGAGGGCCAGGCCTTTTTCGGTAATGCAAACGCGATTGGACCGCTTGTCCATGGTACAGGCACATTTAAATACCAACCCTTTCTTACTCAGTCGGTCGATCAGTCGGGAGGCATCCGACATGCGGTCGATCATGCGGTCACGTACTTCGAGGATGGTCAATCCACTGCCTTTTTGGCCGCGGAGGATGCGCAGGATATTGTACTGTTTGGAGGTGATATCGTAGGGTTCGAGAAAGTCTTTGGTCAGGTGTGTGAGCCAATTGGCCGACAGGTGGATATTGATGCGAAGTTGCTGCCAAACACCGTACTTGTTGCTTTTAAGTTCCTGCTCAATATGCATACTGCTGATGGTTTTTATGAGTTCCGCCACGGTCTTAAATCTTCTGGTACGAGGCGGCTGTAGGTATAATAGTCAAAGGGCCTCGAATGTAAAGCTCACCGTCCGGCCACATAATATAGTAAAAAAGTACTAATAAATGTTTAAACGTGGTTCTGGTCGAATAGTTTTGGCGATCCGTAGAATTCTAAGCGGTACGGCATACTAAGCCAATTGGGGCGAAATCGATCGGCGGTGTTCGTGGGTGCCCCGATGGGAGGCGTTCTTCACTCCAACAGAGGCGCAAAGGGATCTTCCTCCAGGCCGAGGTCGGACAGCTTATGCGCCGCTCGGATATTACTCATGTCGAGGTCGATGGGGCCGCGGTGGAGTTGGGCAATTTGGGCACCCGTAGGCAGTTGCGTCCAGTCTTCCCAGGTAAACTCCAGTCCTCCGATTTTGATGATGCTCACCCACATTTTATAGCTGGTCGGCAGCCCCGTTTCGTCCAATATCCAGAGGTAAGCATCCCCTGGGGTGACCCCTCCAGAGTGGTAGGTCACCAGGAGGCCCCGCTGACCGTCTTCCAGGT
>ERZ1740065.648-NODE-648-length-19225-cov-4.044810_pt1 | contig 19225 bp, 23 predicted proteins | sample MGYA00581738_ERZ1740065 | MGnify/ENA primary metagenome ERZ1740065 (study PRJEB43018, sample SAMN04849749) | marine metagenome | isolation source: floating plastic debris | place: Pacific Ocean | collected 2008-09-01 | study: EMG produced TPA metagenomics assembly...
ACGCATAAATTGTAGAACGTCGTCACGAACAAGATGCCTACGGGATTATTACCGAAGCGGATATAATTTACAAAGTAATTGCTATTGGTAAAGATCCCTCTAAGGTGCGCGTCTACGAAATCATGAGTAAGCCTTGTATAGTAGTCAATCCCGATTTAGGCGTGGAATACGTAGCGCGTTTATTTGCCGAACATCGTTTACTTAGGGCACCCGTGATTCAAGGAGAATTACTCGGTATAATTTCACTGGTTGATATTATTAATGAGAGTAAATTTATTGAATTACCTCGGGTTACTGTATTAGAACAAGAACTTCAAGATGCAATTAAAAAAGCCCGCGTTGCCTGTAGTGAAACCTCTCCTCGTTCCGAAGAATGCGCCATCGCTTGGGATATTGTTGATGAACTGCAAGCAGAGTTAGCCCATCAAGAAGCAAAGAGAATTCCCAAAACAGCCTTTGAAGAATACTGCGAAGAATTTCCAGAAGCTATGGAATCTCGGATGTATGATTCTTGGTGTAGTGGGTAATGGGAATTGGGCATAGGGCATTGGGGATAAGGCATTGGGCATAGGTAATTGTAATAGTTATCTTCCCTTTGTCTCCCCATATCCATTCTATGTATTAAACAAGTAATAATTCATACGATGTTTAAGACATAATTATTTTCAGTGTCAGGGAGGTAGATTATGTTGAGAGCAGCAGACGTTAGAAACCAAAGTAAGTTTCTTGAATTACCTCGGTTATTCGTCTTAAAACAAGAGCTTCAAGATGCAGTAAAAAAAGCCCGCATTGCCTGTAGTGAAAATTCTTCTCGTTCCCAAGAGTGGGATATTGTTGATATGCAAGCAAAAAAAACTTCTAAAACAGCCTTTGAAGAATACCGCGAGGAGTTTTCAGAACCAATAGATTGGTGTATGTATGATGCTTTGTACAGCGTTTAATATGGGCATGGGGCATAGAGCATTGGTAATTGGTAATTGGTGATTGGTAATAGTCAAATTTCCCTTGCCCCATTTTCTCCCTATTCGCTTCGCGAGCATTTCTAGCAAAACATAAAGTTATGAAATTGAGCTTATCGCAGTCAATATGGCAAGCTAATTTGAGTAAGAGCTTGTTTTTGCTGCTAATACTTTTTTTAAGTGTAATTATTGCTTTGTGGCAGTTAATTCCTCCTGCTGTTATCCCTGTTAGTGCGCCACTGACGGAGTTTTCGGCTCAAAGAGCAATGCAACATTTGCAAGTCATTGCTCAAGAACCTCGTCCGATGGGTTCTACTGGTAATATTGCAGCGCGGGAATATTTGGTTCGGGAGTTAACTGCAATGGGTTTGCAACCAACGGTACAAGAAACTACTGCGGTGCAGCGCTTTCCTGGTTCTCCTGTGTTTGAGTCTGGTACTGTATATAACATTATTGCTCGACTTCAAGGTAGTAGTAGTACGGGTGCAATTGCCCTCGATGCACATTATGATTCTGGTGCAACTGCTCCGGGTGCTAGCGATTGCGGTTCCTGCGTTGTAACTTTACTCGAAACTGCACGGATACTTAAAAATCAGCCTAGCTTGAAAAATGATGTCATCTTTGTATTTACCGATGGTGAAGAAAACGGGATGTTGGGAGCAGGGGCATTTGTTAAGGAACATCCTTGGGCAAAGGATATCCGTTTAGCAATTAACTTTGAGGCAATGGGTAGTGGTGGTGCGAGTTTGCTATACAGTACTAGCCAAAATAACAATGCCTTGATAAGAGAGTTTGTTCAAGCTCCACCGCATCCGTTTGTTTCTTCTTCGTTTTCGTCATTTCTCAATTTATTTTCCGCACAACGTCTTGGTTGCGATTTAGAAGAGTACATGGACTCTGGTAGTGCTGGACTTGGTTTCTTCTATGGTGCTGATACGCCTGCTTATCATACCAATCGTGACAGTATAGAGGTCATAGATCCGCGCAGCATTCAACATCAAGGCTCTTATGCTTTAGGATTAGCGCGTCACTTTGGCAACTTAGATTTAAGTAATATTACGTCCGATACAAATGCGGTGTATTTTAATATTCTGCCGGGAGTAGCTGTTTACTATTTGCAAGCTTGGGTAGTTCCTCAAATGCTAATTACAGGATTACTTTTGATTGCGGTTGTAATTTTTGGTATTCAACGGAAGCAATTAACGCTTAAAGGAATTAGCTTTTCGGTAGTTGCTTTTGTGTTGAGTATTATCAGCAGTTTTATTGCAGTCAATTTAGTGTGGTGGGCTGTCAAAACTTTAAATCCCAATTTGCAAATATTTATTATTGGTAATTACCACAGCGATATTTACCATGCTGCTTTTATTGCCCTAACTATTGCGGTAATGAGTGCATTTTATACTTGGCTACTAACTAAATTTCATCTGCAAGACCTCTTTTTAGGTGCAATATTTGTATGGGCTGGTTTGATGGTGCTAACTAGTTTATTAATGCCTGGTGCTAGTTATTTGTTTACGCTACCGTTATTTTTTACCCTTCTAGGATTGGGTTGGATATTTCTAACTAACAAGCACGTTGATAATTCTTGGCAAAATATTATTATCTTTTCTATTACTGCCATACCGGGAATTATTTTACTTATTCCCAACCAAGTTTACCATTTTGCTTCTTTAATGAACCGCTTTGAAGCGCTGACAAATATACCGTTTACAACTTTACCAATAGTATTTACCGGGTTGCTATTCGGTTTAATGCTGCCACATTTCGTTTTACTTAAAAACGGATTTTCTCAACGAAAAATTAGGAGACGCTGGCTGATACCGGGAATTGCAGCATTTTTAACTGTTATATTAATTGGGGTAGCAACCGTTAATTCGGGATTTGAAGCAAAACAGCCTAAAACCAACAGTGTTGCTTACTTATTAGATGCTGATACGGATAAAGCTTTTTGGATGAGTAGCGATAAAAATCTTGATGATTGGACATCTCAATTTTTTAAGGAAGATATAAATAAAAGTCAAATTGAAATATCTCCTTTCCGGTTAGTTTCAGGTTGGAAAGCACCAGCACCAAAAATATCCTTAGAGCCACCAGAAATTGCAATTAATCAGGATATAGCAAAAGGTAACAGCAGAAAATTGCAGCTACAGTTAAATTCTCTTAGACAGGCAGATAATATTCAAGTTCAAGTCAAGGTACCAGGAGGGATATTAAATGCGAGCATTAACGGTAAATTATTGGATTTAAGTGAATTTTCTCAAAATCAAGGCTCTTTGAATTTTGTTTACCACGGTTTGCAATCAGATGGAATATCTTTATCTTAGTCTGCGAATTCAACAAAACCGATTGAAATAACCCTCAGAGATAATTCTAACGGTTTACCTTCGCAGCTAGAAGGCAATATTAAAAAGCGAACAGATGCAATGATGAGCGCTCCAATGGGAATGAAAGATCCAACTATTGTGAGCAAGAAATTTGTGTTCCCACAGCCTAAATCAAAAATCTACAGTGGTTTCCCACAAAGACACAACAAGCAAACATTTCAATTTGTAGCATAGGCATTTACAAATATTTGATTTTACAGGTTTCAAATAAATTCAAGTAGTTATTAATCGGGAATAAGCCATGAATTACTTAAAAAAAAGCTGGTTAAAACTGATATTAATATCAATATTGAGCGCTATTTTATTTGCACCAACATTTTCAACAATGGGTTTGGCACAAGCTGATATCGATATTAACAACGATAATATTATTCGATTGGGTGGTGATGTCAGAATTCTTAAAGATACGGTTGTGGATAACGCTCACGCTATCGGGGGAGATGTCACTATTGAAGAAGGTGCAAGAGTCAGACAAACGGCGATCGCCATTGATGGGGATGTAATTTTACAAAAAAATGCCCGCGTTGATGGTGATGCTTATGCAGTTGCAGGTGAAGTGATTGCGGAGGAAGGGGCTACTATTTCTGGTTCTTCGAGTACTCTAAGTGGATGGGGAGTTTATGGTACAAAAAGAAGAGGAATTAATAGCTTTTTAGTTCGCTATTTCTTCGGTAGTGCTTTTCATATTTTTAAAATTATTATAGGCGCTATCATTGGTGTTTTGATTATCAAGTGGCGACCCAATTTTTTACACTCAATAGCAGTTGCTCTTAATAGATATCCTTTACAAAGTGGATTGTGGGGTTTGTGCGGTTTGCTCGCCATAATTGTATCAATAATCTTACTCACAATTACTTTAATTGGAATTCCGCTATTACCCTTAGTTGGCTTGATGACTTATGTTGCAGTCATTATCGGAACTTTAGGAGTAGCTCTTTGGCTGGGAGAAAAAAGTATGAAAGATAGAGATAAATCGCACATACAACAATTTTTAATGGGAATGCTGATTTTAGGTTTAATCGGTTTTATTCCGTTATTAGGCGGATTAATGATGTCGGTAGTGAATATTTTTGGTTTTGGTGCATTATTGTTTTTGCTACTAGATAATAATCGCGATACAAATAGCAAAAGATTAGGTAATTAAGAGATAAATTGTGTGATAAACTGCATTATTTAATCCGCATAAACTAGAGGTCAAAAAGATGTTTGTTACATTATTAATTGTTACGTTTCTTATCTCGTTCGTAGTTTCTGGAATTGTCGTTCGTATGTTCGGTAAACCAATCGATAGAATATTACGTAGGATTATTGCAGATGAAATTAGTCAAGCCTGGGTCAAATATCTGAAATTCGCGATTTATGTAGTCGGTATTTCTAGCGGTGTAAGGATATGGTCGTTAGAAAGATACATTACTCCGCAGCAATTTGAACAGGGGCAAATTATTCAATTAACCACAGACCGCTGGGTGCTTGAAGTTTATCGAACTATTATTGGTTCGCTTCAGGGTATTGCTTGGTTATTGTTGGTGTTTTTCATCTTTGCCTTGATTGCATTTGTAATTGTTAGAGTTTTTGAATTAAGAAGACCTATGAATGAAGAAACAAGAGAAGCTACTTACAGATGAAATCTATGATGAATACGAATACACCTAATAAATCCTTTGTCAATTTTTTACCAGAACTGATTGAATATCCCGATAGTGGAATCATTAGTAAAGTCATCTTTAAAGATAAAAATTGCCAACATACTCTTTTGTGTTTGGCAAAATTAGCGAAACTAGAAGAACATACTTCTCCTCGCAATGCTGCAATTAATGTGATTCAAGGAAAAGGAATTTTGACCCTTGAAGGTGAAGAAATTAAACTCGAACCAGGAGTTTTTGTTTTTATGAAAGCCCATGCACCCCATGCTTTGCAAGCCTCAGAAAACCTGGCTTTTGTTCTCACTCATTCGGAAAAGCCGTAGCATTTATCATGCCTTCAAAATCCCCAACTTCTGTGAGATGCTTGGGGATTTTGACTGGATTGAGCTTTGAATTATTAGTATTATTAAAGCTGCTCAAAAGCTAATTTTCACAAAATCCTCACAAGTTTCTCAAATTTTATCTTTAATCTGACAATTAGGATTTCGTGAGGGGTGTAAATAATGTCTACCGCTAAATTTACAAAATTTATCAGTTTTCTACAGGGAGATTTGGCTATTTCTAAAGATGGGATAGAGTTAGCATTGCGAAATCTACAACAAAATTCGCTGGACTTATTGCCGATGATTCTCTGGCAATATGGGCTAGTGAAATTAAACCAGTTAGAGCAGATTTTTGATTGGTTAGATGCAAGTATTTAAGGTAAATTGCGATGAAAACTCAAAAACGTCTCGGTATCCTGACCAGTGGTGGTGATTGTCCGGGACTTAATGCGGCAATTCGAGCGGTGGTTAGCCATGCGACCATAACCTATGATTGGGAAGTTTTTGGTATTCCCTATGCGACAACGGGGTTATTAGAAAAAAAGGCGATTCCTCTAACCCTACACGGTATGGATTTGCGAGGTATGAATCCTTTATTAAATATGGGAGGTACTATTCTTGGTAGTATTAATAAAGGCGATACTTTAGCTCATATTGATGAAATAATCGCTGGTTACAATGCATTAGAATTAGATGCTTTAATTGGCATTGGGGGAGATGGTAGTTTAACTATTCTTGATGAATTGAGGGATAAAGGAAATTGGCAGTTTGTTGCTATTCCTAAAACAATTGACAATGATGTGGCGTTTACAGAGAAAGTCGTAGGTTTTGATACTGCTGTTAATACAGTTGTTGACGCTTTAAATCGCTTAACTTTTACCGCTGCAAGTCACGATAGGGTAATGATTGTGGAAGTAATGGGAAGGAGTGCGGGACATTTAGCGCTTGAGGCTGGAATTGCTGGTGGGGCTGACTGTATTCTGATTCCGGAGATTCCTTATTCTATTAAAGGTGTTTGTTCTCACTTGCGAGAATTACGAGATAATTGGGGACGCAGATTTGGAATTGTAGTTGTTGCCGAAGGCGCTCGAATAGCTAAAGATAGTTGTTGTTATCCTAAATGTGAAATAGCAAAACCATCTTGCGGTATGGGACAATATATCCTTGATGAAATTCGCCACTGTTCCCACAATCAATTAGATATTAGAGTTTCGGTGTTGGGACATATTCAACGAGGGGGTATTCCTTCTGCTGGGGATAGATTGTTGGCAAGTGCTTTTGGTAAGGCTGCTGTTGATTTGATTGCTAAGGGAAAAACTGCAAAAATGGTGGCTTGGCAAAATGGAGAAGTTGTAGCGGTTCCTTTAGAAAAGGTTATAGCTAAAAGTCCATCGCTGGTAAAACCCGATAATTTTTTGGTAGAAACGGAGCAATCTTTGGGTATTTATGTCGGAAATACTGAACATATTTCTAAATTAGAAGATTCGATTCGTTCTTTGCCTTTAGGTTATAGCTAATTATATACAATCAATAATCCTAAACAATGACAGTTTAATTGATTTAAATTGAGTTAGGGAGGTTGAAATGCTTCTTAAAATTTTACTAATTATAACTGCATTAATTGCTTTCTCATTAATCGCTCTTTATCTAAAAAACTTAAGAGCAGCTAGAGAAACAAATAAAATTTGGCATTCCTTAGAAATAAATCCAAGCAATTCTATTTTTACCACCGAAATGGTTGCAGAATTGCCACAACCCGTACAGCGTTACTTTCTCCACGCAATTGAACCAGGAACTCATGTAGCTCAATCCGTAAAACTGAAAATGAGCGGCAGTTTTAGGCTATCCCCGGATAAACCTTGGCTACCAATGCAAGCCGAACAAATTATCAGTGCATTCAAAGGATTTGTTTGGAAAGCCGAAATTGGTAGCGGTTTAATGAAATTTATCGGTAGCGATTATTGCTTTAACAATTTTGCTCGAATGCAGTTTTCTATATGGGAAATTATTCCAGTTGTAAATGCCCATAATCAAGATATTACTCGCTCTGCTATTGGCAGATTTGCAGGAGAATCTTTCTGGCTACCTTCGGCTGTATTGCCGCAAAATAGTGTAACTTGGCGAGCAATTGATGATAATACTATTGAAGCCAGCATGAAAGTTGATGGTGAGCCTATAACTTTAACTTTTACTATAGACTCAAACGGTAAACTATTAAAAATGTCTGTGCTACGTTGGGGAGATCAAACTGAGGATGGTAGCTATACTCATATTCCCTTTGGTGGAGAAGTCTTAGAAGAAAAAACATTTGCAGGGTTTACAATTCCTTCCCAAATAAATGCAGGTTGGTGGTTTGGTACGGACAAATACTACAATTTTTTTCGTGCAAATATTGAACAAGCTGAATTTTGTTGAATACGCAGAATAGTTTCTTCACAAGTTTCTCATTATTTTGTTTTAATCTTTAAATATAGATAAGTTCTAACTCTAATATTTTTTCAAGTAGAGCTTACATATTTATTACTCAATCGGCTTTATCTTTATGGAGGTATACATATGATTAGTCTATTGATTTTTCTCCTCAAAAATAACGGCAAGAAAAATTTGCCTGCAAAGGATTTACCTTTATCTTCCAGACTAATTAAAGATGGTGTCTTGGTACCAGTTACCGTGAATTCTTGTTAATAACTTAAAAAGAATGTTTTTCAAGGGTTGCATAATTTAATCAGTGACTTAAGTTATGCAACGCCATTATTCAAATACTTTCAACAGGGGGTGTTTGAGGTGAGAATTATATCTAAAATAAAAACACAATTTACGACCTTTGCGATATCCATTATAGGATTTTCATTACTTATCGGTTTAACTACAGGCTGTTCTTCAACTTCTCCCTCAGACGAAATTCCTCCTGTAGCTGAAGATAGTAGATTTATAAATCTAATTTCCCGACAAAATTGGCGCGATAATAGGAAATTTTATCTTAAAAGCGTGGAAAAAAGTCTTTATGAAGAAGAGGGTATTACTAAGGTAATCATCGACTCAAATCAAGGCCAAAATGAAAGAATAACGGTAGATGAGGAGATTTTTTAATTCAATCTTGCGAACATGATAATAAAGAAGCTTGTGAATTCATTAAATCTCAAGCAAACCAATTTTAGACTTACTGTAAAGTCAGAAATATATTTTTTCCTGAAAGTAAGCATAAGGAGAAAAAATATATTTGAGATATTAAGAATGATAGTAAGGTTCCAATAGTTACATAATCATAGAAACTAAAAGCATCTTGGCAGTGCAAATAGCTTCAGGGAAGAAAAATATAAATGCTTGAAAAGGCCAAGAAATCGCAAAAACTATTAGTAAATAAGTCAGGAATGAAAATTTATCCTCGGTTTGGGCGTTTTTGGTGAAATTATTATTCATCACGTCCGTGGACTAATGAATTATTTAACCCGCTGCCACGGCGGGTTTTGCTTGTGTAGCCGCGACTTACAGTCGCCAGTTAAGGTATTGAATTCTACTTTTAAAACATCCTTTAAGCTAAATCCTCCTTATAATGATACTTTAATTGCCATTGCTAAAGAGGATTTTTGAGTTGAGATTAAAGATCGTGCTTTTTTCCTACTTTTGAGAAGCTTGTTTCTTAAGCATCTAATTTGCAATTCACTCAGCTACATCTGGTAATTAGAGTTGGGCAGTAATCCTGTGGTGCGAGCCAAGCTTTTCTATTTTCGTGTTCAATTTTGACCCATTTACCACTGCACGTATTGAGCTTCATAATTGTTGTTGACGGTAGCATTGTTACTAATTTCGGACTATTTTTGTTCGGATGAGTATATCCCCAAATACCTGACTGACCTCCTGTTATAATGCCTAACAATGGCGCATAAACCCATCCAACTGCTTGAAATTCAATTTTGCCTTCAGCTGGAGTTTTCGCTCCGGTAATCATTACCCAGTTACCGACAGAAGCTGCAATTCCAACCTCCACAGGTGCTATTTTGTAAATAGTAGGTAGCTTGCCAATAATCTGATACTGAGTACCGGGACCGCTACGTACATTTAAACCTTTTGGATCTTTATCAATCACAAAAGCACCTACATCACAAATGCGTTTATTAACAATTGGTTTCCTTGGATTGCAGGATGTGAGTGTTGAGTCCTTTGAAGCCGTTTGCTCGAAAGAAGTTTGACAAACGTTTGGTTTAGATTCTTTACCTCCAGTTGTAGTCGCAAACAAGTGACTAGAAGAAGCGGGGATAGTTAGGCTAATAAGTAAAGCGATACTTAAAAGACCTAACTTTTTGATATTTTTGCTGCGTAACACATAAATCACCTCTTGATAAAAATGTGGATTTATATATATATTTATGTCTAGTTAAATTTAGTTATAAAACTACTTTTATTAAGGAAAAATAAGCTCTCACAATATTTAATTAATCCTGGAAAAAATTTAATAATGCGGAGACGTTGTATTCGCCAACGTCTCTACATGATTCACCTGTATCCTGATTGGCATTAAAAGATATCGGACATCGTTTTAGTTTCGAGGGAAATAAGGTAAATTGCGAATCATTTCCAAAACTTCTTTAGCTTGAAAATTACCTTTTACAAGAACCATTGGATTTTCAGGGATGCAAATAATCTCAATTTGTACGAATATATTATTCGACCTACCAATGTTGACAAATGCTTGTATTTTGTGAGGATTTAGTTGACCTGCTTTTATTAAACCTCCTTGCATTGCCCAACGAGTTGGGTCAGCATCCATAGTCTTGAAATCATGGAATACTAAAACACGCATCAACTCTGTCATTACTTCGTTGGTGTCTTCCAAATTGATTTCGCGGGTGAAAGATTTGTCATCTGGTAGAATATCAGCTTCTTCAGGAATGAGAGTTAAACGTTCGCGCAACATAATCTCAACCTCCTTTACTTAAAAAATTTGTTAGCTTAGCAAAAGTAAATTTGCTTTGTCTATTTTTTTAATTAAGAAGCAAAATATGAATAACTTCTTATATTTCAATAATAACTTATATGTTATTTTTTTGAATTAAAATGAGTGGATTTATTTACATTATTTTAATCTAATTAAAATTGAGCAATTACCCTTCATCAAAACCAGCAACTTCAGGAATATTTACCTCAAACACTTTATTCTCTTCGTGACAAATTTGCTTATTCGTTTCGTAATTTAATTTACTGAGATATTTTCAAAATAATATGATTAATTTAGCACCCTAGATACCGAAGAGCCGATTTTTTAGTTATAATATATACAATAAAGGCGAATAACCTAGAAATAGCTTGTAAAAAAGCTTAGTTAATAGTTTCTAGAATTAGGCGAAAATAAATCTCCATAAAAACACTCTAAATAGATACAAAAGCAACAATCCTCTCCAACTAAATAGGAAAATGCAGTCATGAAAATCACAAGACGAAAAGCCATACAGTTGGCTGCAATTGCTGGTGGCAGTGCGATTTTACTTCCTATGGCACATCAGCATATCAGTCATGCTGTAACTGCTGGCAGTCCACAGCCAGAACCTTTTACAGTTAACCTTCCTATCCCACCAGTACTTGAACCTGTTCGTAGTGACGCAACAACTGACTACTACGAAATTTCAATTAAAAGAAATCAGGTAGAGATTTTGCCCGGTTTAACAACAGAAATCTGGGGCTATAACGGCATCACTCCAGGTCCTACAATCAAGCAACATCAGGGAAGACAGTCAGTCGTTCGTTTGATTAATAATCTTGATGCATCGACATCAACTCATTTGCATGGGATGGCATCGTTACCGCAATTTGATGGCTATGCTGAAGATTTATCTGAACCTGGCTTCTATAAAGACTATATCTATCCTAATAATCGCGCTGCGACATTTTGGTATCATGACCATGCAATTGATGAAACGGCACATCATGTATACATGGGGCTAGCTGGTATGTATATTATTCAAGATGACCTTGAATTAGGTTTACCTTTACCAAAGGATAAGTACGATATACCTTTGATTATTGATGATAAAGTCTTTGCTAATGACGGCTCTTTAGTTTTCGATGACCATCAACATACCAGCGTTATGGGAGACATTATTTTAGTCAATGGTGCGCCGCAGCCTCGGTTGGAAGTCGCCAACCGTAAATATCGGTTTCGAGTTCTCAATGGTTCGGTTTCGCGTTCGTACAAATTAGCTTTGAGTACGGGTGACGATTTAATTGTAATCGGCACAGATGGCGGACTTTTAGAAGCACCAGTCAGAACAAAAGATTTAAGACTAGGAATGGCAGAGCGCTATGAATTGGTTATTGACTTTTCTAAATATCCCATTGGTACTCAAGTAGTTTTACAAAATCTCGGACTACCTAACAATATAGATTTCGACGGCACTTCTGAGATTATGCGATTTGACGTAATGCGTGCTGAAGCCGATGATAGTTTTATACCCTCTATGCTGCGACCTTTTGAAGCCCTTATACCACCTTCCCTAAGACCTACAAGACGCTGGACTTTCGAGAAGCGCAACAATAGATGGGAAATTAACGGCAATATCTGGGACAGAAACCGGGTTGATGCAAACCCTGGATTAAACGATATTGAGGTTTGGGAGATTATTACAAACAGTCGTGACTGGTTTCATCCAGTCCACCTTCACTTAGTCCATTTTCAAATTTTAGAACGCAACGGTCAACCGCCTCTTGATTACGAAAGAGGTTGGAAGGATGTTGTTTATATCGGTGAAGACGACAACATCAAGTTGATTGCTCGGTTTGAACCCCATCAGGGTAAATATATGATGCACTGCCATAATACAGTTCACGAAGACCATGCCATGATGACTCAGTTTGAAGTAGGTAGCGGTGGAATAGATCCGATGTCAGCACCACCAAAACAGCTTCCTGCACCACCTCTATAACTTACCTCCCTTTGCAAGGAGAGGGCTGGGGTGAGGTAATTGAATTCTCCTATTATCTTTATTAATGAATCTCTACGCGAAATACTCCGTAATGCTTCATTGGCTTCGCGATTGAAGGGAATAACTTCTTCGTTTGCTAACTTTTGCCAAGCTTGATAGCGTAATTCTGCTGTATCTATAAGCACGCCATCCAAACCAAAAATGAAGCCTTTAATTTCTGATTTGATACTGCTAACTTCTGGTTTCAAGTCAAAGGAATGCCAATTACCATGCCAGTAAATCTTAAACTGTACGCATGCTTCCTCACAATTTACTCACATTGTTTTTTTAACTTAAGAACAAAGCTAAATTAGCTGATTGTTTGATTCATTGAAATTCGTCAGATTGACAATAGGAGAAAATTGTGAAAAACCTCATTCGCGGCTTAGTATTATTTAGTTTAATGCTCGTTCTAAGCTTGATAATGCTTGTTATTCCTCAACCAGTATCGGGCACGCAAGCTATGGCATCCGAATTAAACAAAGTTGATTCACAAACATCATGTGCTGAATTTGGTGCCAAAATTGATTTGAATAACGCTAACATTATCGCCTTTCAAGATTGCCGAGGTTTTTATCCAAATCTAGCAAAAATGATTGTTCAGCACAGTCCCTACGAAAAAGTTGAAGATGTTTTAGAAATCCCAGAATTGAGCGAGCGTCAAAAAGAACTACTCAAGTCCCAGCTAGTTAATTTTGAAGTAAAAACGCCAATAATGCGTCCAGAAATGAGGATGCCTCCCAAACCAGCTTCACGGAAATGATGATACTGCTCGAATGTTTCTACAGGTAAACAGCAAAGAAATATAACACAAAGCTTTATTTAAGCTATCTGTAGTAGACAATAAAGATATAGGCAGCTATTAGTTCCCAAAAACATCAAAACTTACTATAAAGCTGCTATGGAGGTAAGACCATGTTTGATATTTCTGTAATTGATGTCATTAAATACACGGCAATCAGATTTGGTATTGCCATCGCAATTGTCTTGCTAGCGTTGGCTTTAACTACTATCCCAGTGTTTTAAAAAATTACTTTTTAAAACAATAAATTGAGAATTTGATTGGTGAGGGGATGAATATTACAACTACATTACGACTGGTAATTGCCCTTGCAGTCGGTTTAATTATCGGCATGGAACGCGGTTGGCAAAGTCGAGATACTCCTCAAGGTTCTCGAACTGCGGGAGTAAGAAGCTTTGCTTTTGTTGGGCTTTTCGGTGGGTTGTCGGCGCTTTTAGCAAGTCGATTTGGCGCAAATATTCTGGCTGTAACCTTCTTTGGGTTGGTATTGATAGTGGCTTTTTCCTATCGAATCAGCGCTAAGGGTTCTCAAGATTTCGGCATTACCACAGAACTATCACTGCTGATTACCTTTATTTTGGGAGCATTGGCAGGAAGTGGAGTCGAAGGAGAAGCGGTTGCTAGTGCTGTAATTGTGGCTGCATTATTAGGATACAAGCAGGAAATACATTCAATTCTCAATCAATTAGAGCGGCGAGAACTAATTGCTACACTGCAACTATTGATAGTGGCAGTTGTAGCGCTTCCTCTACTTCCAAACCGCAATATTGGTCCTTGGGAAGCACTCAACCCAAGAACGATTGGTTGGATAGTACTGTTGATTGCAGGTATTTCCTATATTGGTTACTTTGCAATGCGAATCGTCGGCAGTCGCGTTGGTTTGTTAGCGACTGCGGTAATCGGTGGGTTAGTTTCATCAACTGCGGTGACGATGGCTTATGCGAAAATAGCGCGGAAAAATCAAAGTAATTTAGCTTTGTTAGGCGCGGGAATTTCTCTGGCAGGCGGTATTATGGCTGTAAGGTTATTGATTGAAATAGGAATTGTTAATCCTTCTTTGGTACCCTTACTAATAATTCCAGTTGGATTGCTGGCAATTGTTCCTCTAATTGCAGCGGTAATAATCGCAACTAAAACGACTCAAAACATATCCGAGGCAGAAGTCAAGTTGAGAAATCCTGTTGAGTTAGGAGCAGCTTTAGGTTTTGCTGGAGTTTTGAGTGTTTTGTCTGTGCTTGTACGTGCTGCTCAAAATTTCTTTGGAGATACAGGTATCTATATACTTTCAGCAATATCGGGAATTGCAGATGTAGATACAGTGAGTTTATCTTTAGCTCAGGCTACTCATGAAAGTTTATCGCTTGAGATTGCTGCAACGGGAATTTTAATTGCTGCAATGGTAAATACTTTATTCAAAGCGCTGCTAGCAACATTTATCGGTGGATGGTTGTTAGGTAGATGGTGTGCGACAATTTTGTTGAGCGCTTTGAGTTTAAGTTTGATTGCAGCGTTTGTGATTCGTGGGTAAGATTATTAGCATTGCTGAGGTAAGCTATTAATTATTTTTTTAGTTGCATTTAAATTTTCTCCTCACAACATCTTCAAATTTGCTTACTAACTTGGTATTTGAAGATACTTCTGTATAACTGAGGAGAAGATATGTCTAGATTAGCACTCACTCCAATCAAAGAAATCAGTCCTTTACAGCGTCATTTCTTTTTATCGCTTTTACTAATGATTTTAGCGGGTTGTGGAGTATTTGCTGCCGAGAGGTGTGGAGAATACATAGCTACATCTTGGACTCGTAATTTAAAAAAGGAAGTTGTAAATCAAACCACAACACCAGATTGGAAATTATTTATAGCTCAGGAAAATTTACAGGCTTCAGAGGCAGAGAAAAACAGGTTAGAAACCCAAATTAAAATTATTCAATATAGAGCCATGTCGTCTTTGATGATGGCAAAAGATTTCTATAAATGGTTGTTTGCAACAATAATGTTGTTTTCGATTTCGATAATTATTGCCTCGGTGTGCTTATTCTATATCAGTAAAGAGGGATGGAAGGCCGCAAATAACTATGTAATAAATGTGTTTACCGTTTTTTCTGGTATCGCTTTATTAAGCGGTTCTATTCCTTTAGTTTTTCAGTATGAAAATAATGCTCAAAAAAATTTGGGAATGTTAGTTAACTATATAAACTTAAGAAATCATATCATCACAAATATTGCAATAACTACCAACTTGGAAGGTAAATCAATTACTCTTAAAGATATTGTGGTTAGCACTGAAATGGCATTAACCGAATATAATCAATTGAGCATTAAACTTGATACCAATAGTATGCTCAATTCTCAGCAAATTATTAATAAACTCGAAGCATCACAAAAATAGTTACAATCAAACTAAGCACTATATAGAACAGTTCAAACTATGTTTTAGAGTTTAGCGTAAACCTCTGATGCCTTCTTATATTTGTTCTATAATACATCTTCCTCACAAGTTCCTCATATGTATTTTCTACTATTAAATTAAATAGTAATTAAGCAGTATCTTGTAAGGGAATACCTATAAAAATGTGACATACTTTAAAACAAAAAATTTACTCGTTGATCCTAGCGGGTTTTCTCTACCCGAAGCCGGTTCCATTTTGTATAGAGAATTTAGATAGTAGAGGCTGTAGATATGAACATCAACAAATTGCTCGAAAACACAAGGTCTATCGTTGCAATAATTGATAGTACAAAAGCAAGATTTTTTACTTTAGATTTAGAACAATTACCAGACGAGGAATTCGGTCCAAATCTGATTGAACGCAATGCTTTATCTAATCCAGCTAAAGAAATCGCTGGTCAAGAACTTTGGGCAAATATTAAGACAGGACGTAATCGTGGTGCAGCTAATCAAGCACATTCCTATGATGACCACCGTCAAAACCACATCATTGAATTTGAACGACGATTTGCCCAAAATATCTCGGATCAAATTATTAGCTTAATTAGAGTTTATAAAGCTAAACATTTGATTTTAGTTGCCGAGCCACAGGTTTTAGGCTATGTACGAGAATCTCTAATTCCTATGCTGCCACAAAATTTAGAATTGCGAGAATTAGCAAAAGACCTTTGTAAATTAAAAATCAAAGAAATTCACGAATATCTTGCTAACAAAAAATTACTGCCAGCACGCAATAAATTATCTCAAAGATAATGTTTGTTCGACACAACTGTTTGTTTTGTAAATTTACAACAAGTACAGCTTGATAAATTAATTTGTTTACTACTGCTAAATCCTCCGTTTCGTCAACGGGGGTTATCCTATCTAATTCTGTGTAAAATAAATGATATTTTGCTAAATATGATTACAAATGCTCCACCAAAAGTTATTTTTCAAATCCAGGAAATTACTAAAGTTTACCGTATGGGTGAGGTGGAAGTAAAAGCCCTAAACTCGGTTAACCTTAATCTTTACGAAGGAGAATTAGTAGTTTTATTAGGTCCTTCCGGAAGTGGTAAATCAACTTTACTCAACATTATCGGTGGATTAGATATACCTTCAAGCGGTCACGTTTTCTTTCACCAACGAGATTTAACCCACGCTAACGATACGATACTAACTCGCTTTCGTCGCGAATGCGTGGGTTTCATTTTCCAATTTTATAATCTGATTCCTAGTCTTACGGCACGGGAAAATGTTGCTCTCGTTACCGAAATTGCCTTAAATCCCATGTCTCCAGAACAAGCATTAGAATTAGTCGGTTTAGAACAAAGATTAAATCATTTCCCCTCGCAGATGTCCGGAGGAGAACAACAAAGAGTGGCGATCGCCCGTGCTATTGCCAAACGTCCGGAAGTGCTGCTGTGCGACGAACCCACCGGAGCGCTTGACTTTCAGACGGGTAAGTTAGTATTGGAAGCATTAGAAACAGTTAACCGCGAACTCGGAACTACAACCGCAGTTATTACTCATAATGCTGGTATTGCAGCAATGGCTGACAGGGTAATTACTATGCGTAGTGGCGAGATTACAAGTATTCATTACAACGAAGCGAAGGTAGAACCTGAAGAATTGGAATGGTAAGTATTAATTTAAGTATTGATTATGGGCTTTCAACTAATAAATATTAACTTAAATATAAGCTATGGTTATCTGTAAACTGAATCAGAACCAATTTATGATTTATTTGATTTATTTATGGTTAAACATCTTTAAATTCTATACGTCTAGTTTTTTTATTTCTGCACTTGATATCAATTCTCTATAAGCTTGTCACTACAGAAGTTTTGGCTTGACTTATATTTTACCCTTCATCGTAGCTTTATATTAGCTTGACGTATTTTCACTTAATCTTAATCAAACGCTAACTAAAAAAATACAGTTTTGAGGTGTAATATGATTGTTGGAAACAAGCAAGTAGCAAACAATACTTTTTCTCAGAGAAAAATAAGCTTGTTTGCGATGAAATTGTTTTGAATCAATTTCATAGCTATCTGTAGTCGGCAAGTTCAATTTGGCAAGCTTCATTTAGATATTTAGAGCCTCTTTGTAGTTAACTGTTCAAAGAATAAGTTGCTATGGCAATCATTTCTGATAAAAATTGAAGGAGTAGAAAATGGCACGAATTTCTTTGCCCATTGACTTGTTCGACTCTTCAGCATTACTTTTGAATATTTGGATTTCTCCGGAACGTCCGGGAGAATGCAATTATTAATCGTGGCATTGATAATTTTATTTATTGCAATTAAGCTATCAGTGCTATAACTCATAAATAGTATGGTTTTGCGAGAAGCATTACCCTGTTGAAAAGCTTGAAAACAAGCTCGGGTAAGTGTTCCTACCTCTAAAAAACATTCTAGCCTTCGTTCCGACTTTCTTTCTTTACGGTTATCTAAATAGTGAAGTGAGAGAAAACAGAGAAATAGTATTTTCATCTCTAGACTATTTCAGCACTCATCAAATTCTAAGTTCATCAAACTACTAATTATTAGATTTTAAGGAGTAGAACATGGCTACCAACGGTGATTCACTTAATATTTCATCTAGTACAGATAGCGCGGACAATAATAATAATTCTGCTAACGTTGTTTCTCAGCCTACAACTACAGCAATTTTAGATCCCGAAAGCCTATTAAAAGTTGATATCCGAGAAGATAACGGTGCTATCGACACTGTATTATTCAGTGGCAGCGATTTTTTTAATCCAGGTGGTCCTGTTTCTGATTTTGGTCTTCAAAACGGTACGAATACGTCGTCTTTTGTACGTAACGACACAAGCGGTTTCACTCAGCAACCAGTAAGCGTTAGCGAAGATGATGGCTCTGTAGTCGTTACAGGAACCTATACGCAGGGTGGTGCAAACGTTGATTTTAAGCGTACTTATACTCAAATTGATGGATTTAACGCTTTTGAAATCGAAACAGAATTTACCAATAATGGTTCGGATGTGAACCTCCGCTATTTCGACACTTTTGACCCAGACCAAGGAGTTGATCGAGGAAGTGGTTTTTCAACTTTTAATGATGTGTTGACGCTCGATACGGGTGCTGGTGAAGCCAAAATTGGTCAAGCTACAGAATCGGGTGGTTTAACATTTATTTTGGGTTCCCTCGATTCTGATGTGACAGTTGCTTCGGGAAATCCTTTCAGCATTTCTAGCGGTTCTACATTAAATAATTTCTTTACTTCTCCATTTGACGGTAACGGGGCTTTAGCTGACTCCGGAACGCATATCGGTGTCGAGTTAGATTTAGATGCTGGAGAATCAGAAACTTTTAATTATCTCCAAGCATACGGGGAAACAATAGACCAAGCTCAAGAACAGTTTATCGATGCACTAACTCCACCTGCTGAGATATTCGGAACGGAAGGTAATGATGTGTTGGCTGGTACTAACCGTCGCGACATTATTTATGGCTTAGGTGGAAACGATATTATTGAAGGGCTGAATGGTAACGACCAAATTTTTGGCGGTGGTGATAATGATGTAATTAGCGCTGGTAGTGGTAAAGATACTGTTGAAGGTGGAACTGGTTCCGACCGCATCTTGGGAAATAGCGGCAATGATATTCTTTCGGGAAATAGCGGTCAAGATAATATCCTTGGTGGTGAGGGGAACGACGAAATCAACGGTGGTGACGATAGCGATCGCCTTTTAGGAGAAGCCG
>ERZ1740065.649-NODE-649-length-19207-cov-6.344925_pt1 | contig 19207 bp, 20 predicted proteins | sample MGYA00581738_ERZ1740065 | MGnify/ENA primary metagenome ERZ1740065 (study PRJEB43018, sample SAMN04849749) | marine metagenome | isolation source: floating plastic debris | place: Pacific Ocean | collected 2008-09-01 | study: EMG produced TPA metagenomics assembly...
ATTCTGTTCCAGCTTAGCCTCAAGCCGCTCAAACAGTGTGAAGTCGTCGGCGGTGGCGCCCGCAAAGCCAGCAACGACCTTGCCTTCAGCGCCGATCCGGCGAACCTTGCGCGCGTTCGGCTTCATCACCGTGTTGCCCATCGACACCTGACCATCGCCCGCAATGACGGTTTTGTCGCCGCGCTTGATGCCAACAATGGTGGTGCCGTGCCACTGGATGAGGCCGTGGCTCGCCTGTTCGTGTGTCATGGCGCAAATATGGCGCTGCAGGGCACGGGTTCAAGCGGGCAAGGGTTCAAAGCGGGCCGATCGCGCGGGCCAATCACCGGAGCCAATCACCGGGGCCAATCACCGGGGCCAATCACGGGGGCCAATCACGGGGGCGCGCTTACGGCCCGCCGGGTCCACCCGGCCCACCCGCGCCCGCTGCGCCGACTTGGCCGATATTGCCGAACAGGTCTTCGAGGAAGCCACGCTCGCGGCCCAGGGTCGGTGTCTTGTCGCCGTTGGGGCGCAGGAACACCACTTTGTCGATCCCCGAACGCTCCACCGAGGTGACGTTGCCCGCCTCGTCAAACTTCACCGCCAGCACGCCGTGGGTGCGGATACGCGGGCGGACGAAGGGTTTGCGCCCGGTCACGCTCGAGACGTAATACCAGGTCGGCTCACCATATTGGCTGGAAAAGGAGGGGCGGCCCAAAGTGCCCTCAACCGAGCGCTGATTGTCGATCCCGGGCTGCACGCTGCGCAACAGCACGTTGTCGGTGACATAGCCGCGCGACTCGCGGATCGAGGAACACGCGCCCAGCGCGACCAGCGATGCCGCCAGAACCGCAATCCTGGCCGCCCTGCCGAGCCGGTCGGCTCCGCGCGCTCGCTTCGCGCTCGATCCCGCCGCGCTCACTCCCGCTTTCTGCATTTTAACCGTCATTTCCCTTTGTGAGAGGGGCACTCGTCCCCTATCTTTGAATTGCGGCCTTACGGCCAAGCCCGCCGCCATGCAATCCGGCATGGCGTATCGGCTTGGGATGACCGCACGCCTTAACCAATGGTCGCGCTTGCGCAATCGAGCCGTGAAGGCCCGGTCTTGAATTGCCAATGAACGCCCACCAAAACGGAACGCGCGCACGCCAGCGAACCGGTCGATCCGACGGAACATCGCTGACCTCTGCGTGTTCTCAACACAAACGCAAAGTCTCCGCGGGTTGCTGGGGGCGCACTGGAAAGAAGCCCATCCATGTCCTTTCTCTCTCGCCTGCTGGGCACCGCGCCCGATCCGCGCGAGGCGATCCGTCCGCTGTGGCACCGGGTGGTTGAGCTGGCGCGTGAGCCGTCTTTCTACGCCGACTGCATGGTGGCGGACTCGGTCGGCGGGCGCTTTGATCTCATCACCGCAGTCTTGTGCACCATGATGGTGCGACTTGAAGCGAGCGAGATGCGCGCGGAAAGCGCGCTCTTGGCCGAGCTCTTTGTCGAGGACATGGACGGGCAATTGCGCGAATTCGGCGTCAACGATGTCGTCATGGGCAAGCGCATGGGCAAGCTTATGAGCGTGCTCGGCGGCCGTCTGGGCGCCTATCGCGGCGCCTTGGTCGCCAAAGACCGCGAGCGGCTGATCGCGGCGGTTACCCGCAACATCACCTTCAGCGAAAGCGCTGACGAGACGGTGAGCGCGGCCGCTGTGGCCGACAAGTTGCTGGCTCTGAACGACCGGCTTGCCGCGCGCAGCGATCAAGAACTCTTAAAACCCAGTGGGATCTGGTGAACGCCAATGTTGGGATCAAAAGACGACACACCTGAACTGACCCGTGTGGTCAAAGCGCGGCTCTTGCCGGCGGACGCGATTGGCATTGAGGCCGATGAACGCGAGCGTGTGGCTCTGGCGGCGCGCTTTGGCGTGGTCTCTGTCGATCATCTGACCGCCCAGATCGAGCTAGAGCAATGCAAGAAGGGCGTGCGCGCCAAGGGTCGGCTCAGCGCTCAGGTCACGCAAAGCTGCGCGGTATCGGGCGAGGCCTTTGCGGTTACCATCGAAGAGGCCATCGCCTTGCGCTTTATCGAAGAGGGATCGGCGAGCCTCACGCCAAGCGCCGAGGACGCCATCGATTTCGAGCTGACGGCCGAGGATTGCGACGAGATTGAGTATCCCGGCGAAAGCTTTGATCTGGGCGAAGCAGTGGCGCAGACGCTGGGCCTCGCGATTGACCCCTACGCCGAGGGGCCAGGCGCCGATACCGCGCGCGCCAAGGCCGGGATCGTGGAAGAGGGAGCGGCCGACGGACCGCTCGCTGCCGGGCTGGCCGCGCTCAAAAAGACCTAGCGAGGGCCGGTTCCGGGTAGTGGGGCGAGTGTCAGCGCGCGAACACCGGGGATCCCGCGCAAACCACGCGATCGCGAGCTATTCGTCCGCGGGCTTCTCGGGCAGTTTAAAGACAACGCGCTCGATGCATCCCGAAAGGCCGCTCCCAGCCACCTTGTAGCGGCCGCTGGTCAAAACGCGCTCGGCGAATTGCACAAGGTCCCTTGCAGGCTGCGCGTCCAACACTTCGACATTGCCGATCTCACCCCAGGGTGCGACGTCGTATTGGAGCACCACCCATCCCTCTATCCCGCGGCGCTGATAGGTGCGGGGGTAGTCGAGACGCGGGGCCTCAGCCCATTTGTCATCGGCTTCGCACGCTTCGGGCTGGTCACCATAGGTTTCAAGATCGGGCCGCTCGGGCTCTTCGATCACGCCCGCACCCTTGTAGTAATAAAACCAGCACCCCGTGCGCGGCTCTGCATCAACATGGAGGGAGCTTTCGACCGCCTCGGTGACCTCGGTGTTAAGCTGATCGCCGCCGCTGCTCCCAACCACGGTGATGTTTTCGGAGGCGCCCTGCGCGTCCACATCATACGAAACGAAGGTCCAGTGATTGGAGCCCGGGATGGGGTCCACCTTGCGAAAATCGGGATAGTCCCGGCGCAGCGTCTTGAGGCGCTTGGTGGTGCAATTGCCGGGCGCAAAGCGGCTCCAGACCTCGTTCGACACCCGAGCCTTGCGCGCGGCGATACGCAGACGGATGAGCTGTTCAAGTGAGGCCTCGCTCATCCGGATGGCGTTTTCGGTGAACTGGACCAAGCATTGGACAGGTTCATCAACCGGCTCAAACCGCGCCGCGGCGAGCGCGGGCACGATTTCCTGGCGATAAGGCGGCTTAGTATCGATAAACCCATCCAGCTCAGTCTTCACAAAGTCGATCGACTTCGCGCGCCCTTCGGCCCCCAGCGTGAAGCGGTAGGTCGCCTCGCTCGGCCGAACAGGCATGCGCACGCTGCGACGCGGATAGGGTGCAGGGATGAGGCTGGCGGGACGCAAGATTCTATCATCGCAGGCAATCGCGCCCGGTTGCCACTCAAGGATAAGGGCAGGCGGCGGAGAACTTCGCCCCCGCGCGGTAGCGACTGCCGTGGCAACGAAGAAGGGCTGAGAGCCGGCCAGACTTAAGAGAATTGCCCCAAACACGCCCACGCCGCACTCCCCTAAGCTCTCGATGGAAAGGAGCTATAGCGCAACGCAGCGGGCCTCAAAACGGAATATCATCGTCCAGATCGTCATAACCGCCGCCAGAGCCGCCGCCAGAGCCTCCACCGCCCGAAGCGCCGCCGCCAAAGCCGCCGCCCGAGCGTTGGCCGCCGCCACCGCCACCCATGCCGCCGCCTTCGCCGCGCCCATCGAGCATAGTGAGCGTGCCGTTGAACCCGCGCAACACCACTTCGGTGGAGTAGCGATCCTGACCGTTCTGATCCTGCCATTTGCGGGTCTGGAGCTGGCCTTCAACAAAGACCTTCGAACCCTTTTTGAGGTAGTTCTCAACAACGTTGACGAGCCCCTCGGAAAAGATCGCCACCGTGTGCCATTCGGTGCGTTCCTGCCGCTCTCCGGTGTTGCGGTCTTTCCAGGTTTCGCTGGTCGCGATGCGCAAATTGGCGACCTTGCCGCCGTTCTGGAAACTGCGGATTTCGGGGTCTGCCCCCAAATTGCCGATCAGCATCACCTTGTTGAGCGAGCCTGCCATACCGTACGTCCTTCCCGTCAAATCCTCACGCCCGCACCTCTAGCGAGCGATTCTCTCATCCGACACTAGGACATATTGCTACACCGAAGCGAGGCGCCAGCGGGCTTTTCCACCTCCGATATGGTGGTTTTACTTAGACGCGATCAACGCGACGGGTAACGCAGCCGCCCGAGAAACCGCGACAGGCTGGGCAATTCGACATTGCGGTTGGTAAATTTGGCCTTGGCCTTTTCAAACCGCATCACGCCATCAATGCGCCGATCCAGAAAAGCGTAGCTCTTTTCTTTGCCTTCGCTGTCATCGTTGACGAAATAGGCCAGAGTGGCGGAGTAAATTCCGGCAAGGATCGCGCGCTTGGTGTAGTGGTTGTAATCGGTCGCCGTGTCGCCCGCGAGCCGCCACATGATATCCGCAGAGCGCCAGCCGATCTGGAGCGCACGGGCTGCATTTTGCGGCATCGCCATCACCGCCAGAGCGCGGCGCAAGGCTTCGTCAATATCTTCTACCGCTTTCAGACGGAAGGCGACCAGTTCGCGGATGCGTTCGCGGATTTTGAGCTCGGCCAGGCGTTCGGCAGGCCATTCGGTTTCCATCGCCTGGTCGACGCTGGTAATCCACGCCTCGATCATGTCCATCGCGCGTCCGTTCAACGGTTTGTCCGGAAAGGCGAGCTTGGCGACATCGACATCGCACCCGGCCATTTCAGCGGCCGCGATCAGCGCGGTTTCGTTCCAGCCATCGAAAATCGCCGAAGCGGCGATATCCGGAGCAAGCGCCACGCGCAGCTCATCAAGGGTCATACCGGCGAAGTCGGGTGCGGGATCGGTCATACTAGAAAGAAGGCCCGTATTGCTTTGTGGTTCCCTCGCTCTTGCGTTCGGCGTCGGCAGCGGCGAATTCAGCCATGACCTTCGAATTGCCAACCATCAGCTCCGCGTAATCGCGCGCCGAGCGGCCCGAATTGTCGTTGCGATCCGGATCCGCGCCCTCTTTCAAAAGCCGGGCGATAAGGACGCTGTCACGCTTGTGCACGGCGGCGATCAGCGGGGTTTCGCCCTGCGCGTCCGCTACATCGACAATCGCCCCGCGCTTGATCAATTCCTCAACGCTGTCGACATCGCCAAGATTGGCCGAAATCTGGATCGGATAAACCCCGTTCTTATCGCGAATGTTGGGGTTCGCGCCGCGTTGGAGCAGGAACTTCACCCACAGCGCGTCGCGCCGTTTGGCGACGATATGCAGGCCGGTTTCGCCAGAGGTGATATCGCGGGTGTTGACGACCTGCGTGCCCGGCTCGTTCAGCATTTCGGTGACCACATCGCCGTCGCGCTCTTCAACCGCTTCGAGAAACTCAAAGCCCTTGGAATAGACCTGCGCGGCGACCGGCGCGGACGCGATCCCGGCCAACGATCCCGCGAAAAGCAGGCTGGCAATCGCGCCGCGAAGCCTTAGTTTGCCCAAATCGAAGCCTGACACGCGGGGATCCTTTCGCTGTTCCATCATTGGGATATAAGCCTATCACTGGGATAAAGGAATACGGTCACTCCTTGCGATGCCGCCCGTTAGCAGAGCATGATTAGCCACGCAAAGACATCCGGCCGCGCCCGCCCGGTTCGGGCCGCCATGGCCACTCTCGCCGCCATCGCGCTGTGTGGCGCGGCGCTCGCAGCCTGCGCGCCGCGCAGCGAGGCGCCGCCCGCCGAACCGCCGCTGGCCGGCGCGCCGATTGGCGGCCCCTTCACCCTCACCAGCGCCACCGGTGAAACGGTCACCTGGAAGGATTTCCGCGGGAAATACGCGATCGTCTATTTCGGCTACGCTTATTGCCCCGATGTCTGCCCGACCGACATGCAGCGCACCGCGCAAGGGCTGAAAGTCCTGAGCGAGCGCAATCCCGGCCTTGGCGCGAAAATCCAGCCCGTCTTCATCTCGATCGACCCCGAGCGCGACACGCCCGAAGTGCTGGCGGAGTTCACCTCCGCCTTTTCAGACGATCTGATGGGCCTGTCGGGCAGCCCGGAAGCGGTGAAAGCCGCAGCGGACGCCTTTCGCGTCTATTACAAGAAAGGCGAGGAAACGCCGGGCGGAGGTTATCTCGTCGATCACACCAACATCGTCTATTTCTTCGATCCTTCGGGGCAGCCGCTGGCCATGCTGCCCACGCGCGAAGGCCCCGCCGCGATCGCTGATGAAATCGAGAAATGGGCGAGCTGAGAGATCAGTTCTGGGAGCGCCCCTTGGGTGAGCTCAACCGCGACGAGTGGGAGGCCTTGTGCGATGGCTGTGGGCGCTGTTGCACGCACAAGATCGAGGACGCCGACACCGGCGCGATCGAGCAGACCAATGTCGCGTGCAAGCTGCTCGACACCGACACCGCCCAGTGCCGCGATTATCGCAACCGCAAGGCGTTTGTGCCCGATTGCCTGCGTCTGACGCTTGCGATTGTCGAAGACGTTCCCTGGCTGCCGACGACCTGCGCGTATCGCATGCGCGCTGAAGGGCGTTCCTTGCCGAGCTGGCACTACCTCATCAGCGGCGATCGCGAGGCGGTGAAGCGCGTGGGCGTTTCGGTCGCGGGACGCGTTGTGAGCGAGACCGAGGCGGGGCCGCTTGAACATCATATCGTGGAATGGGGACCGCCGCGACTGGACAACCACGCCCTCCCTGCGCTTGAAGATGCGTGCGACACGTCGCAAGAATAAGCCCGTGACCCCGGCGGAGGTGCTCAGACTTGATCGACTGGCTTAGGCGCGCTGATATTGAACCCGAGATCGCACTTAACGGCGAGACCGTCCCTATCGTCCTGCGCCGCCATCCTTCCGCCAAACGCCTGACACTGCGCCTGGCGCCCGATGGCAGCGCGGTTCGCATCACTCTGCCGGGCTGGGCGCATGGCAACGAAGCGATCGCCTTTGCCCATGCTCGCAGCGACTGGCTGGCCCAGCAGCACGCGCGCATCCCGCGCCGCGCAGGGCCCGAAGCGGGCGGCGACATTCAGTTTCGCGGCCGCTCGCTCACCATCGCCTGGGACGAAAGCGCGCCACGGCGTCCCCAGCTGGATGCGCAAGGGCTGCGCGTGGGCGGCGCGCTGGACGGGCTGGAGGCGCGCCTGCGCCGCTGGTTGGAACGCGAGGCTCTGACCCTGTTTGAAGGCGATCTGGCCGATTACACGCGCGCCGCGCGGCTTGATCCGGTGCCCGTCGGCCTGAGCCGCGCGCAAAAGCGCTGGGGGAGCTGTTCGGACGGCGGCGCATCGGGCCAGCGGCGCATCCGCATCAACTGGCGGCTGGTGCAAGCGCCCGATTTCGTGCGGCGTTCGGTCGTCGCGCACGAAGTGGCGCATCTCGTTCATTTTGACCACAGCCCGGCCTTTCACGCGCTGCTGGGCGGCATCTTCGAAGGCGACGTTGCCCAAGCGGATCGCTGGCTCAAGGAAAACGGGCGCTCGCTCTACACCGCGTTCGGCTAGACCCGCTGCGCGAACGCCCGCACGCGCGCCCTCTGGTGTCGCGCGACCGCTGGCCCTATATTGCGCACATGTCCTCGCTTTCGCGCTTCAACCCCAAGACCGGCATCCTCGATTTCTGGCATGAGTTTCGCAAACCCAACCCGCTGCGATGGCCGATGCTCGCCGCCTCGACGGTGCCGCTGCTGGTGATCTTTTACTGGCTGTCGGGCGAAGTGCACTACAAGACGCCCGAACGCCCAACCATCACCTATATCACCACCTTCGAACCTGAGCGCAGTGACGCTGAGATCATCGCCTCGAACAAGGCTAATCAGGAGGTCAAAGAGCTGCGCGAGGCGGCTGAGGACGACCTAGCTGAGCGCAAGCGCGAGATTTACAAGGCGCTGGGCGCCGGAATCGGCATGGATGTCGACAAGATCGCGGCCGATGCGGATGCGCGCCGCGCCGCCGAGGAAGCCGCCGCAGAAGAGCGCCGCGCCGAGATGTTTGGCCCGCGTGAGGAAGCGTCGGTCTCCGAAGCTCCGGCTCCGGCCGAGTCTAAACCGGCCCAGCCTAAACCAGCCACGCCTGAGGCTCCCGCTTCGGAAGGCGACACGCCATAAGCGCGCGCGCGCGCAGCGACGCCGATTGGATGGCCGCCACCGCGCGGCTGGCGGAGCGCGCGCGCGCGATCGCGCGGCCCAATCCCGGCGTCGCAGCCATGATCGTTAAAGAAGGGCGCGTGATCGCGCGCGGCTGGACACAGGAAGGCGGTCGACCCCACGCCGAAGCAATGGCCTTGGCCGGGCTCAAGCCGGGCGAGGCAAGGGGCGCGACGATCTACGTCACGCTTGAACCGTGCGCGCACAAATCCAACCGCGGCCCGGCCTGCTCCGATCTGCTCAGCGCTGAGGGCCCGGCGCGCGTGGTTATCGGTCAGTTCGATCCCGATCCGCGCACCGCGGGAGGCGGGATCGACAAGCTCAACGCCGCCGGGAGCGAGACCCGTGTGCTCGAAGACGAACCCTCCGCGCGCAGCCTGGACGGCTACCTCATGCGGATGCGCGAGGGGCGGCCTTTTGTGACGCTCAAGCTGGCGCTCTCGCTTGATGGGTGCATCGCGCTCGCCGATGGGACCAGCCAATGGATCACCGGGCCCGAAGCGCGCGCGCATTGCCACGCCCAGCGCGCCCGCAACGAGGCGATCCTGGTGGGCGGCGGCACATGGCGCACCGACGCGCCGCGCCTCAGCGCGCGCCTGCCGGGGCTGGAGGCGCGCAGCCCGGATCGGGTGGTGCTGACCAAAGGCTCCGTGCCCCATGGCGTCCGCGTGATCCACCGACCCGAACAGATCGCCGATCTGGACGGGGTTCTGCACCTCTATGTGGAAGGCGGAGCGGTCACCGCCGCGAGCTTCCTCGAGGCGGACCTCGTCGACGAGTTGCATCTTTATCGCGCGCCCATCGTTATCGGCGGCGACGGCCGCTCCAGCCTTGGCGCGATCGGGCTCACCGATCTCGCTAGCGCGCATGGCCGCTGGAGCGAAACCGACACCCGCGCGCTTGGCAGCGACCGCTTGACCGCGTATCGGCGCACACGAGCCTAGCGCGTCGCCAACGCGCGCCACGAAAAGGAACCCGGACCACCATGTTCACCGGCATTGTGACCGCCATCGGCACCATCGCACACGTCGAACATCGCGGCGATCTGCGGCTGCGCATCGCCGCGCCGCTGGAGCCAGCCGGCATCGATATCGGCGCCTCAATCGCGTGTTCCGGCGTGTGTCTGACCGTGGTGGATCGCGGCGGCGAGCCAGGCGAGGCCTGGTTCGACGTCGACGTCTCGTCTGAAAGCGTCAGCCGCACGCGCACGGGCATGTGGGAGAGCGGCGCGAAGATCAACATCGAGCCGAGCCTGCGGATGGGTGACGAATTGGGCGGGCATATTGTCACCGGCCACGTCGATTCGGTCGGCGAAGTCGTCTCCTCAAAGCGCGAAGGGGACAGCTGGCGGGTCGCGATCCGCGCGCGCGCCGAAATGGCGCCCTTTGTCGCGGAAAAAGGCTCCATCACCGTCGACGGTGTCTCGCTTACCGTCAACGATGTACGCGACCGGCCAGATGGCGCGTGCGACTTCGCGCTCAACATCATCCCGCACACCGCTGAGGTCACCACTTTGGGCGAGCTGACCCAGGGCGATGAGGTCAATCTCGAGATCGATGTGCTGGCGCGCTATCTCAAACGCATGCAATCGCTCGCAACGCAGTAGGCGGGGCGTGTTGGAGCGGCGCCTCCGAGCGGCGAATGCCACCGCAACAATGGGTGCAAGAGCAGGAGCAACCCAAACATGACCCAACCTCTTCAAGCAGCGGATTTCCGGGCGCATCGGCGTCACATCCTTAGTTCGACCGCCACCGCCTTTGCCGGGCTCGTCGCAAGCGGGTGCGGCGCGGGCGTCGGTTCCTCCACCAGCGCCATAGCCCCAACCGTCACTACGGCAGACGGCGCGGCGCGATCGCCAAGGCTCTCCGCGCCGCTGGTCCCCGATCCCAACGGCGTGCTCGATCTGCAAGAGGGCTTCTCCTACCGTGTCCTCTCCCGGCGAGGTGATGTGATGGATGACGGCCTCAGCGTGCCCGACAGCGCGGACGGAATGGGCTGCTTTGCTCTCAAGGGTGATATCGCTCTGGTGCGCAATCATGAGCTGTCGCCCGGCCAGGATGCGGGCGGCGCCTTGCCCAGCGGCTATGCGCACGATGCGGACGGCGCGGTTCTGCCCGGCGGCACCACCACACTGGTGCTCGACGCGCAAACGCTGGCGGTCAAACGCCAGTTCCGCTCGCTTGGCGGAACGGTGCGCAATTGCTCGGGCGGGATCACACCCTGGGGCACCTGGCTGACCTGCGAAGAGCCCGGTTCGCGCATGAATCGCTTGCCCGATCACGGCTTTGTCTTCGAAGTCCCCGCCAGCGCGACCTCGATGGTCGACCCTCGGCCCATCAAGGCGATGGGCCGGTTCAATCACGAAGCGGCCTGCGTCGATCCGGCCACCGGCATCGTCTATATGAGCGAGGACAAGGATGACGGCCTGCTTTACCGCTATCAGCCCAACGTGCCCGGCGATCTGGCGCAAGGCGGGCGGCTGCAAGCGCTGGCGCTTACCTCAGGCATTCGCGACAGCCGCAATTGGAACAGCGCTGAGGTGGAGCGCGGCGTCGCCCATACGGCGCACTGGATCGATCTCGACAATCCCGAGGCCCCGGACGACGACCTGCGCAAGCGCGGCGCGGCGGCGGGCGCTTTGGTGATCGCGCGCGGTGAGGGCCTTCATATGGGCGTGAACGACCGCGCGAGTGAGCTCTATCTGTGCTCCACCAGCGGCGGCGCAGCGCGGCTCGGCCAGATTTTCCGCCTGCGTCCCGGAATTGCGGGCGCGGCCGACACGTTTGAGCTGTTCTTCGAGAGCGAAAGCGAAGAGCAATTGAACTTCGGTGACAATCTGACCGTTGCGCCGTTTGGCGATCTCATCGTATGCGAGGACCAGTACACCGATGTGGTCAACAACCGCCTCATCGGGATCACCCCTGCGGGTGAGCCCTACGTGTTCGGCGCGCTGCGCATCCAGACCGAGCTGGCCGGTGGGTGCTTCTCACCGGATGGCAAGTGGTTCTTTGTGAACGCCTATTCGCCCAGCACGACCTTTGCCATCACTGGACCATGGACCACCTGAGGCGTAGTGCCCGGATGCGGCATGGCTAAGCCAGCGCTGTGACAGGTGGCGCACCCGCCAAGAGGATCTGGAATTATGCAAATTGTGCCCCGCGCTGCCACGCGCCGACGGATTCACTCCAATTTGTGGGGTCTTGCGGTGTCGCTGCTTGTCCTCGCTCTGAGCGTTTGGATGGTGATCGTGCCAGCTGGCATAGCATCGGCTCAAACCCCAAAGGACGATCATGCGGCCAGCGAGCCCAAGATCCACATCATTCCAACACTCGGCACCAATGTCGGCGTAATCGAGGGCGAGAACGCGCTTATCATCATCGACCCCGGGTTTCCGGAAGAGAATGCGAGCGAGTTCATGCGCAAGCTGCGCGAGTTGTCCGCCAAGCCCGTTGCCTACGTCTTCAACACCCACGCTCACTATGATCATTCCGAGGGCAATGGTCTGTTTGCCCGCGAAGGCGCAAAGGTCATCGGACACAGCAATCTGAAATACAGCAGCGCGCATGTCGATTGGACATTCAGTTCCAGGCTGACCTTCAAAGAGGACGGCCTGACCTTGGAGGCGTTCTACATCCCATCCCACTCCTATAGCGATATCCTAATCCACATTCCTGAGGCCAACACGCTGTTTCTGGGGGATTCGTTTACAACAAACAGCCACCCGACATTCTATGCAGGCGGCATAGCCAAGCAGAACGAGGTGATCGATCTGGCCCTTTCACTGGCGGATGACGACACGAAGATCGTGCCGGGCCACGGGGTCGTTTCCACTCGCCAGGACTTGATCGCCTATCGCGACAAAACGAACGCACTGTATGATCATGTGATCACGCTGATCGATCAGGGGTGGAGCGAGCGGCGCATTCACGCCGACGAGGAGTATCAGTCGCGGATGCTCGCATTCAACGGCGAGAACCGAAGCGAGTTTCTGGACAGCACAGCTGTGCGACGGTTTGCCATGCGGGTGGCCAATTCGGAGGCCTTGCCGAGCGTAGACCTTGATGAACAGCAATTGGAATTGATCACCGGAATCTATCGCCAGACCGATGGCGCCACGCTGGAAGTGGTGGTGGAGCGGGGCGCTGTGTTCCTGCGCCGGACAGGCGATTTTATCGCCGAGCTTTTGCCCCTGGGCGGCGAGGCATTTCGAATGCGAGCGATGGCCGACGTGGAGGTGTCCTTTGTGCGAGCCGGAGCGCACGAGCCCCCGACAGCCCTGCTCTTTCGCAATGGCGAGGACGCGCCCGTTGAGGCGGTCCGATCCGGCACGCCCTGAAGGGTCTGCGGCAAATCAGCGAGGCGGGGCCACCCTAAATCCGTTTTCCTACTCGCGCCGCAATCGCTAAGCCCCCAATCGGAGACCGTCGCAAGACTGGTCAGACTTCAGGAAGCCTGCGGGCGGCGGCCCAGTCCTTTTCATTTGGGCAGGGAGGTCTGGCGCATTTTTTTGAAAACCACCCGAGCCCAGCAGGGAGAGGTGCGTTTTCGACTTTTGGACTGTGTAACCTGTGTCTCCAACACAAGTTGTGCGGAGGAGGCGCAGTCCGGGCGTGATCACTCTGCGCCGGAGGGTGCGCCAAGCGGGCCGGTGGCAAAGGCCTCCGCGCTCAGGACGTAGATCAGGTGCAGCACGCGCTTGCCCTGATATTGCGAGAGATCGGTCTTGCGGCTGCGCACAGCCCCCAGCCGCTCCACCGCAATGCGCGAGCGGTAATTGGTCTCGCCGACCTTGAAGTGGACGCGGTCAAAACTTTGAAAGGCGTGGGCCAGCATCAGGCGCTTGACCTCCTGATTGAAGCCCTTGCCCCAGCATTTCGGGCTGAAGAAGGTCCAACCGATTTCGGGGTATTCGCCGTCTTCGTCTTCGTAGACGCGGAATTGAGAGGTGCCGATCACCGCGTCTTTGTCGCAATCGATCGCAACAAGCGCGCCGGTGTTAGCCAGCGCGTCGGCGAAGAATTGGGCGAAGACCTCTTCGCGCCAGCGGTCATGAATGGGATGCTGCTCCCACACGGCCGGGTTGCTGGCGATAGCGAACAAGGCGTCGCGGTCTTCCTCGCGCAGGGGGCGCAGCAAGACGCGTTCGCTTTGGAGGGTCGGTTGCCGGTCCATCAGGCGCGCTCGGTCAGGGGTGCCCCGCCCTAGCCGGTGACCTCGGCGATGGCGGTGAGGAACTTGTCGATGTTGTCCATGGTGAGCCCGGCAATGTTGATCCGTCCGGATCCGGCCATGTAAATGCCGTGCTCTTCGCGAAGGCGCACGACCTGCTCCTTGGTCACGGGCAGGACGGAAAAGAGACCGTTCTGAGCGCCGAGCGGGGTGAGATCGACGCGACCAACCGTGCCGGCGGCTGCCAGCCGCTCGCGCACCTGGCGCATGCGGGCGCGCATCTGGTCGAGCTCATCGGTCCAGACCTGCGTCATCTTGGGATCGCGCAGGATCAGGCGGACGGCGGCGGCGCCGTGATCGGGCGGCATCGACCAGGCGGCGCGGGCCAAAGCGTTGGCGTTGGAGAAAGCGGTGTCGAGCGTCTCGGCCTCGCCCTCGCCCGCCATGATGTAGAACGCGCCGACGCGGTCGCGATACATGCCGAAGTTCTTGTCGCAGCTGTAGGCGATGAAGGCTTCGGGAACCTTGGCAAGGACGCTGCGCAGGCCGGAGGCGTCTTCGTCCAAGCCTTCACCAAGGCCCTGATAGGCGGTGTCGATGATCGGGAAGATGCCGCTCTCGGCAATCGCATCGCCGATCGCGGCCCAGTCGTCGGGCGTGTAGTCGATGCCGGTGGGGTTGTGGCAGCAGCCATGGAGCAGAACGCCGTCGCCCGGCTGACTGCTCCGGATGGCGTCGAGCACAGCGGTAAGGTTGGCGGTGCCATCGGCGTTCGCATGGTCAAACGGGACGAGGGTCAGGCCCAGGTCGTCGATGATCTGCTTGTGGTTGGGCCAGCTGGGCGTGCCCATGTGAAGCCGGGTCATCCCCGCCTTCTGCGCCAGCGCCAGTGCGAGGCGCACCGCGCCGGTTCCGCCCGGGGTCTGCATGCCGGAGATACGACCGCCCATCGTGGCGTTGTCGCCAAAGATATAGGGCATCAGCGCGTTGACAAAGCCCATATCGCCTTCGGGTCCGAGATAGCTCTTGGATTCTTGTGTATCGACCAGCGCCTGTTCGGCCTCCTTGATCGCGGAAAAGACGGGTGTGGCACCCTGGCCGGTGCGATAGACACCCACGCCAAGGTCGACCTTGTCGGGGCGCTCATCAGCGGCGTGGAGCTTGATCAGCGCGAGCAGCGCATCGGGCGATTGGGCGTCGAGTCGGTTGAGCATGCGAAACGCGATGGCGCGGCCTGGTGCTTCGCGCAACCGCCTTTCGCTTTCCTACGCGATACTAAGGGGTCATCGTGCGAATCAGAACGGCAACCAGCGCTGCTTTTTTGAGAACTTCATATAGCCCGCGTTGACCCCGAGGCGTACGCCCGCGCCCATCCGGATCGGGATCAGGACAACATCGCCGCGGCGCATATAGCTCGCGTGTAGGCCGCCCACGAGATAGGCCTGCCCCTCGCCCGCCGGGTAACGCTTGAAGAGATCTTCGCTGTCGTACAGATTGTAGACAAGGACAAAGGTGTTGGCCGCGTTGGCGCCCGCGTCAAACCCGACCGAGGGACCGGTCCAATAAACCTTGCGATCGCCCTCGATCTTGTGATGCAGCGTTCCCGAACCGTAGCGCGCGCCGAAAATGAAGGCGCCGCCCGCTTCGCGTCCAACGATATAGCCGTTGGGCTGGCCTTCCTTCTTGAGGAGGTCCTCGATCAGCTTGGCGAGCCCCTTTGCGCCTTTGCCAAAGACCCCTTCGGCGGCGCCGATCAGATCATCTTCAGCGTAGGTGCTCTCGTTGATAGCCATCGCTCCGGAAGTGTCGGAGGCCGCAGCGACGGTTTCGCCTTCTCCGACGCTGGCGCCGCTGGCCGGATCCACCCACTGGGCCGCGCCAGAGCTTTCGGGCGGCTCGGAATAAAACGCGAATTCATCGTCAAATCCTTGGGCGTCCGACACCGGCGTCGGATCCGAGGAGACCGGCACAGGCTGCGCTGCACCGACCTCCACAGGGACGCGATCACCGGGAGCGGCCGCAGCGGGGACAGCGGTCTCGTTGGGGAGCATCGGCGTCAGATCGGCGTCGATCGCCCCATTTGCCGGCTCCGCTTCCAAGAGCGCGTCGTTCGGGTCAAAGACTTCAAGATCCTGCGCGGCGAGGGGGCTCGTGGTCAGAACGGCCAAGGCCAAGGCGGCGAGCGCCAATGCGAGCCAACGCGCCGGCGCGCCGTTAGAGAGGAAGAGCGTGGGCACCATCGGATAGGGTTTGGCGGTGTTCTTCATTGTGCGACCTTTCGGAGCGTTTCCTGGCGTTCACGCCTTGCGCCGCTCCAGCAGACTCCGGTGGCCGGGATACAGCAAGAATTCGGCGGCGAACCGAATCGAAAACGCGTCGAATGGATGCAAATGCCGCCTTGGACCTGAATGGCATACGAACTTCTCCCTAGCCTCCGCCTGAGCTTTACAGGGTTTAGGCTGGTCAAAAATTTGCTCCTGCCCGCTTGCCGCTCTGTGTTGCGGCGACTATAGCGCGCGGCTCGCAGATAAGAATGCGCTGCGGAGACGTGGGTGAGTGGCTGAAACCAGTTCCCTGCTAAGGAACCATACCTACTACGGGTATCGAGGGTTCGAATCCCTCCGTCTCCGCCACCTATACCATCCCAAGAGATCCCAGAAAGTCCCTGAAAGCCGCAGAATTCTGCGGTTTTTCGGACTTGCATCGGAATCTCTAGTTCTTATTTTGTTCTAACCCTTCCCACACTTTCTACCCACCATTGTGGGAGCAGATGTGGGAAGAGAACCAGGATAGATGGCTATGGGAAAACTTTCCGCTGCTCAGATTCGAGCTCTCACTAAACCGGGCCGCTACATGGATGGCGATGGACTATCGCTGCTGCTCACCGCCCCAAGAAAGGGGTATTGGGTGCTGCGCGCAACCATAAACGGGCGCAGAAGGGACATCGGCCTAGGGCCGCTAGACTTGGTGAAATTGGCTGAAGCGCGCGAACTCGCGAGCGACATGCGCCGCGATATTCAGCGAGGCATTGATCCGATCGAAGAGCGCAAGCGCCAGAAAATCGAAATCCTCACGTTCAAGGCCGCCGCAGAGAAGGTCCACACGGAGCAGAAAGCAACCTGGAAGAACGGCAAGCATCAGGATCAGTGGATCAAGACGCTCGAAACCTATGCCTTCCCGAAGCTTGGCGACAGACTCGTTAACGACATCGAGGGACCGCTCATCCGTGAAGTGCTTCTCGATTTCTGGCTGGAAAAGCCAGAGACGGCTCGCCGAGTAAAGCAGCGGATAGGCGTTGTTTTGGATTGGGCATACGCAAACGGAATGCGCGCGACCGAAGCGCCGATGCGCTCGCTGAGCCGTGCCCTGCCAAGACAGCCCAAGCAGGACGGCCATTTCGCTGCGATGCCCTATGAGGATGTCCCAACTTTCTTGAAGCATCTGCACAAGCGAACGAATGTCGCACGGCTCGCGCTTGAGTTCCTGATCCTGACTGCCTCTCGATCGGGCGAAGTGCGGGGTACTAAATGGGCGGAGATCAATCTGGACGCAAAGCTCTGGACTGTCCCTGCTGAGCGGATGAAGGTTGGAAAGGAACACGTGGTACCGCTGACCGATGCGGCAATCGACGTGCTCGAACGTGCCAGACCTTACTACGCTGAATGCAGCGATCTGGTCTTCCCCGGTCGCAACGTCTTGCGCCCGATGTCCGACATGACGCTGCTCAAGATCCTGCGTTACTCGAAACTACCCTTCACGGTGCACGGCTTTCGATCTGCGTTCCGAGATTGGGTCGCCGAGAAGACAAGCTACCCCGGCGAAGTGGCGGAAGCGGCGCTAGCGCACTCGGTCAGTAACAAAGTGGAGGCCGCCTATCGCCGCACCAACTACCTGGACAAACGACGCGAGCTGATGCGCGAGTGGTCGGATTTCTGCGTGGGAAGATAAAGAAGCGCTCTGGTGGGCATGACGGCTTTGCGCCCCAATCCAAGACGTAGCCATCCGAGATCTTAGTTCCCGAAAGCGGACATTCTCTGAGGCCATTCTGGCCAAGGAGAAGAACATGACATACTCACACTTTGACCCTGCAACTCAAAATCGAGTGCCCTGGAATTTCGGTGCGAAGATCGGGCCCAAGTGGCCGTTCAATCAGAAGCAGATCTGGGCGATCCGTTTCTTTCTAGATCGAGAAGAGCGCGTTCGAGATCGAGCGCTGTTTGACTTGGCGATCGATAGTAAGCTGCGAGGCTGTGATCTCGTTGAGCTGAAGATCGGCGATCTGGTTAGCGGTCCAGAAGTCAGGACCAGAGCGACGATCACTCAGCGTAAGACAGGTCGGCCCGTTCAGTTCGAAATTGCGTCGGATGCTCGTGCAAGCTTGTTTGCCTGGTTGGAGCTCAGAGGTGGCGACGTCCAGGACTTCGTCTTTCCGAGCAGAGTCGATCCCGCTCGGCACCTGAGCACGCGACAATACGCTCGACTTGTTGATGAGTGGGTAACAGCTATCGGCTTGCGGCCCGAGGAGTACGGCACCCACTCACTGCGCCGAACCAAGGCTTCGATCATCTACAAAGCCACAGGGAATATCAGGGCCATCCAGATCTTGCTTGGTCATTCCAAGATCGAAAACACCGTGCGGTACCTTGGCGTCGACATTGAAGACGCTCTTACGCTTGCGGAGAAAACTGAGATCTGACTGCTCACGGGCGCTGGCTCGAAGAGAGCCGGCGTCCGCTATTGGGAGTGATAGCGAACACAGCGGATTGCCGCAGTATGGCTTTCTATCGACTTGATCGAGCTTAGGAACCTGTAGCCGGAGCCTTCATCGCGAGATCAACGCATCAAAGAACAACCGTGCAGCGCCAGCGTAGATCGCGCGGCGCTCATTTTCGATGAACCCGACATGGCCGTCTGACCCTTCTACCAGGAACAGCTCACCGCGCGCCCCTTGAGTTTGGTATGCATCGGTAATCGCGCATCCACCTGACACGACCAGGCCCGTGTTGCTCGATCCCTCAGTTGCAGTGCCGCAGGGCACTACCGGATCAAATTCTTCATGCGCAGCGAAAAGCAGAGCCGAACTGACATCAACCCACCCCAGCTCAAGTATGGCCCCGGACAGAGGCATCGCCCCGCTTATCTCTGAGCTTGTCGTCAGATTGTCGCCGATCATTCCGAATGGGCCACCATTGGCGTCGATATAGTTACGCAAAGCTGCCGCGGCGATCGTATCGCTCGGATCGATCGTGGCCGCGACCGCTGCCATGACCCCACCGGCCGATTCACCGCTCACAAAGATCGCATCGGATCGGACACCGAGTGCATTCGGTCCTTCTGCATCAGCACGAAAGAAGCGGACGGCGGCGAACATGTCATGCGTGGCCTGGATTCCAGCAATCGCCAGATCTTCAGCATTGGCGGGCTGTGCCCCCAAGACCCGATAGTCAATCGTTGCAGCGACATAGCCGCGCCGGGCAAAGGCTTGCGCAATGGGTTCGACACCTTCGCGATCTTGAGCGATAAAGCCACCGCCTGAAGCCACGATCATAACCGGGCGATTAGTCACCGTGTCGCCAGCGGGAGCGTAAAGATCGAGAAACAGGCCAGGCGCGTACTCTACCCCTCGCCGCACATCTAAGTCGGTAAAAACCTCATCGACAAAGCGTTGGCTGATTTCGGTCTCATCGGTCACATTGATCGTAACGGAAAGACGGTCGCTGGCCCCGCTCGGGTCGCTCACGACAAGGTCAATTTCATAGCTATTGTCGCCATCAGCATCCAAGGGAGACTCGAAGTCTGGCGGCGAAACAAACGCAACTTCACCCGACGCACTGTCAATTGAGAACTGCGACGCATCCGTGCCTTCAAGC
>ERZ1740065.650-NODE-650-length-19192-cov-16.399906_pt1 | contig 19192 bp, 13 predicted proteins | sample MGYA00581738_ERZ1740065 | MGnify/ENA primary metagenome ERZ1740065 (study PRJEB43018, sample SAMN04849749) | marine metagenome | isolation source: floating plastic debris | place: Pacific Ocean | collected 2008-09-01 | study: EMG produced TPA metagenomics...
TTCTGCTAGTAATGACAATACTCTGCGACTCTGGGACATAAACGGCATTCAAAAAGATGAACTTTTGAGTGAAACGGCATTTACGCGTGTTCAATTTAGTCCGGATGGAAAACTGCTAGCGACCGCTGACGCTGATAACTCAATTCATTTATGGAAAATCGATCAGCATGAGCTGCTGCCAATGGTGTCACTTTTGGGGCACAAAGCTGCAATTAACAGTCTTGAATTTAGCCCCGATAGTACTTACCTGGTCTCAGCAGGGGATGATGAACAACTTATCGCTTGGAGTCTAGCTGACCTCACATTAGATCAACTCATGGAAAGTGCCTGTCAGATTGTGGAGGATTACCTAACGACAAATCAATTATCTGGGAAAGAAGATCGTTATCTATGCAACAACGTTTAAACCAAGCTTATTTTCTTGACTCTAACTATGACGGATGTATTTATTTCCTATTCCCGAAAAAATAAAGCTTTTGTTCATGTGCTGAATCAGGCGCTGGCCGATAGTAAAAACGATGCCTGGGTAGATTGGGAGAATATTCCCATTACACGGAACCAGTGCCCAAGGATACGACTGGTTAAAAAATTACGAGGCCAATCGAGAGACTACCCACAGCCAACGCGATGAGCTGCTTTCTCGGTGTAAACGTGGTTAGCGAAAATGCTTAATCAGGGCAGTTGCGCGCAGGTAAAATCGGGCTTAAACGTCGAAATTCAGACAGATACTGTTCTAATACGACAAACTGCGGCAGGTTTAGCCGATAGTAAATCCAACGACCTTCTTGCCTACCTTGGATGAGTCCTGCCTCCCGTAATGTTTTGAGATGAAAAGAAAGCTTAGACGCACTAATCTCCAGGTGATTTGCAATGTCGCAGGCGCACAGTTCGCGATCGCGCAGTAGCTCGATCACTTGCAGCCGGTAAGATTCTGAAAATGCCTGAAAGATTGGCAAAATATCAGTCGAAGCAGTAGTTTCTAATGCGGTTGTTTTCATAAACTTTTTAAGCTTTTATTGCATCTGTCAGGTTAGTTAAGACAATGCATATCCCCGAAAGCCCCAATCAGCCACAGCTAACCTGGTGCGCAACCGTTCTAATGAATCAGAGCGTTTGCTATACGATCATACACGTTTCAACAAAAAAGCTGGCTCTCGATGAGCCAGCCTGAACACTGCGCGGGAACGCGTATAGGAAGCAGTAGCAGTAGCGATTAGCTACTGAAGGACAAGCTTCACATTGGCGTTCTGCAAACCGGGGCGCTTGACTTCTGCTAGGGTCCGGTTAACCGCATACTTTTGGTTAATGGAGTTGATTAGCTCAGTCTGGTTGTGCTTCTTAGCAACACCCCAAAGGTCAGCAATCAGATCAAAAGAGCCATCGGCATTGCGAGACCAGCCTAGATCGTACTCACCTTCTAGAACAGCTACGATGTCGGCACGTACACGCTGGCCATTGTAACCACGAACATCAGCTTCAGTCTTAACTGAGATGCCAAGGTCCTTGAGAGAAGAAGTGAGAATTTCAGCTTCAGTGATCTTAGTGCGTAAAGTACTAAAGTGAGACATTGGTGTTTCCTCCAGTGGAAAATGGGAGATTAAAAAAAACGCAAAGCCAATAGATTAACAAATCGGTAGTAAATACTAGATGCTGCTGATCCGAACTATTTCTAAACCAACAACAGCGACAATTTGCTAAGCCATTGTCTGAAAACTGCTAACCCTAGGGCTAGCCCTCTGCTAGGGGAAACCCCCTAACACAAGCCTGTTAAAACTCCATCCGCTGATACTCAGCGACGGATGAAGCAGCGGGGCGAGCACGTTGTCGTGCCCAGTCGCGAAGCGCCGTTACCTGTTCGCTCATGGTTTTAGATAACGGTAATGTTGCCCGAATTGCCGCGATAATATCGAGTTGGTTAAACTCACGGCCCTGGGCAAACGCTTCATACATTGCAGAGATTAAACCTTGCTCAATCTCTGCCCCCGAAAAACCTTCACATACCTTGGTTAGCTGGTCGAAGTCGAAGCGCTCAATGTCACGACGTCGCTTACCAAGATGAATTTTGAATATCTCTTTACGCTCTTCTTCGTTAGGTAGATCAACAAAGAAGATCTCGTCAAAGCGTCCCTTCCGTAAAAACTCACTGGGCAACTTCTCCACCCGGTTGGCGGTTGCCATCACAAATACAGGTGACTTTTTCTCCTGCATCCAGGTTAGAAAACTACCAAAGATCCGACTAGAGGTGCCGCCATCGGAATCTCCTGAACCGGCCCCACCAGCAAATGCCTTGTCAATTTCATCAATAAAGAGAATTGCTGGGGAAATAGATTCGGCTGTGCGTAGGGCACTGCGTAGATTTGCTTCGGAACGACCCACCATAGAGCCATCATATACCCGACCAATATCTAGACGCAGTAGGGGCAGACCCCACAGTCGGGCGGTTGTTTTGGCAATTAATGACTTACCACAGCCGGGTACACCTAAAATCAGCATGCCCTTGGGCTGGGGCAGACCATATTCTCGAGCCCGTTCGCTAAAAGCGTTAGAGCGCTGTCTGAGCCAATGCTTGAGTTCTTCCAGTCCGCCTACCGAGTCCAGGGTTTCATCCTCTTCTATATATTCGAGAATGCCGTTGCGACGGATTAGCTGCTTCTTCTCAGATAGAACAATATCAACTTCAGATTCGGTTAGCTTACCGGCAACAACCTTGGCTTTGCGGAATACTTTCTCGGCCTCGTCCTCGGTTAACCCGAGAGAAGCTTTTAAGAGTTTTTCTCTAACATCGGTGGTGATGTTGGTGCTTTGGGCCTTGCTGAGCTCGGCTGTGAGTACCTGGTTTAGCTCTCCCATGCTGGGCATAGAAAAGTCGAGAACCACGACTTCTTTCTCTAATTCCACCGGAATTTCCTGGACCGGGGACATGAGGATAACGGTCTTGTTGGTGCCTTTGAAACTTGCGATCGCATCCCTCAAGCAGCGCGTCACCGCTGGCGAATCCATAAATGGATGCAGGTCTTTGAATACATAGATACCCGCATCTTTCTGACGAATTGCCCAATCAATGGCAGCCTCAGGAGAGACCGTATTGCTGTTCTGCGACCCCCGTGCCTGACCATATTCAACAATGCCGTGGGTAACCGTCCAGGTATATAGACGACGCTGTGGCTGGTGTTTTGCAATCGTAGCAATGGTACGCTCAGCTCTTTCTTCCTCAAACGTAAGCAAACAGATCAGAGGATACTGAGCTTTAATTAGGACCTTGAGTTCTTCTTTCATCGTTTTGATCCTATCAACGCCGACCGATACAAACAGACCAACCAAACCCCAACGCCACAGCCACGAAAATGCAGCCAGGCTACGACATCACACCCTTAACAGGGAACCAGTTCCCCTTCATCAGAGCGCACGGCACTCGGAACAACATCGGGCACTTCACTTAACGATTCCGTATGCAAGTCGGCATGGGCTTTAACCTCCATGAGGTCACCATCCCTAACCACCACTGACGTTGTACAGGAAGGACATTCATATACCAAATGAGCCGTCCCCTGCATCCCTTCAACGACATCAGAATGATTTAGATAAAAACCAATTGCCCTCTCAGCTAGGGCAGACATCGGCGCTCCATCTACCGCAGCACGAATCTTAAGCTGGCGGTGCAGGTCATCGGGCATATAAAGCGTGACCTTCTGCTTGCCTTGCATATCAACCTTACATAAATAGCAATAATTTGCGGGGCATCTACCTACCTGTGGAGCATTTACCCACGTGCGGGACGTTTACCCATGGAGTAACCATACCCATCTCATCCTGTGACGTCAAGCCGCCATAACGTCATGACGCTAAAATGTTTACCTTTCGTTACGAAATCCATAAAGTTTAGATTTGTGGGTTTTACGCCCGTGGTGACGACGGGATGGAGACTAAAATAAGTAGCCACCGATTTCTACGCATCCATGGCTAGCGCACCAACCATTGCATCGTTTCCATCCTTAGAAACTGCTCTCAAGCACTTTTTTGGCTACGATGACTTTCGCTATTACCAGCGAACCATCATTGAGCAGGCTCTTAAAAATCAGGATGTGTTGGTTATTATGCCGACGGGTGGCGGTAAGTCGCTGTGTTATCAGCTACCGGCACTGCTGAGATTGGGGGTGACAATTGTGGTTTCTCCCCTGATAGCCCTGATGCAGGACCAGGTGCGTAGCTTAAAAGATAACGGTATCGCCGCCACATTTCTTAACAGCAGCCTTACCCTAGACGAAACCCGGAGTCGCGAAAAAGCCCTGCTGAACGGCGATATTAAGCTGCTTTACCTGGCCCCTGAGCGACTGATGAGTCCCAATTTTTGGCCGTTATTAGAAAAGCTGCAGCAGACCGTTGGCATTAGCGCCTTTGCCATTGATGAGGCCCACTGTGTTTCTGAGTGGGGCCATGACTTTCGGCCTGAATATCGTCAGCTTTTTCAACTCAAGCAGCAAATGCCCCAGGTGCCGGTTATGGCCCTGACCGCGACTGCCACGGAGCGGGTGCGGCAAGACATTAGCCAGCAGCTGAGGCTGAACGACCCGGAGGTGTTTGTCTCGGGGTTTAACCGGCAAAATTTGCACTACGAGGTCAAACCTAAGACAAAACAAACCTATGACCATTTACTTAAACTCATTAAACAGCAGCCAGGGTCTGGCATTATCTACTGCCTGAGCCGTAAGCGTGTAAACGAAATTTCCTTTCGCCTGAAGCAAGATGGCATTTCGGCTCTGCCCTACCATGCTGGTCTTAGCGCCCAGGAACGACAGGAAAATCAGGAACAGTTTATCCGCGACGATGTTCGCATTATCGTGGCCACCATTGCCTTTGGCATGGGTATCAACAAGCCCGACGTGCGCTTTGTGATCCATTACGATTTGCCCCGTACCATCGAGAGCTACTACCAAGAATCGGGTCGGGCGGGCCGGGATGGTGACCCGGCCAACTGTACCGTGTTCTTTGGCTATGGCGATGTGGCCACCGTCGAATATTTGATTAGCCAAAAACCTGACGAGCAGGAGCAGCGCATTGCCCGCCAACAGCTGCGCCATGTGATTAACTACGCTGAGAGTGCGGTCTGTCGTCGTAAAATCCAACTCAGCTATTTTGGTGAGAGCTTTCCGGGCGATTGTAAAAACTGCGACAACTGTCTCAACCCTGTTCCCCTAGAAGATTGGACCATTGAAGCCCAAAAGTTTCTCTCCTGTGTCGCTCGCTGTCAGGAGCGCTTTGGCATGAACCACGTTATTGATGTGTTGCGGGGGGCTAAAAAGAAACGACTGTTAGAGCTGGGGCACGATCAGCTCTCCACCTATGGCATTGGCAAGGACCACAGCGTTGATGACTGGCGACAGCTGTGTCGGTCACTGCTCCACCAGGAACTCCTGGCGGAAACCACCGACGGTTATTCTGTCCTTAAGCTCAATGGGGGCAGCTGGCAGGTCTTAAAAAAACAGATTCCGGTCAACATCCATGTCTTCAAACGAGATGAGGTGACCAAGACCAGCAAATCTACCGGGGAAATACAGCTCAGTGCTGATGAAACCCTGCTGTTGGGGCAGCTACGCAACCTGCGAAAACGATTGGCCGATGAACAATCGGTGCCGCCCTATGTGGTTTTTGCTGACGCCAGTCTTCGGCAGATGGCCCAACAGCGTCCCGTTACTACCGATGCGTTTTCTGCTATTTCAGGGGTGGGAAAACGCAAGCTGGATCAGTATGGCCAGGTGTTTACCCAAGAGATTCAACAGTTCTGTCAGTCCCATAACCTAACTCCCAATGCTGTGGCATCGTCAGCGGCTGTTTCGGATCCTAATGAGCTAACGGCTACGCAGCTGAGTACCCACAGGTTGCATCAACAGGGATTGTCCCTGTCGGAAATAGCCATTGAGCGAGGGTTGCGACTGGGTACCATCATTGAACACATCGAACGCCTGATGGCATCGGACCAGGAGGTGGATCTCAACCGTCTGGTGTCCCCCGAGCGTCAGGTGCCTATTTTTGAAGCCATTGAAAAAGTGGGTGCCCACTCTTTAAGAACCATTCGAGAAGAGCTGGGTGAAACCTTTGATTACAATGAGATTCGCTTGGTTAGGGCCGCCTGGGAGAATCGTAATTGAGTAGAGGACAGATCGTTGCGGGCCGCCTGGGAGAATCGTGATTAGAGTTCGGAATTCTATCCTTTCGTAAGGCATTATAAATAGGCCATCTCAGAAGTGCCCCCATGTTTGATTGCTTTGCTACCGTGGCCCGTGGTCTAGAAGAATTGGCTGCCCAAGAACTAGAACAGCTAGGGGCAGACGGTGTGGAACCAGGGTTTTGCGGGGTGAAGTTTCGGTGCGATCGCAAACGCCTCTACACCATCAACCTATGGACTCGGCTATCCTTCCGCATTCTAGTCACCGTGGCCCATGTCCCCTGTCGCGACAGCGATACCCTCTACCGCAGCATCCAGGGAATTGACTGGGAGCAGTACCTATCACCCGAGCAAACGCTGGCGGTAAAAGCCACGGGCAAAAACGATCGTCTCAACCACAGCCATTTCACCGCGCTCCGGGTAAAAAACGCCATCGTCAATCAGCAGCAAGATCGATATGGCGAACGCTCCGATGTGGATACGGAAATTCCCGATGTGCAGATTAATGTTCACATCAATGACAGTAATGCCACCGTCAGCCTCGACAGTTCTGGCAGCAGCCTGCACCGCCGGGGCTATCGCCCCGCCATGGGCACAGCCCCCCTCAAAGAATCTCTGGCCGCCGCCCTGGTGCAGTTGACCGAATGGTCTGGCGATGTGGCATTTCTTGACCCCATGTGCGGTTCTGGCACCTTGCCCATTGAAGGAGTGCTACAAACCCTAAACATTGCTCCCGGTTTGTTTCGAGAGGGCACCAGTCAGGGGTTTGGTTTTCAAACCTGGCCCGATTATGATCAAGCGCTCTGGCAGACGGTGGTCGCTGCGGCCAAGAAACAACAGCGTAGCGAACTAGGAGTGCCGGTGGTGGGTTGCGATCGCGACCTCGATATTCTCGCCAATGCCCGTACTAATGCCGACAACAGCGGTGTCGATGAGTACATCGAATTTAACTACACTGACTTTGCCGACATCGAAGCCCCCGCCGACAGCGGTATCCTCATCTGTAACCCACCCTATGGCGAGCGTCTCGGCCATACAGAAAACCTCGCCCCGTTTTACAAACTCATGGGCGACATTCTCAAACAGCGCTTCAAAGGCTGGACCGCTTATATTCTGAGCGGTAACAAAGCATTGACAAAGTGTATTGGCCTCAGAACGGCCAGGAAAATTCCTATTTACAATGGCGCTATTCCCTGTCAGTTTTTGAAATATGAAATGTACTAATTCGGGCTGCTAATTTTTGAGATAATTTCATCCAAAAAGTCCTGATGGCGTAATCTTCTCTCGACAACACGACGTTCGATAGGGTAAGCCTTTCAGAAAGTCAAAAAAAATCCCTAGCCCAAAGGACTAAGGATTTAATCAGGGTGCATCTACCAACCCTATCTACGGCAAAACCATCTTTTTTCAGGATGTTCTGAAAAAACAATCAAAAAGTCAAAAAAAAATTCCCTAGCCCGTGGGGCCAAGGAATTCATCAGGGTGCATCTACCAACTAAACGTACGGATAGTACACCCCTTTTCAGGATAGTCTTGGGCAATATCTGTAAAGATGCAAAAACTGAGGCAGAATTAAAGCAACTTGAGCTGGTTTGTTAGTCATGACCATCGCCACTTCACCAACTAAACCCTATACTGCTGACGAATATTTGGCTCTAGAGGTGGAGTCTGAGCATCGTCAGTGCTGGTGAAGGGTTACCGTCAGTGGCAAATGATCGGAGCCAATATAGGGGCCTGTTGTGCGCTGCTGCGTAATCAAATCGGGACTGTGTAAACAATGATCAATGGCAATTTGAAACAAAATGGGTACATTGCCAGGCCAGGTCATTTGCCATATCCAGCCCTGTTGAGAATTTTTAAGCTCCCCCCGCACCAGCATCTTTCGCAGGCGCTGTGACCAGGGTGTGGAATTAAAATCACCAATAATCACAACCGATTTGCCCGCATCCATCTGTCTGCGTCCCCAGTCGGCAACAGATTGAAATTCAATAGCTTGAAATTTTGATGCCCTGGGAGTGCCGGGTCGGGTAATGTGTACGCTCATCAAACTGAGGACCGCTTTACCCAGTCGTACATCAACAGTTAGTAGAGGACGTTGGGAATAGTTAGGTACTTGAACGATGTGCTTTTGAATAATCTCTAACGATGAGTCTAATGGCACAAACATAGCGCTGCCATGGGAGTTCGTTTTGGGTTCAGCGGCGACCAACCGATAGTTTTTTAACTGGTCCACAATCAGGGGCAGTGTCGTCGGTGTAATTTCCTGCAAAAAAACAATATCGGCAACTTGGTTATTAACGTACTCAATTGCCTGGCTAGGCTGGGGGTTTTTATGATCAATATTGGCATGGAGGATCGTTAAACTAGGCTCGGTTGAACCGAGCTGCTGAAAAACTCCGGGGGGCCAAGCCAGGGAAAAAATTAGGACACTGTTAAGGGTTAAGGGCAACAGCCAGACCAGGCTCCACCGCTGCCGCTGCCATAGGCCAATTACTAAAAGGCATAACAACATCCAACAGTATTGCCACCGAAAGTGATCTAATAGGTCAAACCGCCACCACAGGTCACTGGCCAACCCACAAACCGTTGCCAGGGTGATGGCAAGGCCAAGAATAATGCTGAAAACCTTAAGGCTGCCCATGGTGCTAGTTGGTAAAGGGATGGCTAGCTCTAGAGAGCTTACCTGGGACCAGTTTGTTTCTGACTATGGAAATCATGGGGGCAATCATGGGGCAGTCGAGGGTTGCATATCTCCAAAGCAGAGGCTACGCCAACGACGACTATCACCTGGCATATACAGTAGAAAAAATGGGCTGAGTTGAAAGACTTAGACTAGGATTTGGCACAATAGCTGAGAGCGTTCAAAGAGGCCAGGGACCATGGATATAGAAGCGCCATCGTTTAGCATTGTGATTACGACCTATAACCGGGTGGAGCTGCTGAAACGTGCGATCGCAACTGCCCTCGACCAAACCGTGCCCTGCCAGGTAATCGTGGTGGACAATGCCTCTACCGATGGCACCCAGACCTATGTTGAAAGCTTGGGCAGCCAGGTGCTGTACCACCGCAACCCCACCAATGCCAACCACTCAGGTGCCGTCAATGCCGGGGTGGAGCGCGCCACTGGCACCTGGATTAAGCTGGTGGATGACGATGATTATCTAGCCCCCACCTGTATTGAAGAAATTGCCAGGGCGATCAAACAGCGACCTGAAGCAGTTATTTGCTCCTGCCAGGCTGCCCAGGTAGACGGTGAGGGTCAGGAGCTCAGCCGCACCCCCACCACGGGGCCAGGTGAGGCATTTTATATCCCCCAGGTCGACATCCACTACGGCATGTTTCTAGAAGTAGTCCCCTTTGGCACCCCAATCCAGGTGGCGGTGCGGCGCGATGCCTTTCTCAAATCTGGCGGCTGGGATCTGACCATGACCGGCTTTGACGACATTGACTCCTGGATTCGAGTGGCGGACTATGGCGATGCCCTATTTATCAATAAGTGTCTGACCTATCGCACCGTTTGGCCCGGTGGTTATGATCAAAAAATCACCCTGCAGCGTCGTCTAGATACTAATATTTTGATCAAGGAACGCATTTATCAACACATCAGCCCAAAGCATCAAAGTAAGCTGCCGACGCTACGGGCCATTCGCCAGTACCTCAGCCTGCACTGGATGATCGTTGCCCTCAAGCAAAAGCAGCTTCCCGCCGCCCTCAGTTTTGGTCTACCGGCGGTCTTCTCACCCAAGGCCTGGCAGCTGCTCCAGCAAGCCGTCAGGTTTCGTCAGCAAAAAGCCACCCCTGCCGTCGCTAAGCTGGTTCTAGACTAGCCCTTGACCACAAGCCCCCTGACCACAAGCCCCCATGACCGCTTCTCCAGAGGACACCCCCCATGACCGCAACAACAATATCCTCCTACCAAGTGGGCGGTAGCCTTCATGCCCAGGCCCCTACCTATATCAAGCGTCAGGCCGATGATCAGCTGTATGAGAGTTTGGAGCAGGGAGAGTTTTGCTATGTGTTTAATACCCGACAAATTGGCAAATCGAGTCTGCGGGTAAGAACAAAATATCGGCTTGAACAGGATGGTGTGTGCTGTGCGGCCATTGACTTAACCAACTTGGGCAGCGACAACGTCACAGCTGAAAAGTGGTACATGGGGATTGCAGCGGAGCTGTGGCGAAGCTTACGGCTGGGGGGCAACTTTCAGGAATGGTGGCACCAGGGCGATAGCCTCTCGGCGGTACATCGCCTGGAGCGGTTTATGAAGGATAGGGTGCTAAAGCAGATAGAGGCTGAACGGATTGTTATTTTTATTGATGAGATTGACAGTGTGCTAGCCCTGCCGTTTGCCGCTGACGATCTGTTTACCCTAATTCGCTACTGCTATAACCAGCGGGTGGATAATCCACAGTATCGCCGTCTGAGTTTTGCCTTGTTTGGGGTGGCCACCCCCACGGATCTCTGTCAAAACCCTAATCGCACGCCCTTTAACATTGGTACAGCTATTGAACTGAGCGGATTTACCCTCGAAGAGGCCATGCCCCTGAGCCGTTGGTTGGCGCCAACGGTCAACAACCCGGTTGAAACCCTGGATTACATTTTGACCTGGACCAACGGTCAGCCGTTTTTAACCCAGAAGCTATGTCAGCTGGTGGTCAGTCGTTTGGCGGCGCGGACAGATGTGTATGTTGAGCAACCTTGGGTGGATGGTCTGGTGCGATCGCAACTGATCAGAAACTGGGAATCCCAGGATGAACCTCCCCATCTAAGAATCATCCAAGATCGTTTACTCTCTCGTCCCCAGCTGATTAGTCGATTGTTGGGACGCTACAAAAAACTGTTGTTGGGTCAGTCCCTGTCCTTAGAAGACAATCATCTCCGAGAAGAACTGTTACTCTCGGGGTTAGTCATCAAAAAAAACGGCCAGTTAGACATTCACAACCGGCTTTATCGAGAGATTTTTAATGTCCACTGGATCGACTATCATTTAGCCCGGTTACGCCCCTATTCCCAAGCATTTGAAGCCTGGATTAATTCAGACCAAAAAGATCGCTCACGGCTGCTGCGGGGGCAGTCCCTGGTCGAGGCCCAGAACTGGGCTAAGGATCAACAACTGAGCGATCTAGACTACAAATTTTTAGCCCATAGTGGCGCTGTTGATCGCCAAGAAGTACAGCAGTCCCTAGAATCCGAGCGTCTAAAAGAACTGGAAGCCCGGCTCGAGGCCCAACAGCGCAATGTAATATTGCAGCGCTTTTTAATCGTTGGCATGGGGGCGGCCTTCCTCAGTATTACCAGTATTGCCATGTTGGCCTACTGGCAGTCGCGGCAAACCATGCTGACCCAACAAGCTAGCCAAAATAATCAGGCGCTGTCCACTAGCTACTATTCTGATGCGCTCTTTAATCAGGATAATCGTCTGCTGTCGCTGCTAGAAGCCGTGAGGGCCGGCAAACAGCTAGAGCGATTGCCGGTGCCACAGCCCAGCGTTAAACAACAGGTGGAGCAAACGCTCCATCGCACCCTCCAAAGCATTACTGAAGCCAATCAGCTACGCGGGCATCGAGCCCCGGTTTATGGCGTCACCTTTAGCCCCGACGGTCAGTACCTAGCCTCAGCCAGCTGGGACAATACCCTAAAGCTTTGGCATGCCGACGGACAGCTGATTACTACCCTCAGCGGTCACACCAACGCCGTTTGGGATGTTGCCTTTAGCCCCGACAGTGATTATCTGGTGTCTGCCAGTGCCGATGCCACGGCCAAAATTTGGCCCATGGGTTACGACAACGATATCCCGGTTGTGGTCGCTCCCCCAGTTACCCTGCGAGGCCATGCCGGACGGGTCAATGCTGTCGATATTTCCTTGGATAGCCAAACCTTGGTAACCGGTGGAGAGGATGGCCATCTAAAGTTTTGGGATAGAACCGGTAATCTGTTGCTAGATATTAAAGCCCACGAGGCCAGTGTCACCCAGGCAATCATTAGTCCCAACGGGCTGATGTTGGCCACCGCCAGTGAAGACCACACCATTAAACTCTGGGAGGCCACCACCGGACGGTTGTTACAGGAGTTTAAAGAACATCAGGCTCCGGTCTATGGCTTGGCCTTTAACCCCAGTGGCCAAATTTTGGCATCGACGAGTGATGATCAAACCGTTAAGCTTTGGCAGCTGCCAGACAGCCTTGACATTGGTCGCGCCGGTACCGGCGAAAACCAAGTGATCACCTTGGAAGGGCACCAGGATCGGGTCTGGAATGTCAAATTTAGCCCCGATGGTCGCCAGCTAGCTTCTACTAGTTGGGATAACACGGTCAAGCTGTGGACTAGCAGCGGTACCCTATTGACCACCCTAAAGGGGCACGACGCTGGGACCTGGAGCGTTGACTTTAGCCCCGATGGCAATGTGCTGGCCTCTAGCAGTGATGACGCCACCGTCCGTCTGTGGCGCTTAGATAAAATTCCCCAGACCCTCCATGGCTATCAGGGACCAGTGACGGGGCTGGCGCTGAATCAACAGACCGTGGCCGCCGGGAGCTGGGACAAAACCATTCGACTTTGGACCTGGCAGGGTCGGCTTCGGACGGTTCTGCGGGGCCACACCGACCGGGTTAGGCAGGTGGCCTTTAGCCCGGATGGCCAAACCCTAGCCTCGGCGAGTTCGGATAAAACCGTTAAGCTTTGGCGGTCTGAGGGGGGCCTGTTGCAAACGCTGGAGGGGCATCGAGATCGCGTTTGGGGAGTGGCCTTTAGCCCCGATGGCGAGGAAATTGCATCGGCCAGCTGGGACCAAACCGTTAAACTTTGGCGTCCTAACGGGGAACTGATACGTACCCTGCGCGGTCATCGAGATCGCGTGTATGGCATTGCCTACAGTCCCAACGGGCAATATCTGGTGTCAGCAGGCTGGGACCACACCATCAAGCTCTGGAACCGGCGGGGAGAAATGTTTAAGAGCATCCACGGTCATCGTGGGCCGATTTGGGGCGTGGCCATTAGCCCAGACAGCCAGATGATTGCGTCGGCCAGTGCCGATCATACGATCAAGCTTTGGTCGGACGAGGGGCTGCCCCTCGCTACCCTACGGGGGCATCGAGCCCGGGTACACAGCGTGGTTTTTAGCCCAGATAGTAAGCTATTGGCATCCAGCAGCTACGATCGGACTGTACGTATTTGGCAACAAGACGGCACCTTGGTAACCACGCTGTATGGTCACGGCGGCCCCACCTGGGGCGTTGCCTTTAGTCCCGATGGTCAAACCTTAATTTCCAGTGGCCATGACCGCCGGATTATTCTATGGGACTGGCAGGACAGTCGCAGCTTTGATCAGCTGCTGGAAGACGGCTGTCAGTGGCTAGACGATTACCTGGCCAATGGGGATAATCTATCGGATGCGGATCGCCAGCTATGTAGTGGGAGTATCTAGTGAGACCGTTAGGATGTTCTTTTAAATTACTTTTTTCACCTTACACAATTTCGGTGTTTTCCCTTAAATTGCTTTCATAGCGAGTTAGTTCATTCGATATTGGTTGACGTGCGGGCCAGTTGCATCTGAGGCTGCCGTCAAGGACAAAACAATATTAATCATCGTTGTTGCTGAGCAAAGGTGCCGAGAGGGACCCTTGCTCAACAGTTGTCGTTTTTACTCTTGTTCGATTCTTTTTTTTATCGGCGTTACAGCCCTATTCCCAACACTGTATTGATATCGCAGTATTGATGTTGCAATCATTACTGTCAGACGATTTGAAGGATCACAGGAGACGAGGTTTATGAAAGCTATTGCACTTGTTGGAAGTACTGGTCAGTCTCAAACGCTACTGGCTGATTTGTTGCACTGGCATGGGTTGTCTGTTTTTCAGGTGGATGAGGGAAACGCCCTGCTGCCGTTGCTCAGCTTTATTTCACCTGAATTAATTATCATTGAGTCTTCTCTATGGCGAGATGCCGAGATAATTTGCGATCGCATCAAGAACAGCTCTGTCCTGGGCAGCGTGCCCATCATTGTCTGTGCCAATGGCGGCAGCACCCATAGCAGCGCCGACGCCTGCCTGTGCTCTCCCTACACGGCCGAAGACATCTTTGCCAACGTCCAAGCCCTGCGCCCGTTAACATCGCCCCTGTCGGACAGCGTGGTCACCTCAGCTTGGATTGATTCCTAGCCCATCCCCTAGCCAGTACCCAAGCGCCCACCAAAGTAGCGCCTATACAAGTTACAGCTGGCCGTTGCCGTATTCCCCACCAGGGTGACCAGCCCCATACTTTCTAGCCGATAGGCGGCCATGGGTTCTAGTTCAGCGGTCGATTCCTGCTCAATTACTCGATAAAACGTACGGGCCAGGTTGGGCTCCGCTTCAAAAATAGCCAGGTAGCTGCGCAGATGATCGCTATAAATTCCGCTCTGCTGAGGAGCCTCATCAATTAAACGTTCCAGGTCCATCTTATGGACGCTCAGATTATAAAGGGCCAGGTGGATTAAATAGGGATGGCCTTCTACCAAGGTATGGAGGGATATCAAACCGTCATCCCACGCCACCCTGTAGCGCTGAGCCAGCTGCTGAGTTTGGTCTAAGGTAAAGGCCGGTAGCCGCAGGGGCAACCCCACATTAAACGGCGACTGATGAATTTGGAGGGGAATAAAGGCTTCGGTGGCATAGGCCACCAGTAACCGGAGGTACCCCCATTCGGTTAAGTTTTTCGCTTCTTCATGCCACACCCGCAGCATGGGTAAAAATTCCTGGGCCATGGTCGGATGCTCAAACACCGCCTGGAGATCGTCAATCACCAGCAGCAGCGGCTGTTGCAGAGGATTTAAAACACTGCTTTGCATGTAGTTAGTGCAGCTGATCTTGCTACCCAAATCAATGTTCCAAACATCATCTAGCTGGGCGGTGAGTTTTAGCTGCTGGGCAATGTTGGCGCAAAACCAACGCAAAAATTTATCAAAATTGGCCAACACACCGCCATCGGCCTGACGGAAATTGAGCCGGACCACCTTAAAGTTTAGTTTTTGAGCTTGGGCCACCAGGCGGTTAACCAGGGAGGTTTTGCCCCATCGCTCCGGTGCGCGAATTCTGAGTAACGCCCCCGGCTTCAGTAACTCACCCATGGCCTGGTTTTCCACCGGGGGGCGTTCAATATAAAGGGGGCTGCCCAGGGGTAAGGGGCTGCCGGGAAAGGTGGTATCTGCTTGGTCTGCGCCGGGCCACCAGGGTTCTGGGGTAGTGGGCTGGTGCAGCTGATAGGCCTGCTGCCGTAAAACAGCATGGATATTCTTTTTTGTGACGCGCTCCCCCAGGGAATGGGAAATTTTTTGCCAGAGACGAGAGCCCGTCACCCGTACATAATCTGCATCGTAGCCCTCGCTGGCCGCGATTTGTGCGTAGGTCGATCCTTGCCAGCATCGTCTAAAAACGACTTCTTGGATAGCCGTTAACCGATACGGTGAAAGGAGTTTATCAACAAGTGCGATGGCATCTTCAGGAGACATGGGGCCACCACCGTCAATCAGAGGTATAGAAAAAGACTATCAGTGGAGGTACCTCCCATAACCATTGGACATAAGGAAGACACTAATATATCAGGCTGCTTGCGCTCTGTTTTGTAATCCAACGGGTGATTTTAGAATGGCGTATTGTCAAACCTATGCTGGGTAAGGATTTTCAGTTTAGTGCTATCCGTAGGTCTAGCTTCTTGAGGGGCAAGTTTTTGCTACAGAATGTTTGCACGCTGGACATCGCCATACCCGATGGCAGTGGCTGGTGGCTGGCCGCATCATGCCTGGTTATTTCTAAGATACGGACAGGCTCTGGGGAATCTGGGCCGGGGAGCTTGTCCAAAGAACAGGGAATGCTGATATTGGTCTAACCAGATTTGAGCGGGCTAGACCGCTTCTGTTGACATGTGACCGGTATGCAACATCTTTTAATTATTGAAGACGATGCGGGGAAACGCGCCGTCAGCCTGCAGGCTGATTCTGGCTCCATTGGTCGCGATGTTAGCAATTCTATTGTTTTACACTCCCAGGAAGTGTCGCGTCAGCATGCGATTTTACTCCGGGTAACCCGCCCCGGTGAAGACGACTATGGGTTTCGCATCATTGATGGCAATTTGCAGGGAAAACCCAGCACCAACGGTTTATTTATCAACGGTCGGCGCTGTAGCGCTCACAATTTGCGCCACGGCGATGAGATTGTTTTTGGAGCCAATGTCAAAATGCGCTACCACACAGCGACTGAGGATGTGGAATGGCTGTTGTCAGGTAGTGCCGAAGCGGCCAAGTATATGGAAACTCTGATTGCCACCCCCGTTGATCCTGGTCTTGTTGCTGAGTCAGATAAACAATACGACGATGCGACGATGGCTCGACTGGCCTCGTTTCCTGAGCTTTTCTCCCATCCGATTATTGAGATCTCCCTAGCGGGTGAGCTAATTTATCTAAATCCGGCTGCGGTGAGCCAATTTCCCACTATTCACATGGCCAAGTTAAGCCATCCTATCTTAGACGGGGCTATTGATACGGTAAAAGCGCAACAACAACAGCGCTTTGTTCGGAATGTTGCCGTGGGTTCTCAGATTTTTGAACAGTCATTTCACTACATTCCCCAGAGTGAACTCATTCGTTGTTATTTGGTCGACATTACCGATCGCAAACAAGCTGAATGTGAGCTTCAGACGCTGCACGATGGGTTAGAGGTCCAAGTCAAGGAGCGCACCACTCAGCTATTGGCAACAACGGAGCGATTAAAACAGGAACAACGGGCACTTCAGTCTAGCTACGCCACTAATCGAGCCCTACTCAATGCCATCCCCGACCCGATGTTTCGCATTAGCAGCCACGGCCAGTTTGTAAATTTTAGTGCCCCCAACCACCACACCCTGCCGTTTGTCGTTGCCGACTGTCTACATCGAGGTTTGGCTGATATATTGCCAGATAATGTGGCGGTGGCGATGCAGCAGCACATTGATCGGGTATTGGTGACGGGAGATATCGAAATTCTCGATTTTCCACTTAGGGCGGGCGGTGGGGAGCGTCATTTTGAGGCTCGTATTGTTAGCAGTGACGCCCAGGAAGTTATTGTTATCATCCGAGATATTACTAAACGAAAACAGGCGGAGACTGAGATTCGTAATACCCTGGAGCGGGAACGGGAACTAAATGAGATGAAAACTCGATTTGTTTCGATGACGTCCCATGAGTTTAGAACACCGCTGACCACAATTCTGTCGTCGGCCGAGCTATTGGAACACTACGGTGAGCAGTGGGAGCGGGCCAAACAGCACCAGTACCTAAAAAAGGTCCAAACCGCCGCCACCCACATGACTGAATTACTCAATGATGTGCTGCTGATTAATAAGGTAGAGGCGGGACGGATGGAGTTTAATCCTCAGCCGCTGGTGCTCAATGAATTTTGTCAGGAGATTATTGAGGAGTTGCAGATTACCACCGACCGCCATAGTTTGGAGCTGCGATCGCAACTTGCCAATCATCCCCACCAGGTTGATCGCAAGCTCATGCGCCATATCTTGACCAATTTACTAGCCAATGCCATTAACTACTCCCCCAGCGGTGGCGAGATTCTCATTAGCCTAGACTCCATGGGCGAGCACATTCAGCTCCGGGTGCAGGACCCCGGTATCGGTATTCCCCCAGAAGCCCATGCCACTCTGTTTGACTCATTTGTCCGCGGTCCCAACGTTGCCACCATTTCAGGAACCGGGCTGGGACTGGCCATTGTCAAAAAATCCGTCGCGCTTCACCAGGGCCAGATTAGCTTTGAAAGTACGGTGGGCCAAGGCACCACATTTATCGTTACCCTACCCCAGATAGAAAGCGAGCCGGCCCTTCGGTAATCTAAAACTGTTCGCGGGCACTCTATTAAAAGTCTGGCGTTGTTGTTTCTCGAGGTGAGGTTATCTGTAATTTTTATCTGCAATGTGATGTCCCCTGGCATGTCTAACCGCCTCATCCTCTAAATCAGCAACAGCCAAGTCTGCATCTACTTGATCTATCCATAAAACAAGAGCATTGTAGTTACAAAAGAGAAACCATGGTCAAAATCTTAGTCATAGAAGACGAGGTAGAGATTCGCTCAAACCTGCTAGAGCTTCTAAGCCTAGAAGGTCATGACGTAGTCGGTGCAGACAATGGCGTTACGGGGCTGCTGGGGGCCATTGAGCACGCCCCAGATTTGATTGTCTGCGATGTGATGATGCCCGAGCTCGATGGCTACGATGTACTCCAGGCCCTACGTCAAGACCCCAAGACCTTGGCGATTCCCTTCATATTTCTAACGGCCCTGGCCAATAAGGGCGACATTCGTCGGGGTATGGTCCTGGGGGCTGACGACTATCTGACTAAACCGTTTACCCGTTCAGATGTGCTCACCGCCGTTGAAACCCGTTTGCAAAAACAAGCCGTTTCTCAATCCCGGACATATCATGACCAGGTGAACGCTCTACAGCAGGAGATTCAACGGTTTCGAGCGGGGCTTAACAGTGAGCAGACCAATTTATTGGGGGATGTGCGGCACCATTTCAAGGATGCCGTCGTTAAATTAGACATTGTCACTAATATCTTAAAAACCCTTCCCCCCGGCGAACAGCGTGAACGCAGCATTGCGCTGGTACAAAATGTCTGCGCTACTGAAATTAAGATGCTGACAAAGATTCCTAATTTTGAATATTTATTGGAAGCTACACCCGGATAAGGGAATTGTCCCTAGGAGATACTCTATGGGCTATTAAGAGCTGTCATAAGTGGGGGGCTCAGTTAGCCATCAGTGATCGAGGCCTCCTCCCGTCCCCTTTTCTGGAATGCCCTTGGGGCTATATCCTGGGGGCGCTAGACTCAAAGCCCCCAGGCTTGGGGCCTGGGGGCAACGACTATGAAATTAAACAGCTTGTTCATGGTGTATGCAAAGATTGGGCGTTGCTGATCCTCGGGATGATTTTTATCTGTAAGGTGCTGCCTTACAGCATATTTAACCGATCTGTTCATCCTCTAAATCAGCAACGGCAAAGATCGAGTTCACC
>ERZ1740065.651-NODE-651-length-19160-cov-8.970060_pt1 | contig 19160 bp, 18 predicted proteins | sample MGYA00581738_ERZ1740065 | MGnify/ENA primary metagenome ERZ1740065 (study PRJEB43018, sample SAMN04849749) | marine metagenome | isolation source: floating plastic debris | place: Pacific Ocean | collected 2008-09-01 | study: EMG produced TPA metagenomics assembly...
GGCCGGCCTGGCCTGCAGCAAACTGCGCCACGGTTTCACCGCGGTTGGCGGCCGCCTGCGGGTCGACCCAGGGCTCGAAGTCTTCGCCGCGAAACTGCGGGAAGGTCAGCATGAGGTTGCCGAGGTCGCCCTTGGGGTCGATCGCGATGACGGGCACATTGTCCATGGCCGCTTCTTCGATCATGCCGATGCCGAGGCCCGTTTTTCCGCTGCCCGTCATGCCGATGATGACCGCGTGGGTGTTGAGGTCCTTGGAGTCGTAGAGCACGAGCTCGTCGGTCAGCTTGCCGTTGTCACCATCGATGCGTTTGCCGAGGTAAAACGCGCCGAGTTTCTCGAAGGTCCCCATCTGTCTCGTTCCCCACCTGCGAATCCCGGGGGAGTGTAGCAACTTGGGTGCGAACGGGCGCACGGTGTCGGTGCTGCGCGTTCTGGTACGCTCGGCGCATGGAATCCAACGCCAAGCCCATCAAGATCGGCTGGACCCTGTTCGCGCTCGCCGTCACGGCGCTCGCGGTGTCAGGCGTGGCCGATTCGCTGGGTCAGGACTACGCGGCCACGGCACTCGAGCGGGCGTTTCTGACCTGGGCCGTCGCGCGTGGCTTAAACGCTGTGATTTCCGTGGCACAGGGCACCGAGGTGGCGCTCGAACCCGGTGGGGTAGGCGTGAACCTGACGGTGGGCGAGGTGCTCGACCCCGTCAATGACCTTATCGAGCGCTTCTCTTCGGTGATGCTCATCGCCACCAGTGCGATTGGTCTGCAAAACGTATTGCTGCGCATCACGGGCAACGCGGGTTTCAGCATCCTGCTGGGGCTCTCGGCTTTCGCCGCGCTGCTCGTGATCTGGGTGCCGTCGCTGGCGGGCCGGGAGCGCCTGCGCGGGTTTGTGCTGCGCTTTCTGCTCATCACGTTTTTGCTGCGCTTCGCGGTGCCGTTTCTCGTGATTGGATCGAGCGTGGTCTTCGATCGTTTCCTGGCTGCGGACCAGCAGGCCGCGACAGCTGCGCTGCGTGATACGACGGCGGACATTGAGGGCATGACGGCGGACACGCCCGAAACCACGGACCCGGATCGCGGCATGCTGCAGCGTTTCACCGATATGGTGGGCGACTCGCTGTCGTCGCTCAATGTGAAGGAGCGCCTGGCCAACCTTCAGGAACGCGCCTCGATGACGACGGGCCACGTCGTCGATCTCATTGTGATTTTTATGTTGCAGACGATTGCGCTGCCGTTGATGTTCTTGTGGCTGTTGCTCGAGGTGGGCAAGGCGCTCGCCAAGCGCGCCACGCATTGGTAGGTCTCAGTCGCCGAACAGCGTGCGCCAGCGCTCGGGCGTCATGTTGCGCAGCAGCCGCGCATTGCGCACGGGTATCGCCTCGCTGTTGCCGTGCTCGGCAATCGCCCGTCCCACACTCGCCTCGCGCAGCAAATGCAGCGTCGGGTAGGGCGCCCGATTGGTGGCATTGGCGGGGTCGCCGGCTTCGGCGTCTGCGAACACGTAATCGGGGTGGAACGTCGCCAGCTGAATCACACCCGTGAGACCGAGCACCTCGATGAGCGCCTCGGCAATGTCCAGATAATCATTGAACGCATCGAAGTCGCCGAGCAGGTGCTCAACGACGACTAGTGTGGTTTCGAGCTCTCTTGCGGGCGTCGACGCGAGCCGCTGCAGCGCGTGGTCCAAGTCGGCGGTTAGTGTGTCGGCGTCCTCGGCGTTGCTGATAAGAATCTCGAGGCGGCCGCTGGTGAGCACGGATGCGGCGAAGGGGCAGAGCCCGAGTCCGACCACCACGCGCTCGAGCCATTGCTCCGTGCGGACGGTCGCCGTGTCGCTCACCGCCGAGCTACCAGCCGCAGGCCTGGCCTTCGTTCTGCGTTTCGAGCCAACCGAGTAACGGATTGAAGTACTCGACGAGCGCGGACGCGTCCATCTCCCGCGTGCCTGTTGCGGCCTCGAGCGCGTCCTGCCAGGGCTGGCTCGAGCCGAGCTCGAGCATGGCCCACAGCTTGTCGCCTGCGGCTTCGGAACCGTAGATCGAACACGCGTGCAGGGGCCCTTCGAATCCGGCCGCGTCGCAGAGCGCACGCTGGAACTGGAACTGCAGGATGTGCGCCAGGAAGTAGCGCGTATAAGGCGTGTTGGCCGGGATGTGGTACTTCGCGCCCGGGTCGAAGTCGCGCTCACTGCGTGCAACGGGTGCTGCCACGCCCTGGTAGCGCGTGCGTAAGTCCCACCAGGCCGCATTGTAGTTATCGGGCGTGATGTCACCCGTGAACACGCGCCAGCGCCACTCGTCGATCAGTTTGCCGAAGGGCAGGAATGCGATCTTGTCGAGCGCCATCTGCATTTGCGTGTTGATGAGCGCTTCATCACCTTCGCCAATCTCGTCAACGAGCCCGAGCCCCGCCAAAAACTCGGGCGTCAGTGACAGCGTGATCGTGTCGCCGATCCCCTCGTGGAAGCCGTCGTTCGCGCCATCCTGGAACAGCGTCGGCTGGTCTTTGTACGCGAGGAAGTAATAGATGTGCCCGAGCTCGTGGTAGATCGTCGAGAGCATCTCGCCCGTCTGCTCGATGCACATCTTGATGCGCGGGTCGTTGCCACCTTCGAGCGGCCAGGCGCTGGCGTGGCAAACGACGTCGCGGTCGCGCGGCTGGGTCAACTGCGACAAGGCCCAAAACGACTCCGGCAGCTCGGGCATGCCCAGCGAGACAAAGAAGTCCTCGCCGAGCTCGACCATCTGCACCGCCGTGTAGTCCTGCGCTTGCAGCGCGGTCGTGACGTCGGGTGACTCGACGTCGGGGTACGGGGCCACGAGGTAGGTAATATTGGCCCAGCCCTGCGGCCCCAAGTTGCCGAGCAGGTGGGCCGGGATCGGGCCGTACAGGGGGCCGCGATCTTCGCCGTAGGTTTCGGAAAGCTCGCGCCGGACGTAACAGTGCAGCGCCTCGTACAGCGGCTCGACCTGGCCCCAGAGCCGGGCCGATTCGGCGTCGAAGTCGGCCGCGGGCATGTCGTAGCCTGACTGCCACATCTCGGCAAGGTTGCCGTAACCGAGCTCCTGCGCGCCCGCGTTGGTCAGCTCCACAAACCGGGCGTAGTCGTCACGCATGGGCGGTGCCACAGTGCGCCAGCCGAGCCAGGCATCGAGCTGCTCTTCGTAGTCGCGGCTTGTGGCCATCACCGCCACAAGATCACCGAGCGTGCGGCATTCGCCTTCGGCGGGGCAGTAGCGACCGGCGCCGTAGAGCCCCTCCATGCGTGTCGTGATCTCGGCAAGCTCGCGCCGCGCCGCGTCATTATCGGGCGCGGGTTGTGCCGTGCCGAGCTTGAGCTGGCGTAGCGCCCTTGCCGAGACCGGGTCAATAGCGGCCAGGTCGTATTGCGTCGATTCGGCGACGGCACGCGACAGGAAGGCCGCGTTGCGCTCCTGCGCGCGGGCGGCGAGGCGCGCCGAATCCTTGTTGATGTAGGTCGACTGCACCCAGGCGGCCGAGCCCGACTCTTCTGCCAGCTCCGAGAGCTCTGCATTGACGCGGGCGACGAAGTCGGTGGCCGATTCCGCAGGTTCCGGCGTCTCGATGGGCGCATCCGGGATCGACAGCGCGCATCCGGCGAGCACGGCGATCAAGGCCCCCGCGACCAAAACTCTGAGCGTCACGTCACGCAGCCCCGGCGTCAGTGAATACCGCCCATGAGCTTGCGCACGGGCTTGGTAAACAACAGCAGCAACAGGCCCGCGCCGCCCGTGGTCAGGACGATCTGCCAGTACTGATCCGGCATGGCCGCGACGTTCTCGGCGTCGAACTCACCCGCGATGAGACCGGCGATGAGGTTGCCGAGCGAGGTTGCCAGGAACCAGATACCCATCATCTGGCCGACGAAGCGGCGCGGTGCGAGTTTTGTCGTTGCCGACAGGCCGACAGGCGACAACGTAAGCTCGCCCATGGTGTGCAGCAGGTAGGTCAGGATCAGCCAGGTCGGCATGGCCTTGTCGCCGGCTGCCACAATCGTTGCTGCGGCGACCATGGTCAGGAAGCCCATCGCCAGCACAATCAGACCCAGCGCGAACTTGAACGGCGTCGAAGGTTCCATGTTGCGCTTGGCAAGCCAAACCCACGCTGATGCGTACAACGGCGCCAACAAAATGATGAACACTGCGTTGAGAGACTGGAACCAGCTAGCCGGGATTTCAAACGAGCCGACGATGCGGTCTGTGTAACGTTCCGCGAACAGGTTAAGTGACGAGCCCGCCTGCTCGAAGCCCGACCAGAACATGGCGGCGGCCAGGAATAACACGATGATTACGACCACGCGTTTCTTCTCGACCGTGTTGAGGCCAGCGAACGCGAGCACGTAAATAAAGTAGATCGCCGCCACGCTGCAGATGACGTAGGTCATCCCTTTGGCCAGCGTCACCGCATCGATCGAGATCACACCAAACAGTGCGAGCCCGACCACGGCGGCGATTACTGCGACCGCCGTCCATACACCGATCCAGCCCTTGCGCTTGCGTTCGTCGTCACGCGCGGCATCGCCGGTGCTAGAGATGTGCGTTCCCGCTTCACCCAGCAGGCCGCCGGACAACTTGTACTGGATCAGACCAAACAGCATGCCGCTACCAGCCGCGGCAAACCCGTAGTGCCAGCCGAAGCGGTCGCTTTGTCCGAGGCCGCCACAGATGATGGGACCGAGCGCTGCGCCTACGTTAATGCCCATATAGAAGATGGTGAAGCCAGCATCGCGACGCGGGTCTTCGGCGGTGTAGAGCTCACCGACAATTGCGGAGATGTTGGGCTTGAGCAGTCCCGTGCCCAGCACGACGAGCACGAGGCCCAGGAAGAAGGCCTGAAGGTTGGGGATGGCGAGCACGAAATGGCCGGCCATGATGATGATTCCGCCAAACCACACGGCTTTCTGGGCACCCATGAGCCGGTCCGCGATCCAGCCTCCGGGCAACGCAACGAGGTAAACCGCCGCCGTGTAGAGGCCGTAAATGGCGGTCGCTGTCTTGTCGGTGAAGCCGAGGCCGCCCGTAACCACCTGGTCCGTCATAAACAGGACCAGCAGCGCGCGCATCCCGTAATAACTGAAACGCTCCCACATTTCGGTGAAGAACAGTGTCGACAGGCCGCGCGGGTGCCCCAGAATCTGGCGCTCAGACGGCGCGCTAATAGTTTCAGACATTACTATCCCCGGAAAAAACTTTGCGAAGGATTCAGCAGAATGTATTGTGAGTCAAACGCGGGTGGTTGTGCTGTCCACTGCGTCTTCCGGCGCATCGCACCAGCCGCGCGTCGGCTTCGGCCGAATTGCCAAGCAGGAGAAACGTTATGCGTCATCCCATTCGTACACTGACGCTCGCAGCGGCAGCCGGTCTCATCGCGGTTGGCTGCTCAACGCCAATCGGCACGGCACCCTTGCCCGAGTCTGAAACTGCGGCCGAAAGCCAGCCCGTCACGGGCACACGTGTTGCCGGCGGCAACCAGGCTCGCCGGGTCACGGTCTACAAGAAAGAAGACATTGATCGCAGCGGTGCCACGTCGGTGGGTGAGCTGCTGAAAGGTACGGGTCGCCGCTGAACGGCCCCGGCGTCTCTTCGCGAGGCGCCGCACTCTGAATCGAGTCAGCTGGCGCTCGCGTCGGCCGAAGACGCTCGCTCACGTCCGACCATCGTGCGCGACATGATAATCCCGAGCTCGAACAGTACATACACGGGCACCGCCAGCAGCGTCTGGCTGATCACATCGGGCGGCGTCAGGAACATCCCCACGACGAAACAGCCGAGGAATACGTAGGGCCGCGCGCGGCCGAGTTTCTCGGGAGTCGTGATGCGCGCCCACACGAGCAGCACGGTGGCAATGGGCACCTCAAACGCAATCCCGAACGCGAAGAACAGCGCGAGCACAAAGTCGAGATAGGCCGTGATGTCCGTCATCACGTCGACGCCCTGCGGCGAGACCTGGTTAAAAAACGCGAACATGAGTGGGAACACCACGTAGTACGCGAACAGGATGCCGAGGTAGAACAGCATGATGCTGCTGGCGAGCATGGGCAGCGCGAAGCGTTTCTCTTTCTTATAGAGCCCTGGTGCCACGAACGCCCACACCTGGTAGAGCACCGCGGGCATGGCGATAAACAGCGCAATGAAAAAGGCCAGCTTGAAGGGCGTCAAAAACGGAGACGCCACCTGCGTGGCGATCATCGTGTTGCCTTCCGGCAGCGCGTTGGTAAGCGGCTGCGACACGATGGCGAACAGCCTCTTCGCAAACGGGATGAGGCAGATAAACACGACGATGACGGCCGCAAACGCGCGCAGCATGCGCGAGCGCAACTCCAGCAGGTGTGAGAGCAGGCTCGCTTCCTCGAGCGGCTCGTCTTCCTTCGGGGTCTCCGTCATGACGACTTGGCGGTGCTGGCCGGGCGTGTCTCGCTGGCAGCGATTTCGGGGACGTAGTCGTCTTCTTCCTCTTCCCACGCGACGTCTTTGTGGTCCATGCCTTCATTGTCGGGGTCAGTTGTGACTACCGCGTCGTGGTGTGTGGTGTCGAGTTTGGGCTCGGTCTCTGCTTCGGGCGCATCGGCTTCCGCCGGTGCCGCTTTGGCATCAGACGTCTCGGTCGTACTGCCCGGCGCCCGTTCGACATCGTCGGCGACGGACTTCAGATCCTGCTCGATGTCGTCGATGCCCAGTTGCTCGCGCAGATCAACGCGCGCGGGCAGGGACTCGCGAATACGCTTGAGCTCCAGCTCGTCCTCGAGCTGAGTCTGCAGGTTGCTGCTCATGCGCCGTGCGTAACCGACAAACTGGCCGATCTTCTTCGCAACGGCTGCCATGCGCTCGGGGCCGAGCACGATGAGGCCGATGACAAACAGCAGCAGGAATTCTGGCAGGCTCGCGTCCATAGCGGTCCCCGGGGCACTAGACCCAGGTTACTTCTGCTCGTTGGCTTCCTGCTTGGTGCCCGGCGTCGACTCGAAGGTCGCGTCCTCGGTTTCGGTGATCTGCGGCTTTTCGTCCGCCTTCTGTTCACCTTCGCCCACGGCATTCTTGAAGCCCTTGATGGCTCCACCGAGGTCCGAGCCGATGTTCTTGAAACGCTTGGTACCGAAGATCGCCAGCACGATGGCCAGGATGATCAACAGCTGCCAGATACTGATTCCGCCAAAACCCATGGTTAACCTCTACTCGCGCCCGAGGCGCAGATACATCCGACAATAATACGCCAGTTCATCTGACAGTTTGGTTGCCGAAGTCTCAGAAAATGATGAAAAAAGTGGCGGCCAGGCCCGGGTTAGCGCGTGGACAGCCAGAACGTCACGGGGCCGTCATTGGTCAATTTGACCTTCATATCGGCCCCGAATTCCCCGGTTTCGAGGGGTACGCCCAGCGAGCGGACGGCGGCGCAGAAGACCTCAAACAGTCGCTGGCCCTCGTCCGGCGCGGCGGCCTGGCCGAACGAAGGCCGGCGTCCACGACCCGTGTCGGCCGCCAATGTGAATTGCGGCACGGCCAGCATGGCTCCGCCGCTGTCAACGAGAGACCGGTTCATACGGTCCGCATCGTCGGCGAAGACGCGATAGGTCGAGAGTCGTTCGGCCAGACGGGTGGCATCGCTGTCGATGTCGTCTCGAACCACACCCACGAGCACGAGCAGCCCCGCGTCGATGCGGCCGATGCAGGTGCCGTCGACATGCACGGCGGCGTCCGTGACGCGTTGCAGAAGTCCAATCATGTTGCTGCGCTCTCCGGTCTCGTCGCGCGAGTCTAACGCAGTGTCGCCGTATGCTGCGCCGGGCGGGAGCGCTGTGGAATAATCCGCTCATCACTTGTGGGGGAGGTGTTATGAAACGTCGTGACGTCATTGCCGGTTTGGGGACCGGTGCGCTGGCAGCGGGTCTTGCGGGATGTGGTCAGGAAGCGGCGGGTCCGGCTACATCAGAGACGGCGCCCGGCAAGACCTTCGATTGGAAGATGGTCACGACCTGGCCGCCCAACTTTCCGGGCCTGGGCACGGGCGCCACGAACCTTGCGAAGATGATTGAGTCCGCATCGGGCGGTCGCATCAAGATTCGTGTCTACGCCGCGGGCGAGCTTGTGCCCGCGTTCGAGGTATTCGACGCCGTGTCTCAGGGCACGGCCGAAATGGGTCACGGCGGCGCCTACTACTGGAAGTCGAAGATCGAGGCGGCGCAGTTCATCGCCACAGTCCCGTTCGGACTCAACGCCGCCGAAATGAACGGCTGGATGTACTACGGCAACGGCCTGGAGCTCTACGAGAAACTCTACTCACCGTTCGATGTGATCCCGTTCCCCGCGGGGAACACGGGCGCGCAGATGGGCGGCTGGTACAACCGCGAGATCAACAACGTCGAGGACCTCAAGGGTCTCAAGATGCGCATCCCTGGGCTGGGCGGCGAAGTACTCGCGCGCGCGGGTGGTACGCCCGTGTCGCTGCCGGGTGGCGAGATCTTTACGGCACTGCAGACGGGAAACATCGACGCCACGGAGTGGGTGGGGCCCTACAACGACATTGCGTTCGGCTTCCACCGTGTCGCCAAGTACTACTACTACCCGGGTTGGCACGAGCCGGGCCCGATGCTCGAGGCCATGATCAACCGGCAGGCCTGGGAGTCGTTGCCTGCGGACCTGCAGGCGCTCGTGAAGACCTGCTGCCAGGCTGCGAACTGCGACATGCTGGCCGAGTACAGCTACCGCAATGCAGAGGCGCTGCAGACGCTGCGCAATGATCCCGACGTCAATGTGCTGCCGTTCCCGACTGCCGTGTTGCAGGAAATGAAACGACACACGAATGATGTCGTGGCAGAGATCACGGGGCGCAACGCGGACGCCAAAGCCATCTACGATTCGCTGCGTGAGTACCAGGTCCGCTCAACGCCCTGGCAATTGATCAGCGAGAGCTCGTCGCTCTCGACACGCAACCTCTAGTTGGCGTCGGGCGCGATGGCGTGCGCCTGAAGCGCCGCAAGCGGCACGATCTCGAGCGCCGATTTTTCGGTGGCCTCGAGATCAACGTTGGGTGCGCATCCGGCCTGGTAGGCCTCGAGCCAACGGCCTGCACACAGGCACCAGCGATCGCCGGCGCTCAGGCCCGGAAAATCATACTGCGGCATCGGTGTCACGAGGTCATTGCCGCGTGACCGGCTGAACTCGAGAAAGGCATCGGTAACCACGGCGCACACGACGTGGCGCCCGACATCCTGGGGACCCGTGCGACAAAACCCATCGCGCCAGAAGCCCGTGCGCGTGATGCCGCAGCAGGGCGTGAGCGGATCTCCAAAGACGTTCTTGGCAACGGTTGTGTCGTTCATGCGGCGCGGAAGGTCAGGCTGATGCGGTGGGGCACACGACCCGTCGGGTCGGGCGCGATGCGGTCGACGGCGTGGTAATGACGGCGCGATGCCCCGCCCATGACGAGTACGTCGCCGTCCACGAGCGGCAGTCGGTGTGGTTTGCCGCCGCGCGTCTCGCCGTGCACCAGAAAGGTCGCGGGCAAGCCCGAGGACACGGTCACCACGGGTTGCGAAAAGTCCCGCTCATCGAGGTCCTGGTGAGACGACAGGCGCTGACCGGGCAGGTAGCGGTTCACAAGGCAGACGTTGGGTGTGTAGTCGGGGCAACCCGCGAGTGCTGCGGCGTGCGTGGCCAGCGCCGACCAGCTTTCGGGGATCGGCGGCCATCGTCTGCCCGACACCGGGTCCGTGTCCTGATAGCGGTAGCCGCGTCGGTCGGACACCCAACCAAGCGCGCCGCAGTTGGTCATGGACACGGCAATGGTCTTGCCGCCCGGCGTTTGCTGCTGGCGGAACGGCGCTGCAGACGTGATGTTTGGCAAGGCTTCGAGCAGCGCTGCGGTGTCCGCGAAGCCGGGCAACAGCACGAGGCCTGCACCCAGAGGCTCGATGTCACGGCGTTGGTCGGCGAACAGGTCCTGCATGCACTCGAGTCTACGGCAAACGCTGAAGTGGACGGACGAGAAACGGCACACGCGATACCCCTGCCGCCTTTGCTAAGCTCCGCATACCCCCGGGGCCCAGTGCCCCGCCGCATGGAATGGAGCCCACCTTGCGAGCACTACGCATGATCCCGGCCTTTTTGGCCTGCCTTGTTTTCCTGAGTTCGACCGCCCGCGCCGATGACTTGCCGTTGTCCGAGCCCTGGCTGCAATCCGCGCTGCCCGCCGGCACCTTGGCCTATTTCCGGGTGCCGCACCCGACGGGCCTCTTGAGCCTGCCAAAAGGCAATGCGCTCGACGCAGCCCTGCGCGACCCGCGCCACCTCAACCAGCTCAAGCTGATCGAGCGCGGGTTTATCGACACCGTGTTTGGTGGCGAGGGCTTCGACATCCCGTTTGTGCGCGGCTTGCTGCAGCACACGCGCTCCCCCGTTGAGGTTGCCGTTCTGGGTGCGCCGCGCCCGCTGGGCTTGGTCGCGCTGACGACGGACCTTAAAGATGAAGCGGGGCTTGCGTCCTGGCTCGAGAGTTTTGGTGAAGCGGGTACACCGTTGGCGCTGGGGGCGACGCTCGACGCCAATGGCCGCGCACCGCTGTTGGGTCTGCCGGTTTCAAGCTGGGTGGCGTTCGACGCTAAAACAGGCCGCGTGCTCGTGGTTGCAGGCCAGGTGGTCAATGAACAAATCATGGCTGGTATCGACGGCCGTCTTACCGCTGACAACGAGCGGCTGCCCGCCATGGCTGGTCGCCTCGATGACTCTGGCTTTGGCGTGTTGCTTTGGATCAATGCCGAAGACGCACTACCCATGGCGCAGATGATGTTGCCCGCTGAGCAGTACGCGGCCATGGCCGAGGCTGGTCTGGACGATACACGTGCTGTCGCTGTGGGTATGGGCGTGGCCGACGGGCGCGCGCGACTTGGCATCGTCGCCGACCTGGGCGCGCGCGAAGACTCGCCGGTGCCCGTATTCAGCAACGACCTGGGCGCGACAACGGTTGGCGTTCCTGGCGGTGTGATTTTCGCGTCCATTCCGGGGCCCGAGCAGCTCGACACCATTGTCGAGTACTTCGAGTCGCAGTCTGCGACGGGGCCCGACGAGGACTGGGCGTCCACGAAGGCCGAGATGCGTGAGGCCGTTGGTTTCGATACTGACCTGCTGCTGGGCGCACTGGGCCCGGACCTTGTCGTGATCTTCGACGACGTCGGCGACTACCTCGCGATGCGCATTCGCGATCGCAAGAAGTTCGATGCGCTGATCAAGGCTATGGACGACTTCGACGGTGTGAGCATCGACCGCGTGCGGCGCGGTCGCGCGACGCTCTACCACATCATTTCCGAGGACTCGATGGAGGTCGAGGAGGAGATGGGCGAAGACTCCGTGTTGCCGCTATCGGTCGTGCACATCATGCAACGCATGCGTGACCACTACTACTTCACTATCGAAGGCGACTACGCCTACTTCTCCGACATCCCGCAGCCGCTCATCGACCGCGCGGCCGAGCGTCGCAAGTTGTCCCTGGGGCAGTGGCTCGAGCAGACGCAGCGCGTGTCGCTGGACTCGGCTGCATTCGCCATGACGGGCAGCTCGGCGAAACTGCCGCGCCGTCTCTACTACGGCTACCTCGGGATCATGCAGATGATGGCCGACATCGGCGGCGTCGAATTCGACGCGCTGTCGCTGCCGACGGCACGTGAGCTCGGCCTGCCCGGCGAGAGCCCGCTCGCGGTCACCGTCAGTGTCGGCGAGCCCTACGTCGCATTCGAGATCACGACGGAATCGAGTCTGGTTGACACGCTGCTGGGTGGCGGTGCCGCCCAAAACGCGGCCATGATCGGCATCGTGGCCGCGATTGCCATTCCCGCCTACCAGGACTACACGATTCGTTCGCAGATCTCCGAGGGCCTGGCATTGGCTGCGATGCCCAAGACCTTTGTCGCTGAGACCTACCTCACGACGGGCGCTTTCCCTACGGCCGCGCAGGCGCTCCAGGCGCCTCGCCAGACCGGTCGTTACGTGGATGAGATCGTTGTATTTGGGGATACCGGGTTGATCCGCGTGCGTTACGGTAGCGAGGAGGCCAACGAAGCCATTCGCGGCGACTTCCTCTACCTTCGACCAATTATCGACGATGTCGGTGGCTTGGTGACCTGGGAGTGCAGCAGCTGGCTTGAGGACAAGTACCTGCCCTCGGCGTGCCAGGGCATCGAGCCCCCGGATATCGCCGGTGAAGCCAACACCGGGTTGCGGCCGATCCCGGAGCATGTGGCGCAGCACTAGCGCGACACGACAGACGCTTTGCGCCAGCGTCGCTGCAGCGACGCTGGCGTTCGCAGGCTGCACGGGTCTTGTTGCCAACCGGATTATTGAGGCGCCCAATCAGCGGGGTGCGGCGGTCGACGGGGAGACCGTCGAGAGTATTCGCAGTGCGCTGAGCGGCAAGAAAGAGACGCTCAACACGTCAGACGGCACGCTCGCTTTGCTACACGTGCCGCGGCGCCCTTTTGAGATTACCTTGCGGACTTCGCTGGGTGAGCAAGCGGCTGACGGTGGCTATGAGGGCCGGATCGGTTGGGGATTTGAGGAGGACAGTGAACGGGAGCGCGCGCCCGAACCACTGGGCACCGTCGTCGTCCTGCACGGCTTCGAGATGAGCAAGGAAGTCATGGGCGCGTTCGCCGCGCTCATGGCCGACGCAGGATTCGAAGTCGTACTCGTTGACCTGCCCGGCCACGGCGAATCCGACAGTGGCAATGTGACCTACGGCATTCGCGAGGCAGCTGCTGTAAACGCCCTGCGCCGCGAGCTCGAGCTGCGGTCTGCACCTAGACCCTTTATCGGTTTTGGTGTGTCTCTGGGTGGGAGTGTGGCTCTTCGGGCCGCCGCGACGGAGCCCGGCTGGGATGCCATCGTCGCGCTACAGCCTTTCGAAGATCCTGCGGCACTAATCCCAAATTTTCGAGCTATGGCACCCGGGTGGCTGCAATTATTGGTGTCCGGGCGCCGGCTGGAAAATGCCGTGGCGGTCGCGGAGCAACGCGCGGGCTTCGACTTCGAAGACGCGCGGCTTGCGCCGCTGCTCGGTGGCTACGCGGTGCCGACGCTCATCGAACACGGCCGGATGGACAGCCTGGTTCCTGTTTCGGAGAGTGAAAAAATCGCCGCCGCGGCGCCCGGGAGTATTGATCTCATGATCGATGCGGATGGCGATCACTTCGTCATGCCGTTGATGTTGTGGCGACGTTGCCCCAATGTCCTGGGCTGGCTCGGCGACCAATTCGGCCTGCCGCGTCCGGAAGCGGCCTGCGAACGAATCATCTACGACGACCCCGACGGCCTGTGGGACGCTTACCGCGAACGTCGCGCCGAAGCTTCAAACGACGACTAGACCATGTGGAAACGTAAACTCTCCAAAATCGTGCACACGCTGTCTGCCTTGGCCTACGCGGGCGGCATCGCGGCCTACCTGTTCGTGCTGGCGGCCGCGCCCGAGCCCACAGATATCTCGCAGATTCTGACGCTGCGCACGAGCATCGACTTCCTGGTGTCCTGGCTCATCATCCCCGGCATGCTCGTCGTGCTCGTCTCGGGCCTGGTCTCGATGATGGTGCACACGCCCTTCATGGAGCAGGGCTGGGTGCTGCTCAAGGCTGTGTCGGGCGTGCTTGTGTTCGAAGCGTCGCTCGCGAGCATCGACGGTCCCGCGCGCCGGGCCAAGGAAGCCGCCGAACGCGCGGCGGCTGGTGAGTTCGACCTGGCGGAGCTGTCGGGCATGATGCACGACGAGTGGACGGCACTCGTGATCCTGCTGGGCCTTGCCGTGGCTAATGTCATTCTCGGCGTCTGGCGTCCGCGTACCACGCGGCGCAAGCGCTATGTCGAGCCGGGTGAGCCTTGGTTCAAGCCCGCCGAAGAAGAGCAGGAAACGACTAAAGCTTGAATGCGGTCTCGGCGAGTGCGTCGCCGAGTAAGGCTAACAGGTAGTCCGCGTCGGCACGGTCGAATGTCAGCGGCGGGCGAATCTTGAGCACGTTGTGATCGGGGCCGTCGCGCCCGATGAGCACGCGTTTCTGGCGCAGTCGCTCCACGATCCACGCTGCCACATCCGCCAGGGGCTGGCGTTGGGCATCGGCGATTTCCACACCGATAAACAGGCCCATGCCACGTACGTCCGCGAGCACGGGGTGATCGGCCGCCAGTGAGCGCAGTCCTTCGAGAAGGTAGCCACCGACCTCGGCAGCGTGTGCGGCCAGCCCTTCATCATCGATGATGCGCAACACCTCGTGCCCGGCCGCGCAGGCCACGCTGGAGCCCCCGAAGGTCGCAAAGAACTCCATGCCCGTATCGAAGGCCTGCGCAATGCTGCGCGTCGTGACCACGGCCGCAAGCGGGTAACCGTTACCAATCGGCTTGCCGAGCACGACGATGTCGGGCACGACCTCCTGTTGCTCAAAGCCCCAGAAATGCGTACCGAGGCGACCGAGACCAGTCTGCACTTCGTCGGCGATGCAGATGCCGCCGGCAGCGCGCACGGCTGAATAGATCCCGCGTAGCCATCCGGTTGGCGGCACGAGTTGCCCGCCAACGCTCGGAAACGTCTCGGCGATGAAGCAAGCGGGTTGGCGGTCGCGCACAGACAGTGCGGTGACGATGTCGGTTACCGTTCCCGCAAAATGTGCACCTGAGGCGGCCGCGTCAGGATCAAGGCCCGCGCGAAAGGCATCGGGATTGGGCGCGACATGCACCCAATCGGGTGCGCCCTCGCCACCCGGGCCCGAAAACTTGTAGTCGGAGATATCAATCGCAGCCACGGTGTGGCCGTGGTAGCCGGCCGCGAGCACGATCGTGTCGCGCTGGCCTGTTGCCGTGCGCGCGAGTCGCAGCGCGAGCTCGTTAGCCTCGCTGCCCGAGCTCAGCAGGAATACGGTATCGAGGCGCGCGGGCAGTCGCTTGGCGAGTGCTGCCGCGTAGTCGGCGTGCACGCGTTGCAGGTAACGCGTGTTGGTGTTGACGAAGCGCATTTGCGCATCGACGGCGGCACGTACGCGCGGGTGGGCGTGTCCGACGTGCGGCACATTGTTGTAGGCGTCAAGGTAGGTGCGGCCGAGCCCATCAAACAACAGGCTGCGCCAGCCGCGCGCGATGACCAGAGGCTCGCGGTAACTCGTGCGCAGGCTCGGCGGCGCGTGCGCGGCACGGCGCTCGGCGAGTGTGGCCATGTCGTCACGTGGCGCCGTGGCATGGCCAGGCGGCAGTCCGAGCAGGGGCGCCGGATCCGGGAACAGCGCACACCAGTCGTCGCGCTGGTCCGGATCGATGACGCCGGGCCAGTCCGCACCGGGCGCGTCCGTGGTGCCGAGTTGCAGGTGCACGTGTGGTGCCCATCCACCGTTTTGGTCGGGGCCTCCGAGCTCGGCGAAGGCCTGCCCGGCGGCGATGGACTGACCTTCCGAGAGCGCGTGTACGCTGTCGTGCGCCAGGTGACCGTAGAGCGTGAAGAACGCTACGCCATCGGGTGTTTCGTGGCGAAGCACAACGAGCCCGCCGTAGTCGTATTCGGCGTCGCGAACATCGGCTGTGTGCACGATCGCGTCCAGCGGGGCGTGCACGCGTGTACCCGCAGGCAGGAACACGTCAATGGCGATGTGGATTGTGCGCCGGTCCGTTGCGCCGTGTGTGCCCGACAAATAGAACGGCGCACCGTAGACGAGGCGCGGCTCGTCGTAGCGACCCAGTACGGCGCGCGTGCCGCCCTCATCGAGCGCGGCAACGGCGTGCTCAATGTCGGCCATGTCGGGCTGCACAGGGTTGTCGCAGGCGTGCGCGCCTGTAATGGACAGGTCGAGAATGGGCGCATCGGCAAGCGGCGCTTCGAACACGGGCGCGACGATACACTCCGGGCTCGCAAGCCATCGTGACAGCACCACGTCGGGCGTCTCGAGCCCCGCGGCGCGCAGCAAGCTTGTTTCGACGAGCCTGGCGTCGATGTTGGCGTGTGTCGCAAAGAAGTCGTTGATGGGTTGTTGCGAGACCTGAAGGTAGGGGTCGTCGCGGCCGGCGCGTCGGGAGCGCCAGGCGATCAGGGCGCTTTGGGCGAGGCGCATTCGCAGCAAGGGCCAGAGCAATGCGATCTCTTCGGCCGACAATGCTTGCTGCGAGGCGTAACCCGCGACGAGCGCGCGTAAGAGTTCGAGTGGACGCCGCTGTCCCAGGACGAGGTAGGCGCCCGCAATCGCCAGGTCGCAGACGACCGGGGCGGCCAACATGTCGCCGAAATCGATGAAGCCCGACAGCTCGGGCTCGCCCAGCGGGGCGCAGATTGCGAGCAGGTTGTAGTCGTTGAGGTCATTGTGAATCGCCTGCACGGGCAGCGCTTCGAGGGCCGCGATGGCGCTCGAGGCCTCCACGCCCAGCAGCGCGTTGAGCGCGTCGGCGTGCGGATGACCCGCCAGGACTTCGGGTCCGTCGTACAGGCCCGCCGCCTCACGCAGGTCCCATTCGTGCGTTTGCGGTAGTGCGCCGTGCGCGAAGTCCGCAAGCGCGGCATGTAGCTCTGCGATGTGCGCGCCCAGTTCTCGCGCCAACGCAGGGGTTCGCGGCCGCACGGTCGCCAGTACGTTTCCAGGCAAACGCGAGACCGCCCACGCGACGCGATCGTTGCCATCGGCATCATTCACTACAACCCAGCGTTGCCCGTTGCGCGTGGGCACCACGCCGGGCACGGGTAACAGCTTTGCTGAAAGATGTGCAAGGCAGGCGACCTGCAAGGCGACGTGCGCCTCGTTGCCGCCCGAGCGCATCACTTTGTACACCGTATTGCCCGTCACAAAATTGCGGTCGTGCTCGCCATCGAGTGGGCGCAACGGACCCTCGAGATCCCAGTGCGCTGAGAGCAGCGCGGCGTAGTCTGTTCTAGTCGCCATAGACCACGTCAGGCAGCCACGTGGCGAGCTCGGGGAACACGGCCAGGATGGCCAGCATGAGGACCTGTATCACGATGAACGGAATGACACCGCGGTAGATCGCGCTCGTGGGCACAGACTCGGGCGCCACGCCTCGAAGGTAGAACAGCGCAAAGCCGAAGGGTGGCGTCAGGAACGACGTCTGCAGGTTGATGGCGATCATGACGCCAAGCCAGACGGGATCGAAGCCCATGGCCAGCAACACCGGGCCGACAATAGGAACGACGACGAAGGTGATTTCGATGAAGTCGAGTACGAAGCCCAGCAGGAACATGACGAGCATGACGGCGATGAACGCACCGATGGCGCCGCCGGGCAGCGAGGACAACCCCGTACGCACGACCTCGTCGCCGCCGTAACCACGAAACACGAGCGCAAAGATCGAAGCGCCGATCAGAATGAGAAACACCATACTCGTGACACGTGTCGTCGAACGCATGATGTCGCGCAGCGTGTCGAGGCTGAGCTCGCGCGCAAAGGCGGCGAGCAACAGCGCGCCCGCAGCGCCGACGCCTGCGGCTTCGGTTGGCGTCGCGATGCCGGTCAAAATGGAACCCAGTACCGCGATGATGAGTGCGAGCGGTGCAAACAACGCGCGCAGCAAGGTCAGGAGTCGCACCGGCTCGGCGAGCTCGGCTTCGGTTTTTCCAGGCATGCTGCCCGGCTTGAGCCACGACAGGATCAGCAGCCACGCGAGATACAGGCCCACAAGCGCCACACCGGGCAGCAGTGCGCCCGCAAACAGGTCGCCCACGGACACGGACTCGGGGTTGAAGATGCCTTGTGACAACTGGGCCTGCTGGTAGGCCGAAGACAAGACGTCGCCCAGCAGCACGAGCACGATCGACGGCGGAATGATCTGACCGAGCGTGCCCGAGGCGCAGATCGTGCCTGTTGCGACGGCCGGATCGTAGCCGCGCTTGAGCATCGTCGGCAGCGAGAGCAGCCCCATCGTGACAACCGTGGCGCCGACGATGCCCGTACTCGCAGCCAGCAACATACCGACCAGCGTGACGGCGATGCCGAGTCCACCGCTCGAACGACCAAACAACGACGACAGGGCGCCCAACAGGCTCTCGGCAATGCGCGAGCGCTCGAGCGTGACGCCCATGAACACGAACAAGGGCACGGCGATGAGCGTTTCGTTGGACATGATGCCGAACAGGCGGTTCGGGATGCTGCCGAGGTAGCTGGGATCAAAGCCGCCCAGGAGCGTGCCAACGAAGGCGAACAGCAGTGCCGTGCCGCCCAGCGCAAACGCTACGGGAAAGCCTGTCATGAGCACGGCAATGACGGCCAGGAACAGCGCGACGGCGATCCAGGTCACGGCTTGGTTCTCAGCGTGACCGCAGCGCGCAGCACAATGGCGAGCCCCTGCAGCACCAGCAGTACGGGCATGAGAATCATGAAGGTCTTGAGCAAGGGCGGCGCCGGGTAGCCCAGACCGCCGGCCTGGCGCGAGCTCTCCATAACCGCCCAGGTGCCGCGCGAGCCAAACACGTACTCCCAGGACTCAAAGAAGATGAAGCCTGCGACGGGCATCAACAGCAGCAGTGTACCGAGCAGGTCGACCCAGGCGCGGCCGCGCTCACCGAAGCGGCGGTAGAAGATGTCGACGCGCACGTGTTCGTCGCGACCGAGCGTGTAGGCGATGCCGAGCAGGAACACGCTCGCGTGCAGCCAGGTCGTGATCTCCTGCATCCAGATGCGCCCGAAAGAGAACGCGTCACGCGCGAGGATCACGGCGACGGTGTTGATCACCATGAACAGGGTGAACCAGGCCACGGTGCGGCCAATCCACGCATTGAAGCGTGTCAGTCGTTCAGCCAGTCCGGGCATTACCGGCGCCAGAAGGTCGGTGTAATGAGCACGAGCAGCGTGAAGATCTCGAGGCGCCCGAGCACCATCGCCACGATGGCGATCCACTGGCCTTCGGGCGACACCGTCATGAATCCGCTCGTGACGTCACCAAGCCCCGGACCCAGGTTGTTGAGTGTCGCCGCAACGGCCGCAAAGGCGCTCTCCTGGTCGAGACCCGTCATCATCAGTGCGAGCAGCAGCGCCGTGAACACGACGACGTAGATGGCGAAGAAGCCCCAGACGGCCTCCACGACCCGACGCGACACGGCCGTGTTGCCGATCTTGACGGGTATCTCGGCACTTGGGTGCACCAGGCGCGCAATCTCGCGCGCGCCCTGCCGGTAGAGCAACAAAGCGCG
>ERZ1740065.652-NODE-652-length-19153-cov-7.182218_pt1 | contig 19153 bp, 12 predicted proteins | sample MGYA00581738_ERZ1740065 | MGnify/ENA primary metagenome ERZ1740065 (study PRJEB43018, sample SAMN04849749) | marine metagenome | isolation source: floating plastic debris | place: Pacific Ocean | collected 2008-09-01 | study: EMG produced TPA metagenomics assembly...
CTGTTTGCGTTGACGGGCACTCAAGACACCCTCGCCTCCAACCTGCGGACGGATGAAAAGGCCGCTTGCGATAACACTTCGGGAGGGGTGGTGCAGATATCCAAAGAAGACTGCTTGAGAAATGCGGATGAGACTTTGCGCGACATAGCAGAAGAGGCGCAGACCGATATGCTGCTGTGGCACTTCACCTTCGGTGTCGTCATCCTTATGCTCGGCACGGTTTTCATGTTCCAGATCGTTGGCGCGGATGCCGTGGCGGGCACCGAAGAGCAGTTCATTGCACTTAAGGGCACGTGGTTCATTTACCTTGCCGGGATCGTCCTCGTTATGATGATTGCGACCTTCCTCGCCCGCATACTTGACGCGTTTGGCAAGTGGGCTGCGGTAGTGGAACCTGGCCTTGCGTGGGGTGTACCGGCCCTGGTCGGAGGCGTCTGGATCATAAGCTATTGGGTTGGTACCAAATTGGCGACACCCAGCAAAATGCAGCCGTCAATCCCTCCGGGTTGATCCGGAAATAGGCTCTGACTGCTTACTCGAAAATCCTTGGGGGACGAATGAACATTGTAATTGGCGTTGGCGGTACCGGAGCCAAGGTGGTGGAAGCGACCATCCACCTTGCGCTTATGGGTGTTGGGCCGCGAGAGATGAAAATTGGGTTTGTCGATCAGGACGAAAGCAACGGCAATCTCAACCGGGCCCGCCAGGTCTTTGAAAGCTATATGAGCGCGCGGCAGAGCTGGCGCGGTGACACCGCTGTTCACAAGATTGATGGCACCGCAGAATGCCCCCTGCTCAAGACCGATATCCAGCCGCTGGGCGGAGAGACCGGTCTCTGGATTCCCGACAGCCGTGACAACGCCACTCTTGCGAGCACGTTCGGCCCAATGGGCGTCGATCGACACCTGTTTGATGCCCTGTTTGAAACAGGCGGCGATGCAGCAACCGAAGAACAAAAGCTGCCACTTGAGAACGGCTATCGTGGTCGACCGCATGTTGGCGCTGCCGTCATGTCCGCCCTGGCTGATGAGACCGACAAGTTCTGGGAAGCGCTGATTGAGACGATCAAGAGCGCCGATATGCTCGGTCGGGTTCGAATTGTGCTGGCCGGATCGGTCTTCGGCGGAACTGGCGCGGCGGGATTTCCGACGATCGCCCGGATTATTCGGCAAAAGCTGCGCGACGCCAATATCGACCGGAATATCGAGGTCGGCGGCGTTCTGATGCTTCCCTATTTCGGCTTCCCCGACCCCAACGAGGACCAAGATCAGAATGTTGCACGCGCCAACCAGCAGCTTGTGCAATCGCGCGGTGCGCTGCGTCACTATTTTGAATTGCTCAAGGGGCCAACTCTGTTCGATCAGCTTTATCTGATCGGTGATTTCCCATTCTCGATGATCGATCACCATTCGAAGGGGTCAGGCGACCAGCGCAATCCAGCGCTCTTTCCTGAGTTCCTGGGCGCAAGCAGCACCGCCGCGTTTTTTGATCGCGAAACTCCAGAAGACCCAGTTCCGAACGAAGTACAAGTCGCCGCCCGGGACAACGCAGGCGCGCTGGGTTGGCATGACCTGCCCGCGATCGAGGCCGGAAACGATGACGCCGCGCAGCGCAAGATGCACGAAGCGGTGAGCCAGTTTCTGCGCTTCGCTGTTGCACTCAAATATTGGAAAACGCTGTTTTCCACGTCCAAAGCGCGCGACCGGTATGAAAACCGCCCCTGGTACAGACGCCAGGAGCTCGACGAGGTGGACTGGGAAGCCGCCAGCCCCTCAACGGCACTCGAAGCGTTGGAGCGCTCGGTCGATCACGCGCTGCGCTGGTGCCGGATGATCGAATCCTACGCCACCCGCGACCAGGAAAGCTCGTTCGACCTCTGGCGAATTCCGGGAACACTTGTGAATCCGGTCCTGTTTGAACAGCCCAATCAGGACCCCAGTGTCTTCGAAGAGCTGAGCGGCGGCGACTATCAGGACGCGTACGAGATCATCGCCCGCAAATATATGCGCAACGATGACGATATGCCGGATGACGCAGCGCTCGCGGAATATCTGACCGAATGGGATCTAGAGCAAGAGCACGCTCTGATGGGCCGGATGGTCGCAGCGCTCTACCACTTCAGCCAAGTCCGGCACATTGACTAAGCCATTCCTCCATAAGGTGCGACTTCATGCCTACCTATTTTCTGCCTGAACTCAACGCCGATTTCCAGGCCCCGGAGGACCACGGCGTCTGGATGCGTCCGGGCCGATTGGACGCGATGGCAGGAGCGTTGCGCATTTCGAACGATCAGGTCGAAATCGATGCTCTGAAATCTCTGCCTGACCCCTGGGCACGGCCACTCATCTTCAGCCAGGCGCTGACCGCTCAGGAGCACGTTGCCAAAGACAGCGCACGGCGCAAATGGCGCGGGCTCTTGGCGCTTCTGGGCCTGCGACGCTTCTACGAAAGAACCTATTCCATCGATCTGCTGATCACGGATCTCAACGACACCAGCCAAGGCAATAGCGGGTTCCGCGATGTTCTGCGGGTGTTGGCGCCAACCGATGTTCTTGTCGAGACACTCGACTGGAACCGGACCGGTGTAATAACGATCCAGGCGCTCGGCGAAGATCGTTTTACGACCGGCGACCACCAGGCGATCGGGCTGATGGTTCCCAACTGCCTGGTGGCTCCGTCGCGTGGCGCAGCCAAGATCAAGATTCCCGACGTCAAGTGGCTGCGGGACGGGTTGCGCGATCCCTATGAGGTGGCCAACGATCCCAAAGAACCCGATGGCGACCTGCCAATTGAACAATGGGCCGCGCTTTACGACTATCTGGGGAGGCTCTTCACTCTGCTGAACAGCCCCCTTGTGTCGACCCGCGGCGAAAAATTGCGCGATGAACTCGCGCTGTTTGCGGGTGACTGCAAGACCATGATCGATCGGGCTGGTGGGGCAACCACCGAGCACGATTATGAGGGCAGCACCCGAGGTCTACCTGCGGATTTCTACGCGCCCATCATGGACGCGCCCAAGAGGCCCGAAATCCGTTATGATCAGCCATCTGAGTGCGAACTTCAGCTGCGTAGGAACAACGGCATCACAGGCGCAGGAGGCGCGGTCAAGGGCGTGCTTTTGCACGATGATGAGATCGCCAAGCACACCCTGCCCAAAGAGGCGCAGAACATACGCTTCTGGAACGACCATATGCTTGGGTCGCTCAGCCAGCGCGGGACAATGAATGCGGTCGAACGCGATGTTCGGCGCGAGGGGTATCTCATCATTACGCCCGAAGATCTCCTCACATCCAAGCTGACGCGGCTCGCAGGAGGCGCAAAAGTCCCGCAACACACGCTAGAGTGGGACTCGTTCTTGTTGCCCATCAGTCCGCTTGTTCTGTTTATCTATGACCGCGAAGACCTAGCGGAGAAACTGAAGATCTTTGACCGCGGCGATCGCATCGAAGTCAAGCTCGAAGTTCCCATCGTCAACACGGCCAAAGGCGCTCGGGCGCACAGCCACACGATCATCAAAGAGTACGCTTCGTCCGACGTAATTGACGAAGGCCTTTCGGACGATTTCATCCTTTGGCCGGACGTTGGCCGGTCAAACTGGCCGTGGAATTTTTTGCGCATGAGCCACAGCCCCGGTTTCCAGCTTGCACCGCGCTTTGCAGCGTCCGCCGCAAACCTCGCCGCCATCGTGAAGAAACGCGCCAACGGCAACGAAGAAAACGCGATCGAGCTGCTCCAGGCCATAGCTTCGGACGAAGACACGCTGTTCGAAAGCCAAGAGACCTTCTTCAATGGCATTGTGGGAGAGCTTAGGGGCGCAGACAACAAGCTGGTCGCGCATCGACACCGGTTCAAGAATTTGCCGGCGATTATCAGCGAGCAGCACCTCTTACCGATGGGCGCCGACGCGCTGTTCTTTTCAGCTGACCCCAACGAGACCGGAGATACCATCCCAGCGGGCTGCTTTATGCTGCCCGAACGCCGCAGTGATGAGCGCGCGGGCAAGGTTGAGATCGCGATCGACTTTGGGACCACAAACACGGTTGCGTATATCAAGGCAGGCGGCGACGCAGAGCAGATGGAGTTTAAGTCACGGCTTATGCGACCGGTCTCCCTTCGCTCGGCTTCTGATGACCAGTTCAAGAAATTCGCCGTCGAATTGATGCCGTCGGCGGATACGCCTGTGCCGTTTCCGACTGTCCAATATGTGCGCGAGTTTCAGATGCGAGCCGATGATGGCGAGCAAGATGCCCGCAACTCAACCTATCCGGGCGTCGACAACAACATCTTCTTCCTGCCGGACGTAAAAGACCCGTTCGACGCGGCGATCGAATACGACAAACGCGATCAGCTTATCTTCAATCTGAAGTGGACAGCCGATCCCGAAATGCGCCGGTATGTTCATGGCTTCTTGCGCCAGATCATCATGATGAGCTCAGTCGAAGTGATGGCGAAGGGCTATACGCTCAAAGATATCAAGTGGCACTTCTCCTATCCACAAGCGTGGAATAGGCCGCGCGCAACAAACTTTCACAATCTGATCAAGCAGGTCTGGCGCGAAATCTATGAGCCGATTGTGGGGCGTGACGTCACTGCAGACCAAGCGCTGACATTCGAGACCGAGGGCGGCGCGGCCTTGCGCTATTTTACCGAAGGTCCGGGCATGGCCAACAAGGCCGGCAATCTGATTGTCATGTACGACATCGGTGGCGGCACCACCGAGATCGCGATTTTCTGGAATGATAGGGTCGTTTGGCGGAGTTCTTTCAAACTGGCGGGAGGGGATTTCTTCACCTCCTTTATGACCGATAACATCTCGATTTTCAGCCACATACAGGACCGAGAATCGGGTGCCAGTTCGTTCAACGAAGCGCTCAAGGCGAACGATATCGAAACGCCGGATCGCAACTTTGTTGAATTGTATATCAGTCAGCACAGCTTCGATGACTCATTTGAACGCAGCTACACTTTGTTCAGCGATTCGGACGAAGGTCGTGCCCTGCGCGATTGCGCCCTCACCGCGCTGGGCGGGATGTTCTACTACACCGGTCTGGCGCTCAAGAGCTGTCTTGCCGAAGGCGTGTTCGGCGAGAGCGCGTTAAAAGATCTCACTCTAGCCTTTGCGGGGCGCGGAGCGACCTTCTTCCGTCATCTCGGAGACGCCTCCGATCCGGAGTCGGAATTGGGCTCGGTCGCACGGATTATAACCGATGTGGCGCTGGCCAAGGATGACAAGGAATGCGCCGCGAGCGAAGACAAGGACGATGACGGTGACCGCTCTTGGAACGATGAGGGCGATGATATCGTCGTGACCGCGCTCTTCTCTCCGGCTCCGAAACACGAAGTGGCCTTCGGAATGCTTTGCGGTGAACAACAGACCCGCCGCCGGGCTCGGATTGAGACCACTCCAATTGGCGAAACCATCACCGTTCGTGATGGTAAAGACACCCGCGTGTTCAAACCTTCGGACCCGGTAGAAGACATCACACCGGGGGCCGAGATCGAGGACCTGGACTGGAGCGAGTTTGACAAGTTCGTCAAAGTGTTCGGCGATCGCACCGGGATCACGATCGACATTGCTGGCAAGCGCGGGCTTGGGCGGCGTGAGATCACGAACGTTTCGAGGCGGCAGTTCGAAGGGGCCATTCGCGCCCTGGAGAAAAAGGAAGGCAACAATCCTCTCGGTGAAACGCTTGAGATTGAGCCAATTTTCATCACGCGCTTACGCGCTTTGGTGAGCATCCTGGCCGAGAACATGTCAGAAAAAGAGCAGAAAGTGGCCGTCCATCACAGGGAGTCATCATGGTAGCGCGAGATGGGATCTTAAGCGGGGCTGGGGTTTGCCTGCGCGCTGGCCTTCTAGTCGCAGCGGTGACGCTGAGTGGCTGCGGCGATGAGATCCCGGTGCAAGACGCGCCTTTAGAATCGGAATCGGCTGAGTTTGCCGCCCCTCCCGCCATGGCCTCGCAGCCTCCGGTGGACGCAACCTGTGAAGCGACCCTTGCCGGTGAGCCCCCTACCCAGCCCAATTTCTTAGGCATTGCCCAACACAGCCGATGCGGGGCCCTGAAAGCTGCGTCCGACGCCTTTGAACTGCAAGCACGAGTTGACGACGCGTGGGAGGCTCTGTCTGACGAGACGCTGATTTTTGAAGCGGCTTCTGGCCCGATCAGCATTATCGAAAACAGCGCGCAATCGGCGCTCGGTTTTGATCAGACCGCCGCGAACCTTGCGAACGGGGCGCGCATAGCGACACAGCAACTGTCGGCCGCTTCTGATGAAGCGAAAGTGGCGGCTGTTGCATCGGGCGAAGCACAAGAAGCGGCAAGAATTGCGCGCGCTGCACAGGAATACATAACTTTCACCAAACGCCTTGCGGCCGCACGGTATGAGGAACTTCGTCAGCAAGGCGAAAATGGAAACGACGAAAGGGGATCCGGTATCAATCCGCTCTATTTCCTGATCGCGCTTATAGCTGCGCTGGCCCTTGGCGCCGTGTTCTTTTTTGCACGTCGCGATTCTGGCAAAGGCGGACGAAAGACCAGGGAAACCGCGGACGCAGATGACGCACGTCCGGTGCCCGGCAGCCCGAAGGCTAGCGGCGTCTCAAAATCCTACATCGACGATGAACTGGCGAAGCTTGATCACCGAATCAGCGCTCTTGATACATCGGTTAAAGAGCGGTTTGACTATATCGCTCAGAAAATCGATGAGCTGAGCGCCGCGACCAAAACCGGCGGCGCGGGCGCGAACGGTACGCGCACGCAATCCGCTCAGAGCTTGAGTCCGCCATCCTCCACATCCGTGCCCGTGCCTCCGCCGCAGGCTCCTCCGCCACCTACTCCGCCGCCGTCCGCCGCGCCAAGCGGTGCGGTTGGCGCAGGCTTCCTCCAAAGTCCGGAGGTCCAAGCGCTGATCAACGAGGTCAACAACGCCACAAAGCAGGATCGCTTGCGGGGTGGCTCAACCAACGCGCGGGTCAGGACCTTCTCAAGCGACAGCATCAACGCACCACAGGTGCTTTTCGAAGATGCAACCGATCGCTTTTGGCTGCTGCCGAACCCAAGCAATCCTAACGAAGCGGCGCTGGTCCCCGGAATGACGATCCGGAATGGCTGGGGCCAAATGATGCGCGCGACCCACGATCATCCCCTCGGCCATCATTTCAGACTTGACCGTGGCGACACCTTTAACGTCCAGGCAGCGGCGCTGATGCGCAAAGACAAGACCGGCTGGGAACTTGTCACGCGGGGCGTTGTTAGCGGCATCGCTTGACCGCGCGCTTCCACGAGCAAAGTGGCTTTTCCGGCTGGACTTTAACGGAGTGACGTTGTCGGCGCAAATCCGAGGTCAGGCGGAGCCGCCACGAACGCTCGCTTCGTCATCTTCTATGCAACCGACCGGTCCACGCGCAGCGATCGCAGGCTCGCAGACAACGGACCAATTCAAGCTACCAAGAATACGTGGGTACTTGTGGAAAGGGGTTTTGTTCGTGGGCTGACTGGTTAACACATTAGAAGACGATCTTTTTGTCCGAATCCGGAGTTTGCTCCGATAACGACGTGTATGAGGACCCGCATGAGTTCAACTGGCGAGTTTCCCGCCATCGTTACCGAGATAGGTGGGGTGCAGATGCGATTGGTCACACCGAACCAATTGCGCAACGCGGTGACCCGAAAGCTCGTTGAGCCGAGCACACTCATCGTTTACGAGACGAGCGCGTCACAGTCCGAAGAAATCTTCGCTGGCGAATGCGAGCTCTTGATCCCGATTTTTGAGAAAGAGGGCATAGCGCCTGCGGCTCCTCTTCCAACTGGGTCTCCGACGGTACCGCCAACGGCGGCTTCGCCGGAGCCGAGCAAGGAAGAAGAGAGCGATCCAGCTGAAACAGCGCTCCCCGCTGAGGACGACAAAGCGACAACAGGTGACGCGACGCAGAGCGCCAAGCAACCTTGGGGCGAGCCCGACGAAAGCGCAGCCGAAGAGCCAGTGGTAGAGCGCGTTGAGGACAACACCGGTAGAGACGAGGCGACTGGTTCTCCACCGGTTGGGGGAGACGAAGGCGATTCGGGTGAAGATGAGGACGGGACCGACGGCGGCCCAGCCTGGCGCACACCGCTGCTCATTGGCTTGGCAATCGCGGCCTTCTTTGCGGCTTACGCGTCGGGTTCATTCTCTGAGCCGGCCGAACCGGAACCCGAATCGCGTGCCTATTTCGCTGTCTCAGACCTCAATGTGAGGGGTGAACCCTCAGGAGAGTCCGAAAAGCTCGGCATGCTCGAACGCAATGATGAGATTGCCGGATACCGCCTGGAAGAAAACCCGAACTGGGTTAAAGTCACATCGCAACAGCACAAAGGTGGTTATCTCAGCTACAAGTACCTTTCTGAAACGCGCAGGCCGTTTCTCGAGAAGGCGACCTGGGAGACGTTCCGTACCGTCCAAAACGGCTCGGTCTACATCTCTCCCGATGTCGGATCGGACATCGTCGCGCTGCTTGATTTCCCAAGTGAGGTTGTTGTCCGCGGCTCCATTTCTTCTGAATTCGCCGAAGTCTTCAACAGCGAATGGGACACGCCTGTCGCCTATGTTGAATGGAACGCATTCGGCGGTGAGAACGGCATCGGTGATCCGCGAGAAATCCGCGTGATCAACAACTGCTCGACAACGAAGAACTTCACGTTGAGCTACTTTGAGAGCGGCCGGAACCGGCGCGTCGATACGTTTTGGGAGTATCGGCCTAACCTCAGGAGCTTTGCCAGAAACGACTTCAAACGGATCAAAACGACAAGCTCAGAAATCTACTATTTCGATCTAGGCTCGGGCTTCCACTTGCTGAATCGGCGGACCGTTCGCTGGACGTCCAAAGACAACCTGCGCGTTAACGGCGTTGCCAAGAAGGCCTCCCGCGCCACCCCACGTGCGGCGGGTCCTGGAACCTACGAAATCACCTTCTGTGGGGGAAATTAAGAGCGCGAAGTGATGCCCACCCTCTTGATAGTGATTTGCAATTGCTGATCCAGCGTTTATACGGCGGTCAAACTATTACAGGAAGAAATCATGAACTCGACACTCAAAGTCTGGACCGGCCTTGGCCTCGCCACCGCGCTTGTGGGCGCGGGCCTCACCGGCTGCGCAGGGGAAAGCGGTGAGGGCGGCGAAGGAGCCGAGACCAGCCTCGCGGGAGAGGCTGGCGAAGGAGAAGGCGGTGAAGGCGAAGGTGGCGAGGGTGAAGGCGGTGAAGGCGAAGGCGGTGTGGCCATCGGGGACGCGGCTACCGACCCTGTCGTTTATGGGGCAGCGCTCGCAATTGTCGAGGCCCACGCCATCGCCGCACGCGACGCATACCTAGCAGGCAAAACTGACGCCGCCGCTGAGATGTTCGGTCACCCGGTCTCCGAAGTGCTCGCCGATATGGACCCTGTTTTTGAACAATTGGGCGTGGAGGACTTCAAGTCGACCATGAACGATGCGTCCGCCGCCGCTCTTGAGGCGGACAACGCGGAGGGTGTTAAAGCAGCCTACGACACAATATTGGCAGCGCTAGCCGGTGCAGCCGCAAAGGCGCCCTCAAGCGACCTCAGCGATGGTGCCGTGGCCGCTGGCGTTGTGGCCGATCAACTCGATCGGGCAACGACCATGTATGGTCAGGCGGCGGCTACGGATATCTATGAGCCCTATCTCGACGGATATGGCTTCTACAAGGCCGCTGAGAGCGCGTTTGAACGTGATGGCTCTGCCATAGAAACCTACAATTCCGGTCTCCACGCCGACATCACGGCGGCTCTTGGCCTTCTGGCAAGAGCGTATCCTTCTGCTGAGCGCCCCACTGCGCTTGATGCGGAACAAGGCCAGCTCTTAGGGGCTGCATCAAAGGTCAATCTGGGTCTGCCCCAAAGCTGATCGCGCTAAGCGCCCCGCGGCGTCAGCTTCGCCGCGTTGCACCGCGCTCCAGCAGCCGATTGACCTGAGCGGCGATATCATCATGGCTAAGTGTGTCGGTCTCGCTCGCCCATATGGCGTAGCGAAGACCGACAAAGACGTTCATCCCCATCACAGCCCAAGCCTCGACCTCGCCCAAGTCCTGACGGAATTCACCGCCTTGGGAGCCGGCGTGCAATCGCTGGCCAATCCGCGCAGCGATGGTTTCATAATGGTCGCGAAAACTTGCGGGATCGACGAATTCCGCCTCATCAATGATGCGGTAAACCTCTTTGTGCGCGGACGCGAAGTCGAGAAAGGCGGTTAGCGCAGCGCGCTCAATTTCGAGCGCGCTCATACCATCGGCAATCGCCGCGCGCGCGCTGGTGCCTACGTTCTCGCTCATGTCGCGCACAAGCGCGCGAAACAGGGCGTCCTTGCTATCGAAATAGGTGTAAAAGCTTCCAAGCGCGATACCAGCGCGCCGGGTGATCGAGCTCACCGAAGCTTCGTGAAAGCCCTTCTCGCCAAACTCAATTGCGGAGGCATCAAGCAATTTGCGCAAGGTGCGCCGGCCGCGTTCGGTGCGCGGCACCTTGGCCTCGGAAATGGGCTCAGGATCGGCCGCGACGCTTCCGATTGAGTCTTCAAGGGCTTCTGAACCGGTTGCCCCATTCGCGGCCTTTTGCGCCATATCAAACCCCTTCTCGCGCTTAGGGGTAAGACGCAAGCGGTGTTTTCACAAGACAAACTTGAAAGTCGGTTCAACTTTCAATATTAGAAAGGAAACCGCGAGAATGACGGTATAAGGGGAGAGAGAATGAAACGGATGTTCACAAGCCGCGCGCTGTTGCTTGCCGGATGCGCGTGCTTTGCAAACCTAGCCGCGCCCGTCACCGCACAGGACGCTGTGGAAGGCGATGTCGAGGCCAGCCAAGCACAAGACGAAAACGACAACCGGATCATCGTCACCGCGCGGCGGCGTGAGGAAACAATCCTTGACGTACCCCTCTCGGTGACCGCGCTGTCCGGGGAGAATCTGGTTAAGCAAGGCGTGCAAGACTTGACGCAGGTCGGCCAGCAAGTCCCCAACATCACGTTGGAGGTAAGCCGCGGCACCAACACCACGCTCACCGCCTTTATCCGCGGCGTTGGGCAACAGGATCCTGTCGCGGGCTTTGAAGCCGGCGTGGGCCTGTACATTGATGATGTCTACTTGAACCGCCCACAGGCCGCCGTGCTCGATATCTACAATGTCGAACGGATCGAGGTTTTGCGCGGCCCCCAGGGCACCTTGTACGGCCGCAACACAATTGGCGGCGCGATCAAATATGTGACCGCTGCCCTGCCCGATGAGACGAGCGTCAGCGTGCGCGGCGCCTATGGTTCGTTCGATCAGGCGGACCTGATCGTCACGGCGTCCACCCCGATCACTGACACGCTCAAGATTGGCGCCAGCGGCGCGCGGCTTTCACGCGGTGGATTTGGCGAGAACATCGTCACGGGCGCGGACAACTACAACAAGGATATCTGGGCGGCGCGCGGCACCCTCGAGTTTGACAACGGTCCTGTGTCTATCCGGCTGTCGGGTGACTATGTGCTCGATGAAAGCGAGGCGCGCCAAGGGCATCGACTGATCCCGGGACAACTTACCGGAGCGCCCGTACTCGATGATGTGTTCGACACGCGCGCCGGGCTCGATATCGTTGATCAAGAGGTCGAGGCCTATGGTGGTGCGCTCAATATCGCGTTCGAAGTCAGCGACAAAATCACACTCAAGTCGATCACCGGATACCGCGAAGATTCCTCAACCACACCGATTGACTTTGACAGCTTACCATCGGGCGACCTTGATGTCCCCGCCATCTACGAGAACGACCAATTCAGCCAGGAATTGCAACTGCTCTATGAGGGCGACCGGCTTTCGGGCGTGGTTGGGGCCTACTACCTCAACGCGAGCGCCTTCACCGCCTTCGACGTGCTGTTGGAGAACACGGGTGCGCTCATCAGCCTGCCAGGGCTCAACGCGCAGACCTTGGGCGATGTGGACACAGAAACGTGGTCGATCTTCGGCGACTTCACCTATGATCTAACCGATACGATCAGCGTTTCTTTGGGCGGGCGTTACACCAACGACAAGCGCACCAGCCAGGTCCTTCGCACGACCTTTATTGGCGGATTCTCGGATCTCTTCATCCCTGACAGCCCCGCCGTGCCGATCGCCGTGACGAGCGACTTCAACGGCAGCGAGACGTTTGACGATTTCAACCCGCGCGCTTCGATCAGCTGGCAGCCAACGCGCGATCATAACGTTTATTTCACCTACAGCCAGGGCTTCAAAGGCGGTGGCTTCGACCCGCGGGGGCAAACCAGCGCGGCGCCGGATCTGGATGGCGACGGCGATGTAGACTTCGACGACCAGTTCGAGTTCTTGCGCTTTGAGCCGGAAACGGTCGACAGCTTTGAGCTCGGCTACAAGGCCTCGCTGCTCGACAACCGGCTCAATATCGCGATTGCCGGTTTCCTCTCGCAATATGACGACGTCCAGATACCGGGATCCGTCGGTGTGGACACCGATGGCGACGGGATCAACGACACCTTCACCGGGATCACCTCAAACGCCGCGTCAGCGGATGTGAACGGCTTCGAGTTCGAGGGCAACGCCTTGGTTGGCAAAGATTTCCTAGGCCAAGGCAGCCGCTTCACCATAAACTGGTCACTGGGCTATCTCGACGCTGAGTTCAACGAGTTCATCGACGCCTTTGGCAACGATGTGGCGGATCAGCGCGTGTTCCAGAACACTCCCGATATTACCGGCCATATGGGCTTCAACTTGGGTGTTCCGGCGGCCGATGGTGTAGTCGATTTCATCGGGCTCGTCTCATTTCGGTCAGACGCAAGCCAATTCGAAACGCCCAACGCGTTTCTCGACCAGGACGGTTTCGAACTGGTCGACTTCAGCATTGTCTACACCGACGACCAAGATCGCTTCAGCGTTGGAGGCCACGTTAAGAACCTGTTCGATGTCGAATATATCGTAGCGGGCTACAACTTCGTCGCTGGCGGCACGCCTCCGGGCACACCGTTTGTGCCGACATTGGGCCTCGAAGGCACACTGACCGGCTTTTACGGCGACCCGCGGCGCTTCTTTGTAACCGCACAGGTCAACTTCTAGGTCCGCGCCTTTCAGAAGGCTCTCCAAGGGGCGGCGCGAACTCCCGAGACCGCGCCGCCCCGCCCTTTTGAGACGGAGCCTGCGGGGCCTTTCAATCGTCATGCGAAGCGGGCATAGGCGCGGCCATGCATGATATCCGCCTGATCCGAGACGATCCCGGGGCCTTTGATGCGGGGCTGGCCCGACGCGGGGCCGAACCGGTGGCCAAAGCCATTCTTGCGCTCGATGAAGAGCGCCGCGCGCTCACCACCAAGCTGCAAGAGGCGCAATCGCGCCGCAACGAGGCCTCCAAAGCGATCGGCAAGGCGATGGGTCAGGGCGACACCGAAACCGCTGAAGCTTTGAAAGCCGAGGTCGCCGAATTGAAGCGCATCATGCCCGAAATGGAAGAGACTGAGCGCGCGCTGGGCGACAAACTCAAAGACGCGTTGGGGGTGATCCCCAACATCCCCTTTGAGGACGTGCCCGAAGGCGCGGACGAAGAAGACAACGTCGAAATCAGCCGCTGGGGCGATGTCCCGAGATTCGATTTCGAGCCCAAGGAGCACGCCGATTTCGCGCCTGCGCTAGGCATGGAGTTCGAGACCGCAGCACGCATGTCGGGCGCGCGCTTCACTTTCTTGCGCGGCCCCATGGCGCGCCTCCACCGCGCGCTTGGCCAGTTCATGCTCGATCATCAGGTGAACGTAGGCGGCTACACCGAATGTGCGCCGCCGCTGCTCGTCAAGGACGAGGCGATGTACGGCACCGACAAGCTTCCGAAGTTTGCGGAGGACAGTTTTCAGACGATGGTCGAGCCATCGAAGGAGGCCCTTCAAGAAGTGAACGCTCGCATGGATGCGGCGGTAAAGGACGAGGATTTCCAGCTAGCCAATGACCTTGTTCATGAGCTTGAGGATCTTTACCGGCCTAATCCCCAGAGCCGCCGCTGGCTCATCCCCACCGCCGAAGTGTCGCTAACCGCAAGCGTGATGGGCGAACTGCTCGACGAGGCTACTCTGCCGCTGCGCATGACCGCGCTCACCGATTGCTTCCGCTCCGAAGCGGGCTCCGCCGGGCGCGACACGCGCGGCTTCATCCGCCAGCACCAGTTCACCAAATGCGAGCTTGTCAGCGTCGTGCGCCCCGAAGATAGCGAGGCCGAGCATGAGCGGATGACGAGGGCCGCTCAAGAGGTGCTTGAAGCGCTGGGCCTGCCCTATCGCACCATGCTCCTGTGCACCGGAGACATGGGCTTTGGTGCCCGCAAGACCTATGATCTTGAAGTCTGGCTGCCCGGCCAGAATGCCTATCGCGAGATCAGCTCGTGCTCGAACACCGGCGACTTCCAAGCGCGGCGGATGAACACGCGGTATCGCGTCGCAGGCGAAAAGAAGAAGACCGAGTTTGTCCACACGCTCAACGGCTCGGGCCTCGCCGTGGGACGCGCTCTGGTCGCCATTATCGAGAATTACCAACAGGGTGATGGCAGCGTCCGCGTGCCCGAAGCGCTTCATTCCTATATGGGCGGAGTGACCAAACTGGAGCCCGTCTGATAATGCGCATTCTCGTCACCAACGATGATGGCTACCACGCGCCCGGCCTTGCCGTGCTCGAAGAGATCGCGGCGCAGTTCTCCGATGACATCTGGGTGTGCGCCCCTTCCGAAGAACAGTCGGGAGCGGGCCATTCGCTGACGCTCAACCGTCCCGTGCGTTTGCAAAGGTTTGCCGCGCGCCGCTTTGCCGTTACCGGGACGCCAACCGACAGCGTGATGATGGCGCTTCGCGAAGTTCTGGACAGCCCCCCCGATCTTATCCTCTCCGGCGTCAATCGCGGCGCCAATCTTGGCGATGATATCACCTATTCCGGCACGGTCTCCGCCGCGATCGAGGGCGCCCTAGCCGGTATCCGTTCGATTGCGTTGAGCCAGGTTTACGGCCCTTCAACCATCAGCGCAGGCGATGCCGGCCTGTTCGAAGCCGCAACGCAGTGGGGGCCCAAAACCATCCAGCCGCTGCTCGATGCGCCCTTCGATGACCGCACGCTGGTCAACATCAACTTCCCTCCTTGCTCGGCCAATGATGTGCGGGGCGTTCGCGTCGCTAGGCAGGGGTTTCATGATTATTCGCGCGGCAGCGTTGTCGAGGGCAAGGACCCGCGCGGGCATCGCTATTTCTGGTTTGGCCTCCACGCGATTGAGCACACGTTGGACCATGGCACAGATTTGGAGGCGATCGCGGATGGCTATGTGGCGGTGACGCCCCTGCAGCTTGACCTGACGCATCATTCCTCGCTGAAAAGCTTCGCCGACCGGTACGCGTCGTAAGAGCCGCCCACGCAACGCCTATGGCTAACCCGATCCAACGGCCCACCAAACTGGCTCGCAAATTCAAGCCGCTGCGGCGCGCGGTCCATTTGCCATGGTACGCCGATCTTGGTCTTAGGCTCGGCGCCGCGCTGGCGCTCATCGGGATTGTCGTGTTCATTCACTGGTGGGACCGCGATGGCCTTGCCGATAGCGTTGATGGGCATGTCAGCGTGCTCGACGTGTTCTATTTTACCATGATCTCGATCACGACGACTGGGTTTGGAGACATAACCCCAGTCACCGAAGCGGCGCGTTTCAAAGAAGCGGTGATTGTGACGCCTATACGGTTCCTCGTGTTCTTCATTTTCGTGGGCACCGCGTATAACTTCATCATCAAGCGCAGCTGGGAGAAATGGCGCATGGCGCGCATCCAGGACAAACTCACCGATCACGTCGTCGTGCTTGGCTTCGGCGTCTCCGGCTCGCAAAGCGTTGAGGAACTGATTCAGCGCGGCACCGATGCAACCAAGATCGTCGTTGTGGATCCAAGCGAAGAGCGCTTGGCCGCCGCCGAAAAGCTGGGCGTCGCCGTCTTGGCAGGTGACGCCTCGCGCGATGATATCCTAAAAGCGGTGCGGATTGAAACAGCGTCCTCTGTTCTGGTCTCTGCCGGCCGCGATGACACCTCGATCCTGATTGTCCTCACCGTTCGGCACTTGGCGCCTGCCGTGCCGATCAGTGTCGTCGTCCGCGCCGACGACAACGAGCTTCTCGCGCGCCAGGCGGGGGCTAACAACGTCATCAACCCGGTGCGCTTTACCGGGCTGTTGCTGGCTGGCTCGGCGCAAGGCGCGCATATTGCCGACTACCTCGCCGACCTCGCTTCGGTGTCGGGCCGCGTGCAACTGGTCGAACGACGGGTCGAGAAGAGCGAAGCGGGCCTGCCTATAACCGAGCTCTCGTCCGGCGGTCGAGGCCTTCGCATCTACCGCAACGGCCGCGCGATCGGCTATTGGGAAGAGGAATGCCAGTCCCTGCAAGAAGGCGATGTGGTGGTCGAAATCGTCCCTTCCAACGGCAATGGCAATGGGCACGCCAACGGCAAATAGACTTCAGATCAGCCGCTCGGCCCCTGGCGCTAGCGAAACAGCACAAACACCCCGCCCATCGCCGCCATTCCCAACAGGAAGTGACCGCCATCGATGAGGAACAGTACCAAAGGCTTGCGCTGGAACAGGTAGTTGATCGACATCGCCGGGATCATCACCCCACCGGCAAAGCCCACCGCCATCATCATCACCACATGCGGGGCTGGATTGGTCCGCGCGAGCAAATGCCACAGAACCGCTGCGATCAGCACTTCGCACACAAAGCACAGGCCAAAGATGAGTGCCATATTGCCGCTTTCGGCCTGTTCATCGGTGATGCCGGATGCCTCTTGCCAGGCCTTGCCGAAGAGCCCGCCATACCAGATCATGCCAACCACAAAGAAAGCGGCGGCGCCGGCCAGCACAGGCCAGAGTGAAAAGTCATTCATCGGTGATCCCTCCCCTTGGATTTGGAGGGCTCTAGCGCAAATGCGCATCCCGGTGTAGAGGGCCGCCGATCATGACCACGACCACCACCCTCCCGGACGCCAAGCGCGTCGGCATGGTCTCGCTCGGCTGCCCAAAGGCGCTGGTCGACAGCGAGCGCATTCTGACGCGCCTGCGCGCCGATGGCTACGCGATGAGCCCCGATTACGAAGGCGCCGATGTTGTGCTCGTCAACACGTGCGGCTTCCTCGACAGCGCTAAGGAGGAAAGCCTCGCAGCCATTGGCGAAGCGATCACCGAAAATGGCCGTGTCATCGTCACCGGGTGCATGGGCGATGAGGCCGAGGCGATCCGCGCCGCCCATCCGCAAGTCCTCGCCGTTACGGGCGCGCATCAATACGAGCAAGTTGTCGAGGCAGTCCACGAACACGCCCCGCCTAGTCAAGGTCCCTTTGTGGATCTGATCCCGCAACCCGATGTGAAGCTCACCCCGCGCCACTACAGCTATCTCAAGATTTCGGAGGGCTGCAACCACTCCTGCTCCTTCTGCATCATCCCGGATCTGAGAGGAAAGCTCGCGAGCCGCCGGATCGACGCGGTGCTACGCGAGGCGGAGAAGCTGGTCGCCGCAGGCACGCGCGAGCTGCTCGTCATCAGCCAGGACACCTCGGCCTACGGCGTCGACACACGCCACGATGCGCGCGCATGGAAGGGCCGCGAGGTTCGCGCCCATATGACCGACCTCGCGCGCGAATTGGGCCAGTTGCGCACCCCGGTAGGCACCCCGCCCTGGGTGCGGCTCCACTATGTCTACCCCTACCCGCATGTCGACCGCGTCATCCCGCTGATGGCGCAAGGGCTGCTGACCCCTTATCTCGACATTCCGTTCCAGCACGCCAGTCCCCATGTCCTCAAACTTATGCGCCGTCCCGCCAACGAGGCCAAGGTGCTCGCCCGGCTCAAGTCCTGGCGCGAGGTCTGCCCCGAGATCGCGGTCCGATCCTCCTTCGTCGTTGGCTTTCCCGGAGAGAGCGAGGAGGACTTCGAGTACCTCATCGACTGGCTTGAGGAAGCGCAGCTCGACCGGGTGGGCGCTTTCCGGTTTGAACCCGTCGAAGGCGCAGCGGCCAACGCGCTGCCCGATCCGGTGCCCGAAGCGCTTAAGGAAGAGCGCTACACCCGCCTGATGGAAGTGACCGAGCGGATCAGCGCCGCCAAACTGCAAGCCAAGATCGGCAAGACGCTCCCGGTGATCATCGACGAGGTCGGCGAACCCGACGAGGATGGCGACACCGGCGCCAACGGACGCACCCAGGCCGACGCGCCGGAGATCGACGGCGCAGTGTATCTGCGCAACGTGCCGGAGACCCTCGCGCCCGGCGACATCGTCGATGTCATCGTCGAAGAGGCCGATGCGCACGACCTGTTCGGAGTCATCGCCAACAGCTGATTCGCCGCCGGATTCGCCCCGCCAGTCCGACGGCGGCGCGCCGCCGTGTAGGAGACACAGGTTACACAGTCCAAAACCGCAAAATACACCCCGCCCAAACGCCGATTCTGCGCAAAAAGCGCCTCTACGACAATGTCTCCGGCGGACCGGTCAAGGGGTTGAAACGCGCGCATGGCAAGCAGACCTATGGCCTAAAACCCGAGCAGGAAAACACTTCGCATCCCGATGATCCAAATCGCTGCGCCTTATCTTTTTCCCGCATCGGAACTCTTGCCCTGCACCGCGTTGGTAAGGCGATGAGCCTTGCCCTCTCCGCTTCCTTTGCGTTTGATCTCGAGCGCCCCGCCGACGCGCTGCTCCAGTTCGAGGCCGCCGTTCTGCCACAGCAGCGCGTTCTCGACGCGCGCACCCGGATCTTGGGCAGCGAAACGATCAACCGCGTGCCCGCGCAGGACGATATCGGAGAGCGCATCTGGATCCACGCGCAAGGCCGCGTTCGCGTGCACTACGAAGCCGTGGTGGATGTCGAACGCGCGCTCACGCCTCTGGAGACGCTCGTCGCGGTTCCGCCCCACCGTTTGCCCGGCGCGGCGGTGAAGTTCCTGTTCGATTCGCGTTATTGCCACTCCAGCCAGTTCATGGCGTTTCTGGAAGACCAGTTTGCCGACGCGGCCGGCGGCGCGGGGGAAGCAGAGGAGCGCGGTTGGGAGGGGGGGCAGGGAGGAGGGGCAGAGGGGAGGGAGAGACGCGAGACGGGCGGAAGTCCAGTAAGGTCAGAGAGGCAA
>ERZ1740065.654-NODE-654-length-19120-cov-6.423971_pt1 | contig 19120 bp, 17 predicted proteins | sample MGYA00581738_ERZ1740065 | MGnify/ENA primary metagenome ERZ1740065 (study PRJEB43018, sample SAMN04849749) | marine metagenome | isolation source: floating plastic debris | place: Pacific Ocean | collected 2008-09-01 | study: EMG produced TPA metagenomics assembly...
TGGAGCTGGCCAATGGCTGCATCTGCTGCACCGTGGCCGATGATTTCATCCCCACGATCGAGGCGCTGATGGCGCTTGATCCGCGCCCCGATCACATCCTGATCGAAACCTCCGGCCTGGCGCTGCCGAAACCACTGCTGAAAGCCTTCGACTGGCCAGATATCCGCTCGAAGCTCACCGTCGATGGCGTGATCGCGCTGGCTGATGCCGAGGCCGTCGCCGCCGGTCGCTTCGCACCGGATGTGGCCGCCGTGGACGCGCAGCGCGCAGCGGATGAGAGCATCGACCATGAAACCCCGCTGTCGGAGGTCTTCGAGGACCAGATCTCCTGCGCCGATATCATCCTGCTGACCAAGCCCGACCTTGCCGGGCCAGAGGGGGTGGCGAAGGCGAAGGAGATCATCGCCGCCGAAGCCCCGCGCCCGCTGCCCGTGGTCGAAGTGGCCGAAGGCGCGGTGGACCCGCGCGTGATCCTCGGGCTGGAAGCCGCCGCCGAAGACGACATGGACGCGCGACCCAGCCACCACGATGGCCACGACGACCACGAGCACGACGATTTTGAAAGCATCGTCGTCGATATCCCCGAGCTTGCCGATACGGCGGATCTTGTCCGCGCGGTCGAGACACTCGCCAATGATCACAACATCCTGCGGGTGAAAGGCTATGCCGCTGTCACCGGCAAGCCGATGCGTCTGCTGGTGCAGGCCGTCGGCGCACGGGTGCGGCACCAGTACGACCGTCCCTGGCAGCCCGATGAAGCCCGGCAGGGGCGCCTCGTGGTGATCGCGGAGCACGACGACATCGACACGGACACCATCCAGCGCGTTCTGGGTGTGCACGCGCCCGAGCCCGCCGAGTAAGTCATGCACGTCGTCTTCCGCGAAAGCCACGGGTTGGAGGAGACCGAGACGCCAACCGATCTGGGCCAGAGCCCGGCGGATCTGGTGGTGCTCTCTTTCTCCGACAGCGACCTTGGCGCTTTTGCGGAAGCCTGGCGGCGCGGCGGCGGGCCAGAGGGCAGGCTGCCCACACTCCGTCTCGCCAATCTCGCCGCCCTGAAACACCCACTCTCCGTCGACACCTATGTCGAGCAGACGCTGGAGGGTGCGAAGGGCATCCTGATCCGCCTGATCGGCGGCGTGCCCTACTGGTCTTACGGCCTGCAACAGGTGCGCGCGCTGGCCGAACGCAAGGGAATTGCCCTCGCGGTGCTGCCCGCTGACGGGCGTGTCGACACCCGGCTTGACGATTATGGCACGCTGCCCGTCTCCACGCTGCGGCGTCTGGCACATCTCTGCGATACCGGCGGCGTGGTCGCGGCACAGGCGGCGCTGGCGCAGATGTCGCTTGCGGCGGGGCTCTATGCCGGCCCGGTGCGCGGGGCAAAGACGCTGCCGCCCCTGGGCGCCTGGACCCCGGAGCACGGGGTGACCTGCCCGGCAACAGCGCTGGCGACCTCGGGCAAGCCGCGTCTGCTGATCACCTTCTACCGCTCGTATCTGGTGGCCGCCGATCTGGCCCCGATCGACGCGCTGTTCGAAGCTTTCCGTGGCAGGGGCTACGAGGTGCTGGGCCTTTTTGCCCCCTCGTTAAAAGCACCGGAGGCCGCGGGCTGGCTGCGCCGTCAGGTGGCACATCTGGCTCCCGTCGCCATCGTGAACGCCACCGCCTTCAGTGGCCGGGGCGAGGGCGGCACGTCCCCCCTCGACGCGGGCGAGGTGCCGGTCTTTCAGGTGGCGCTGGCCACCTCCACCCGCGCGGCCTGGGCCGAGGCGGAGCGCGGCCTGTCGCCTGCCGATCTCGCCATGCATGTGGTGCTGCCCGAGGTCGACGGCCGGATCATGGGCGGCGTCGCCTCCTTCAAGGAGCCGCAGGCCCGCGATCCGCATCTGGAGTTTTCCCGCTTCGCCCATGCGCCGGCCCCGGATCGCATCGCCGCCATCGCGGATCGCGTGCACGGCTGGCTGAGACTGGCCCAAACGCCCGTGGCCGAGCGTCGCGTCGCGCTGTTGCTCTCCACCTACCCGGGCAAGGACTGGAACACGGGCCACGCCGTGGGTCTCGACGCGCCCGCCTCGGCGGAGGCCATCCTCGAGGACCTGCGCGGTGCAGGCTACGCCATACCGACATCGCACCGACGCAATACCGACGTTATACCGACGTTACACCGACGTTGGGATCTGGCCGAATATCGCGCTGCCCTGGCCCGGCTGCCGCGCCGCCTGTGCGCCGATCTGGAGACGGTCTGGGGCGCCCCCGAAGACGATCCGATGGTGCGGGACGGTGCCTTTCAGTTCCCTGTGATGGAAGCCGGCCGGGCCTTCATCGCGCTGCAACCGGAACGGGGCAGCGTGACCCTGCGGGTCGATGAATACCACGATCTGTCCCGCACGCCGCGGCACAGCTACGTGGCCTTTTACCTCTGGCTGCAAACGCAGGCCGATGCGCTGGTGCATATCGGCGCGCATGGCACATTGGAGTGGCTGCCCGGAAAATCCGTCGCTTTATCAGAAGCTTGCTGGCCTGAGGTGCTGACGGGCAACCTGCCGGTCATCTACCCCTTCATCGTCAACGATCCCGGCGAGGCCGCGCAGGCCAAGCGCCGCATCGGTGCTGTGACGCTTGGTCATGTGCCACCGCCCCTGCGTGAAAGCGGCACGCCCGCCCGGCTGGTGCGGCTCGAGGCGCTGCTTGACGAGTTCTCCAATGCCGACGGTCTCGATCCGCGCCGCCGCGACCGGCTGCAGGCTGACATCCGCGAGGAGGCTCAAGCGCTCGGCGTGGAGGATGACCTTGGCCTCGACCGGGCCGGATGCAATGCCGAGGCGATCACGCGGATCGACAGATTTGTTTGCGATATCAAGGAGATGCAATTTGGCGAGGGGTTGCACGTCTGGGGTCGTCCTGCGCGCGCCGCCACCCCGTTCGAGACCAGCCTCTCGATCGCCGCCGAGCGCCAGGCCCTGCTCGATGCGCTGGATGGGCGGCGTGTCCCCGCGGGGCCGTCGGGCTCGCCCTACCGGGGCCGGATGGACGTGCTGCCCACGGGGCGCAACCTCTACACCACCGATCCCCGCTCCGTTCCCACCCGCGCTGCCTATGCGCAGGGGGTGAAACTGGCCGATGAACTGATCCGTCGCCACCTGCAGGACGCGGGTGACTGGCCGCGCAGTCTGATCGTCGACCTCTGGGGCTCGGCCACGATGCGCACGGCGGGGGAGGATTTCGCCATGGCGCTGCATCTTCTGGGCACCCGCCCGGTCTGGGATGCAGGCTCTGAACGGGTGTCGGGGATCGAAGTGCTGCCGATCACCGAACTGGACCGCCCCCGCATTGACGTCACCCTGCGGGTTTCCGGCCTCTTTCGCGATGTGTTTCCGACCCTGTCCGCGCTCTTCAGCCAGGCCGTGCGCGCGCTGGCCGCCCGGGACGAAGCGCCGGATTGGAACCCCTACGTCGGTCGCGATGACCTGGCGCGGGTCTACGGCCCGCAACCCGGGCAGTTCGGCGTGGGGATGACCGATGCGGCCGAAACCTATTCGCCAGAAGGACGGCAGGCGGCGGGCACGGCCTGGCTGAACGCCAGTGCCTGGGCGCTGGATGGCGACAGGGCCACCCGGAAAAACGAAGGCATCCGCGCCCGCGTTGCCGAGGCTGACAGCTTTGTGCATGCCCAGGACCTGCCGGAGACGGATCTTCTGCTGGCCGCAGATTACGCCGCGCATGAGGCCGGATTTGCGGCGGCGCAGGCGATCACCGGGGGACAGGCGGCGCTCTACCATCTGGATAATACCGACCCCGGCCAGCCGCGCGCCCGTGCCCTGACCGAAGAGGTCGCGCGCGTCGTCCAGGCCCGCGCTGCCAATCCGGCATGGATCGCCGGGATGCGCGCGCACGGGTTCCGCGGCGCTGCCGAGATCGCTGCAACGCTCGACCACATGGCCGCCTTTGCGCATCTGGCCGGTGCCGTCTCACCGCATCTCTTCGACCTTTACCACGATGCCACGGTTGGCGATGCCGAGACGGACGCGTTTCTGCAGGACGCCAATCCACAGGCACATGCAGCCATGCTGGCCCGCTTTGCCGAATTGCATGCTGCGGGCCTGTGGCAGACCCGGCGCAATTCGATCCTCGCGCAGCTGGAGGCGGCCCAGTGAGCGCGCAGCCCGATGTCAAAGGATGGTGCCCGGGGGCCTTCAAACCGATGATGTCCGGCGACGGTCTGATCGTGCGCGTGCGGCCCTTCTTCGCCCGCCTGAGCCGGGAGCAGGTCCTCGGGCTATGTGACCTCGTCCACTCATACGGTAGCGGTATCCTTGATCTGACCAACCGCGCGAACCTGCAGATCCGCGGTGTGTCCGAGGATGCGTTTGACGCGCTCTTGTCGGCCCTGAACGATCTTGGTCTTCTGGACCCGACACCAGAAACGGAGGCCCGCCGCAACATACTCGTGACCCCCTTCTGGCGGGACGGTGACGACACCCGGCGGATCGTCGGCGAATTGCTCGCGCGATTGCCCGAACTGCCGGACCTGCCCGCAAAGTTCGGCTATGCCATCGACGCCGGCCGCACCCGTCTGCTGCACCAAGGCTCCGCGGATATCCGGGTTGAGCGGGGAGCCGCGGGGCTGATCGTACGCGCGGATGGGGCTCCCAGCGGGCGGCCTGTCTCGAGCGGCGTGGTTGTTCAAACCATGATCGATCTAGCGCAGTGGTTTGCCGCACACCGCAGGCCAGAGGATCGCCGCATGCGCCACGTCCTGAAACACACGCCCCTGCCGACGACATGGTCGGGCGCCGCACCCGTGGCCGCCGCTCCGGAGCCACATCCCGGCGCGCATCCTTTGGGACATCTCCTCGGTGCGCCGTTTGGCCAGATCGGGGCCGCCGCGCTGGAGCAGGCGATGGCTACGTCGCGGGCCAAGGCGCTCCGCGTGACACCCTGGCGGCTTTTCCTGCTTGAAGACCCGCAAGGGCCTGTTGATGGCCCGTTCATCGCCAAGCGGGATGATCCTCTGTTGCACGTCGATGCCTGTCCCGGCGCGCCTTATTGCGGCAGCGCCAGCGTGGAAACCCGCGGGCTGGCGCGTCAGCTTGCCGGCCGCGCTCCGGGCAGCCTGCATGTCTCCGGATGCGTCAAGGGATGCGCGCGCACCCGGCCAGCGGATCAGACATTTGTCGGCAATGACGGTCGATTTGATCTTGTCCAGAACGGGTGCGCGTGGGATGCCCCCCGGAAATCGCGGCTCACCCCCGATGACGCGCTGGCAGAAGTGAAGAGCCATTCATGACGTATACATACGAAACCAATGGCGCGGCCATCTACAAGCAGTCCTTTGCCACCATCCGCTCCGAGGCCCGGCTTGATCAATTCGCACCGGATGAAGAGCAGATCGCCGTGCGCATGATCCACGCGGCGGGCATGGTCGGGCTCGAAGAGCACGTCCGCTTTTCCCCGACCTTCGCCTCGGCGGCGCGCGCCGCGCTGGAACGGGGCGCCCCGATCCTGTGCGATGCGCGGATGGTCAGCGAAGGGGTGACGCGACCCCGCCTGCCTGCTGATAACGCGGTTATCTGCACGCTGCACGATGACGGTGTTCGGGAACTGGCGGCCGAGATGCAGAACACCCGCTCTGCCGCCGCGCTGGAGTTTTGGCGGCCACATCTGGAGGGCGCTCTGGTGGCCATCGGCAATGCGCCGACGGCTCTTTTCCATTTGCTGAACATGCTGCAGGACCCCGCGTGCCCCCGGCCCGCCGCGATCATCGGCTGCCCCGTCGGCTTTGTCGGTGCGGTTGAGAGCAAGGATGCTCTCTGGGCTGACCTGCCCGTGCCCTGCTGCTTCGTGCAGGGGCGGCTGGGCGGCAGCGCGATCACGGTTGCGGCCATCAATGCCGTTGCGAGCCGCGCAGAATGAGCACCGGTACGATTTATGGCGTGGGACTCGGGCCCGGGGATCCCGACCTGATGAGCGTGCGCGCCGACCGCTTGTTGCGCAGCGCCAAGCATGTCGCCTTCTTTCGCAAGGCGGGCCGGGCCGGACAGGCGCGGCGGATCGTGAACGGCATGTTGCCCGCGCAGGTCACCGAGTTCCCGATGGAATATCCCGTGACCACTGAAATCGCCGTTGACGATCCAGCGTATAATGCCACGCTCTCTGCCTTCTACACCGGGTGCACCGATCACCTGCGTGCGCTGGTCGACGGGGGAGAAGACGTGGTCGTCTTATGCGAGGGGGATCCGTTCTTCTTCGGGTCGTTCATGCATCTCTACACCCGGCTGCGCGACGTCGTGCCGGTCGAGGTTGTGCCGGCCATAACCGGCATGTCCGGCGCGTGGACGGCCACGGGCCAGCCGATCACCTGGGGTGACGACATCCTCACCGTCCTGATGGGGACACTGCCGGAAGAGATGCTGGCGGATGCCATGCAGCGCAGCGATGCCCTCGTGGTGATGAAGATCGGCAGGCATTTTGAAAAGGTGAAGTCTGCGCTTGAAACCGCGGGTAAATACGACGCGGCATGGCTGGTGGAATATGCCAGCATGCCGAACCAGACCGTGCAGAAGCTGGCAGAAGCGGGCGAGAGGATCACGCCCTACTTCTCGATCATCGTCGTGCATGGTCAGGGCCGCCGCCCATGAGCGGCTGGCTGGTCATTGCGGGCCTGGGGCCGGGGGCTGCGGATCTGGTCACGCCCGAGGTGAGCCAGGCTCTGGCAGAGGCCACGGATGTCGTCGGCTATATTCCCTATGTTGCGCGGGTGGCGCAGCGCGACGGCTTGCGGCTGCATCCCAGCGACAACAGGGTCGAGATCGACCGCTCGAACCACGCGCTGGAAATGGCGGCCGCCGGTCGCCGGGTGGTCGTGGTGTCGTCCGGTGATCCCGGCGTTTTTGCCATGGCGGCGGCGGTCTTTGAAGCCGTCGAGGCGGGCCCGCCCGCGTGGCGCGCGCTCGATATACGTGTGGCGCCGGGGATTACCGCGATGCTGGCGGCGGCGGCGCGGGTTGGCGCCCCGCTTGGTCATGATTTCTGCGCCATCAACCTCAGCGACAATCTCAAGCCGTGGGCATTGATCGAAAAGCGGTTGCGGCTGGCGGTGCAGGCTGACTTTGCCATGGCGTTCTATAACCCGAGATCGAAGTCACGCCCCGACGGGTTCCGGAAGACACTTGAAATCCTCAACGACGTCTGCGGCGACACGCGCCCCATTGTGTTCGCACGGGCGGTATCGACAGCGGAAGAGGCGATCCGCGTCGTGCCGCTGCCACAGGCCACGCCGGAGATGGCGGATATGCGCACGATGGTGATCGTCGGGGCGTCCACCACCCGGATCATTGACCGCGAGGGCGGGCCAATCGTCTATACGCCAAGATCGGTGGATGCATGACCGAGCCATGCCAAAACCGCCTGCGCATCGTGCAGCTCGTGCCGGGGGGGCAAGTGCGGACGGCCGATCATGATGACCGGCAGGCCCATGCGCCGGGCCGCCAGAATTTTCGCATGGGCGCCGGTGCCGCCGGAATTCTTGGACACCACGAGCGAGATGTCCCGGGACTGCATCAGCGCCAGGTCGCTTTCCGGGCGGAAAGGTCCGCGGTCGATCACAACGTCATGATCCGGAAACGGTGGCGGCGTCTGTGGCGGATCGACCAGACGCAGAAGGTAGAAGTGCTGCGGATTGGGGGCGAAAGCGGGCAGGTTCATCCGCCCGATGGCCAGCATGACCCGCTCTCTCGGCCGCTCCAGCGCTGCGACCGCACTGGCGATATCGGGCACGTCGATCCAGGTGTCGCCGGGTCCGAGCGCCCAGGGCGCGCGGGTCAGCGCAGTGAGAGGCACCTCGGCCTGATCGCAGGCGGCGATGGCGTTTCGGCTCATCTGTGCAGCGAAGGGGTGCGTCGCATCGACAACATGGGTAACGCCTTCACGGCGCATATAATCCACCAACCCGGCAATACCGCCAAAGCCGCCAACCCGTTGCGGCAGCGGCTGCCGTACGGGCCTTTCAACGCGCCCGGCAAAGGAGATCGTGGCTCTGACGCCCGCCGCGCTCAGCAGGCGGCACAGGGCAGTGGCTTCGGTTGTGCCACCAAGGACGAGCAGGTTCGGCTCCATGTCTGAGATCCCGTGGCTGACCATTGTCGGATTGGGCGAAGATGGCCTCAAAGGCCTCGGGCCTGCAAGCAGAACCGCCTTGGAACGCGCCGAAATCGTCATGGGCCCGCCGCGGCACCTCTCTCTGGTGGGCGATCTCACCTGCAAGACGATTGCCTGGCCGGTCCCCTTTGCCGACGGGGTCGAGGAACTCCTGTCTCTGCGGGATCGGCAGGTCGTTGTCCTGGCCTCGGGGGATCCGTTCTGGTTCGGTGCCGGTGCGACACTGGCACGCCATCTTGCGCAGGACGAATGGCAAAGCTTGCCGGGCCCGTCCAGCTTCTCGCTGGCGGCCAATCGGATGGGCTGGTCGCTGGAGCACACGCTATGCCTTGGCTTGCACGCCGTGCCCCTGACGCGGTTGCGCCCACACCTCGCGCCGGGCACGCGGATCATCGCATTGCTGCGCGATGGTGACAGCGTGCAGGATCTGGCCGCCTATCTGTCGGAGGAAGGTTTCGGGGCATCTGCGCTGTCGGTGCTCGAAGCCTTGGGGGGGCCGCGCGAGCGGATCACCCACCTGCGCGCCGATGATATCACGGCGCGGGATTTCAAGCACCCGCTGTGCGTGGCAATCGAGGGGGCAGGCACGGGTTCGGTTCTGCCGCTGACCTCCGGCGTGTCCGATGACTGGTTTGAAAACGATGGTCAGATATCCAAACGGGTTGTACGCGCCGTGACACTCTCGACCCTGGCGCCACAGCCCTTTGAGCGCCTTTGGGATATCGGCGGCGGGTCCGGTTCCATTGGGATCGAATGGCTTCTGGCGCATCCGACACTGGCGGCGACCTGCTTCGAGCCCCGGGCAGACCGCGCCTGGCGGATCGGCACCAATGCAGCCCGTCTGGGCGTCGATCGACTGCAGGTGGTGACGGGGGCTGCACCCGACGTGCTTGCCGGGCAGGAAAGACCGGATGCGGTCTTCATTGGCGGCGGATTGTCCGCTGATCTGCTGGCGTGGCTGGAAGACAACCTTGCGCCGGGGACGCGTCTGGTGGCAAATGCGGTGACGCTGGAGACGGAGGCGCTTCTGACGGCTGCACGGAACAGACTGGGCGGCACGCTGACCCGGCTTGAACTGTCGCATGCTGAACCTCTGGGTCCCAGGCATGCCTGGAAGTCGAACTACCCCATCGTGCAATGGAGTGCACATCTATGATCGCGGCAGGATTTGGATTTCGCAAGAGTGCGTCCGCGGGCAGCCTGCGAGATGCTTACGACCGGGCCTGCGACGCTGCAGCACCCGAAGTGGTCGCCACCGCGGATGACAAGGCCATGGCGCAGGCCTTCAGGGAATTTGCCGAAGAGATCGGCTTGCCCGTGAAAGCGGTGCCCGATGACATTCTGCAACAGCAGACCACCACGTCCCAGTCACAGGCCTCGCAGGCATCGCATGGGACGGGCTCGGTCGCGGAGGCCGCCGCCCTCGCCGCTGCCGGGCCAAGCGCACGGCTCCTGACCGTCAGACAGGTTTCCGCAGACAAGCTGGCGACCTGCGCGCTGGCGATCAGAGAGACATCATGACCGTTCATTTTATCGGCGCCGGACCGGGCGCCCCCGACCTTCTGACATTGCGCGGACGCGATCTGATCGCCAGCTGTCCTGTCTGTCTTTACGCCGGTTCGCTCGTACCGGAGGCGATCCTCGCGCATTGCCCCGCGGATGCCGAGGTGGTCAATACCGCCTCCATGTCTCTGGATGAGATCATCGCCGCGATCCAGACCGCGCATGCCAAAGGTCAGGATGTGGCGCGGCTGCATTCGGGCGATTTGTCGGTCTGGTCGGCCATGGGCGAGCAAATGCGCCGCCTGCGTGCCGCAGGCATCCCGGTTTCGGTCACGCCGGGGGTGCCGTCGTTTTCCGCGGCTGCCGCCGCCCTGGGCGCAGAACTGACGCTGCCCGGTCTGGCGCAATCGGTCGTGCTGACGCGCACACCCGGTCGCGCCTCCTCCATGCCCGAGGGCGAGACGCTGACGAATTTCGCAGCCACCGGCGCGACCCTGGCCATTCACCTGTCGATCCAGAATCTGGACGCGGTGGTGAATGATCTGTCCCCGGCCTATGGCGCGGATTGCCCCGTCGCCGTGGTCTATCGTGCAAGCTGGCCGGACGAGCAGATCATTCGCGGCACCCTGGCCGACATTGCGCAGCGCCTTGACGCCGGCATCTCGCGCACAGCCCTCATTCTTGTCGGCCCGGCGCTGGCGGGCGAGGGGTTTGAGGAAAGCTGCCTCTACGCGGCCGATTATGACCGGCGCTATCGTCCGCAAAGCGCGGAAAGCCGATGGGCAGGCTGGAGCCACGGAGATGACTGACATGCCGGGGATCATGATTTCCGCCCCGTCTTCCGGGACCGGCAAGACGACCGTGATGTTGGGCCTGCTCCGCGCTCTGGCCGATGATGGTCTGAAGGTGCAACCCTTCAAGTCCGGGCCGGACTACATCGACCCCGCCTTTCACCGCGCGGCCAGCGGGCGGGATTCCTTCAATCTCGACAGCTGGGCCATGGGTCCGTCGCTTCTGGCCGCCATATCGTCAGAGGCTGAAGGCGCGCAGATCTGTGTCGCGGAAGGGTCCATGGGGCTTTACGACGGGGTTGCCACGCGGGGCCAGAGCGGTTTTGGCAGCAGCGCGGAAACCGCTCAGCGCATGGGATGGCCCGTGGTGCTGGTGGTCGACGTGAGCGGGCAGGCGCAATCGGCAGCAGCCACGGCGCTCGGCTTTCAGGCTTACAACCCGGATGTGCCCTTTGCCGGTGTCATTCTGAACCGCTGCGCCTCTCCGCGTCATGAACGCCTGGCGCGACTGGGTATGGAGCGCGCGGGGCTGACGGTGCTCGGTGACCTGCCGCGACGGGGCGAACAGACGTTGACGCAGCGTCATCTGGAGCTGATCCAGGCGGTCGAACATCCTGACCTGAACGCGGCAATTGCGGGATATGCGAAATTCCTACGGGAACATGTGGACATCGACGCCATTCGCGACGCGGCACGGGGGCATGTTCATCCCGCGCCGGGCGCCACATTGCCCGATCCGCCCGCGCAACGCATTGCGCTCGCACAGGACGCGGCCTTCTCCTTCACCTATCCGCATGTGCTCAAGGGCTGGCGAGAGGCCGGGGCCGAGATTGTCCCGTTCTCTCCACTGGCTGATGAGGCACCGGCGAGGGACGCAGATCTGGTCTGGCTGCCGGGCGGGTATCCGGAACTGCATGGCGGCGTACTGGCTGCAGCTGGCGCATTTCAGACGGGGTTGCAGAAACACGCAGAAACGAAACCGGTCCACGGGGAGTGCGGTGGATACATGGCGCTTGGGCAGGCCCTGATCGACAAGGACGGCGTGCGGCATCGCATGGCGGGGCTTCTGGGTCTGGTCACGAGCTACGAAAAGCGCAAGTTCCACCTTGGCTATCGGCGGGCGGTGCTTCAGGCCCCTTTGCCGGGGTTCGAGGCCGGGGCCGCGTTGCGGGGGCACGAATTTCATTATTCGACCATTCTCGATCAACCCGATGCCGTGCTGGCGGAGGTTTCGGATGCCGATGGCAACCCCGTTCCCGAAACCGGGTCGCGCCGCAAAAATGTTTCCGGCACCTTCTTTCACCTGATCACTGCGGAGGAATAGCCGTGCCCGGGTTCGTCAGTTTCGTTGGCTCCGGTCCGGGTGACCCGGAGCTTCTCACGCTGAAGGCGGTAGATCGTCTGAAGCGCGCCGATGCCGTCCTCTTTGATGATCTGTCTTCCGGGCCGATCCTCGGTCATGCCCGGGCAGGCGCGGATCTGGTGGGGGTTGGCAAGCGCGCGGGCCGTCCATCCCCCAAACAGCACCATGTCAGTCGTTTGCTGGTGGATTATGCGCAGATGGACCAGCGGGTCGTTCGGCTGAAATCGGGCGACAGCGGGCTTTTTGGCCGTCTGGAAGAGGAGCTCGTTGCTCTGCGCGAGGCCGGTATCCCCTATGAAATCATCCCCGGTATCCCCTCTGCCTGTGCCGCTGCGGCCGCAGCAGGCATTCCGCTCACACGGCGCCTGACCGCGCGCCGGGTGCAATTCGTGACAGGCCATGATGTAACCGGCCAACTGCCGCAGGATCTGGATCTGCAGGCCCTGGCAGACCCGACCGCCTCGACCGTCGTCTTCATGGGCAAACGGACCTTTCCAAAACTGCTCGACGCTCTGACGGCGCGGGGACTGCCGCAGGACACCCCCGCAATTCTCGCCGAAAGCGTGAGCGGTCCGGACCAGAGCATTCAGCGCACGACGGTGTCAGACCTGGCGCGGCAGCTGGGAGAGGAAATCAGCGACAAGCCGGCGCTGATCCTCTTCGGGCCGTTTGCCGAAGGCTGACAGTCGCTTTTGTGCTTGTTGCAGCGCAAGTTTCGGGGATAGGAGTAATGCACGGTGTCACATTTGTGACTGAAAAGGGAACCGGGTGAAAATCTCGGACTGCCCCCGCAACTGTAAGCGGTGAGCGCGACGGATAATCCACTGGCCGACAGGCCGGGAAGGACCTGAACGCCGTGACCCGCAAGTCAGGAGACCTGCCGTCAAACCCGAAACCCGTGATGTCACGGATATTTATCTGCCGGAGGGGCAGCACAGAAAGGATCAACCATGCACATCGAACCAGGTGTCGTAGATGGGGCCAAAATGGCTTTTGCTTACGTGACGGCGGCAGGGGCCGCGGGATACACCGCCAAGCTCGCGTTCAGCGATCTGAAAACCCACAACCTCGGGTCGTTCGCCCTGAGAACGGCGCTTGCCACGGTGGGCACTTTCATTTTCTTCGAAGTTCTGCCGCATTTCCCGGTCGGCATTTCCGAAGTGCACTTCATTCTCGGCACGACGCTCTTCCTGTTAATGGGCGCCGCCCCGGCAGCACTTGGTCTGGCCTTGGGGTTGCTGGTGCAGGGGGCCTTCTTCGCGCCGAGCGATCTGCCGATGTATTTCGTGAACGTGACGACATTGCTCATGCCGCTCTTCGCGATCTCGGCGCTCGCGCATCGCTTCATTCCGGATGACAAAGCCTATGTCGATCTGGCATATTCGGATGTCTTCAAACTCTCCGTCATGTACCAGGGCGGTGTCGTCGCCTGGGTCGCCTTCTGGGCCTTCTACGGTCAGGGCGTCGGGGTCGAAACCTTCCAGTCGGTCTGGACGTTCGGCCTGGCGTACATGCTGGTCGTGATCATCGAACCGATCGCCGATCTGGCCGTGCTGGCGGGCGCAAAGGCCCTGCGGTCGCACAAGCTCTCCGGCCTCTTCACCGCGCGTCTCTACGACGCAGCCTGAAGGATTTGAAGTCGAAAACCCGGAGCCCCGCAGGGCTCCGGGCATTTTATGGGTAAAGACATGATCGACACCCTCTGGCTCATCGGGATCGGCACTGGTTCACCGGCCCATGTGACGGGCGAGGGGATGCAAGCGATCCGGGATGCCACGGTCATTCTCGTGCCGCACAAGGGGGCCGGCAAGGATGACCTTGCAGAACTGAGGCACGGAATCATTGCTGCTTCCGGTTCCGATGCGCAGGTCATCGCGTTTGACTATCCGGTACGCGATCCGGCACTGCCCTATCAGGAACGGGTCGCGCGGTGGCACGACGAGATTGCCATGCGCTGGCAAACCGCCCTTGCCGGTACATCCGTTGACGGGCCGGTGGCTCTGCTCGTCTGGGGCGATCCGTCACTCTATGACAGCACCATACGGATCGCAGAGCGGCTTGCGCCCCGCCCGGACATCCGGGTCGTGCCGGGGATCACCGCCATCCAGGCGCTGACGGCGGCCCATGGTATTCCGCTCAACACCGTGAATGGTCCGGTCCAGATCACAACCGGGCGCCGCTTGCGGAATCATGGGTGGCCTGAGGGTGCCGAACGGGTTGCCGTCATGCTTGATGGCGAACTCAGTTTCCAAAACCTGTCATCGCCCGATCTGATGATCTGGTGGGGTGCCTATCTGGGGATGCCGGAACAGTTACTGGACCACGGCCCGATCGGTGAAGCAGGACCCAGAATCGCGAAGATGAGAGAGACGGCGCGGTCCAGGCACGGCTGGATCATGGACACCTATCTGCTGAGCCGGTCCGACGACGCCTCATAAATTCGGCCTCTAGTTGCGAATTATTCTCAATAGCCTTGACAGTTGCGAGTGATTTGCATTTACAGAGAGCTGAGATCATATTGCCATCAGGGAGATTCGAATGTTTCAGAGACTCATGACGACCGCATCTGGCGTCGCGCTTGCCACTGTTCTGTCGACGGCCGCCTTTGCAGATGACAAGATGAAAGTGGTCACGACCTTTACGGTCCTGGCGGATATGGCGGCGAATGTCGCCGGTGATGCAGCCGAAGTTGTCTCGATCACCAAACCGGGCGCTGAAATCCACGGATACGAACCGACACCGCAGGACATCGTGCGTGCGTCGGATGCAGATCTCATTCTCTGGAATGGCATGAACCTCGAGCTCTGGTTTGAACAATTCCTGTCGAACCTCGAGGATGTTCCTTCGGTGACGCTTACAGACGGCATCGATCCGATCCCGATCGCATCCGGCAGCTATGAAGGAAAGCCCAATCCGCATGCCTGGATGGGTCTCGACAACGCTCTGATTTATATTGATAATATCGTAGAAGCATTTGCCGAACACGATCCGGAAAACGCGGCGATCTACGTCAGGAATGCGGGGGAATACAAGGACGCCCTCCGCGCGACCATCGAACCGCTGCGCGCCGCCATCGCGGAGATACCGGAGAACCGGCGCTGGCTGGTGACCTGCGAAGGGGCGTTCAGTTATCTCGCGCGCGACTTCGGGATGAAGGAACTTTATCTCTGGCCGATGAACGCGGATCAGGTGGGCACACCGCAACAGGTGCGCGCCGTGATCGACGGTGTGCGGGCCAACGACATCCCGGTTGTCTTTTGCGAAAGCACGGTGAATACGGCTCCGGCACAGCAGGTGGCGCGTGAGACCGGCGTGGCCTACGGTGGCGTGCTCTATGTCGACAGCCTGAGCGAAACGGATGGCGAAGTGCCCACCTATCTCGACCTGCTCAAGGTGACCTCCAGCACTCTGGCCGAGGGTCTGACATCCGCGACCAATTGAATGGTTGGCGTCAGAGAGCTATGTGCAGGTCTTGAGACCAGATGAACAACGCCGGGAAGCATGGGCCTTCCCGGATAAGGAAAGCAAAATGCGTGACGATCCTTTGCAGACGCAGGCCTGGCCGTCGGGGAACGAAGCGGTCGCTGGTCTGACGGCACAGGACGTCACGGTTACCTATCGCAATGGGCATACCGCGCTGTGGAACGCCAGTTTCGCGATTCCGCGCGGGACGGTCACAGCCTTGGTCGGCGTGAACGGCGCCGGCAAATCGACCCTATTCAAGGCGATTATGGGCTTTGTGCCTGCGTCCAGAGGAGAAATCCAGATCCTCGGCATGGGGGTCCGGGAAGCATTGCGGCGCAATCTCGTAGCCTACGTACCGCAGTCCGAAGAGGTGGATTGGGCCTTTCCCGTCCTCGTCGAAGACGTGGTGATGATGGGGCGCTACGGGCACATGGGGTTCCTGCGCCGCCCCGGCCCGGCAGATCACCGGGCGGTGACCGAAGCGCTGACGCGGGTCAACATGCAGGATTTCCGCCAGCGCCAGATCGGTGAACTGTCAGGCGGACAGCGCAAACGGGTTTTTCTGGCCCGGGCGCTCGCGCAGGACGGGCAGGTGATCTTGCTGGATGAGCCGTTCACCGGGGTCGATGTGAAAACCGAGGAGCAGATCGTCGCCCTGCTGCGCGAGTTGCGCGACGAGTGCAGGGTGATGCTGGTCTCAACCCACAATCTGGGGTCGGTGCCCGAGTTCTGCGACCGGACAATCCTTGTGAAAGGCACGGTGCTTTGTCACGGGCCGACTGAAACGACCTTTACCCGGGAAAACCTCGAAAAGGCCTTTGGCGGCGTGCTGCGGCACTTCACCCTTGGCGGGAACACCCTGCACGATGATGAAGACGCGCGCGAGGTGACGATCTTCACCGATGACGAGCGCCCCTTCGTGCAATACGGCGACAAGACGCAGCGGACGGACCAGAAGTCGTGATGGAGGTGCTGCTGGAGCCATTTTCCTACACCTACATGACCAATGCCATGTGGGTTTCGGCATTGGTTGGCGGCGTCTGCGCGTTCCTGTCGGCCTATCTGATGCTCAAGGGCTGGTCCCTGATCGGAGACGCGCTTTCCCATTCCGTGGTGCCGGGGGTTGCGGGCGCCTATATTCTCGGTCTGCCGTTCGCGCTTGGCGCTTTCCTCGCGGGCGGGCTTGCGGCTGGTGCCATGCTCTTTCTGTCCGAAAGGTCCGGGCTAAAGGTCGATGTCATCATCGGGCTGATCTTTACATCTTTTTTTGGCCTTGGGCTTTTCATCGTCTCGATCAACCCGATGTCGGTTTCGATCCAGACCATCACCATGGGCAACATTCTCGCCATCACCCCTGAGGACACGCTGCAACTTGTCCTCATCGGATGCGTCTCTCTCGCGGTGCTGCTGGCCAAGTGGAAAGATCTGATGGTCACCTTCTTCGATGAAAATCACGCCCGGGCAATCGGCTTGAAGCCGGGGGTTCTGAAGGCGGTTTTCTTCATGCTGCTGTCGGCCTCCGTCGTGGCGGCGATGCAGACGGTGGGGGCGTTTCTGGTGATTGCGATGGTCGTGACACCGGGGGCCACGGCCTATCTGCTGTGTGATCGGTTTCCCCGGCTGATTGCCACATCGGTCGCCATCGGCGCGGGCTGCAGCTTTGTCGGTGCCTACGTCAGCTACTTTCTGGACGGGGCCACCGGCGGGATCATCGTGACGTTGCAGACGCTCGTCTTTCTGCTTGCCTTCGTCTTCGCGCCGAAACACGGGTTGCTGGCGGCGCGGCGCAAAGCGAATGCCGCCAAAGATGATCTGCTGGCTATCTCCGCCGAGGAGGTGGCGTGATGGACCTCCAGACCCTGCTGATGCCATTTTCATTCGGGTTCATGCAGAATGCCTTTCTGATCTCCATCATCGTATCCGTGCCCGCCGCTCTGCTGTCCTGCTTTCTGGTGATGAAAGGTTGGGCGCTCATGGGGGACGCGGTGAGCCATGCGGTACTGCCGGGGATCGTCCTGGCCTACGTCCTTGGCCTGCCGCTCATCCTCGGCGCTTTCGTCGCCGGCATGACCTGCGCCATCGCGACCGGATATGTTGCGAGCAACAGCCGCGTGAAACAGGACACGGTGATGGGGGTCGTCTTCTCCGGTATGTTCGGGGTCGGCATCGTTCTCTATGTTTCGGTCGAAACCAATGCCCACCTGGATCACATCCTCTTTGGCAACATGCTGGGTGTCGAAGGCCATGAGCTTCTTACGGCGGGTATCATTTCCGCTGTCGTCGGCCTGACGCTGGTCCTGAAATGGAAGGATCTATTGCTGCACAGCTTTGATCCCGCGCAGGCGCAGGCGTCCGGTTTGCGTGTGACCTGGCTGCACTACGGGTTGCTGGCCGCGCTGTCTCTGACGATTGTCGCCACCCTGTCGGCGGCTGGCCTGATCCTCGCAATTGGATTGCTGATCGCGCCGGGGGCGATTGCCTTCCTGCTGGTGCGAAAGTTCTCCGCCATGCTTTGGGTGTCCGTGGTAGTGTGCATGGTGTCGATGTTGTTGGGCACCTACGTCAGTTTTTTTCTCGACAGCGCTCCGGCCCCGACGATTGTCCTGATCCTGACCGCGACCTTCCTCGTTGCCTTTGTCCGCCGCCAGATCATCGCGCGCCGGATGTCCATGCAGAGGATCGCCAAGGCCTGAGCGGGCATGGCCATGAAAAAAGCCCCGCATGATGCGGGGCTTTCTGTTCATCGATTGCGATGTTCTATTCAGCCGGGCTTGCCGACATCTCTTCATCGATCTGATCGAAGGTGGTCGGAACCCCGGCGGCTTCACGACGGCCGTCGTTGAAGATCGCCTTGATCAGTGCGATGCACATCAGCGCCATCACGATGGAGAAGGGCAGGGCCCCGATCACCATCGCGGTCTGAATGGCCCCAGTTCCGCCTGAGATCAGCAGACCGCCAACCACAAGCGCCAGGGCAGCGCCCCAGAACAGGATGTGCGGACGCGCCTTGGGGCCTTCGTCACCCGCGGCGTTGATGGTGTTCACGATCAGCACCGCGGAGTCAGCGGAGGTGACCAGGAACGTCATCAGCAGGACCACGATGACAACCGCCATGCCCCAGGCCAGGACCTGCGCAATCGGCGCCAGCATGAACTCGGTCATCGCAAAGATCTTGTCACCGTTGGCGGCGTCAAGGATCAGACCATTGGCATTGCCGTTCAGCTCCAGATCAATCGCCGTGCCGCCAGCCCAGGCGAACCAGACAAAGCACATCAGCGAGGGAACGATCATCGCGCCCAATACGAATTCGCGGATGCTCCGGCCACGCGAGATACGCGCGAGGAAGAGGCCCACGAAGGGTGCGAAGGCGATCCACCAGGCCCAGTAGAACACCGGCCACCATCCCTGCCACTGCGTCAGCAGGAAGGCTTCGGAGCCCTCGACGCCGTCAGAGCTGTAGACGTTGAAGCTCAGCCACGGCAGCGCGATCAGATAGTCCCAGATGCCGACGAAGAAGGCCGTTGCTCCGAACCAGGTCGCTCCGAAGAGGATGAAGAAACCAAGCAGGAAGATCGACAAGACCATGTTGATGTTCGAGAGCCACTTGATGCCCTTGCCAACCCCGGACAGGGCCGAGAGTGGCGACGCGCCCATGATCACCAGCAAGGCAATCACAATGCCCAGCGTCGTCGCCGAGCCATCTTCCAGCGCAAGACCACCGATGCCAATCCGTGTCAGGCCAGCTACAAACTGTTCGACACCGAAGCCCAGCGTTTGCGCCACGCCGAGGATTGTCGCGACAACCGCCACGATATCGATAATGTGACCGACAGTGCCG
>ERZ1740065.655-NODE-655-length-19095-cov-5.327311_pt1 | contig 19095 bp, 17 predicted proteins | sample MGYA00581738_ERZ1740065 | MGnify/ENA primary metagenome ERZ1740065 (study PRJEB43018, sample SAMN04849749) | marine metagenome | isolation source: floating plastic debris | place: Pacific Ocean | collected 2008-09-01 | study: EMG produced TPA metagenomics assembly...
AAAGAGTCGCCAAATCCCCGCGATGAGTAAGGCCAAGCCATTGGTGGGTACGTAATCGCTCACAAAACCGCTAAAGACGACCTCCGCAAAACCCGCGCCTCCGGGAGTGGGGCTAAAGGCCATGATCACGAACATGGTCTCCAGTCGGGCGTAGAGGCGAAATTGGGTCATAAAGTCGAGCGAAGTCGACTCGACGAAGGCGATGATCAGACAGTTTAGCAACAAAAAGCGACAGGACCAGGCCGTGGCCGTACTCAGAAAGGCTCCGAGGTGGAAGGACCAATTGTGTCGGACGATTTCTTTGGAAGCAATGATGATGTTGTTCCCCAGTTCGATGGCTTGTCGGCGGTACCGCTTGAGCCACTTGATTTTGGTAAATCCAACCAGCAGGCGCTTTAGGCTATTGGGATTGATCAGCAAGCCGTAGAAGAAGAGGCTGCCGTAGGACAACATCAGGGTATAGGCAAAGAGAAAGGTATAGCCCCAACCGTCGGTAAAGCTCAGGGCAGTCATCCCCGGCCGGATGATGCTGGGGCCGAGCAGGGCGATGAGAATGGGTAAGGTGCCCACAAAAAAGATGGTGTCCAGAATGGCGGTGTAAATCACCAGGGTCGCCGTCTTGGCGGTTGATAACTTTTCCTGAGCCAACACTACCAGCGCCACCGCCGATCCCCCCACACTGGTCGGAGAAACCGCCGAGCTAAACTCCCAGATGAAAATCAACTCGATGCATTTGAGCCAACTGAACGCCCCCTCGGTAATAATGCGCAAGCGGGTGGCGTAGGCCAAATGGCGTACCACCAAGAGAGTGAGCGAGGCCAGCACCCAAAAGGTGACGTGGCGGTTCCAGGAGATATTGGCAAAGTCCTCGGGATCAAACTGTTTCCAGAAAAGATAAGCCACCACCCCGATTCCCAGTAGGATGGGAAGAATGATTCGCGAAACCCGGATGGAGCGCAGCACCTCTTGTTGTTCCTCCGTAAATTCTTCGTGCAATTCGGGTTTCACTGAGTAAGGAGCGTTTTGATTTTCCGATGGTGAAGATAATTAAAAGCCAACAATTATGAGTGGCTCTCCAAAATATCAACTACCTTGAATTGGAAACAAATCCGCATGGAGGAAAGATTACGCCGCTGGCGCCTAATTCTGGGAAAAAAATCTGATCCGCAGGGAGAACATACCCTCGAAGGCGAGGCCCAGGGCATGGATGATGTGCTCGACGCCCTCTACGATGCAGAAAGACAGGGGGGCCTCGGTAGTTCTTCTCCAACGGTCAATCGTTGGTTGGGCGACATCCGCAAATACTTCCCCTCCTCCGTAGTACAAGTCATGCAAAAGGACGCCATGGACCGCCTGGGACTGGAGCAAATGCTACTCGAACCCGAATTGCTCGAATCGGTCGAACCCGACGTACAACTGGTGGCCACCCTCCTCTCGCTCAATAAGGTAATGCCCGCCAAGACCCGCCAGACCGCTCGGGACGTGGTAGCCAAAGTGGTCGCCGAACTGGAGAAAAAACTCCGCAACCCCCTGCGCGAAGCCATCGAGGGCAGCATCAGCCGCGCCGTCCGCAACCGACGCCCCCGCTTCAAGGAAATCGATTGGAACCGCACCATCCGCCTCAATCTCAAACACTACCAGCAAGAACACCAGACCATCATTCCCGAACAACTGATGGGCTACGGCCGCAAGGGACAGTCGCTGCGCCACGTCATCCTCCTGATCGACCAGAGTGGTTCGATGGCCACCTCGATGATCTACGCAGGTGTACTGGGCGCCGTGATGGCCTCCCTCCGCTCCGTCAAAACCCACCTGGTGGTTTTCGATACCGCCGTCGTCGACCTTACCGAACAACTCGACGATCCCGTCGAATTGCTCTTCGCCACCCAGCTCGGTGGGGGTACCGACATCAACCGGGCGATGGCCTACGTCCAGACCCTCATCAGCAAGCCCGCCGATACCATCCTCGTATTGATCAGCGACCTGTACGAAGGCGGCAACGAAAACGAATTGTTCCGCCGCATCCACCAGGTCCACCAATCGGGGGTACAGCTGATCACCCTACTCGCCCTGAACGATCAGGGAGCACCGATGTACGACAAGAGCAACGCCGCCAAATTGGCCCAGCTGGGCCTCCCGGCCTTTTCCTGTACCCCGGGGCTTTTTCCCAATCTCATGGCCGCGGCCATTCAGAAGGAATCCATCCACAACTGGATGGCGCGCAACGGTGTCGTGGCGCGTTGAGCTTTTGAACGGGCCCTCAGGAACTGGAAAAGCCCAAGGCCTCGCAGCAAAGATCGTAGCTACGGACCCGCGGTCGGTATTCCGACTGCTCGCCGAGCGAGCTACGGGCCCAGCCCTCCTGCTGGGCTAAACAAGCCATCCAGTGAACGATATCTGAATGATCGACAAAGTAGCCCTGGCGCAGGAGGTAATCACGGACCTCCCGCGGCGTCACCCGCGCCTGCATTTGCAGCAGCGTCCGCGCGGCGTGACGAATGGTTTTGACGTCAGGTAAGGGCATTGGGGAATAGTGCTTAGACATAGTATGAGTGGTCTTTTGGTCGCAGTTGGGGCGTACCAAAATGAGAAATATAAAGCCGTCGACAATTAGTTTGATCTTCTCACAAGATAAGCAATCGCCAGAAAAATTTACAATTATTTGCGTATTATTTCAACAATATTCACTTTATCGTGGCTAAAATACGCAAATTACTTACAACTATTGCGAATCAACTGGGCGTAAAAGCGGATGAGTCCCCGGTAGTTTTCCACGCTGAGCCGTTCGTTGGTTCCGTGGATCCGAGGAAGATCACGGTGTTGGACCTGGACGGGGGAAAAGCGATAGACGTTCTCGGCGAGACCGGTATAGTGGCGACTGTCCGTACCACCAACCATGAGCGCTGGGGCAATGACGGTATGGGGAAAAACTTCGCGGGCGGTTTTTTGCAGGACCCAGAAGCCAAAATCGGAAGTGGAAGATACGGGGGAAGGATCGCGATTGGCCAGGGATTCGGTCGGGGTCACGGTGATCCGAGGATCGGCGATGAGGTCGCGCACCCCCTGTGTCACGCTGGTCATGCTTTCGCCGGGGAGGATGCGGAAATTGACGGTGGCGGTCACGCGGGTGGGCAGTAGGTTTTCGGTCATCCCGCCGCTGATGATGGTGGGAGCGGTGGTGGTCCGGATGGTGGCGTAGGTAGAGGGCTTAGCGGCCAATTGTTTTTTGAGGAGGCCACCGAAGAGCCAGAGGTTGGCAAAGAGGGCTTGGTAGGGTTGATCCATCTCCGGGCCGACGTAGCGAAACAGCTCCGCCGTGGGCCCGTCGATCCGGGCGGGGAAGGGCTCGGTGTCGAGGCGGTGGAGGGCACTACTCATGATCCCAATCGCGGTTTCGGTGGGAGGCATGGAGGAATGACCGCCTTCCTCGATGGCCAGTTGGAGTTCGAGGGTCAGGTAACCCTTTTCCGCCGTCCCGATCAGCGTCACCGGAGCGGCCAGCCCCGGCAGGGCCTCTTCTAGGATGAGCAGCCCTTCGTCGAGAATGTATTCGAACTCGATGCCCTGCTGGCGAAAACGACGGGCGATGGCCTGAGCGCCAAACGCCCCCCCCACCTCCTCATCGTGCCCAAAGGCCAGGTAGACGCTCCGCTCGGGATGGTAGCCTTCCGCCAGCAAGGCCTGGATGGCTTCGAGCATACCCAGGGCATTCATCTTATCATCCATCGTACCCCGCCCCCAGACAAAGCCTTCGGCCTCCACTCCTCCAAAGGGTGGCTGCTGCCACTCCGCACGCGTACTTTCTTCTACGGGAACGACGTCGAGGTGCGCCAAAAATAAAATGGGGCGCAGCTGACTGTTCTTACCCGGCCAGTGGTAGACCCGACTGAAAGCATTTACCCGGTAGTGTTCGAGCTCGCGGTGCAGATCGACAAAGTTGCTATCCAAGAAAGCGTGCAACTGTTCAAAGGCGAGGCTGTCCACCCAGTCGGGATGGGAGATGGTGGGAATGCGTACCGAGGCGGCAAAACGCTGGACGGCGCGGTCGGCGACCGGCAGGACTTCGACGGCGGGGAGGCTGATTTGTCGGGAAGAGAAGCGCAGAGATTGTAAGCCAATCAGGCCCAGCAAGATGGCGAAGGTGAACAGGAGGGTTCGAAGAAGCAGGCGCCGCAGTTTTTTCATATCAGCTACTCACCTCCATTTCCTGGAAGATACGCCGGATACGGAGGATCAGTTCGTTGGGTTTGAAAGGCTTGGTAATAAAATCGGTGGCCCCCCGGCGAAAAGCTTCGAGCACGATATCGTCGTGCTCGAGGGCGGAGATCACGATCAGTGGTAGCGGGCTTTTCAGGTCCTGTCGAACGTACTCGATCAGTTCCAGCCCACTCACGTGGGGCATCATGACATCCAGGACGACCAGGTCGGGGTTTTCCTCCTTGACCTTGGTCAGGGCTTCCTGACCATCTTTAGCCAGCGTAACGCTAAAGCCTTGTTTGCGCAAACGGAATTCCAAGGCGGTTAGCATGATCTCTTCATCTTCACAGATCAGAATTTTCATGGATGTACTTTAGGACTTGCCCGGAGGCAATTAGGTTTGTGGATTGGGTGTAGTGTAAAGATATAAAGAAAAATTGAAATGGGTACTAGCCCCAAATAAAGCGTCCGCTCCGGAGGGTACCCGGGGCGGACGCTTGAGATGCTTCGTGGGAAAACGAGGGAAGCGGAGGTGTTTAGCAACGTTCTAATTCGGCGCGCAACTCGTCCAGGGCCTTGGGAGCCAGCGATTGGAGATTGGCCATCAGAACGGGAACTTGATCGAGATGTTGGCGATCCTTGGCGTAGAGCTCAATGTTTTTGTTGGACTCGGTCATCACCTCGTTGCCAACAAAGGCCAGGGTAGATTTCATCTTATGGCTTACCGAGCCCAATTCTCCCCATTCCGCATCCCGGGTCAGTTTTTCCATCTTCTCCAACTCCGTTGGCAGCTCATCCAGCAACATGTCGATCATCACCTTTTTCATCTCTGCATCGCCGTCCGACATCATATTCATGTAGTCGAGGTTGATGTAAGAATAGGCTTGATCATTCATCGGTTTTGTTATTTCGATTGACATATTTTACAATTTTTTGAAATAATTGTTTAGGCTCAAAGGGCTTCAATACAAAATCATCCATGCCGTACTGACGGAATTTTTGATCCTTGGAGATGTGGGCGTGGGCCGTCATCGCCAGGATGGGAATCGCCGCCACGGCGGGGGGCATGTGTGTACGGATGTACTCCGTTGTCTCGTAGCCATCCATAATTGGCATTTGAATATCCATCAAAATAATGTCGAACAATTCTTTTTCCAGAATCTCCGTAGCAATCTTTCCGTTATCCGCAATGGTCACCTGAATGTCGTTCCACTTCCGCTCCAGGGTCTTGCGCGCCACCATCTGATTCATCTTGTGATCCTCGACGAGCAACAGGCGAATCGGGCGGTCCTGATCGACTTCCAGGTTCTCCTCCACCGCTGGCGACACGACGGTCTGGCTGGCTTCTCCTTTTTGGAAAGGCAACTCAAAGAAAAAAGTGGAGCCCTCTCGCAAAACGCTGGTCGCCCCAATTTCTCCTCCCTGCTGCGCCACCAAGTTCTTGGCAATCGACAAGCCCAAACCCGTACCTTCGTACAAGCGCTCTTTCTGACGGATGCGAGTAAAGGTATCAAAAACCGCTCCTAACTTGTCTTCGGGAATGCCAATCCCCGAATCCTGAACCTCAAACCGCAGGCGGACCCAATCCTTGGTCTCGGTCAGCAAACGAACCCGTACCCGTACAAAACCCGCATCGGTAAACTTGACCGCATTGCCCACCAAGTTGTACAAAATCTGGTTGAGCCGCAGCTTGTCCCCGATCAGAACCGGACACACCTCGGGGCTGATGTCGAGTTGGAAGTCCAAATCCTTTTCCTTGATCTTGTAGCGCATCACCTTCTCCATGTTGTCGAGCAACATGGGCAACTCGAAAGCTTTATTCTCAAAGACGATCTTGCCATTCTCCAGGGTCGAAATCTCCAGGATGTCGTTGATGATACCCAGTAGGATTTCGGAAGACTGCTTGATCGAAGAAATGTAATTGTGTTGCTCCTCGTTCAGATCGGTTTGGATCACGAGGTTGCTCATCCCCAGCACGGCGTTCATCGGCGTCCGCATTTCGTGGCTGATACTGGCGATAAACTGCTCCTTCATCTTGGCCGAACGCTCGGCCACGTCGCGGGCTTTGCGCAGCTCCTCGGCCTGCTTCTGCTCCGTCAAATCGCGCAGCACCGCATTGTAGCCCTCCAGGTCACTCGACTCGGGGATGGTGGCGGTAATTACGCAGTGACGCTCGTGACCATCCTTGCGGCGGATGGTGAATTCAAAATCCTTGACGACCTTCTGGCTGCGCAGCAATTCCAAGAACAAATCCCGCCGCTCGTCGGGCACATACAGTTGATGCACGTCCATCTCCGCCAATTCCGCACGGCTGTAACCAAACAGCTCCGCCGTAGAATCATTGAAGTCGATAAAATGGCCGTCAAAAGTACAGATGTAAATCGCATCTTTCGACTGGGTAAACACCTCTTGGTAACGCTCCTGGCTCTTGATCATGGCCTGCTCGGCCAACTTGCGGTTGGTGATGTCCTGTACAATGCCGTGGATGACGACCTTACCATTGATCGACGTCTGGAGCTTGCATTCGATAAAAGCGTAACGCCGGGTACCATCCTCGCGATGAACCTCGATGTCCTTGTTGAGCTTGCCCTCCGGCATCATCTGTTCCTTGAGGATACAGAAAACGTGAAAGGGATGATTGGGATCCTGAATGTCTTCGTAGGTAAATACCGTCTTGCGGGGCGTGTAGCCAAAGATCCGGTAAATTTCATCCGAGGCGGTAAACTCACAGTGGTGGGCATCGAGGACCCAGTTGCCGATGTGGGCGATGCGTTGGGTTTCTTCCAAGCGCTTGAGTACACTGTTCCGTTCGATCGAATAGCGCAGCGACTTGGCCAGCAATTCCGCATCGAAAGCCCCCTTAATCAGAAAATCCTGGGCGCCCGCCTTCACCGCATTGATCCCCAAGCTCTTGTCGGAAAGTCCGGTGAGCACGATGACGTTGTTGTCGGGATATTTTTCCAACAAGCGCTCCAGCGTCTCGAAGCCCCGGCTGTCGGGCAGGGTCAGGTCGAGCAGGATGGCTGCGTAATTGCCTTCCGCCAGGGCGGCCAGCCCGTCGTTGAGGGTGGTCCGATTATCAATCTTGCAGTGTAGCAAATCGGATTCGCCCAGGAGCAGTTCGACCAGACGCGCATCACCGGGATTGTCCTCGATGAGCAGGATGTGGTTGAAAGACTCTACGTGATTTTGTTCGTCGGGCATGGCGGTTCTTTCCGTGGTACTGGAGCTGGAGAAGCCGAATCGATTTTCGCTAAAGTATTGATTATTCAAGGCCGAAGGATTGTAGCGTTCGTAATGGGAATATTCAATGGAATACTTAGCAAAAAGTTGACCAATTTACGAAAGCCCCCGCAAAGCAACAAGCCCTCAACACTACTTGCGCGGTAAAAAGGCAAAGTTCGCTCCCGCCTCGGTGATCAGAAACAAACAGACAAAGGCGGTGGGATCTTTGTACACCTCGCGAAAATTCTCGATCCGATCGGCCGTAATCAGGCCTTTGGTAGCAAATTCTTCTAGGGAGGAGGCGTTGAACGACCACTCGTTGGCCGGACGCTCAAGTAGGGGCAGGCCAATGGCAATTTCGCCTTTGTAGGTCACGAAGATGGGGTATTTGGACACTTCCTGATCTAGGATGGTATCGGCTGCCTTGGCGAGGGTCGGGACCCAGGGGGTCAGTTCGTTGGCCAGTTGTTCGTATGCGTTCATAGTTTGGCGTCGGAGGAATTAAAAGGGGGCCCAGAGGTGGTTCAGTTCGTCGAGGCGTGTTTTCCAGGCCGGGGTGGGCCGCAGGCGGAGCAGGGCCACCGTTTCGATGTGGTGGGTGTGGGGAAACATATCGACGGGTTGGACCTTGACGACCTCGTATTTTTCTTTGAGTGCGATCAAGTCGCGAGCCTGGGTGCCGGGATTGCAGCTGACGTAGACGATCCGGGGAGCGGCCAGCTTGAGCAACAATTTGACCACCCGGGGGTGCATCCCCGCACGGGGCGGATCGGTGATTACGAGGTCGGGCTTACCGTGCTCTTCGGCAAACGCGTCGGTCAAGATATTCTTGACATCCCCCGCGTAAAAAACCGCATTGTCGACCCCATTGCGCTGGGCATTGTCGATGGCGTCTTCAATCGCCGGCGCCACCTCTTCGATGCCTACTACCTGCCGGCAGCGACTGGCGATGTACAGGGCGATACTACCGATGCCGGTGTAGAGGTCGTAGACGTTTTCGGTGCCCCGCAGCTCGGCAAATTCTACCACCTTGTCGAACAGGCGAACGGCCTGATTGGTATTGGTTTGGAAAAAGGATTTGGGTCCAATGCGGAAGCGCACTTGGCCGAGGTCCTCCTCTACGTAGCCCTTGCCGTAGTAAGTCTGGATGGGCAGGTCGAGGATAAAGTCATTTTGCTTTTCGTTGATGCAATAGTGGAGCGAGGTCACCTCCGGCAGACGTTCGAGTAAGCCATCGAGGTAGGCCCGCCGCTGGGTCTCGTCTTCGCGCCCGAAGGAGGCGATGATCATCACCTCATTGAGGCTGGTGATGCGCATCATGATGTGACGGACAAAGCCGGTGTGATCGCGCATGTTGTAAAACTCCAGCCCCAGTTCGATGGCCAGGGCCTTGGCGGTATTGCGAATTTTGTTGGAAGGCTCCTGCTGTAAGAAGCAGTGTTTGATGTCGACGATTTTGTCAAAAGCGCGGGCCCGGTGGAAGCCCAAGACGTCCTCTACATTGGAGGTCTTGCTGGCGATTTCTTCCTTGGTCAGCCAGCGGCGATTGGAAAAGGTAAACTCCAGTTTGTTGCGGTAGTACGTCGTCTTGAGGCTGGGGAGGATGGGTAAAAACTCGCCAACCTCCACCTTGCCGATCCGGATGAGGGCATTCATCACCACATCCTGCTTGTGCTTGAGCTGGCTTTCGTAGGCTAGGTTTTGCCACTTACAGCCCCCACAGGCCCCAAAATGCTGGCAAAAAGCATCGATGCGCTCTTCGGAATACCGGTGAAAATGACTGGGGAAACCCTCGCGAAAGCCCCGCTTTTGCTTGGTCACCACCACGTCGACCAAATCCCCGGGGACCGTGTTTTCCACAAACACCACTTGCCCCTCTGCATCGCGACCGACACAGCGCCCCTTGTCTGCCACACCCGTGATTTGAATCATGGGCAGGAGCTTTTTCTTTCCTTTTCTTGCCATATCTTATCTTAGTCCATTTACGAAGTGGGTAGAAAGTTAAGCCCTCAGCGAAGTACAAAGATAGCGAAATTGCCTTGCTCTTCGCTTCATTTGGCCAAAAAACACCCCCGGCACCCCCTAGCGGGTCAGTACGATGTAATCCTTGATCAGCGTCTTGAGGAAGCCAATTTTATCCTCGGGTACCCGCGGCAAATCCAGTTGCTGCTGAATGCGGGCCACCAGTTCGCGGACGATCTGCCGGTGGGCCGCATTGGGGTACTTGCGGTAGCGGGAGATGACCGCCTTGATCAACAACATGTCTTCCTCGCTCAGCCGACGCACCTCGGGGTACTGCGGTTCGTAATCCTCACGGGTATTGATTTTGAGGATGTCTTCCAGGCGAAAACGCAGGCTAAACTTGACGCGGATAACGGCCGTATTGGCGGTCATGTCGCCCAGTCGCTGCCGCTGGGCCGAGGCACTGATAAACAAAGTGGCCAGGGCACAGAAGGAGAGGAAAGTATCGATGAAGTGAAAAACCGCCCGGAGCAGGTAGTCACTCAGCCCGGGCTCCTGCCCGTCGAGCCGCACCACCTTGATGCCCATGGCCCGTTTGCCCCAGGATTGACCATCCGCCCACACTTCGGACAACAAGTGGTAGGCGATAAACATCACCAGGGGCAGGGCCAGAATGACGGAGAAGGCCCAACCGTCTGCCAATCCACCTACGGTGTTGAAAAATAGGGTAAAAAGGGAAGCGTAGACGATCGTAATGATCACGGCGTCGATGAGGAAGGCCAGGAAGCGCTCCCACAGCGTGGCCAGTTCGTATTCAATGGTGACGTTTTGGGTCGTTCGGATCTCAATCGTTCGCATAAGGACGGTAGTGGTTTGGTACTTCGCTAGGGTTTGTTAAGGCTTTGTAAACGCATTAGAGCGACTTGTATTTGTACGAAAAAAATAATAAAATGGGACTTTGTCAATTGGGAGCCGCTAAAAAATTTTACTTTGCCTCCTTCATCCCATTCCAATGCGCGAAACGAGCTTCATCAAACAGAACAAGGAGAAGTGGAAAGAGTTTGAGTCGATCTTGGAGAAAAAAGATAAAGACCCGGATAAACTAAACGACCTTTTCATCCAGATTACCGATGATTTATCCTACTCCCGTACCTTCTATCCCAACCGCTCGGTACGGGTGTACCTCAACAATTTGGCGCAGCAGGTTTTCCACAGCATTTACAAAAATAAAAAGAGCCGTTTTAGTCGGCTGCTCTTCTTCTGGACCGACGAATTGCCCCAGTTGGTGTACGAATCGCGGCAGGCCTTTCGCCTGTCCTTCTTCACCTTTGTCCTGGCCCTGGCCATTGGGGCCCTGTCCAGCGCGATGGAGCCCGAGTTTTGCCGCGTCATCCTGGGCGACAGCTACGTCGACATGACCCTCGAAAACATCGAATCGGGCGACCCCATGGCGGTGTACAAAAGCGGGGGGCAGTTCAGCTCCTCCCTCGGCATTACCTTCAATAACGTTCGCGTGGCCTTTTTGACCTTCGTACTGGGCGTCTTTTTCATCGTCGGCGCCGTCGCCATTCTCATCAGCAATGGCATCATGGTGGGTGCCTTCCAATACTTTTTCTACGAGCAGGGCTTGCTCCGCGAAAGTGCCCTCACCATCTGGATGCACGGGGCCCTGGAGATTTCCGCCATCGTGATCGCGGGGGCGGCGGGCATCACCATGGGCATGGGCCTGGTCTTTCCCGGTACTCTCACCCGCCTCAAAGCCTTCCAACTCTCCGCCCGACGAGGGCTCAAAATCATGATCGGCATCACCCCCATCATCATCCTGGCGGGCTTTATCGAAGGCTACCTCACCCGCTACACCGAAACGCCAGACTGGATTCGAGCCATTTTTATCCTCTCCTGCTTTGCCTTCATCATCAGCTACTTCGTCATCTACCCCGTCCAAAAAGCCCGTATGGGCTTCCGCCCCAACTTGGGTAGCCGGGGCCTGGGAGCCGACCAGCACAAAAGCGTCAAAGTCGGCCAGATCTTTACCATCGGCGAGTTGTTTTCGGATATCTTCCTACTGTTTCGCAAACACCTCCGGCCCCTCCTCCTCAGTGCAGCGGGAGGCGCCGTGCTGTACTGCCTTTGTGTCTTTCCCTTTGTCCCGCTGGGAGCCGACGAGCCCTTCCGCATCCACGGCCTGGAAGACCTTTTGGCCCTCACCAGCATGACCCAGTTTTTTGCCGAACCCGACCTCTACCAAACCTACGCCGCCAACTGGATCCAATACACCCTCGTCTGCTACGTCAGCCTCTACCTCGTGTACCGCGAAGTAGAGGATGCCAACCGCCAACGATCACTCCTGGACGTTGTCAAAATCGGGCTGGTCTGCCTTTTACTGGTCCTCTTTTTTAGCCTCACCGGTGGGCTGGGGCCCCTCCTCTTCTTACTGGTAGCCCCGGTCACCCTAATCTGGATGTACACCTTCATCAGCGAAGGGCGTTCCTGGATGGCGGGCCTGTCGCGTTCGTTCACGCTCTTGCGCAGCCACTTTGGTCGGGTGCTGGGCCTATCGACCCTACTGGGCATCCTATCGCTGGTCCTTTTTTCAATTTTACACTCTTCCCTACTCTGGCTTTACGTCGAGATGGTCACCTGGAATTTTTCGGTCGAGTCCGAATTGGCGCTCCGGCTCCAAACAATAATCGCTACCTTTATTGGGGTCTTTATGCTGGGGCTGATGGCCGAGATATTTTTACTCGGAATGGCCCTACAATACTACACCCTCCTGGAAATCCACGAGGCGCCACACCTGCTGGATCGCATCCAACAGATCGGTACGCGCCAACGCATCCAGGGACTGGCCAAAGAGTACTAAACAACAATCACCGATGCCCAAGCTACTGTTCTACCTCCTGCTGCTGTCGAGCTTCCTCCTGGGGAACGGGCGCTGCCTCGTGGCGCAGGACTACGGTGAGGACGGGGACTACGGGGAAATCTACCCCCGGGAGGTGTACTACCAATCCGAACAAAACCGGCGCAACTTTTCCGAAGATCAATGGCGCGAAACCATCGAAGGCCTCGATTACAGTCGGCAGGTGCGGGGCGAGCGGCAGGAAGACGAAAACTTTTTTACCGACGGCAATACCAATCGCGGCACCGACCGCCGCTACGAGGAACAGAACCGGGGGGGCACCTCGGCGGTTTGGGCGACGATCTTTAAATTTTTGGCCATCGCCATTGCGGTGGGAGTCATGGCCCTCTTGATCGCCCGCGTGCTGGGCCCGGAGGGATTGGGCAAGCCTCGGAGCCGACGCTTTGCCACCGAATTGGGTACGATCGACGTAGAACAGATCGAAGAAAACATCCACGAGTCGGATCTCGAACGCTATATTCACCAAGCCATTGCCCAGGGTGACTACCGGCTCGCCGCTCGCTTGTACTACCTCGCCATCATCAAGGAATTGTCCCTCCATGAAGCCATACAGTTGAAGCGGGACAAGACCACCCGCGACTACCTCCGCGAGATGGAGGGCCATCCGCTGCGCGCCGAATTCCGCGCCCTCCCCCTAGTCTTCGAACGCATCTGGTACGGTGACCGCGCTTTGGAAGAGGCGGACTTCCCACTACTCCAAGCACGTTTTGAACAACTTTTACAGGCTACCAAAAAGACCACGGCCCCAACGGCCCGCTAAATAAATTATGAACGACCGTCGACCATTTATCATCTTTGGAGTGGGCGCACTTTTGCTGCTGCTGTTCTTCCTGTTTATCCGCCAGGGAGGACGACGCTTCAATTGGATGGAGACCTACCAAGAAGACAGTCGGGAGCCCTACGGTACGATGGTCATCTACGACTTGTTGGAGGATTATTTTCCCGGTGAAGAATGGACCAAAATCGAGCAGCCGCTGGGAAAAGGTTTGACCGATACCGTTCCCGTGGGCAATTACGTCTTCATTGGCGAAGCCGTTTATCTGGACTCGGCGAGTCTGAGCCAGTTGCTCCGTTTTGTGGAGCGGGGGGGCAATGCCTTTATCTCCAGTAAGACCGTTCCCTACGACCTGATGTTCGAGGTGTACTACCAAGCCTGCAACGACCATTACTGGGACGATTACAGTCAGCAAATCGATACCTTCGCCAGCCTCAACGTCGCCCATCCCGACCTCGCCGACAGCCTCGGTTTTGATTTCAAGTACCTCTACTACGGCGAAGTCCAACCCTACGACTGGCACTACATCGACAGCATGTACTTTTGCGATGAGGCCTACAGTATGGTGGAGTAGGGGGCTTACCAGGGGACGGGAGGCGAAGCATACGTCGAATTTGCCAAGATGCCGCTGGGGGAGGGCAATTTTTACCTGCACACCACCCCCCTAGCGTTTACCAATATCCAACTGCTCGACGAGCTGGGCCTGACCTACAGCGAGCAGGTGTTTTCGCACCTGGAAGACGGTCCCATCTACTGGGATGCGTACAGCGCAACCTCAGAACGGGTGGGGCGGCGGCGCAACCAAGCGGCGGGGTTTGGGGAGGACAGCCGTCCCTCACAAGGGCCGCTGCAATACATTCTCAGTCAGCCGAGTCTGCGCTGGGCCTGGTACCTCATCCTGGCCCTGGGCCTGCTTTATTTCCTATTTCGCGCCAAACGCCAACAACGGGTCATTCCCGTACTGGAGGCCAATACCAATACCTCACTGGCCTTTATCGCCACCATTGGTCGCCTCTATTTCCTACAGAACGATCACCGCAAGCTGTCCTTACAAAAGGTCCGGCTGTTTCGCAACTACATTCGCGAACGCTATCACCTGACGATCAGCCCGGAGGAGGAAAGCTTCGTGCCCAAATTGGCGGCCCGCTCGGAGGTAGCCGAGCAGCTCCTCCAAAAAATTGTCCTGATGAGTAAGAACATCACGGGCTCTTCTTTTGTCTCTGAAAAAACGATGGTTGAGTTTCACCAAACGCTCGACCGGTTTTATAAAACCTGCAAATAATTGCCTTCATGAATACCGACGAACACAACGAGCTTCCCGAGGAAACGCCCCCCATTCCCACTCCCCCACCACCCAGCCCCGCCGACTGGCAAAGCAACCGGCTGGACCTCAGCGTGGTCACCGACACCGTTGATCGCATCCGCGCGGAGCTCCAAAAAGTCATTATCGGTCAGCACGAAACGGTAGACCTGCTGCTGGCCGGGCTCTTTACCAGTGGGCACGTCCTGATCGAAGGGGTGCCGGGAATCGCCAAGACCCTGACCGCCAAGCTGCTGGCGCAGACGATGGAGGCTGGCTTCTCCCGGATTCAATTTACCCCCGACCTCATGCCTACCGATGTGGTGGGAACAACCGTTTTCAACCTCAAGACCTCAGAATTTTCTTTTAGCCAGGGGCCCATCTTTTCCAATATCATTCTGATCGACGAGATCAATCGCTCCCCCGCCAAGACGCAGGCGGCCCTCTTCGAGGTGATGGAAGAGTATCAAGTGACGATGGATGGTACCACCTACCCCATGGATTTTCCCTTTTTCGTAGTGGCTACCCAGAACCCCATCGAACAAGAAGGCACCTACAAACTGCCCGAGGCGCAGCTCGACCGCTTTCTCTTCAAGATCAATATGGAATACCCCAACCTCGAAGAAGAAAAGGCCATCCTATACCGCTTCCGCAAAGATTTTCGAATCACGCAAAGCGACCAGGTGGCCAAGGTTTGTGAGGTCGAGACCATCCGCCAGTGCCGCGATCTGATCGAGCAGGTGCTCATCAAGGACGAATTGCTCGACTACATCGCCAACATCATCTACGATACCCGCAACAATGGCGACCTCTTTTTGGGGGCCTCCCCTCGGGCCTCACTGGCCATCATGAAAGCCTCCAAAGCCATGGCCGCCATGAACGGCCGCGACTTCGTAACGCCCGATGATATCCAGGCCGTGGCCTACCCCGCCCTCAACCACCGCGTTATCCTTACTCCCGAACGCGAGATGGAAGGCTACACCAGCCGGGAAGTCATCAACGACATCATCCAAAAAATCGAAGTGCCCCGGTGAAAAACCTCTACCTCAGCAATCGCTTCTTTCTCCTCTTCGGAGCCATCGCCGGACTCTTCGTCCTCAGCTTTTCGCTGGACTTTTTGTTCCCCCTCATCCAGACCCTCTTCGTACTGGCCCTCGTCTTACTCGTCGTCGATGCCCTCCTGCTTTTCCGCCCGGGCCTCCAACTCGATATCCAACGACGCACCCCCAAGGTGTTCTCCCTCGGCGATCACAATGTGGTACACATCCGATTGAAAAACTTTTCCTCGCTCCGCCTGTCCGTCGAGGTAATTGACGAACTGCCCGTACAGTTTCAAAAACGCGATTTTAGCATCCAACTCAACATGTCTCCCAACACGGAACACGAGTTGCACTACGATCTGCGACCAACCACCCGGGGGGAGTATCGCTTCGGATCAGTCAATGTGTTTGTCAGTAGTTTTTTAGGCTTGCTGCGGCGGCGATTCCGACAAGAGGAAGCACTGGAGGTACCGGTTTTTCCTTCCATCATCCAGATGCAGCAATTCGAGCTTCGCGCCTTCGATCGCCTCACCTTACAGACCGGCATCAAAAAAATTCGCCGACTCGGGCACAGCTACGAATTTGAACAGATCAAGAACTACGTCCGCGGCGATGATTACCGCAGCATCAACTGGAAGGCCAGCAGCCGCCGGGCCCAGCTGATGGTCAACCAGTACGAAGACGAACGGGCCCAGCAGGTGTATTCCATCATCGATAAGAGCCGGGCCATGAAGTTGCCTTTCGAAGGCCTGAGCCTGATGGACTACGCCATCAATACCAGTTTGGCCATTTCCAACGTAGCCCTCCAGAAATACGACCGGGCCGGGCTACTGACCTTTTCCGACACCATCGGCACCACCCTCAAAGCCGACCGCAAGGTCAACCAGTTGAGCAAGATTCTCAACGCACTGTACAAAGAAAAGGAACGCAACCTGGAGGCCAACTACGAATTGCTCTACCACGCCGCGCGCAAACTGATCAAGGGACGCAGCCTACTCCTGCTGTTTACCAATTTTGAAAGCGCCTACGCCCTCGAACGGGTCTTACCCATCCTCCGGCGGATCAATAATTTGCACCTATTAGTTGTCGTCTTTTTTGAGAATACGGAAATCAAAGACTTTGTCAAAAGTACCGTCGATACGACGGAGGGCATTTACCACCAGACCGTGGCCCAGCAGTTTATCGCCGAAAAGGCCGCCATGGTGCACAAGCTGCGCCAGTACGGCATTCAAGCCGTCCTCACCAAACCCGAGGACCTCACCGTCAATACCATCAATAAATACCTGGAGTTAAAATCGCGCGGACTGATCTGAGAAAGGGATTTAGAAGTGATATTCTACCCCCAGTCCCAAGCTAAAGACCGTCCGTCGTTCGCGCAGCAGGTAAGCCTCCTGACTGAGGTCGAGCGGAAATTGGTAGCGTGGAGCAGCGAAAAAAGTCCAGCCCTGCGGCAGCTCGTAGGCCAGCTTGGCCCCCAGCATCGGAACGATCCGGCCGCGTAGTCCAAAATAATCCTGCGCATCTTCCCCCAAGTCGTACAGGTCCGGTTCCGGCTCCGAGCCGACGTCCAGATTCAAGCCCGCTACCGCCCCCGTACGGCGCAACCACACGTTGACCAAAACCCCACCTTCGGCACTGAGCGACCAAGCCGACCACCGATAGCGGTAGCCCAGCAGCAGGGGCACTTGGAGGAGGTGATCGTAATTGTACCGGCGGCGGGTCAGCTCGTGAATCTGACGTTGGGGGGTAGGACCGTACACGAAGGTCGTGTCTCCGGTAGCGGCATTGACTTCCAATCGTTGCAGGCCATTGTAGTTGATGGTGTCGATGCTTTTCTGATCCGACCACTCAAAGCGGCTGGCCGAGCGGGTGTATTCCAGCCCGAGTTGCCAGTACCAGTGGTGGCGGGGATGGCGCCACTGGAGGTAGACCCCTCCCCGCAGCGTCTCCAAATCGGTTTCGGTCGCAGCGCGCAGATCGCGGTAGCTCGCGCCCGCTTCGCCACGGGTCCGCAACTGTCGAGGACTCGCTCCCGGCCCAAAGTACAAACCCAATCCCCAGGGGCTGGGGCTGTTGGGAGGAGGAGGGGGCAAGGGGCGAAGTACCGACGGTATCTGCGCTTGCCAGGGCAGGGGATTGATCCGCCGTTCGAGCGGCATTAGTGCTTGCGGTAAAAGTGGAGCCGTCCGCTCCGTTCCGTTAGGCTTGGTCCCGTCCTCGTTGCCTACGGTCCTCGTTGGGGACTGGGTCGTCTCGGTTTGTTGGACTCCCTCCTCATCTTCGGGAGGCCCAAGAGCGGGAGCACTTTTGGGTACTATGGAGGACGTACCTACCCGCGAAGTGGGGGTAAAGGAACCGCTCGCTGTGGACGCCGACGCCGGTGCCCGCCCAGTAGATGTAACCGACGTTGCGGGGGCTGGTGGCGCCGGATCAAGCGGTGCTGCGCCACTGGGGGTGAGGATTGCCTCCGGCGGGTGGGGAACCACTGCGGAACCCGGGCCCGGGCCGGTCGTTCTCCCAAAGTCCACTGCGGAGGATCCCCAAACCAGGACCAGTCCCAGAAACAGCAGGCCCGAGCCCCCTAGCAAGTACCACCAAAAGACGAAGCGGCGGCGCTTTTTGGGATGCAACTGGGGTTCGATGTCGCGCCAGAGCGCCTCCGCATCGATGTCGGGGCGGTAGCCCTCAATTTTCTTTTGGGCGTCGGGATTAAGATCGGAAAAACTCATACCTCAATTTTTTTTTGACGCTTGATTCTTTGTTGTAGCCAGCGGCGCGCCCGAGCCAGTTGCGACCGCGAAGTACTGGCGCTGATGTCCAGTAGCTGGGCAATTTCTCGGTGATTGTAGCCTTCAATGGCGTACAGGTTAAACACGACGCGAAAGCCGTCGGGCAGCTCGCGAATCAGGGCGATCAGATCGGCCGTGGCGAGTTGGTCGTACACTTCGGGAGCGGTGGAGGCCAGTTCGGGCAGTTCCTCCCGGGGCAGTTCGCGGTGGCGATAACTTTGGCGGAGGTGTTGGAGGGCGGTGTTGACCGTGATGCGTTTGAGCCAGGCTTCGAAGGAGCCGGTGGGGCGGTAACTGGGGAGGTAGCGAAAGATTTGGATAAAAGCCTCCTGGAGCACATCCCGGGCATTGTCCCGCTGGCCGAGGTAGCGCTGGCAAATCCCCAGCAATTGGCTGGAGTAGCGCAGCACCAGTTCCTTCTGGCAAGCGGGACGTTGCTTTTGGCAGCCCAGGATGAGTTCGCGTTCGTTCAAAGGGTGAAGGTTTGTAACTTCTGCTTAATTCGTAACGGGTACGGCAAATTCGCCGGAGAAAGGCAAGTCATCGAAAGACGCCTGACTAGTTTCGAGATTCACCGTCCCCGAGAACAGACCCCGGACAATTTCTCCGCGCGTTCCCGAAAAGCTCCCCCGAACGATTTCTCCGAGGGTTCCCGTGTAATTGTCGAGGATGATTTCGGTAAGTTCCAGGCATTCTGGGTCGATCCCACTACAGCCCGTAGAGAGCGGCCCCGTACCGATGGATTGGAATTCCTGTCGGAGCGCAAAGGTCAGGACGTTGTCGTGATCGTAGGTGCCCCCACCATTGATTTGGTAAAGGGTCAGTTGGAAATCAATGCTACCAGTAGTAAAGAACAGTTGGGTGGGCCCGAGGGCTTGGATGTTGAC
>ERZ1740065.656-NODE-656-length-19071-cov-15.442575_pt1 | contig 19071 bp, 19 predicted proteins | sample MGYA00581738_ERZ1740065 | MGnify/ENA primary metagenome ERZ1740065 (study PRJEB43018, sample SAMN04849749) | marine metagenome | isolation source: floating plastic debris | place: Pacific Ocean | collected 2008-09-01 | study: EMG produced TPA metagenomics...
GTTTCTATTTTTATAGCCAGCTGATTTTTTGATTATAAAAATAGACTGATAAGTACAAACTTTTGCGCGATAAATCTTTTCTAAGGATGAGAAAACAACTTTTTCATCACTCATTTTTAAGTGATGAAAATCTGACTATATCGTTGATGTCCCCTGGAAATTTCGCAGAAAGGCGCTAGATCTTTTTTCTGAAGATATCCGTATATGTACGATATTCTTTGCTCAACTATATGTCAGAAAAAAAATCCTAAGAAAATGCTTAATATAACGGGTCAAAAACTTTAACTACTGACGATAGTCTCTAAATATTGCGTAAACGATGGCCAATACTTCCTGAATAGTTGAATAAGACTTATCGATATATTTCAACCTAAAAGGACCCAAAATAAGAGATTTTCCGTGTGACCGGCCTATTCATATTGTCCCATGGATGTATAGAACTGTCTGCATGATAAGAATAGAAAGAATGACAGAAATAGAAAGATCGTTTTGTTTCAGGACGCGACTCACGCTAGCGCTCTCTTTTGTCTGGCCAATTTGGCTTGAAGCCATGGCGCAATTCACTATCCCAAATTGTCTTCAAGTGACAGCCGATTTAGCAAACTTGCCAGCCGCATAGCGAGTCTTGGGTTTATGGGCCTGGCCTACTACAGCCACCATATCGTCAGAGCCGCTGTCGCCAATAGAACCCAGACAAGTTTGTTCCAATCCCACAGGCATCGCCCATTGAAACACCTAAACGGGAAAAAAGGCAGGACAATATCGAAAAGCACCAGGGGTTTTCCCAACAAAAGTGTGACCTTTAACCCAGTACTCAAGGTTGATGAAGGCGATATATCCATCTGCGATAGGCCCCACACTCCCCAGATAAGGAGTAAAACTGGCAGTGTTCCAGCCAAGGCGATCCAACCCAGCTTGGGAAGCCAGTCTCGATACCGCCATTGATTTGTTATGGGATAAACCCCACCTGGCATCGGATACATCGTCCCACCAAAGGCAATGGCAATGGCGATGCTGAGCGGAAACCCGGATTCCCAGGCACGGAACCGTACCTTAATCCCTTGTTGCAATGCCATCAGTTTCATGGCCAGATAACGTAGACCAAACAACCCAACCAGTATGGGCGGCAGCATTAGCCCCATGACCGGTTCAATGGCATGAGCCCCATCCAGTCGCCACAGCACTAAGAACCCGATGGCCGAGTTGGCAGCAATAGTGCCCCACCACTGCCAGGTGGAACTATCGGCTTTTTGTGGGGCAGGGCGCGCCCACAAGAAATACCCCGTTTCACCGTAGTGAAACAGCTTTGCCCACACCAAAAATGTTCCTAATCCGTAGCGTTGGAACTGCGCGGCGGGGGAAAGTATCCCAAATCCACGCAGGGCAAATAGCTTACTGGAGCTAGTATTGAACCCTTCGACACTGACTAAAATATCATCGCAGCCTTGCTGATCTAAAAAGGTGAGACCGGCTTCCACCAGACACTGTCCCACGCTTCGACCACGGGCCTCTGGTGCTGTGAATACCCAGGTGATTGTTCCCCCTTGGCGATGATGGGGAAGTGTGAACAGCTTTAGCACAATTGCGCCCAGCAGCTGCCCATTTTGCTCAGCGACCAACACATTCGGGGTCCATTCAAAAACACATCGCTCGAGCAGCGGAAAAGAACGACGCATGATGGCCCGCACCTGCGAGCGTTCGCCGCGTGCCATGGGACGAATATTGATATCAGATATTTGTTCCATGGCGTATGCTCGATCACATTAGAGAAGACGTTGTTAGACGACTCAGTTTCAGTGACGTGTTAAAGAGTTTTTTCAAAAGCTCGCAATGCTCGACTGCTCACGAGAGGGGGGTAACGTGCTCAGAATTATGCATTTTTCCTGGACATTTTGATATAGCCAGGAATATCTTCAAAATCTTTGAACCACCGCTGAATATGACTATAGTCCGACAATTCAAAACCCCCTTCATCAGCCACATGGGTATAGGCATAGAGACTAATATCGGCAATTGTTGCCTGAGTGCCTAGAAAGAATTGATGGTCAGCCAGGTGTTTATCCATCACTGCCAGAGCTTTATGACCACCTACCTGCTTGTCGTGATATTCCGCCGCGCGCTCTTTGGGTAAGCCTAAATACTTGTTAATGTACCGGGCTGTGGCAATGTAGGGTTCATGGCTATATTGTTCAAAAAACTGCCACTGTAAGACTTTTGCCCTGGCAAACTTGTCTTGGGGTAAAAAATCAGTCCCATCTGCAAAGTAATTTAGAATCGCATTGGATTCCCAAAGATATTGATCAGGGGCCAGTACAACCACCGGGATTCGGGCATTGGGGTTCATTCCCTGAAAGTCAGCCGTATGGGTTTCCTTGGCCAGGATATCCACAGGGACCCACTCATGGGGGATACTCAGAAACTGCATCAGTAATTTGACCTTGTAGCAGTTGCCTGACAACATGTCGCCAAAAACTTTATACATAGTTTCCCTTTGCCCTATTGTTTAGCACCTCTACTCTAATCAGCCGCTTTCCTCGTGCCAACGCATCCCATGCATGAAAGTAATGCATACTATCGATATCTCGAATTCAAACCGATGGGATAGATTTAGGATAAGCCGATCTAGTATTTTGTAAGGTCCAGGTTATGAACCTCTCCCGACTTAAACTCTCTCAGTTCCGTGCTCTGGTGGCCATTGCGGACTGTGGCAACTTTAGTGAGGCAGCCCTACATCTGGGGGTGAATCAGTCGACGGTGAGTCATGCTATCGCAACCCTAGAAGAGCAAATGGGCGTGGTCTTGCTCAATCGCGGACGTTACGGCGCAAAGCTCACCCCGGTCGGTGAACAGATTACGGCAAAGGCGACCCAGGTGCTGAAATTATTGGATGGTATGGCCCAAGATGCTCAGCAGGCTAAGGGGTTGCAGGGGGGCACCGTACGCATTGCTGCCTTTAGAAGTGTGGCTACCCATGTGTTGCCCGGTGCGATCTCACGTCTCCACAGTCGCTATCCCGATATCCATGTGACCATTACCGAAGACAACGATATCGATAACCTGCAACAGCTCTTAGTTCAAGGACACGTGGATATTTGCGTAGCTGAACGCCTGGAGGGCGACGAATTCGAGTCGTTTCTGATCGCTGAAGATGAATATGTAGCCCTGCTGTCCTCTCGGTTGGGTTTACGAGATGCCCAGTTAACCTACGAAGATCTCCTCGCCCATCCGCTCATCAGCCCTAGTCATGGCACGTGTTTCTCGCGTCTCGATAACTATTTGAAACGCAACGACATTGCCCTTAAAATTGCCTACTACATCCGCCACGATTCATCCATGGTGAGTATGGTCAGACAGGGCTTGGGCATTGCGCTGATGCCGGAGTTGGCGGCAGCCCCGGTTCCAGATGATGTGCAAATCTGTCGATTACCGTTTTCTATCTTGCGCCCGATTGGAGCTTCTTTGCTAAAAAATGGTCTCCATACGCCAGCCGTCTATGCTTTCCTAGAGGTTTTACGAGAAAAAGGCGATTTTTCAATACCGCAAGCAGTTTAGTTAATAACCGTGAACCTATTCAAAAATTTGCGCGGTGGCGCGCTGGTAAGCATTGGCTATATGTTGTCTCCCCTTTCATGGTGGAACGATCTGTTTTTTAACCTGCCCATCGCCTTAGTCTTTGGCTATGGGGTGAGTTGGCTCAATCCCCATTGGTTTTTTCCCGGTACAGTTGTTGGCTACTGGCTCTCTAATGTGGTGGGGATGGTGATGATGCAGTTTGGTGCCGTCGATATCTTTCTACCTGAGGATAAACGAAATCTGACACGGGATACTTTGCTGGGCTTTGGGGGGGCCACCCTCTATACCGTCGTTGTTATCGCCCTTGTCTATTTCCATATTCTAGACATCCCTGATTTTTTAGCAGACTTGCAACCTTGAGCGATGGTGTAACGGCCCTAGCCATGGAGGTGTAGGGAACTCGGAGGGAGGAACCCACTCAGCCCGCTTTGCCGCTAGCCAACAGTCTGAAACATCATTTTCTGGCCGTTGCTGCTCCTCGGTATGATTTTATCTGCGAGATACTGTCCTATGGTATCTCTCACCGATCGATTCATCCTTTAAATCAGCAACGGCATTTTCTGAGTTGTTTTAGTCAGTTCGCTTTTGTACAGGGTGAGAACTTTTCAGGCAGCAGTAAACCCAGCCCCCAGCCTAAAAGGGGATAGATGGCCCAGGTGATGGTCCCGCTTAGGCTAACGTTTAGCGCCAGTAAAAAGGTGTTGACCACCGCATAGGTTCTAAGCTGCTGGCGGAAGTTCTGTTGTGTTGGTTTTGGGGTGGATTGAGCAGGCAATGCTTGGTGGATTTGCTCTGCTTGCCTGAGGGCATCGGGGGAGATACCAAGGTCGGTGGCCATTTCTGCGAGTTGCGATCGCGAAAACCCATCCTCTTCTCCTTGCCCCATTGCCGCCACTAAAATCTGCTGCACTTGCTCAGCGGAGTAACGCTCTGCCATGGCCAAAACCTCCAGAATGTATAAGCAGCCACTCATATGTTACCGCTGTTAACTTAACGATAGCTTGCTATGTTTTCAGTGTCAACATTCAAGGTTTTGCCATGATCCGCTCAAGGCGATTGAGGCCTTAACCGTTTAATCTTGAAGGCTTACAGGTGATATCCTACTTGAACGTCTAAGCAATTTTTACAAGGCACCTATGACAGTCACGACCCGGATGCTCCTTTCCCATAACTGCACACTGCCCGACGGCCAGGTATCCTCCCTCAGTCGTGCCGATTTTGCCAATGTTTTTATCGCAGGGCTCAAAACCCATAGCGATATTCAGTGCAGCCTGATCGAAAATCCCCACTGGGTGCTAGAAGTCCTCTTTGATGGTCAACAAAAATCCCCTACAGATATTGCCAAACTCTGTGCCCAAAGCCTTGGAGCTAAACGTTTAGCCGAGCCTGATAAAAAGATCGCGAGCCATACGGTGATGCTGTTAGGCGGTCTCAAAACCACTCCGGCTTCAGGCACGTCGCCCACGTCACTACAGACCGGAGAATGGGGTGTGGATGTGGTAGAGACGGTCTCTCCTGATCAGTTTTTAGCAGGGCTAAACTGGGATACGGTCACGGCCAGCAAACCCCCAGAGCAAATTTTCAAAGTTACCCATATTGTTGAATAATTTGGAGTCGCTATGGCTAGTGACGCTGCTCTATCCTTGTCCCGCAGGCTGCTGGCCCTGGCTGGCTCCCAGGTAACCGTCCATCATCAAAAGAGAATCCCTACAACAGAAGCGCTGGTAGTTGTCAGTAACCACCGCAGTTTGTTGGATGTGCCCCTGCTCATAAGCGCCATAGATCGGCCCGTCAGGTTTGCCTGTCATCACTTTATGGGTCAGGTTCCTGGGTTTAAGCAAGCCGTTAACGCCCTAGGCTGTTTTCCCCTAGATCCACCGGGGCACCGACCCCAGTCATTTTTCCAGCAGGCGATTCGGCTGCTCCAAACCGGGCAGCCTGTAGGGATTTTCCCCGAGGGTGCCAATCCCATGATTCAGCCCATACTGCCTCATCAGGTTGGTCATTTTCACAGAGGCTTTGCCCACCTTGCCCTGCAGGCTCCCCTACAAAATCTAGCCATCTTACCCATCGCCATCGTCGCCATCCAAGAAACCACCATGCCCGTGGCCCCATTTAAGCTGTTCCACTGGCTTGCCCCATCCGAACCCCTATTTAACCGTCCTGGCTGGCATCCTGCCGTTTACTATCGCCAAGTCCACTTGATGATTGGACATCCCCTATGGATTACCGACAGCCAGCGAGAACAGTATCAGGGTAATCAAGCGGGAACCATCGCCAGAACCTTAACTCAAACCTGCCACACTAAAATCTCTGAGCTATTGCAGGAATGTGTTATCTAGTGAGCCATAGCCCAATAACAGTTAAGCCGTTGCTGAATTAGGGTATGAACCGAAACGCCACAGTTAAACCTGACGTATCACTCGGCAGGGATTACCCACCGCCACGCTATTATCTGGAATGCTCTTAGTAACAACGCTACCTGCGCCAATACTACTATTGTCACCAATGGTAACCCCTGGACAAATAATCGCCCCACCACCAAGCCACACATTGTTACCGATGGTAATGGGAGCCGCCATCTCCACTCCAGTCATGCGGGTTGTCGGGTCAGTGGGGTGATAGGCCGTGTAAATCTGTACACTGGGGGCAATTAACACATTATCGCCAATAGTGACCCAGTTGCAGTCAAGAATGGTGCAGTTAACATTAATGTAGAGATTTTTGCCAGCCTGAATATGGCTGCCATAGTCACAGTAAAACGGTGGGTTAATCTCAAACCCGGCACCAAGCTTATCAAACAGCGATCGAAGAATGTCTTGCCGCTGGGCTAAATTGTCAGGTGCCGCTGTGTTCAGCGCATACAAACGTCGCTGGGTTACCTGTCGCATGGCCACCAGCTCTGGATCGGTCGACAAATAGGGCTCATTTGCCAACATTTTTTCCCGTTCTGTTTTATTCATGGTCAAATGCCGTAGGGTGGTGCTAGCCCACCTTAAGGTGTTTCACACGCGGGGCAAGGTCCAATTCCCCTCCGGCAATAAGACTGCTCCATCGGGTGGCTGTCCCATCACATAGACCCAAGCTTCACCCATCGGCCGACCCGCCAAATCAAAAACTGTTGCCCGCTGACGTATATACTCTTCTTCAAAGTCATCATCCCTGTGCAGAGTCTCACATCCATCGGGGGTGTACCCTTCCAAATAATCCAGTCCTGCCATGGCTGTTTCATCTAGGGTAAACACATAACCTTTCACCCAGCCGTCTCCTGTGGTCATGGCTGGGTAGCCCAGTGTCGGCAAGTCGTAAAGAAGTCCCCGCACCTGTGCAGGCTGCGATTTTTTTAAGTAGGGTACACAAAACTGCTGATGGTAGGTACCCCCAGGTTTAAGTGTGCCATAAACAAAAACATCGATAGTGCCCATTACAAAAATAACGTTGCAGCGTTCTGGACGTTTCACATAGTCCAGCAGTCGTTTGTGGGTAGCTTAGTAAAAGGCTGACGGGACTATACGGTCATAGATCGGTGCCCAACGCCCAATAGCTGTTGTTTTTTATTGAATGCCGCCATCAGCCCCTTCGATCACTTTAATGACTTCTCAAAAACCGCCGACTCTAAGTGAAGATAATTCGATAACCAATAAACACAGACATAAAACGGCCCCGTATCTAATAGCGCTGCTACCAGTTTAAACGAATAGCCATAGCCAATAAACAAGAACAGCTGGGGCCACAGCTCGCGTGCTGGGTCAATTGGCAAAACACCCGCAAAAAAGTGAGTAATTAGGATCACCGCCGAGGTATCCACTAGCTGGCTCGCCAGCGTTGATCCATTGTTCCGCAGCCAGAGATATTTACCCTGGGTTAACTCTTTCCAAAAGTGAAACAACTGTACATCTACAAACTGAGCTGTCAGGTAGGCAATCATTGACGCTGTTACTGTTCCAAATGTCAGATTGCGAATTTCAAAGAAAACAGGAACCCGACCTGCCGCATCTCTGATCAGCTCTCCCGTATTTGGGTCAAGGGATTCAAACCCAGGTAAAACGCCCCCTAACCACACAATAAAAACGACCCATAGGTTAAGCAACAGTCCGACCCAAACCACCTGATTTGCCCGCTTACGGCCATACAGTTCAGAGATTAGGTCAGTGCATAGAAACGTCAGTGGGTACGGTAGTGCTCCAACCGCCACCGTCACTGCAAAATCATTCCATGTAAAGATATTGACAAACCGACTAATCCCGAGAATGTTTAACATTCCCAAGGTGCCGAGAAATAGACCGGAGAGAATCAAAAATACTAAATCACGACGTTCCTGAATATGCTCAGGCACTGTATTGGGAACAGCTTTAAATGTTGAGTCTTTGATACTGGCTGACATAGATGTCGTGAAAAAAGAGATTAGGGTTTTGGTGATGCAGGGAGAGGAGACATTAGGAGGGGATAACCTACGGTGTTACTCTCCTCTATAACTCTAATCAGTCCCACCCCACGTCCAACGGGGATTTCCCTCGCGCATACCCTGATAAAGAATCACAGCGGTAAATCCATTGGCATCACTTACCCCAGTCATGTCTAAAATCGCCTTTGCTTTCCCATTGCTCAGCTGCACTCGAATATAGGAATGGCCCTGAAAACTTTCGCCATCCAGGCTAACGATCCCGGCGGTAGCTTCACAATTGGCATAGTCTGGCTTTAGGGTGCCAACCCAGGTAACGCTAAAATCATCCACTTGGGAAACACTGATGTCAGTGGCAATCTCCCTCAGTTGGATCATCCCGTCGGTGGCATATCCACCTTGGGTGTAGGGCTGGGGCGTTTCATAGGCCACCACATTTTCAGGACAGTTTCCCAGTGAGTCATTGCTTGGCAACACGCTGAGGTCAGCTTTTCTTGCCCATGCGGCTGCTCCTAGATGGCTTAAAAGGCTCAGGGGCAGTGCCCACAATAATGCTTTGCTTACATTCATCGATAACCTCACACCATTAGTCAATCCCCCCTTTTGTATAGCTGAAAATGCGCCTTGGAGCCCCAGATTTAAGATGCGTGTCATTTTTATCACGGCATGTTTAATCGTGATTTGAGGCTAGCGGGAGCAATGTAAACAACAGTTTTACCACTGCCAGCCTTGGCGTTTATTAATAAGCCCTTATCCACAAGACCATTTAAATAGTTTCTTGCCGTATTGACAGCTATGCCAAAATCAGAGGCGACTTGTCCCGTTGTAAATTCTTTTCCAGGTGTTCTAAGAGCTTCTTTTAAGATCTCCAGCTGTCCTCGTTTTAATTTTTTTGCAATTGAACTCTGCTCTATCCAGGTCATAAATTCATAGAAATCTTGTTTTTTCTGATCAATGTAGGTATGTAGAGATTGAACAGATTTTTCGATGACCTCTACTTGATTGTATAAAAAATACGTTAGATCAAAATCGTCCGTTTCACTGTAGATAAAGGCTTTATCGTAGGCCCCTCGCTTTTCTTTGATCAATTTACTAATGGAAATGTATTCAAATAACCAATAGCCTGACCTGAGCATACTCCAATAGAACAATGCTCTGGCAGTTCTACCATTGCCATCACCAAATGGATGAATGTAACCAAGCATAAAGTGTAAAATAATGGCCTTGATAATAGGGTGGATAAAATTATTTGAATTGCTTTCGTTATGGCTGGTATTGGCAAAAGCACACAGTTTTTGTAGTCGAGGGAGAAGTGTTTCCCAATCAGGCGGATGAAAAGCCTGTTCTCCGTAGAAATCGGCTACAACAACATTATTGTCTTTTCTAATTGCCCCCGATGCTGCCTGATTCTCAATAGCTTTATAGGTAGCAATTTCATGGAGTTCCAATATAAAGCTAATGGACAGATCCACATCCCTATTCTCAAGGGCTTTTTGCATTAGGCGATAGTTGTTAACTATCATCTGCTGCGACTTGTCTTGAGGTGGCAGATGTTTGGTTAACATCTCTTTGGCTACTTTACGCGTTGTGGAAGCCCCTTCTAGCTGGGATGAGGTGATTGCTTCCTCTAACATCAGATTCTTAACCAGGTAGCGATCCTTCTCATTGGATGACACAAAGGGACTATCGCTAAGGCTTTGACCACCACCGGTCATTTTGTCGATGGTATGCAGACGGGCAAACAGTGAGTCAGGGACACAGTAACTAAAACATCGACTTTCTTCAGCTTGTAACTGTGGCACTACGTTGGCTACTGTCATCCGGCCAAACTTAGTTGCATACCAAGCTGCTAGTACATCATCACCGGGTTCAACTCGCCACTGAAACTCATCCCAATGCAGGTATCGTCCTTTGTCGTCGGTGACACGATACTTTGCCATCAGTGGGAGCCAGTCTTCAGACTTAATCTCTTGGGTTAATTGGGAAAACGACTTAGGTACTCGAATCCTGGCCATGGCAAGTTGCACTGAACACAATCATATTTTCTGACTGTATACGATCTCAATAGATGTAAACGCATTTTTTGGATTTTGCGTTTTATCTGTATTTCTATTGGCTTTTCATAGCCCAAAACCCTATTTAACATAAGGGGGTAGACCTTTTCTACGACGACTCGTTTTAGTGCGTTTTCTTTGCTTTAAGGGCAATTGCACCCATTATTTCGTTCTGTTAGCTGTGATTTATATGGGGAAGGAATCTATGTAGACCTTCCAGATGGGCGGCGGACGACTAGAATTGATAAGACAATTCTGATTGCAAGATCTGGCGGAGCTGGCGAAGACGGTCAGCCGCAGGTGTAGTAGAACCTAATTTAGTACCAAGGGGAACGTAAACGTGGAGTCTCGATATAACCCAGCAGACATCGAGAAAAAGTGGCAGCAGCAGTGGGTTGACCAGGGCCTGGATAATACCCCTGCTGACCCAGGACAGAAAAAGTTTTATGCCCTGTCCATGTTTCCGTATCCTTCTGGCAATCTGCACATGGGCCATGTGCGCAACTACACGATTACGGATGTGATTGCCCGTGTTCGTCGCATGCAGGGTTATAACGTGCTGCATCCCATGGGCTGGGATGCGTTTGGCTTACCGGCGGAGAATGCGGCCATTGATCGGGGTATTCCGCCAGCTAAGTGGACCTATCAGAATGTGGGTCAGATGCGGGAGCAGCTTAAGGAGCTGGGGCTTTCCTATGATTGGGACCGGGAAGTAGCGACCTGTTCGCCAGATTATTATCGTTGGACCCAGTGGATCTTTTTACAGTTCTACGAAGCGGGACTGGCTTACCAGAAAGAGGCGGCTGTTAACTGGGACCCCATTGACCAAACGGTGCTGGCCAATGAACAGGTGGACAGCGATGGTAAGTCTTGGCGCTCTGGGGCAAAGGTGGAGCGTAAGCTGTTGCGCCAGTGGTTTTTGAAAATTACGGACTACGCCGACCAGCTGTTGGCCGATCTCGATAAGCTCAGCGGCTGGCCCGAGCGGGTAAAGACCATGCAGGCCAACTGGATTGGTAAATCTACCGGTGCCCATGTGGTGTTTGCCACGGAAGCTGGCGATGATATCAAAATCTATACCACTCGCCCGGATACGCTGTGGGGTGCATCCTTTATGGTGCTGTCGCCGGAGCATCCGCTGGTGGAGAAGCTGACGACGGCTGATCAGGGGGATGCGATCGCAACCTACCAAACCACCGCTGCCGCCATGAGCGAAATGGACCGCACCGCCGAGAACCGTGAAAAGACCGGCGTGTGGACCGGCAGCTATGCCATTAATCCGGTCAACGATCAGAAAATCCCCATCTGGATTGCTGACTATGTGTTGATGGACTATGGCACTGGGGCAATTATGGCGGTACCGGCCCATGACCAGCGGGACTTTGAATTTGCCCGTAAGTTTGACCTGCCCATCCATGTGGTGGTGCAGCCTGACGGAGAAACCCTGGACGGAGCCACGATGGAAACGGCCTATGCCGACGGTGGTGTGATGGTGAATTCTGGCCCGTTGGACGGCATCCCGGCAGGTAAGGGCAAAGGCAAGAGCGTCAAGGCGGCGGTGAAGTGGCTCATAGAAAACAATAAGGGTGAAGGCACGGCCAACTATCGCCTGCGGGACTGGCTGATCTCGCGCCAGCGCTACTGGGGGGTGCCCATACCGGTGATTTACTGCGATACCTGCGGTACGGTGCCGGTGCCCAATGACCAGCTACCGGTGGTCTTGCCCGAGGATGTGGAATTTAGCGCCCGGGGTGGCTCTCCCCTAGCTAAGATGGCCGATTGGGTTAACTGTAAGTGCCCCAGCTGCGGTACCGATGCCAAGCGGGAAACCGACACCATGGATACGTTTATCGACTCGTCCTGGTACTTTTTGCGTTATGCCGATGCCAAAAATACTGAGCTGCCGTTTGCCAAGGATAAGGCTGATAATTGGCTGGCGGTAGACCAGTATGTGGGCGGGATTGAGCATGCGATTTTGCATTTGCTCTATTCGCGATTCTTTACCAAGGTTTTGCGCGATCGCAACCTCATTTCCATTGACGAACCCTTCCAGCGTCTGCTCACCCAGGGCATGGTCCAGGCCATCACCTACAAAAACCCGGCCACCGGCAAGTACATCGCCCCCGGCGACGTCACCGACCTCAACGATCCCAAAGATCCTGAAACCGGTGACCCGCTGCAGGTGTTCTACGAGAAAATGTCCAAGTCAAAGTACAACGGTGTAGAACCCCGTGTCGTCCTAGGCAAATATGGGGCCGACACCGCCCGCATGTTCATCCTATTTAAGGCCCCGCCCGAGAAAGATCTCGAATGGGATGATGCCGATGTCGAAGGTCAGTTTCGGTTTTTGAACCGGGTGTGGCTCCTGGTTACCGGGTTTGCAGAAACCCAAGGCAGCAAGGCTCGAGTCACAACTATCGACCAAATCAGCCTCAGTAAGGCTGAAAAAGACCTGCGCCGTGCCGTTCATACAGCCATTAAAGAAGTCTCAGAGGATGTCGAAGAAGGCTACCAATTTAATACGGCGGTCTCCGAACTCATGAAGCTTAGCAATGCCCTCAAAGATGCCAAACAGCAAGACGCCGATGTCTATGCTGAGGGTGTGCACACACTGGTGCTTTTGCTAGCCCCCTTTGCCCCCCACATTGCGGAAGAACTCTGGCAGCAGCTGGGCTTTAGCGAGTCGGTACATCGCCAGAGCTGGCCTACATTTGAGGAAAGTGCCCTGGTTGCCGATGAGATTACCCTGGTGATTCAAATCAAGGGCAAAACCCGAGGCACCATCGCAGTCCCAGCCAGTGCCACTAAAGATGAACTAGAGCAGTATGCCCGCGAGTCTGACATTGCCAAGAAATATCTAGAAGGCAAGGACATCAAGAAGGTCATCGTAGTGCCAGGCAAACTGGTGAACTTTGTGGCGGTATAGCCAATGGACTGACCTGATCGAGCCAATATAAGCTCCCTCACGCAACCCAAAGGGTTGCGTGAGGGATGTTACGCAAAATACCCCAAATTGATTGCAATTAGGTGAATGTACCTGACTATGGTTATGATGGAAGCTGTCCTGCGTTAATCTAGCATTTCGCAACTTTGGAGCATTTCCACTATGGCTGCTGACTACGTTCCCGATGAAGCCACCCTCGATAATCTGCTTACTAGCCAGCCCCTAGTCGTCGTGGACTGTACAGCTTCCTGGTGTGGCCCTTGTAAGCTAGTTGCGCCACTGATGGATCAGCTAGCCGAAGAATATGGCGATCAGGTTACCGTCGTTAAACTGGATATTGACAATAACAAGTCCGCTGCTAAGCGATTTGGGATCAAGAGCATTCCCGCTGTAATGTTCTTCAAGCAAGGCGAACAGGTGGATACGGTTATCGGAGCCAAGCCCTACAGCGAGTTTAGTTCCACACTGGCCAAGCATCTCTAGTCATAGGTCAGTCAGGCCAAATCCGAATTCAATAAACCCGATTAAAAATAGACAATTTTCTAGGGGCACTCCCTTGTGGATGCCCTTCGATGCCGGGTGATATCAGTCAGGATTTCGTATAACTGTTCAGGCATGGTAGGTAGCCTTACGTAACAATTCAGCCATTATCTGAAGGAAACCTCAGCTAGATAGCGTAAACATCCCTCCGTTAGCACCACTAAACTGGAGGTACGCTCAGTTAAACGATTAGATTGACTATAAAAGCTACATTTTTCCCGCTAGACATCGGTCTGGTTTGTGTTTCCCTTTTCTTTATTCCTGGTTACATCTGTCAGGTTAGTTAAGGCTACGGATATCCCTGAACGCCTTAAATTACACCAGCTAACCTGACTAGCAATCGACGAATTTGTGTGTTCTGTCTCTCCCAATGGGTCAATCATCCCATTGGGATTTTTTTATCGCGGCTGCGTAAAAGGCCATAATTTGCCAGGGCGTGCTGACGTTGACTCAATTTGGTCCTTTGAGAGATGACGTTTGCTGTAAATTAAGGCGCTGAGAAGATACCCAGCTGGCACAACGGCATGGCGGTATCAAATTTTCTCAATTATCTATCAAATTCCTTAAATATACTGAAATTAACTAGGGTGGGCTGTATATTTTCTCAGCTCAGTTCACCCAATGCGATTGGTCCATACTGGTGCTGGCCCATGGGAGCAACACCATACATAGGGTAAGGTGTGTACCCCCAGCAAGCTGGGTAACCTAAGGGCGATAACATGCCCCCCATGCTCCATCCCAAAAACGACGGATACGCATCGGTGACGGCCAGTAGCTAATTCCGTAAACCCACTTACACAATTTGCTCAACTTTATCGTTTTTTTAACAAACCCAGAGAGTATCTAAGAAAATACCTCCACCATGCCTTTTGTGGCATAGCTGCTCACTCGTAGGTCTAATATATGACTACACTTACCCTGAAAAAGTCCATGCGGCCCGATCTCCTAAGTGCTCTATTTCCATTGTTTAACGCCGCAAATCCTGACACCTTAACCAGTCTGCTATCGGCAGCCACCGAGCTTACCTATCCAGCCGGGCGTACTGTTTTGATGGAGGACTCTTGGGGAAATGCCATCTATCTAATTGTGGCTGGCTGGATCAAAGTACGCCACGATACGGGCGGTGATTATGTAACCCTGGCCGTTTTAGGCAAGGGCGATTTTTTTGGAGAAATGGCAATTTTAGACGAGTCCCCTCGTTCCACAGATGTCGTCGCCCTATCGCCCGTTAAGCTACTAAGTGTTCCAGCACAGCACTTCATCGATACGCTGTTTCAAGATCACCATTTGCATCACCGCATGCTACAGATGATGGTGCAGCGTCTACGCCATACCAACAGCCATTTTCAGCGACGTCGTAAGCCTGCGGCAGTCAAGCTTGCCCATACCCTCACCGCGCTAGCCGAGGCCTATGGTGAAAATAAAGATACGATTCCAGAAATTTTTAGCTTGCCCATCGATGATCTGGCCGCTGTTGCCGATGTCCCCAAGGAAGACGCCGCTAAAATTATGGAAAAGTTAAAAGAGAGAGAGTGGATTACCACCGGTCAAAATGGTCAAACCCTCCAGCTAAAAGGATTTAATCATTTAGTGCAGCTAGCTCAAAAGTAACGTTAGCCCAGGCCGGGTTACAAATTATTGCCACATATTGAAAAAAACCTTGCTCTCCGAGGATTTTTCTGTGGGCAGACAGATACTTAAGGCGTTGTACCACACTGAACTTTCATGGGTACCCAACTGCCTCCTTCTATTACTCCGCGTCAGATGAATCTGCTACGCATTGTGCTAGCGCTGGCGTGGGCTGATGGCAGCCTAGCCAAAGAAGAAGCTGATGTCATGCTGACTAACTTTAGTCAGGTATTTGCCACCACACCTGAAAGCCAAGAATCCGTTAAGCAAGAACTCCAAGGTTACTTAGTACAAGACCTGCCCTTAGAAGAGCTAGTACCCAAACTCGCCACCCAGGCAGAAAAGGAATTTGTCCTGCGTCTTGGTTATGAGGTCATCAGCTCCAGCGCGCGTACCCCAGATGAAGACCTGATCAATCAGGACGAGCAAGCAACCTATCAAAAGTTAGTAAGTCTGCTAGATTTGCCCAGCACGGACGTTGAGCGCATTGAGCAATCGGCCCAAACCGCCCTTGGTAAAAACCAGGCTAAGGGAAATAAGGTAGTTGATTTGCTCACGTATCAACTGAGAGAGCATTTGAAGGATTAGGGAAATGGGGCGCCATCGACTGATATATATCGCCATACATATCCCCAAAGGAGAGGCTACGTCGATGGCGAATCAGGTTAGTGGTTGTTTATTTAAGGCATTCAGAGATACCCATTGTCCTCACTGACCTGACCGATACAAACCCCTAAGCACTCATGGCCAACATGCGTTGAATGGGGGCCAGGGCCTGTTGCCGAATATCCGCCGGTAGGGTGATTTCAGGCGTCTTGTTTTTCATGGCCAAGTATAGTTTTTCTAGGGTGTTGAGCCGCATATGGGGGCACTCGTTGCACTGACAGTTGGCATCGGGTGGGGCCGGGATAAACAGCTTCTGTGGTAGCTGCTTTTCCATCTGGTGGATGATGCCGGATTCTGTAACCACAATGAACTGCTCGGTTTCACTGCTGTCTACATAGTTGAGTAAGGCGGTGGTTGAGCCGATAAAGTTGGCGTGGCGTAGAATAGCCTCCTCACATTCAGGGTGAGCCACAATTTCAGCACCGGGATGCTCCATTTTGAGCTGCAGCATTTTCTTTTCTGAAAACGTTTCGTGCACAATGCAGCTGCCCTGCCACAGCACCAGATCGCGTCCTGTTTGAGCCGCAACATAGCGACCTAGATTTCGATCGGGAGCAAAAATAATCGGCTGCTCCGGTGGAATCTGGTTCACAAGTTTTACCGCATTGGAGCTAGTGCAAATAATGTCACTCATGGCCTTAATCTCAGCGGTGCAGTTGATATAGGACACCACAATGTGGTCAGGATGGGCCGCTTTGAACTTGGCGAATTCTGCTGGTGGACAGCTATCGGCTAAGGAACAGCCTGCATCTAGATCCGGTAAAAGTACTAGTTTGTCAGGGTTCAAAATTTTGGCTGTCTCAGCCATGAAGTGTACCCCAGCAAACACAATCACCTCAGCATCGGTGGCAGCCGCCTTTTGTGATAGCCCCAGCGAGTCCCCAATGTAATCAGCAATATCCTGAATATCTGGTTCTTGGTAGTAATGGGCTAGAACAATGGCATTAAGCTCTTTTTTTAGGGTCTCAATGGCGCCAAAAAGGTCCTTGGGCAGTCCAGTAGTAGGTGCTGATGTAGTTGTGAACATGGAGACAAACTCACGAGTTGTTTATGGGGCGTTGCTAATCCTTGGAATGATCTAATCTAAAAAATCCTGGCACAGTAACTTTTTTCTAGATCGGTTCATCCTCTAAACCAGCAACGGCATTTATAGTCTTAAATTAGATTTTGACCTGGGTTAATTATAGTTATTTTAACCATAAATGTCAGTAAGGTCGGATTCAAGAAACTGAGGCGATGGGCATTGAGGGGGGGAGGTGCGTGGCTACCCTTAGCCTGATAATCTGGTGCCCAATAATCTTTGCGCCTAGCTGTGCAGCCCAATATCAAACCGCTGACATATTGCAGTGACGGCATCTACCCACCCCTGGGGCGCTGGTGATGGCGCAATGCCCCAGCCCCGCTCGGCTAGTTGTGGGTGGGGGCCATTAACGCCCGGCAATACGATTGAGTGATCTACATGTTCCAACATGTCCAAGTCGTTTGGGCTATTGCCTAACCCAATGGTGACGATGGTTTCGTTTGAGGGCAAAATGCTTTGGTAAAGAGCCACTAGCTGTTTTACGGCATTACCTTTGCCAGCATCGGGGCCAATCAGATGGGAAAAGCGATCGCCCACAACGACCTTAAAGCCGACGGCTTCAACGGCTTCGACGATTTGCTCGGGGGTAACGGCTTTGGGGGTGATAAAAGGCTCGCTAAACTCACGAGCTTTGGCTTCTTGGGCATCTTTAGCCGATAGCCCGGTATATTTTTGTAGTCGATTGATGGTCATATCGCCAAAGCCCAGTAGGGAGTGGCGTAGCTCATTGGCAATTACCCGCAACCCTGCCCTCGCTTGTACATAGGGGCAGCCCAAATCCACCACGTAGTAATTGCCGTCTTGTTCACCCGGCGATTCATTAAACGGATTATGATTGACTTCAACAAAAATACCGCTACCATTCTCGGTGACAAACGGGTCGGTTAAGCCCACATCCTGGCGGAGGGTAGCGACTTCGGCTCGCGTCTTGCTGGTCACAGGTATAACTGGAATCTTTAGTGACTTTAATTGCTGGATAATGGGCACGGTTGCGGCATAGTCGTAGGTCTCGCCATTGAGAAGCGTGCCATCAAGGTCGGTGAATATAATCAGCTGGGTCATGGGAAAAAATGTGCCTTGGACCAACAGAACATGTTTAGATTAAACAACGATTTATGGTGCGGGTAGGGACAAATAATACTGACCTGGATGTGATGGCGGGAAGCTCAGCTGAGATTGCCATTGTGGGAGATGTCCATGGACAATGGAGTAGCTCAGATTCTAGTGTGCTTGAAGCTTTGGGCTTGGACCTGGTGCTCTTTGTTGGAGATTTTGGTAACGAGGCCCTATCCATTGTTCGGCAGATAGCGGCTGTCCCGTTACCCAAAGCTGTGATTCTCGGCAACCATGATGCCTGGTACACGGCTAGTAAACGCAATCGAAAAGATTGTCCTTACGATCCGCTTAAGGAAGATCGCCTGCAGCAGCAGCTAGATGCCTTAGGGGCGTGCCATGTGGGGTTTGATAAGTTAGAGGTGCCTCTGTGTAAGCTCACCGTTGTCGGGGCACGTCCCTACAGTTGGGGGGGCTCCAGGTGGCGTCATCAGCAGTTCTATCAAGAGCGCTGCCATGTGGGCAGTTTTGAGGAGTCAGCTACCAAAATCTGTAGGGTGGCAAAAACCGCTGAGCAAGATACCCTGATTTTCCTAGGGCACAACGGTCCAACTGGTTTAGGAGATCAGGTGCATGATATTTGCGGTCGAGACTGGAAGCGTAATGGCGGTGACTATGGAGACCCAGATTTTGCTGATGCGATCGCACATACCCAACGCTCAGGCAAACAGGTTGCCCTCGTGGTCTTTGGTCACATGCACCATGAACTCAGACATGACAAAACCCGTCTGCGACAGCGTCTGGTGGTAGATGACTACGGCACGGTCTACGTCAATGGAGCCCAGGTTCCCCGCGTTATTGAAACCAAGGCAGGCAGGCAGCATAGCTTTACATTGGTTACGCTGCAGGCAGGCAGGGTTCAAGCCGTGCGTTTGGTTTGGATCAATGACACAGCCAACATTGTGGCCGAGGAATACCTCTATCGCTGTGCCACAAAAACTCAACACACTACTAGACGCGTGGGTAAATTTGGGCTAGCATAGCTGATGCTTCTGACTAATGGCATAGAAGCAATTTCACCTGGAGAGGTGGCAGAGTGGTCGAATGCGCTCGACTTGAAATCGAGTGT